>FZPS01000215.1_pt59 | contig 161229 bp, 158 predicted proteins | sample 1817821 | NCBI WGS metagenome assembly FZPS01 (sample SAMEA104158645, study PRJEB21678) | metagenome | place: Germany | collected 2015-04-21 | reverse complement strand
GAGCGGGATTCGCCTACTCCAATGTGGGTTATAATCTTTTGGAAATTCTGATAGAGGATATCACAGGGCAAAGTTTTTCGGAATATTTACGCTCGGAGGTGTTTCTACCGCTGGGTATGGAAAGTGCCGCCTTTGAGATAGACACAAGGGAGACGCCTTACCCGCCTACGGGATATAACCTTAGTGGGAAACCGGTGCCGGTCTATCTCTATCCCTCAAAGGCTTCGGGAGGTCTGTTCGCCACAGCAAATGATATTGCCCGTTTTGCGGCAGCAGGCCTAAAAGAAAACCCTGTTCTGAATTTGGCAACTGTTGAGCAGATGTATCAGCCCGAAAGTTATAAAATCGGAATTTACGGTTTAGTATTTGAGGCATATGGATTGGGGCATTTTATTGAAAGGCTGCCCAATGGTTTGAGCAGCGTTTCCCATGGCGGCCAGGGCAAGGGCATCATGGCGCATTTTCAATCTGTGCCGGAAACAGGCGATGCTTTTGTGATTCTCACAAACAGCCAAAGAAGCTGGCCGCTCATCGCCAATGTGCTCAGCGATTGGGCGCAGTGGCGGGCATTTCCGTCCGTGGGCATGGGAAAGATTATCTGGGGGCAATATGGGCTTTGTGCGGTCATCGGTATGCTGATAGCTGCAAGTTTATTGATGATACTAAGGCTAATTGTTGGCTTTGATCGGCAAAAACGAGCTGCGTTCAGAGTGCTTCGAGCCGGGACGGCAGTTATTCTGCTCGGAGTTATAGTATGGTGCATTTTTCAAGAATACTTGTTTTTTACTTCGATTTTCCCGGTTCTGTCCGTGTGGCTTGGAGGCTCGGTGTTTGCGTTCTCCATCCTTTTGCTGTTGTATGCGTGGCTGCCTGTACGCCCAAGAAAGCCGGACAATTCTATCCACGCCTGCATCCAAACCATATTGCGTTAACAGTACCCCGGCAGTTACATATAGCCGTTTTTTGCTTCAAACGCCCTGTTTTTTTTGAATTTTTTCTCCTGCTTATTCAAAAAAAATATTCCTATTTATTTGGAAATGTGGTATACTGACCGTGGTCATTTTATTTATTAAGGATTAAATTTTGTTAAGTTTACGGAGGTCACCGTGAAAAAAAATATCTTACTCGCTATTCTAACTATGCTTATGCTTCCCATTTTCGGAATACTTTTACCAGCAGTGTCTAGCGCTGCCGGTGAAAAAACAGTATTGGATATTTCCTACGGGTCCATTTATTTTTTCTGGGATAGAATTGAAGGCTATAACAGCAGTGGAACTCCTGGTTCTTGTTGTGTTGGATAAAGAAAGCATTCCCATGGGCAGCTATCTGCTTGATTTATCAGATGATGCTTGGCAGAGTGGTACATCCAACGGCAGAGCGCGCTATGGTTCAATGCATAATTGGATGATGACGGGCGTGTTAGTTATTGGTGGAATGATAACAACAATACCCATCTTATTACGCAAAAAGAAAAGATGAGTTGGGTGATTGATGGCTGTTTCCCTTCGGATGGTTTTTGATGAACACATAGCAGAAAAGACATTTGCGCTTGCAAATGTCTTTTTACTTTTCACCGATATATTTGATATAATTATCCATAGTGCATGATAATGTACAATAGTTACAATTTTTTATGCTCTTTTCAGCAGATGAAATACTCGTAAACAACTCATAGTAGTTATATAAGCAATCCCTAAGAACAGCATCCACTCAAGGTACCTACCAAATAATAAATAGAAACTTTTTACATTCATTACTTCGATGTTTTGAGTTATACTTCCTTGTTTGCCAGATCCAAGTTCTGCAATAATTCTGCCATTGTGATCAATAATCTGAGATATTCCACCCTCATTTGATACAACAATTGGAACCGCACACTCTGCAGCTTTCATTACAGGAAAATACCTATGAATATTATGATATATAAAGTCAAAGCCACTATCATTAAAAGGCGCTAAAATTATTTGGGCTCCGTTGCTTTTAAGTTGTTCTACTGTTTTAGCATTGATATCATAGCAAATTGATACTCCTATTCTCCCAAATTGTGTGTCATAAACATCATAATCTTTTCCTTTTGAATAACTCCTGGTCTCATTAAAAGGCACCAGATTTCTTTTCCTGCTTATTCCTTCAATTTTCCCATCATTAAGCAGTAAGGCAGAAATAAACCTTTCATCCTTGCTTTTTGTAATACTGTTTCCTTCGGTAACAGTAAATAAGGTGAGGCCACCTAGCTGTTTGGATGCATCAATGATACTTTTCCTGAATGTTTGATCAACTTTATTCTCTGTATCATAGATTCCCAGTTCAGTCTCGGGGAATACGATAATATCTGCATCTGTAAATTCAGCAAGACTCATATAATATTGAAACTTCTTGTCTATGAAATTTTCATAATCCATATTGCCTGATGGCGAAGCATAGCTTCCCTGTATACTTGCAACCGACACCTCCTTCAACACCTCAGTGTCGGCTGATAAAAACATTAAGTTCGGAATTAAAATTAATAAAGCGCATATTGTAAGAACGATACCACTTATTTTAATACTTTTAATATCACATAACATATTTGCTACTGTAGATAATAGCAATGTAACCAGCAATAGAACCACGCGGCCACCAAAAATAGTTGCTGCTTTAACTATAAAACTATGGGTTGACAAAGGCGACAAGACGGGTATCATGTGGATGAAGCTTATTGCCGGTATATTCTGAAATATTAAATCAAATGAAAAGAAGAATGCTGGTAGTACAATAAATTTATAGTTCTTCTCATTGCAATTAATCAGCACTCTATACAAAATCCTTGCAAACAAATCTCCCACAAGAACAGCCAATACAATTCCCAAAAAATATGGAAACACATTATTCCATATACTGATAGCAAGCATAAGAAAATATGGCATCAAAAAACAATAGATATTTATCCTAGTAATATACCCCTGCAAAATGAGATAAGAAGCCAATATGATTCCAATGTAAAACAGAAATGCCGCAAAAGGCAGAATGTTTCCGGCTGTAAGCATAATCCCTGAAATCAAATATAGAACGGGAATAGTTGTATATTTAAGTATTCTTTTCTTCTTGAACTTTTGCTTCACATATATTGACATCTTAAGATCCCTTCATATAATAACTTAAAATGACTTTATCCTCATTATACAATAATTCACTCGGATTGTTATACTATTCGACACATGTATCAGCAAGACCACCACTTTATTATATCGCCACAATCGGACTTGTACTAAAATTTCGGATCCACATATGTGTATAATAAGGAGAGGGAGGATTTTTTATGAACAGTGTAATAAAAGCGTTGCAAAATATTGACTATAATAACTACTTTAGTTTGGTTAGCCTATCTTATTCTGATAACAGTTCAGTGGCTTAATATAAAACAGGGAGAATAACATGTCAAATTTTGAGGAGGTACGACCTTTGAACTAGGACCTTTTGATGTCATATGATCGGAGCCATCTACAACATTGGTTTTGAAAAGGGACTATACCTGTGGAGTAAGGTAGCAGTAAAAATCTTTATTGGCACGATGAATGTCTTTTTTATGAAAGGAGAGAGTATATGAGTCAAAGCAAATTGAACAGTGAAGTGGCAGCATTTTTAGATGGTTTGAATCATTCCTTGAGGGATGAGATTGAATGCTTAAGAAAAATAATTATGAGCACAGAATTTGAATTAACTGAGGGAATAAAGTGGAACGGTCCTAATTACAGCATAAATGGAGAAGATCGCATCACAATAAGGATCCATCCGCAAAAGCAGCTTCATGTTATATTTCATCGTGGAGCGAAGGTTAAGGAACCACTGGAGGAAAGATTGCTAGGTGAGAAATATGATATTTTGACATGGAAGGAAAACGACAGAGCAATTGCATCGTTTAAGAGTTTACTTGAAATACAGGAACATAGTGAAATAATAAGAGAAATCGTTGAGAAATGGATAGAAGCAACAACATAAAAGAAGTTATGCTACGATAGTAGCGGTGTAGTACTAATAGAAAAATACAAGAGCTATCCTGACTTGCAGGCAGCTCTTTTTTATTGATATAATTCAAATACTATGTAGTACTGAGATGAAATAAAAAGGCTAATATACGAATCATTTAAAGAATGATATAAAAAAGAAAAAATATTTTCATTTTAAAAGGGGGATTCACATGAATCATAGAATATGTAAGATGTTTAAAGGAATAGTCATTTTTTTAGCTATCTTTGTGCTGCTTACAGGCTGTGTTTCTGTGAATCCAGAAAATATGACAAAAGAGAACAGTTATTGGAAATCACGGTTATACCCATGACTACAGTATCTCGTATTCATCTAAGGAAGCTTTTATGGATAATGTAGATAGGTTAGATAAGTACCTTCAAGAGATTGCAGGAGTAAAAACACGATTGTATCGGTTTCAGGGAGGTTCCTCCAATTCGGTTCATAAAAAATATTTAAAGGATGCCACCATGAAAGATTTGTTTAAGCTAATAAACGATAGTGGCTACCGATATTTCGATTGGAATGTAAGCTCCGGAGATTCTGGTCAGGTATCTCCTGCAGCATCAAGGTCTGTTAAATATGTATTAAAAGGTGTGGAAGGGAAGAAGTACTCCATTGTACTTATGCACGATTCGAGGCGTAAGATCTACAATGCTGAAGCTGTAGACACAATAATCACAACATTAAAAAATGAGGGATATGGATTTAAGAAACTATCCAAGGACTCCTTCAATGTTCAGCACGGGAAATAGCAAACAAACTTTTTCTAAGGAAGGCGAAAATCATGGATAATACAAATCGATGGGGGCTATTCATAGCTGGATTTCAAGAGGTTTTGAAGTTAATCAACGGCTCATACAAGTGCATGAAAAAGATGGAAGCTCCGTTGTTTAGCTGGAGGGTATAAAATGAATGGACATAATTTGTTGAATTCCCGCAGGCTTTCTATTGCGGCATTTTCATTTTCCTTTGCGTATCTGCTCTCTTTTCTGTTTGAGGGTCAGGTGCTGTATAGCCTGCTAGATCTTAATGGGGTGAACGCCTCCACTTACATAATTGCTGCAATTATGGCACATTTTTCAGGGCTTTTTACCTGTAATCTGTTTGTCAGGTCCCAAGTGGCCGCCAAAAATATGATGGTTGGTGGTATGGGTTTATGCTTAGCCGCTACTGTTCCTTTCTTTTTTTCCCCCTCCTCTCTATGGTTGGGTGGGCTAATTGGCAGCGGATACTTTAGCGGATGCGCGGTGGCAGCATGGGGGTTTTTCCTTAGGGCCTTTACGCCCAAGAAGCAGCGTATTAAATCCTGCGCCGATGTTCTGATTTATTCCAATCTGTTGATGATTGCGGTCAACATGGTTGCCATGAATCGCTCACCTTTTATCGGGCTAAGCCTTGCCATGCTTTGTCTTGTGATTGGTATGGCCTTCATTTGGATGCTGCCGGTAAAGCAGGAGAATGAGCCGAACAAAACATTTAAAAACAAGACCCGTGGAGACATTAAAAACCCACTAATACTGCTGTGTGTTTTTGTCTTTATCATCACAATTAATTCTGGATTGATGTATCATGTCATAAACCCTGCTTTTGAGCATCTAACGGGACTGGTGAGTTGGTATTGGGCAGTGCCTTATATTGTGGCACTTGCTATTATGCGTAACCTACCTATGGAAGCAAAACATTCCAGAGTTTTGTATATCGGAATGGCAATGATTATAGGAGCCTTCATCAGTTTTATGTATTTAGGGCGAAATACCTCCGACTATCTGGTTGTGGATACGCTGATGCTTGGTGCTTGTGGGATATTTGATTTGTTTTGGTGGAGCATCCTTGGAGAAATGCTTGATTATAGCGACAACCCTGCACAAACCTTTGGTATTGGACTTTCTGCCAATGTACTCGGCGTCCTTTGCGGAGGCATCTTAGGAATGGCCGTAACATCTATTGGGCTTCCTAGTGCGGAGATTGCGGTGATTGCCCTTACGGTGGTTTGCGTTACACTGGTTATGTTGCCCCCGCTGAATCAACAGCTTGTTTTACTGTTGAAAAGCCATACCTACCTTGCCGCTTATGACAATATGAGTCAGTCACAGCAAACGGATATTGTGCGTCAAATTAAAACTCTTGACCCGCTGACCGTCCGGGAGCAGGAGGTATTGCAACTGATCCTCTCTGGCAAGTCCAACCGGGAAATTGCCAGTGCCTTGTTTATCAGTGAGAGCACTGTAAAAACACATGCAAGGAACATTTTTTCAAAATATGATGTAGGCAGTCGGGCAGAACTCATCAGCACACTGTTGAAGAATCAAAGGGCTGAATGATGCATAAAACCACACAGATACAGGGTTTAACTGGCCTCTCATACTAAAGTATGAGAGGCTTTTTTCTGTAAATTCATCCCTTTGAACGATGATTTTTAGAGACTTCTTTTCTAAAATTTATACTGGAGGAGGTATGGTGCCAATGAAATTAATCCGCAAACGACGAAATGGATATGCCTTATCGTTCGCAGTCAGTATTTGTTTGGCGGTGTGGCTTGGCACGGTATATATGTTAGAAGCTCTTTTCGTCTTTGGGACCATCAGCCTAATCTCTCTCCTGCTATTGATGAGAGAGAGCCGTCGGCTCAATGCTGCAACGCTCATTTGGGATAACCGCATCCTTGCGGTACCATCTGCTCTCATCTCCATGCCGGGCAGTCAAATGAAAAAAGACACCGAGGAAACCGTAGTATCTACCTTTGGTATCCTCACCGGCAGAGAAATCTACCGGTGGGGCATCGACGGGATACATGGTGTGCGGCTGCACACCGTCCATATTGATCAGGAGCGGATGTGTCTGACCTTTGGCGACACAGCTCAGACCATGCGGATAGAGCTACTGCATGGGTTGACTCAAAAACAGGAGGTAATGGACACCGCACAAAAGCTGCTTCATGAAACTGGAGTACAGCCAGACATCATTGGTTGGAAATGAAAAGGAGGAATCTGAAATGAAAAAGATACTATCTATTTTACTAGTAATGGTGATACTTTTAACCGGTCTTGCCGGATGTGGCGGGGGTAAGGCAAAAGGGGAAGGCCCTATCGTATCGCTACCTGCCGCGGATGTCCAGCGCACGGCTATGGAGCAGGCCGGAGCCATGGTAACACGGCTGTTCGTGTTGGCCAATCTTAAAACCGACGCGCTGCTGGAATACGATATCAACAAGGGCAGCATGGAGGAATTGAAGGCTCTGACCGCCGACGCGCTGGAAACATGGCGGCTGTGCGATGTGGCCAGCGCCCAGACCATGGAGTTGGTCGATTACGCACAAGATCTGCGGGTGCAGGCGACCACCCAAGGGGCGCGGATGGTATACGCAGATCAGAGCGAACCGTTGTTTTCTTTGTTTACCACAGTGGCCTATGCCACTGAGGAGAACGCTGCCGTCAAATGGGCAAAAGAACTTACTGAAAAATTCGACTCCTACCCCGCTGGGCAAAAGATCAAGCAGTTGGCCGAAAATCTGGGTACGGACGCGAAAAAGGCATACGCCCAACTGAAAATGGCACAGAACATCCTAGAGGGTGAAGCCTATTCCGCCGAAGCCGACACCATGCAGAAGTTCGAAAACGCGGCCATGGCGACTAAATCTGTCTGCAAGACAGGGCTCTATATCGGCGGCGTGGTGGCGGGCGGCGGCGTAGCCAACGGAATTTTAGAGGCTGGTGGCATGATTATCGGCGGTGTCGATACCATTGCGGACATCGCCTCCACTGGCAGCACCATCATCTGCGGTGAGAACAGCAGGGTCACTATGGCAGCAAATGACTTAAAGGACATGATGGGGCCCATTTCCTCAGTGGCTGGAGGGGTAAACATGCTGACCGGCGGAATTAAATTTGCAGGGACTGCGGCGGACAAGGTGGGCAGCATCGACAAGCTGTCCTATATCGGCGAGAGCGTTTTAGACCTGGTCAACGAGGGCAAGATACTGGGTGGTCTCATCACCGTAGGTGAGGACGGCCAGACCACCGTCACCATGACGGAGATCGATGTGGAGGGCAAGACCCCGGAGGAGGTCGAGAAAGAGCTTGAAAAAGCTGGCCTTTCTCTGCCGGAGGACGAGGAGGCAAAAACCGCCGCTGAGCTAGCAGAGGAGATGGAGGAGGAATACTTCTACACCGAGGAGGAGATAAACGAGATCATCGAAGACCTGCGCCAGCTGCTTTACGATATGTTCCTGGAGCAGGAGCCGGAAGAAGAAGTGGATGAAAAACCTGTCGATGGCGGACTTCCTTTAGAGGAGTTATTGGGTACCTATTTAGTAAAAATTAATTTTGAAGACGAGAGCGAATCTTTGCACTATACCTTTATGTTTTATGAGGGACATTTAATATTTAAGCCTGAAGTTAATGATCTTGGCGCTGTTTTGGCGTTGCCAGCGGGACCTTATGAATACGACCCGGCTACTGCTACGGCGACCTGTGACTTGCAAGATTTTGGATTTTCTAAGGTTAACTTTATTTCCAAGGATGGCATGATTCATTTTTCAAGTGTCGCGACTCTTCATGGAGAGAATACCGTAACAGCCTACGGCGAGGGAAGCAAAATTGATTAGGATTACTCTGTTTTAGGGATGAACGGGGGGTCATGAAGGTTACGGAAACAGGGAAGGAAATCAATGTGACAAACATAGTCACCTATGAAAAGGATTTTGGCGACGGTTCCTATTATAAAATCGTCTGCTCAAATGATGAAACCGGAAGCACCTATATCAACGGCAGTTATTTTGTGCGATGGTCGACAGGCGAAGCAAATATTGCGGGAGCAAAATTTGTATTTTCCGCTGACGGAACATCCTTCAGCGCCTCCATGCGGGATCATAATGATAAAGAGTGGGGTGCAATGACCTGTCAAAAGTAAAAAAAACCCAAAGCATGATCGAAAAGCTGGACAGTGAACAAGAGCGAAAGTGGTGTCGACATGGCAAAGAAAAAAATTAGCAAAAATATCCCCCTGCCCATCCTAATCATTATCTACGCCGTCCTGTTGCATGCCATATATTTGAGCCTCTCTACCCTGGCGCTGGCAATATGGGGAGAATCCGTCATGGGTACGGTGGACAGCTATGTCAACCGCCTAGAAGACACCAAGGCTGAGCCAAATCGTTCCCGTATTGTTTCCAAGGGATATTGGTTTATGGCAAAGGGCAAGGAATACCGGGGCTATGTGATCTACTCAAGCGATGAGGCGTGGCCGAGGCTGGAGGAGGGCGAAACCCGGTCTGAGCGCATCCGCTACCTCGACTTTTTTCCCTACATCAACAAGCCCTCCACCTTGAGCGAATTTGATGAGATGGGAGAGGTGGCGATAATTTACCATATTTTCGCCCTCTTCGGTTATTTGCTCTTGCTTCTGCTAGTAAGTCGCACAGGCAGAGGCAAGAAAAAGAAGAAAGCAGAGGCGAAGAAACCCGCTACCCCCAAAAAATTGAAATAAGGAGTGATAGGGATATGTTTTGCAATAACTGCGGAAACAAGCTGCTGGAGTGCGCTGAATTTTGCATCGGCTGCGGAACAGCGGTGAGCCAAGTGGCTCCAGAACCGGTGGATCTGAGTCAAGCGGCATCTTCAATGTCCCCACAGGGCGGAGCGGGGCTGGTCGGTTTCTCCGACAGGTATAATTCGCCTGAGATACTGGCTGCCGCGCAGAAAAACAAAAAATACTCCATCGGCTATATGTGGATATTGGTTTCCCTACCGCTCATCGGCTTTCCTGCCGCCGGTTTTCTGATGGATGATTTCTCCTTTGGAGAATCCCTTATCATGGGGGGTGGCATTGCGCTTGTTATGTTGGTCCTTAATTTACTGGCATTGCGAAAAACCAAGCAGCCCATGTGGGAGGGCGTGGTTGTTAATATGTATAGTAAAGAAGAGTATGTTCATCGGGACAGACCCGAAACCTATACGGAATACACCACAGTCATTCGGAGGGATACAGGCAAAATAAAGAAGATCATGGAAAGGGACAGTCGGCGGCTTATGTACGACTATCTCTCCGTTGGCGATAGGGTGCGGTTTCACCCAAAATTCGGTACTTACGAGAAATACGATAAATCCAAAGACCAAATCATCTACTGCAACATCTGCACTACGATGAACCCCATACAAAATGACCGCTGCAAGCGATGTAATAATCTGTTGTTCAAATAAGTAGGCTTATGTCATGTAGAAATTATAATGAGGGTTTTGTATGGAAGTCAAAAACATGGGAATGAACTTTAAATACGCCTATTAAAGTAGGCGTATTTAATTTGAATAAAGAAGGATTATAGGGGATATAAAGTTTAAAGAAGATATCCCCCAAGGGGATCATATCAGCCTATGACATCTTTATTGAAGCTTAAAGGGCAATATGGCTGGTCAAAATGACAGGGTGTCAAATGGTCATGAAAAACTAGAAGGGTTGAGACAAAAGCCTGCTAATGATATACTCATCAAAAGATGGGTCTTTTATTTTTATGTATAAAGGTCGGATAAGGATCTAAAAATGCTGATGAAAAATGTCGATATCTTAAAATCAAGAAGGTTTTATGAAAATCTCCGGGGGTACTGCTTATGAACGCAATAAAAACATTTCTTAGTCTTTATCTGGTTCTTGCGGTTATATTAGCCCAGTTTTTCGCCGCCTATTTTTATTCAAAGGGCAGGGCCAGCTATCGAAGGGCATTCTCCGCCCTGGTTTTATGTATTAGTATTTATCTGTTTGGTTATTTAATGATTATTAACAGTAACGATCTTAAAGAAATGATTTTTTGGAATCAGATTCAATATTTGGGATTGCCCTTTATTTCTGTGCTATGGCTGATGGTGGCTCTTCTCTACACAAAAACCATCTATTCTCTAAAAACTCAGATGGTGTTTCTACTATTTTCTGTGCCTGGCATAACTTTCTTTATGCGGCTCACCAATTCATGGCACCATCTGTTCTATACAAAATGGGAAATAAGGCAGTTCTTTGGATACTATTCCCTATATATGGAAAGGGGCTTCTGGTACTATGTTAACATTTCTTATACCATACTGTGCCTGCTTCTTACCGTTATCGTCTATTTCATAGGATACCAGAAGAATAAGGCCGGCTATAGCAAACCTCATTTTTTGGTGTTCTTATTTGCTTCTCTACTCCCTTTCATTGGTATAGTGATGATTATTTTCACCTTCGAAGAGTGGAGCATTGATTATTCTGCTTTAATCATGCCCGCTTCTCTACTTATTATTAGTTATGGAATACTTAAATACGACTTTTTGGAAATAAGGACCTTGGCCCGGGAAACCATCTTTGAGAACAACTCAGCTGGCATGGTGGTCTTGGGTCCAGGGAAAAAGGTCATAGATTATAATAAGGCCGCCGAGAAGTTTTTTGAAGCCATGAACATTTCTTTGAATAATTATCCCATAGAACATATCCTGGACCGAACACCAAAGTTGCTGGAAATCTTCGATAACGAGAGTAGGCGCGATTTTTCTTTGGTGCTCGACGGGGAAGAACGGTTCTTTGAGATTGACACGGTGCCGTTGGGGGATCCCCATCATGGAAACACGAGAATACTTAAATCCATCCGTGATGTCACAGAAGAGAGGAAAATCCAGGAGAAACTGAAGTATTTGGCCACAATCGATTCTTTAAGCGGCATCTACAATCGGGCAGAATTCATGGATTTGGCCAAAAGGGAGTTGGATCGGGCTAAAAGGAATAGCGAGGACCTATCATTGTTGATTATGGATGTGGATCATTTCAAGGCCATCAATGATACCTTTGGACATGGGGCAGGGGATGAAATCATTCGTGAGATTGGAAGGATTTTAAAGGCTAGTTTACGAAAAACTGATATTGCTGGGCGTATAGGAGGAGAAGAGTTTGCTGTGGTTTTAAGGGATGCTTCTTTAGAGGAAGCGAAAAAGGTAGCGGAAAAACTTCGAGGGACTGTAGCCGGGAAAAAAGTGAATTACATGGAGCAGGAAATTCATTTTACGGTAAGTATTGGCGTGGCAGCTATCCATTGTAATACCGATGATATTGAAGATATTTTAAAGGTAGCAGATGATGCCCTGTATAAGGCAAAGGCAGAGGGGCGAAATTGTGTTGAAGTCTAAATGAAAAAGACCGCCCTTTGGGGTGGCCTTTTTCATTAGCAATCAACTAGAGGGTTTTCACATACTCACCTATCTTTTTATCCATGGTTTTTATGTGGTTTGAAAGCCAGTCAAGCACCATTTTATTTGCATTTATTATAACTAGGACATTGCCCCCGGACTCATTATAATCGCTCTTCAATTTAGCAAGATTCTTGATGAAACTTGCATGTGCTTTCTTTTGGGCATTGAGCTCAGGGTAGCCGATTTTTTCCATATAGACTTCCTCATCTTTAAAGTGCTTTTTTGTATACTCATCTAAGAAATCAATCATTGTATTGATGTAATCATTTGCTCTCCGCTCTTTTCCCGCTTTAAATAATTCATTCGCCTTTTCAAACCATATCTTATGCTGATCATCAATACGTTCTACGCCGACTGATAAGTCAGGAGTCCATGCTATTGCCATATAAATCCCCCTTTTAGATTATTTAGTTATATAGATTCTATAGTGTTCTTTGGATAAATTCAACTTATTTCAGAAAAATGATCTATTATGTCGAAATAAAGCGAAATCAATTTAAGATAAAAAATACTGTAGTATATTTATCTTCCTAAGGCATGGGTGTGGAAATAATATTTAATAAAATGTAAGATTATAGTAGAAAGGTTGTGCACAAAAAAATAATTGAGTTAATATATGAATGAGTTGTAGATTATACCGACGAAATTATTAATCAAGGAGGGAGGACCGCACTATGCGCTACAAAATTCAAACAACAAAACCACAGCAGTTTATCAACATAACCAATAAGGTTGCCAACGAGGTCAAAAACAGCAATGTAAAGGATGGCATCGCAGTCATATATGTGCCCCATACTACAGCTGGAGTCACAATCAACGAAAATGCTGACCCGGATGTTGTAGAGGACATAATTTCTACACTGGACAAAGCATATCCAGTACAAGGTGAATACCTTCATTTTGAAGGGAATTCCCATGCTCATATAAAGGCTTCCCTCATGGGGGTCTCTTGTACCGTGATGATCCAGGATGGGATGCTTCTGCTTGGCACCTGGCAGGGGATCTACTTTTGCGAATTTGACGGGCCTAGAAATAGGGAATTCTATGTGAAGATCATTAGGGGCTAATTGGAACTAAAACCATAACACTGCGAAACTTGTCAAGATGGGATAAAATTGGATATAAGTTGGTTTTAGATTTGAATAGGAAAAATCTAGAAATGGAGGAGATAACATGAGTCTACTCGAAGTTGAAATTAAGAAGATGATCTACTACGAGATAGAAAAGTTGAATCGTCCAGATCTATTTCGAGCTCCTCTTGTGGCTTTTTCATCCGCTGAAGATAAGCGATATGAGGAATTAAAAAATGTAATTGGAGACTGGCATAGGACACCTAAAGAGCTATTTCCAGATGCAAAGACTGTGATAAGTTATTTTGTACCCTTTACAAAGGTAGTGGTCATGGCCCCAAAGCTGTCTAAACAGGAGTCTCCATTATGGGGGGAGGCATATGCTGTAATAAATAACCACTTTGATCAAATAAACAATCGTGTTTGCGAATATCTTCACGGAAAAGGATACCTATCATATACTATTCCTGCAACCCATACCTATAATGAAGCAGATATGAAATCCATGTGGTCCCATAGAAGTGCTGCAGCTATAGCAGGATTAGGATCCTTTGGTGCAAATCGCATGTTAATAACAGAAAAAGGTTCAAGTGGTCGGTTTTGTACGGTATTAACTTCTGCAGTCCTAGAGACTTCTAATAAAGTAGTGGAGAATAGATGCCTATATTTTAAAAATAACACCTGTGGCTTATGTTTTAAAGCTTGCCCTGTGTCTGCTTTAAAGCCTGATTTCATCAATAAATTTGCTTGTCAAGCAGAGACTAGAAAAAATGAAAAGTTGCTGGAGGAGTCCATTCAGCTATACAGTGCAGATACCTGCGGCAAGTGTATTAGTGCATGTCCTGTTGCTTACTTAGAATAGAAAACTAGAAAATTAGAAGATTTTAAATGAGAAGGTGGAAGCCTGAGTTTTGCTTTTTTATTGCTCCTATAATGATCATGAATTTCTCAGTACTGTTATAAAACCATCAAGGATTTCATGGCTTATTTTGAATCCTTTATTCTGATAAAATTTTAAAGCATTTTCATTTCCATTTGATACAAAGATGAATATATCAACTATTTCTTTAAATGAATTTAACCAATCCATAGACATCTTGAACATTTGTGTGCCAATACCTTTATTTCGATACTCCTCTTTTATGAAGAATTGAGAGAGGCATCCTACATCTTCAGTTTTTACGGAATTAAAGTCAAAGAATGCATCACATTGTAATGTAGCAAAACCACCGGAGTATGTATATTTTGATGCAATGGTGCTGTATGCATATCCCACAATTTTACTATTTTGCTTAGCTGCTACTATATAATTTTCTTTTGAGCATTTTAAGGATGGAATCATCCTTGTTCCAAAATTCATATTATCGAAAAACTCTGGATGGATATGGGCCTTTGATTTTTGATAAGTCATTAGATCATTGCACAATTCTCTAATACTATTAATATTATCTTCAGAGACAATCTCGTAATGTATACTCAAACCATTCATCCTTTCATAATAATATATTTTTGACCGATTAATCGATCTTCGATTATAATTATATCAACTAAAATTGATGCAACAAGTATGCAATATTTTATGAGTAAGCAAGAAAAAACTGAGTATTGGAAAAAACTGAGTATTGGAGTGGTTTTTTGAACAACAATGCGCCATATAAAAACAACTATGATAACTGTCCATTGACATTTGCATTAAATCTTATCGGAGGAAAGTGGAGATTGCCTATTATTTGGGCCATACATAAGAATAGCACCATGCGTTATAACCAGTTAAAAAAGGAAATTCAGGGTATAACCAATATGATGTTAACTCAGTCCCTAAAGGAATTAGAATCCTATGGTATCGTCTATAGAAAACAGTTTATGGAGATTCCTCCTCGAGTGGAATACTCCTTGACTGATATTGGAGAAAACCTGATTCCCGCTCTTAAGGCATTAGCGGACTGGGGTAATAAAATGAAAAAGCATATAAAAACATAGCATATACTTACCCGTTTTAAAGCGGGAATTTTTCTTTTGCATGTGTTTTAATATGTGGTTGCAATTCGGTGATCCTCATTGTAACATAACAAAGACGAATATATAATAAATAAATACAGGGCAAGGCAGGATATAGTCAAATTGACATGCCTTCCGTTTAAAAGGAGATAGATAGGCAATCATGTCTGTTGCCTAAGAATCTCACTCCGCTTAGTGAGATTTTAATTTTTATATGAAACCCAAGCGATGGGATGGGCCAAGAATTAAAATATATATACGAGGGGCTTTAAAATGAAAAAGAATATTATTATGCTGCTGATTATTTGTTTAGTGTTTTCCTTAACGGGTTGCAGCGATAATACAGCTACGGACCGATCAACAATTACTTTAGCGGCTGCGTCAAGTCTAAAAAATTGTATAGATGATGTTCTAATTCCAATGTTCAATGAAGAATATCCCGATATTCAGGTTAAAGCAACCTATGACAGCTCGGGGAAGTTGCAGACGCAAATCGAACAAGGTGCAGATATCGATGTGTTTTTGTCAGCAGCTATGAAACAAATAGATGATTTAGATGAAAAAGGCTTTATGATTCAAGATTCTATTGTTCAACTTCTGGAAAATAAAATCGTGTTGATTGTTCCAGAGAATAATACTAAGGAAATAAACAGGTTTGAGGATATTCTAGAGGCTGAAAGAATCGCTGTTGGAGATCCTGCAAGTGTTCCAGCCGGTCAATACGCCAAAGAAGCCTTAACCAACCTTAATATTTGGGACGGAGTATTGGAAAAAGCAAGCCTGGGAACCAATGTTACAGAAGTATTAAACTGGGTTGCTGAAGGTAGTGCTGACGCAGGTATCGTTTATTCAACGGATGCTGCTTCAACGGGAAAAGTAAAAGTTGTGGCGGAAGCCCCGGAAGGATCTGTTTCCAAAGTTATTTATCCTGTAGGTATAGTTAAAGCTAGCAAAGATGAAGCCTCAGCAAAGAAATTCATAGAATTTTTACAAACCGATCAAGCTAAGAAAGCATTTGAATCATTTGGCTTTACAACAAAATAGAAGGAGAAGATCATATGCAGGTGTCGCCAATCATCGTTTCAATGAAAACCGCGTCTGCGGCCATTGTCTTAACATTTTTCCTGGGGATTATTGCTGCCAGGTGGATTGTAAAAATAAAGTCTGAAAGAACAAAGATGTTTTTGGATGGCATATTGACATTACCCCTGGTTTTGCCCCCAACAGTAATCGGCTTTTTACTGCTGTTGGTTTTCGGTGTCAATAGGCCCATAGGAAGATTTTTACTGGACTTTTTAGGGGTAAAAATAGTTTTCTCCTGGATTGGAACGGTAATAGCGGCAGTTGTAATATCATTTCCTCTTATGTATCGTTCCGCTAGGGGTGCATTTGAGCAAGTAGATCAGAATTTGATTATGGCTGCCAAAACCTTGGGGATGTCTGAGAGAAAAATCTTTTGGCGCGTAATCATGCCCCTTGCTCTTCCAGGGGTTGCCGGAGGGGGGATCTTGGCCTTCGCCAGGGGGCTTGGAGAGTTTGGTGCCACTGCAATGATCGCCGGCAATATTGCCAATGAGACGAGGACCCTACCATTGGCAATTTACTCGGAGGTTGCCGCCGGAAATATGCAGGCAGCTTCCTACTATGTTATCATTGTTATGTTGATATCTTTCCTTGTTGTAGTATTAACCAACTATTTTTCTTTTAAGGAAAGAAAGTACTTAAAGTAAAGGAGAAGATCATGAGCTTACTGGTTGATATCAAGAAAAAATTAAAAGGTTTTTCTCTTGATGTTTCCTTTTCAATAGACGGAGAGTATTTAGGAATTTTGGGTCCTTCCGGCAGTGGAAAAAGTATGACCCTTAAATGTATCGCCGGAGTAGAAACCCCTGATGAAGGATGTATAGTGCTGAATGAAAGAGTTCTATTTGATTCTGAGAAAAAGATTAACCTAAAACCACAGGATAGAAATATTGGATACCTATTCCAAGACTATGCCCTTTTTCCCCATATGACGGTAGAAGAAAATATTGGCATGGGTTTAAGACTGCCTAGGAAAGAAAAAGAACAAAAAGTTGAGGAAATGATCAATTTCTTCCGTTTACATGGTTTGAAATCGAAATATCCAAGTCAAATATCGGGTGGACAGCAGCAGAGAGTTGCCCTAGCAAGATGTATTGTGTATAAACCGGATGTATTGATGTTGGATGAACCTTTTTCTGCCCTGGATTCACACTTAAAAGACCAAATTCAGATTGAAATGTTAGAACTTCTGAAACTCTATGAGGGAGAAGTTTTGATGGTTAGTCATAACAGGGATGAAATATATAGGTTCTGTAAAAAACTAGTGGTAATGGACCATGGAAAATCTATTTTATTTGGAGAGACGAAGGATATTTTTAGGCAGCCTAGGTTACATGCAGCTGCCAGAATCGTTGGGTGTAAAAATATCTCCAGATGTGAAATTATATCCCCATATTTTGTTCGTGCCATTGACTGGGGCTTCATTTTAAAAACAGGAAAACCAGTCCCTAAAAATACAAAATATCTTGGAGTCCAGACCAATGGTTTCCATCTTTTTGATGGTCTATTCGATGATAGTGTCATAAAAGATCAAAATAACTTGATTAAGTGTAAAATCGAAAAAATTGTCGAAGGTGAACTGGAATACAACATTTATTTTAGAAATAAAGAATTTGAAGAAGACAATGACAATTCGGTTTTATTATATAAGGTCAGAAAGGAGCAATGGAACAGTAGAAGAGATCAGGAGAATCTGTACCTACAAATTCCCGAACATGCAATCCTATTTTTAGAGTAGATTTTCTGGTTCGTTGACAAACATGTGCCACCCGCTTTTAAGCGGAATTTTTCTTTTGAATATATCGTTGGAGTCATTTGGTATGAGTATATGACCGAGCCATAACTTTGGAGATAGAAAAGGTCTATTTTGAGTATATAATATTTACTTCTTTAAGCCGTATAGAAGTATTTCAAAATGGTCCAGAACCTGCTCCTTCAGATTGAAATTGGGATAGCGAACACACCATTCAAAGACAATGCCTCTTATAGACATAATTAAGTGTTTTGCCAGAGAATCAATAGATATATCCTCTCTTAGTTCTCCTTGATGGACTCCTTTTTCCAATACCCTTCTTAACAACTCATAGATCTTTCTGTTATAGCTCAATGCAGATGTTGTATCAATAGTTTTTGTTAAATGAGCTTTATAGAGTGCCCTCATACTATCTATTCCAATATTACCCTCAATAAAACTCGAGATTTCTTCTGCTAAGAGTAGGAGGATTTCAAAGACGGATTTATGATCGATATGCGCGTTCAAAAAGGAACTATATTCCATATCAGCCATTTGTGTATAATCATTGACAAGAGCTGCTAATAGGGCATCCTTAGATTCAAAGTGGACATAAAAGGTGCCTTTGGAAACACCTGCTGCTTCAACGATAGAATCTACACTTACATTTTCGATGCCGTATTTTATGATCAAATGCCGAGCGGCTTCAAAGATTTTCTTTTTTGTTTTCATTGCTTTTACTGTTCTCTTGCTTGTACTTTGCTTTTTCAAAACTTCCCTCCTTTTATTGACAAAAATATGCAAATTATGTTTTGTAACTACAATATATGACTGTAGTCATTAATGTTTATAATTTCATTTTACCATAGTTGTATAGCTATTAAAGCCATTACCAAGTATGATTATTTATTAGCAGGTGGCGTCGGAGAAGGTAACAATCAGACAATCTGTGGCACTAGTTGTGAAGAAGTCCATTCAAACACCGCTAGCAGTAAGTGGCATTCCAGATACCATCATCTATGGTGATACGCCTTTTTACCTTTCTGTTGGCGGAGGAAGTGGATTGGGAAGCTTGAATCAACCCCATACATATTTACAAATTCTTACCAATAGGATAAGCTTATATGTAACTATTCAAGCTTAAAATTCGTAGATCGTGTAAAAAAAATAAGTATGGGGGAATGACATTGAAGTTTATTTCATGGAATATTGATTCATTAAATGCTGCGCTTACAGGCACATCAGAACGCAGCGAGCTATCCCGCAATGTTTTAAATACCATCATAGAACACAGGCCTGAGGTCATCGCTTTACAGGAAACAAAGTTACCCAGTAGCGGTCCTAAAAAAAAGCATTTAGAAATTTTTGAGGAGATATTTCCGGGTTATGAAATTGTTTGGAATTGCTCTGTAGAGCCGGCTCGTAAGGGCTATGCCGGCACATTGTTCCTATACAAGAATGACTTAATTCCTACCGTTACTTTTCCCAAAATTGGAGCACCGGGTACCATGGATTATGAAGGCAGAATCATTACATTAGAATTCGAAGATTTCTACCTAACACAGGTGTATACCCCGAATGCTGGGGAGAATCTAGTTCGTTTGGAAGACCGCCAAGTTTGGGACATAAAATATGCTGATTATCTGGTAGAGTTGGATCATAAAAAGCCGGTCATTGCAACAGGTGACTTTAATGTAGCCCATAAGGAGATTGACCTGGCCCATCCTGATAATAACCGTCGCTCAGCCGGTTTTACCGATGAGGAGAGGCAAGGTTTCACCAACCTATTAGCAAAAGGGTTTACAGATACATTTCGCTACATCCACGGTGATGTGACAGGGGCCTATACTTGGTGGGCTCAGCGTGTAAAAACGAGCAAGATTAATAATTCCGGGTGGAGGATTGACTACTGGTTGGTGAGTGATCGGATTGCAGAGAAAGTCATTAAATCAGAGATCATTGATTCGGGCCCCAGGCAGGATCACACCCCAATATTACTTGAAATAGATTTGTAGTTATTTCGCTCAAACCCTAGATGTACTACTAGCACCTATAATTGTTTTTAAATGATATGGTCAGTCTATGGTTATCCGTTTTATGCCATATTGATTTATCTATGTGCACTTATATTGAACTCCTTTTATGTGTTTTTAACCAGTTAGCATTTAAAGGGAGAGGTCGATATAGGTGCATTTATTTTTTGTAAAAAATGCTAAGAGGAAATTACATCCAAATATTCATTGTTGAACCTATTATGAGATTTCTTACATGTAATGGCGATCATAATTAATATCGATGTGATGTTGGCAAAAAGGAAAATGAGTGTGACAGAGCTTTCTGAGAGGGTTGGGATAACAATGGCAAACCTTTCCATATTGAAAAATGGAAAGGCCAAAGCGATTCGATTGTCCACTTTAGATGCTATTTGCAAGGCATTAGAGTGCCAGCCTGGGGATATTTTAGAGTATAGGAGTGATGATGACGATCAGTAGTAATGTCATGATTTATCCTCAGTTAGCCACTTATTAATGATAGGTCTTAATGCATCAGATTTGTTCGCTCTTTTAGCCTTATGGTGTTACTTTCCAAAAAGAACAGCTCTCGGATATAATTGACTTGAGTAATTGTCAGCACTTCCCTTCCTCCCCTATAAGCTTAGTCACTTAATAGGGTATATTGATAGGTTTGTACTGGCAATTACTTTTTGTATTTCTGACTGCCATTTATTGCAGTTCTAGATTACCACAAACAAAAAAATGGAATATTCTTTAAGGGTATGCAAATAATAAATGCAAATAATTAAAGCACAAGAGATAAAATAGTTGATTGTGCTATCTATTTGTTTGAAAGTTTTTTATAAAAAGGAGAGGACACAAGTGAGCAGTGTAAAATTAGCAGTTATCTATTATAGTATGGGTGGAACCAACTATCAGTTAGCCCAGTGGGCCGCAGAAGGGGCAAAAGAAGCAGGGGCAGAAGTGAAAATATTGAAAGTACATGAGCTAGCTCCTCATACAGTGATTGAAAATAATCCAATCTGGAAAGCCCATGTGGAAGCAACAAAAAATGTTCCTGAAGCAACCACAAATGATTTAGAATGGGCAGATGCGATTATTTTCAGCACTCCAACCAGGTTTGGTGTTATGGCATCACAAATGAAACAATTTTTGGATATTACTGGGGGCATCTGGGCTCAAGGCAAAACCGTAAATAAGGTTGTAAGTGCGATGTCTTCAGCGCAAAACCCTCACGGAGGCCAGGAAGCAACGATCCTATCCATATATACTGCAATGTGCCATTGGGGAGCAATTATAGCAGCTCCAGGATTTACAGATCCTGTTATCTTTGAAGCCGGAGGAAATCCTTATGGAACAACAGTAAGTGTAGATCAAGACGGCAAGATGATAGAAGATGTGCAGGCGGCAGTTAAATATCAGGCAAAACGAACAGTAAAAGTCGCAGAGTGGGTAAAAAAGGGCATGCAACAATAGATGGAGACAATAAGCAAAGTCCTATGAGAGGAATTTTCTCTAGGACTTTTTTAGTTATTTACCATAAGTTCAAATCTAAAGCACCCTATTAAAGGAATTACTACGACAAAGAGGTTGAGTTAAGGTATTTAAAGGAGGGAATGATCATTCCACGGGATGCAGCAAGAAAATAGACAGGCCATTCATGCGAACGCTTGTTCTATTATATTTAAGGTGCTATAATAATGTCAAGTAGAACAAATTACATGGTGATATTATGAGAATGGTTAATGCTCCTGTTGAAATGATTGTTTATTTTGATATAAATAAGGTATATCCAGTTAGATTTCGCTGGCGCAATAAAGTTTATAGGATTGAAAGAGTTTTACAACAATATAATTCAGGTACAGGTGGATGGAAATGTGTAATTTTTAGATGCCAGGGAATTGTCGATGGACAGGAAAAGTTATTTGAACTAGAGTACTATACTCAAGAAATGCGTTGGAGATTACATAAAATATAAAAAACAGCATAGTAATACCAGATAAAGTAAGGATTATTTGGCACTTAGAAGATAGAGACTATGAATATTTTAAGGGAACAATAGATCAAATTATCTATAATGTAAAACAATAAAACATGATTGAGGGCTAAATTATTTTGTGGCAATAGGGGAGTGGATCAATATAGAATTCTTAGATGTAGATATTAAAATAAAGAAAAGAAACAAGTTACTATTTTCCCGTGATAGTCAATGCTTGCAGGAGCTAATAAAATTAATACAATTACAGAATCATCGAACCATTGTAATGTGGGCATTGGATTGTGCAAAGTTGCCTTTGGCACAATTCGAAGCAAAGTATCCTAAAGAGAAAAGACCCAGAAATTGCTTGGAACTCTGTGAGGCTTGGGCAAGAGGGGAAATTAAGATGCCTATTGCAAAACATGCTATTTTAGGCTCACATGCATTTGCAAAAGAAATCAATGATCGTGAATATGGGGCGTTGTGTCATGCAATTGGTCATGCTGGTGCTACTGTGCATGTTGAAACACACGCTTTGGGGTTACCTATCTATGAATTGACATCGATAGTGTTAAAGTATGGTCAAGATCACTTTCATAAACCAGTCAGTGAGAAGATAGATTATTATTATAACCGCATGCTCTATTGGCAAGAGAATACCGATAAACTTAGGTTGGATAGGGCAAGCTTTTTATTGGACGACACAAAACCTAATAAGGAAAAATTATTAAGTGAAAGGCAGAAGTTAAAGAAACAGAGACTATGAACATAACTTTTTTTGAAGCAAGGAAGTTTGAATTTCTAGCAAGAGACCAAACTTCCTGCTTCAAAAGTGGGGCAGATGAAAAAGTTCTGCTCCACTTTAGTTAAAGAGTGCTTTATTTTTCTTTTACTTCTGGGAATAAATCTGTGCTAAGATATTTTAATCCACTATCATTAAGTAACAGTACTATGTTTTTACCCTTCTCCTTTCCTTCAAGCAGCTTTATTGCTGCCCGAACATTGGCTCCTGATGAAAAACCTACAAAGGTGCCCTCATATTTTGCTAAGTCCCTAGCTGTTTCTATTGCCTCTTCATCGGTAATTTGAAGGATTCCATCAATTAAAGACTTGTCTATCAATGGTAGATCCATGCTGTAGCCTCCACCTTGGATCTTATGAGCTCCGTCAGTTATTTCACTACCAGAATAGAAGGATGCATTGGCGGGTTCTACCAGGTAACACCTTATATCTTCCTTATGACCTTTTAATCCTAATGCACAGCCTTGGAAGGTACTTCCACTGCCTACAAAATCTACGAACACATCGATATTACCGTCGCATTGGTCCCACATTTCTTCTGCAGTATGTAGCTTATGGGCATTCACTGTGGATATCAAATTAAATTGATCTGCCCTAAAGGCTCCTCGCTCTTTGGTTATTTTATTTGCTACTTCTTCTACCAATGCTAAGTCTGCCCCGGAGACTTGACCTTTAATGGAATCAGGGTTCTGGTCTACCAACACCACTTCGGCCCCTAATGCCTCCATCATTCTAGCCCGTTCTGCTGAATTGCCTTTAGACATGCAGGCTACAAAGTTGTATCCTTTAACAGCACAAACCAATGCGAGTCCTGTTCCCGTATTTCCGCTAGTTAATTCTACAACATCTTGGCCCTTTTTCAATAGTCCTGCAGCCTCTGCTTCTTCGATCATTTGCAACGCAATTCTATCCTTCTTACTAAACCCAGGATTTAGGTACTCAAGTTTTGCGTATATATTGCCTTCCACTCCATAATGTTTTGTAATTCGAGATAGGTGTAGCATTTTAGTGCTGCCAATTGCCTCATGAATTCCTTTTAGTATTTTCCCCATAATAGAACCTCCTGCTATTTTTAGTTATATATTACTCCTATTTCTACAATGATTTTTTATATCCTTTCATTTTTTTATTTTTTGTATTTTATTAGATAAATCCGTACATTGATAACCATCACATTCCCCCCTCTAGTTTCATACACTTTTATCAGGGGTGATGCTATGACATATGCCAGTAGATATTTAAGGATAATGAGCCCCTTCATGGAGGGGATTGATGTTGAGAATGTGCAGCAGCGACTAAGGGAGTTGGGATACTATGAGGGGGAAATCGATGGGATCTATGATAAGGAGATGGCGGAGGTCGTAAGGGATTACCAGGAAGCCCAAGGATTGATGGCGGATGGGGTGGTTGGGCCGGATACCTGGAATGCCATAGGTCTTAGTGAGGAGTATCTCGAATATTTTGATTCGTCTTTTACCATTACCATCGATTTACAGAAATTTTTGCTAACCCTAAAGGAAGGGGGCACCACCACAGCTACCTTTCCGGTAGCCATAGGAAAGCCCGAGACCCCAACTCCTACGGGAAATTGGAGGATTATCCAAAAAACCCTAAATCCGGGAGGACCCTTTGGGGCACGATGGATGAGGATAAGTGTACCTTGGGGCGGCTATGGGATCCATGGTACCAATGCTCCTGAGTCCATAGGAACGGCAGCAAGCCACGGGTGCGTCAGGATGCGAAATGAGGATGTCATTCAACTATATGATATTGTCCCCTTGGGAACCGAGGTTCAGATCATTGGGGAGAGCTTTACCGGGAGACTGCTATATGTAGGTGTAGATGGGGGTTCTGATGTACAGAGGGTCCAGGAAATATTGCAGGAGGTAGGCTACTATAACGGACCCATTGATGGGAATTATAGCCAGGAGCTAAGGGAAGCCGTCATGGGGTTCCAGGAGGATTATGGCTTGTCCCCTGATGGGACCGTGGATACTAATACCTATCAGGCGTTGGAAAAGGTATATGACACTCTCACTGGAAGTAGAGATCCATAAAATGTATCAATAGCTCCTTGCACGACTTGCGATATTTTTTGCAAAATACCCTGCTTGTTGATGGATATTGGGCACCCGGCTTATACTGCCTGCATCATTGGCGATCTCTGATTCCACCACTTTTCAAAGATAAAGGGTTTTTTATTAAGATATTCCTATTATACTCAATCTCATACTCACTAAAAAGAATTTAAAATTATTTAAACGATTGGGGTAGTATATATAATAACCACCTTATATCTGAGATTTTCTATGGAGGTACTACTATGAGATTGCCATTGGAATTTTTTCAAAGGGATGCCGTTACTTTAGCCAAGGATCTACTGGGGAAGCTTTTAATCCGGGAGATCGATGGGGAAAAGTTGGTAGGTAAGATCGTGGAGACAGAGGCATATATGGGTCCTGAAGATAAGGCAGCCCATTCCTATAGGAATAGAAGGACAGAGCGCACTGAGGCGATGTTTGGGCGTGCCGGCCGTGCCTACATCTATTTCATCTATGGGATGTACTATTGCCTCAATGTGGTTGCGGCAAAGGAGGGGATACCCCAAGGGGTGCTACTGCGAGCGGTTGAGCCTATGGAAGGTATCCATCTTATGAAGGGATATCGAAGAATAAAAAGTAAGAGGATACAGGAACTGACCAATGGACCAGGGAAGCTTTGTCAGGCATTGGACATAGACAAGTCACTCTATGGAACCGATTTGGTCTTTGGTCATTCCCTCTATATCCTAGACTACCATGATGAATTTGAAATCCTCTCCTCTAAGCGCATTAACATAGACTATGCCGAGGAATATCAGGACAGGCTATGGCGATTTTATATTAAGGATAATCCCTTTGTATCCCGTATGCCCTCCTCCTTTTCCCAAAAAAATGTATAGAACAAGCGAACTTCCATATAATATTTGTATTATGAACAATGAATAATGGGAGTGATTACAATCAAAGCAGTAATAATGGCAGGTGGAGAGGGTACTAGATTGCGCCCCTTAACCTGCGCTCTACCAAAACCAATGGTTCCAATTCTTAATAAACCAATCATGGAATACATTATACGATTGTTAAAAAAAAACAACATCGAGGAGATCGGGATAACTCTGGCATATCTGCCGGATACCATAATGGATCACTTCGATAATGGAGAGGAGCTGGGTGTAAAACTTCACTACTATGTGGAAGAAACACCCCTTGGGACAGGGGGGAGTGTAAAGAATGCTCAAGAATTCCTGGACGATACCTTTATTGTCATCAGCGGGGATGCTTTAACTGACATCCATCTACAGGATGCCCTGGATTTCCATCGAAGGAGAGGGTCTAAAGCGACATTGGTACTAAAAAAAGAGGCATATCCCCTGGAATATGGGGTCATCGTTACCAATCATGACGGGAGGATCATTCGATTCTTAGAGAAGCCCAGCTGGGGAGAGGTATTTAGCGATACCATAAATACCGGAATATACATATTAGAACCTGAGGTGATGGACTACTATAAAAGGGGAGAGCGTTTTGATTTTAGTAAGGATCTTTTTCCGAAACTTCTAAGGGACAAGATCCCCATGTACGGTTATGTGAGTAACGACTATTGGTGTGATATCGGGGATGTTGCGACCTATACCCGATCCCAATTTGACATATTGAAGGGGCAGTTTGAAATAGGGGATATGCTTCAGGATTATACAGAGATCCAAAAGAATGTCTGGGTAGGAAAGCATGTCCTTATCCATGACAGTGCCAGCATCCAAGCCCCAGTACTCATCGGAGACCAAACCACCATTGGTGAAGGTGCCCTTATAGGACCAGGGGCCATCATTGGGAAGAATTGTAAAGTAGGGGAAGGGAGCAGTATAAAACATTCCATTCTTTGGGATAATAACAACTTAGCCAGATGGGTACAAGTCAGGGGCAGTACCATCTGCAGCCATACGGTGATGGATGACCGGGTCAACCTGTTCCATGGCTCAGTGATTGGAAATAATGTTCGGATCAAACAAGGTTCGACCATCCATCCCGATGTTAAGATTTGGCCCTATAAGGAAGTTGAAGAGAATACCCATATCCATCAGCATCTGATATGGGGCGAAAGGGTCAAAAAATCCATCTTTGGACATCGGGATATATCCGGGCGATTGAATATCGATATCTATCCTGAGTTCGCCTCCCAACTGGGCTCGGTTATGGCATCCAGTCTGGAAGGAGAGGGCGGTTTTGTTGTAGCTTGTGATTTGGGTAGGGGCAGCCAACTGATCAAACAATCCCTTGCCAACGGAATCCTAGCCACGGGTCAAGGCGTCATTGATATTGGAACCGGTCCCCTCCCCCTACATCGGTATGCCATTAACTATTTTGAGGCACAGGGTGGTGCCTATATTAGCTCCAATCCATTGGATGGAGATGAGATCCATATAGAGATTATGAATCAAAGTGGAGCCAATATCCCGCGCTCCATGGAAAGAAAGATCGAGAACCTATTTAATCGGGGGGATTTTCAAAGGTCGAATAGCCAGCAGATCTCTAGCATTCTTCAGCAGGATTTTTCAACCACCTATATTGCCAAAGGTCTATCCCTTGTGGAAGACCTGGAGAGATTGAAAATGAAGGAAAGAAGGGTGATTCTTGCCTCCCCATCTGATAGTGTACTCTTTCTAGCCTCCTCCCTGCTGGAGATGGCAGGCTGCAAAGTAAGGAGAATTAAGACCACAAGGAAACCCAGCGAGTATTTTCAATATATCAGGGACCAGATCATACAGGGAGAAGTAGACCTGGGTTTCTTCCTCCATGGGAATGGGGATCAAATATCCCTGTTGGATGAGGAGGGAACTCTAATCCAACAGGAGGACTACGAGCTGTTAGCCTATTTAATATTGCTAAAGAAGGGTAGTACAAAAAAGTTGGTGGCTCCCCATACCTTCCCGGAAGCTCTGGAGTGGATCGCCCAAAAATATGATGGGGAGGTGGTTCGGACTAAATCCGCACCTTCTCAGGTCATGAATGAGCTGTTGGGCAGTGGTGGGAAGGAGCCCAAAGACCTCCTGCCCTATATTCTGCATTTTGATGGGATATGGTCCACCCTATTGATCCTGGACTACTTAGACAAGGAGAATACTCGATTAAGTAATTTAAGAAGGGAGATTCCCAACTACCATTACCGAAAGGCATCCATCCCCTGTACTTGGCAGGACAAGGGTAGGGTGATTAAGGAGATCATCTCACAAAAAAAGAGAGAGGACATGGAACTATTTGAAGGTGTAAAGATTAAGGATCGAAAGGGCTGGGCGATCATTATTCCTGACAGTGAAAAACCTTTGTTCAACCTATATGTGCAGGGTGCGAATGAGGAATATGCCCAGGAGCTCTCTACACAATTTAAGAAGGAATTGAAGGATCTAATTGGCAAAGATAATAATCAATACCATTAGACATGGAAAGGTTGATGGCTATGATTGAGATCAACGATGTGTTTTTAAGTCCGGAGCAGCTGGAACAACATGGTATTCGGTTAGGGGAGATCCACAGACTCTCTACCAAGGAGAAGAGGCCGAAATGTCTAAAACACCGGTTGAGGGATCAATATAATGAAATTTTTGAGATATATAAAAAACTGAATAGGGACATCCAAGATCATGTATACTTGACCCCAGCATGCGAATGGTTGCTGGATAATTTTTATATCATTGAGAATCAAGTGAAAACTATTTACCAGAACCTGACAAGGGAAAGGTATCAAAAGTTAAGCATATTAGAAAATGAAAATTTAAAGGGCATACCAAGGGTATATGCCCTTTCCTTAGAATTGGTTTCCCATAGGGACGGCAGGGTGGATGAGGATCTTATGATCTCCTTTATAAAGGCATACCAAAGTAGGAAGACCCTTTCCATTGCCGAACTATGGGCATTGCCCCTTATGATATCCATGGCTTTGATCGAGAATATCAATCATATATGTAGGCAATTAGAGGAGGGTCAAAAACAGCTAAGGTTGATAAAACAATGGGAGGGCCTAGAGGGAAAGGTTTTCATGGATACCCTTAAGGATCATCTTCGGACGGTAGAGGAGATCCACCCCCTTCTGGTTGAAAATCTCATAAGGCTTTTTAGAAAGCATGAGATCTCCAATGAGGAAGCCATGGATATGCTGAAGGATAGGGTGGAGACCCTGGAGGTGGATTTTGACCAGATATTGCAGCAGTCCTATAGCCTACAGGCAGGGAGAAAGATATCCATCGGCAACTCCATAGGGAGCCTACATGTTATCGCTAACCTGGATTGGAATGAGATCATAGAGGAACTCTCGTCAGTGGATCAAATATTAAGGGAGGACCCTGCCGGTATCTATTCCAAAATGGACTTTGAATCCAGGGATTACTATAGGAATGCCATAGAAACCATTGCCAAGGATTGTGGTGTTTCGGAGACCTATATTGCTAAAAAGACGGTGGAATGTGCCCGGAGGGCGGAGGAGGAGGGGAAACCCTATCGCAGGACCCATGTGGGCTTTTTCTTGGTCAGCCATGGGAAGAAGCTTCTTTATCAGGAGTTGGGGAAGAGGCTTGGGGAGGAAATCCATCGACCCCTCACGATGTACACCCTGCCCATTCTACTATCCAGCGGGCTTATAGGCATCTATATGGGGATCTATGCCGCCCTGCAATTCCACGGCAATGGATATGATATGGCAAATAGTTTCATGCTGGGCATCCTGGTGCTACTATTATCCCTCATCCCCTTAAGCGATATCTTTATCCATCTTATTAACTGGCTTCAAAGCCGGTGCACCAAACCGCGATTGATCCCGAAACTGGACCTTAGGAATGGAATAGGTGAGGGGAATGCCACTTTTGTTGTCATCCCTACACTGCTAATGGATAAGAAATCTATTGATGGGATCATAGAACAATTGGAGGTTCATTATCTAGCAAATCGGTATGAGCATTTTTACTTTGGAATTGCCGGTGATTTTAAGGATGAAGAGCAGGAACGAACCCCCAAGGATGAATGGATTATTGACTATACCACAGCCCGTATTAAAGAACTCAATGAAAGGTATCCAAACCGACCATTCTTCTATTTCCATCGGAAACGGGTATACTCGGAAACCCAAGAACGCTGGATGGGTTGGGAGAGGAAACGAGGTGCCATCATTGAATTAAATGAACTTTTGCGGGGCAATCAAAAAACCAACTACACCACTGTCATCGGGGATTTAGATGCCCTTCCCGAGATAAAATATGTGATCACCCTGGATGGGGACACCATACTGCCCATCAATGAGGGGAGAAAACTGGTTGGTGCCATGTCACATCCATTGAATCAACCTATACTAAATAAGGACAAAGGGATCATCCAAGATGGCTATGGGCTGATTCAACCTAGAATAAGTCTTAATATTGAGAGCGTGAATCAATCCACCTTTTCCCGAATCTTCGCGGGGCAGGGGGGGATCGATCCCTATACCACAGCGGTTTCTGATGTGTATCAGGACCTATTTGGCGAGGGCATTTTTACTGGCAAGGGGATCTATCATCTGGATTCCTTTCGGGAATGCATAGGGTACAACCTTCCTGAGAATGCCATACTCAGTCATGACCTATTAGAGGGGAGCTATCTAAGGACAGGACTAGCAAGTGATATTCAACTAATCGACGGATATCCTGGGAAGTACAGCTCCTACATGGCACGACTCCATCGATGGGTCAGGGGGGACTGGCAACTAATCCCTTGGCTATCCGACAGCATTTTAAATGATCGAAATGAGAGGATAAAAAATCCAATCAACCCCCTATCCAAGTGGAAGATATTGGACAACCTGAGGAGAAGCCTTACTCCCATTTTCAATGTGATCTTTACCCTCCTGGCCTTTGCCATACTGCCGGGCAATGTGATTTTTTGGCTCACTCTGCCCCTAATAAACATCTTTTTCCCTGTGATACTAGCCACATTGAACCACCTACTGTCAAGGGGCAGGATGAAAAGGGAGAGGATCAGTGGGGATATGTTTTTTGGGATCAAATCTGCCCTGGTCCAAAGCCTATTGCGTTATGTTTTTTTACCCCACAATGGGATGGTGATGGGGGATGCCATTATACGGACCCTGTATCGGTTGAAGATCTCAAGGAAGAATCTTCTCCAATGGACCACAGCGGCGGAGGCTGAAAGGCGTTGTTCCAATGACGCTGCCGGCTATGTAAAAAGGATGAGAGCATCCTACCTTGTTCCAGTCCTGACCATTATTACAGCCTATTGGTCCTCTCCAGCAAGAATAATTCTAGCCCTGGTCCTAAGCATCCCCTGGATTTTTTCACCTTGGATTGCCTATAGGATTAGCCAGGAGAAGGAGAGGGAGGAGGCAATTCGAGAGGAGGATCGTCAGACCCTAAGTCGGCTCTCGAGAAAGATATGGGCATTTTACGAGGATTTTGCAGGAGTGGAAGACCACTACTTGCCTCCGGATAACTATCAGGAACACCCCCATAGGGGAGTAGCACATCGTACCTCCCCTACCAATATTGGATTTTTATTTATGAGCATTCTATCGGCAAGGGACTTTGGCTATATTTCGACCTTTGAAATGTTCAAGAGGGTGAGGAGAACCCTTTCTACAATACAAAAGTTAGAAACCTGGAATGGGCATCTTTACAATTGGTATGACACCCAGACCTTGGAGGTCTTGCCTCCCAGCTATGTATCTACGGTAGATAGTGGAAACTATATCGCCTACCTCATCACTTTAAAAGTGGGGCTACTAGAATATCTGGAAAAGAATCTTATCGATATTTCATTGGTGGAGGGGTTGGAACAAACCCTTTTATTAAGCAGGGTCCGTGATTTTAATATTCTGAAGTATCTCAAGGAATTCAAGGGGAAGGATTCTATTTACCTTAACCAATGGATCGAACTATTGGAGAGAATTCGTGATGCCGATTGTGAGGATTCCTACTGGAGGGGTAAGTACTGTCAAAGCATTGATGGATATCAAGAGGAGATCCAGGAATATTTTCCCAGAAGGGAGATTATTCGGGATGTCAAGCTAACCGAGGAAGAATATACGACCTTAGAGGAAGGTTTGAAGGAGATGGATTCCTGTAATAGCCCCAAGGATTTGGAAAGAATTTATAGGGGGCTTATCAGTCAGATCTCTGCGTCTCAGGTGAAAGAGGAGCTTGAAAGATGCCTTTCAAACATTCAACAGATAAAATCCCAGGCCCTTCAAATCATCCAAGATATAGAGGATATCATTAATCAAACGGATTTTTCATCCCTCTACAATCCAAAAAGGCAGCTTTTTTCCATAGGGTATAATGCCCAAGAGGAGAGATTAACCCATTCCTACTATGATCTTTTAGCTTCCGAGGCGAGGGTTGTCAGCTATCTCGCTGTTGTATTGGGACAGGTCCCTAAGAAACATTGGTTTAAGCTAGGCAGGGCAATAACTAAGATCAAGGGCTTTCAATCCTTGGTATCTTGGACTGGCACCATGTTTGAATATCTCATGCCACCCATCATTATGAAGACCTATGATAATACCCTGTTCTCTGAGACCTATCAGACGGCAGTCAATGCACAGATTAAATATGGAAGGGAGAGGAGGGTACCTTGGGGAACTTCTGAATCAGGATACTATGCCTTTGACCTATTTCAGAACTATCAATATAAGGCATTTGGTGTGCCAGAACTTGGGCTAAAAAGGGGACTAAAGTCGGATATGGTGGTCTCCCCCTACTCCAGCATATTAGCCTTGCCCTTCGCTCCAATCGAGGCAATGAACAATATATACACCCTGATGGGTTCAGGGCTGGAGGGGCAATACGGCTTCTATGAAGCAGTGGACTACACCCCGAAACGATTGCCCCAGGGACGGGATAAGATGGTTGTAAAAAGCTTTATGACCCATCATCAAGGTATGTGTATGATGGTGCTAAATAATGTGATCCATGACGGGATCATGATAAATAGATTCCACAGGGAGCCGGTCATAAGAGCAGGGGAAAGTCTTCTGCAGGAAAAGATCCCCTTGGGCATCATGGTGTCCAAGGAGTACAAGGAGGATATCCAACCTCTAGACCGGGATGAAATTCAAACCCAACACATTGAGTTAAGACGAGTACTGGAGTTAGGGCAGGGGAACCCCCCAAAAGTCCATATTCTGACCAATGGTCAGTATAGGATCATTCTGACCGAGACCGGCATTGGCTATAGTTCCTTGGGAGATATGCAGATCACGAGATGGAGGATGGATCAAAGGAATTATGGGAATTTCCTCTTTGTTCGAAACATAGAGGGAAATGAGCTTTGGAGTACCACACATTATCCTTTGATCAAAGAGGCAGATGGATATCGGGTGATCTTTTCAGAGGATAAGGCGGAGTTTATACGAAACGATGGCAATATTGAAACCCATACTGAGGTGGTGGTCAGCCCTGAGCATCCAGTGGAGATTCGCCATGTGACTTTAACCAATCATGGTACCGAGGACTTGGAATTGGAGGTGACAAACTACGCTGAATTGATCCTTGCACCCCAATCCGCAGATTTGGCACATCCGGCCTTTAGCAATCTTTTTATACGGACCGAGGAAGCGGATGATTTTAATGGGGTATTGGCATCAAGGCGTCCCAGGGAAGAGGGGACGGATACCAGATGGTCCTTCCATAGTGTGGTGGTAGAGGGGGATCGGATAGGGCATTTTCAATATGAAACGGCTAGGTATAAATTTATAGGAAGGGGAAGGGGAATAGAGGATGCGGAAAAGCTATCTCAGCCCTTGGAGAATAGTGTAGGTGCGGTATTGGATCCTATTATTTCCCTAAGAACAAGGTTAAGGATACCGGCACAGAGCAGCAGGACGGTCAGTTTTATCAGTGGAGTAGCAGGGGATCGGCAGGAAGCATTGAAACTTGGGGAAAAGTATCAGGATGGAATTACCATAAAGCAGGCAATGGATTTGGCAAAGACCAGGTCTCAGATCCTATTGAAAAATTCCCATTGGACTATCAAGGAGATCGAGCTGTTCCAGGACATGGTGGGACATATTCTGTTCCTGAGTCCCAGTCGAAGGAGGTATCAGGATATCCTCCTTAAAAACCATTTAGGGCAAAGTCGGTTATGGGCACATGGGATATCCGGCGACCTGCCAATGGTTCTTGTAGGTATTAGCTCAATACAGGAGATGGATATGGTGGAGCAATGCATCAAGGCACACCAATATTGGCGAAACAAAGGGTTGAAGGTAGACTTGATACTATTGAATGAGGATGAAAGTAGCTACTACCAACCCATGGAGGAACTTCTAAGGGATAAAGTCTACAGCCTCGGTAGTGGGCATTTGATCGGCCAGCCCGGCGGGATCTTCCTCATCAATGGGGCACCCCTGCCCAGGGAAGAATATATCCTGCTTTACAGTACCGCCAGGCTTATACTGAAGGGTGAACAGGGCAGCATAAGGCGTCAATTTCTAGGGATCGAGGAGAAGGAACTGCCTCCTAGAAAGATCTTTGCCGGAGAGAAGATACAATATCCCACCTTAGAAAGGGAGAGGAGCGACCTATTCTTCTATAATGGTTACGGAGGATTTACTGGGGATGGAAGCGAGTATGTGATTGAGCTGAAGGGGGATACCCAGACCCCTGCTCCTTGGATCAATGTAATCGCTAATCCTGATTTCGGTTTCCAAGTATCCGAAAACGGCTCGGGATTTACATGGGCAGAAAACAGCAGGGAGTTCAAGATTACCCCTTGGTCTAATGATCCCACCTCAGACCCTGTGGGAGAAGCAATCTACATTCGGGATGATGAAGATGGGAGTATATGGACGCCAACCCCACTACCCATCCGTGAGCCCCAAGAGTATGAAATATGCCATGGATGGGGCTATACAACATTTCATCACGATAGCCATGGGATCCAGCAGAGCTTAACCGAATTCGTCCCCCTAGAGGATACCATTAAAATAAAGTTGCTGTCCTTAAAGAATCATAGTGAGCGGGAGAGACACTTGAGCCTGACTTACTATATTAAGCCGGTTCTCGGGGTAGCACCTGAAGATACCATGTACTATATCCACTCAGAATGGACGGGGGATATCCTTCAAATGAGGAATACCTATCAATCGGATTATCCAGACTCCTTGATAGGAATCGCCAGCTCTGAAGAGGTCCTATCCTATACCGGGGACCAATCAACCTTTGTTGGCAGGGATAGGGACCTTAGCAAGCCAGAGGCATTGGAGAGGGAGGCACTTTCCAATCGGGTGGGCGCAGGTTTATCACCCTGTGGTGCCATCCAAGTATCCATAACCCTTGCACCGGGGGAGGAGAGAAGGATCAACTTTCTATTGGGCTATGAAAATGAGGCAGGGGAACTAAAAAAATTATTAGATCGGTATAGGGATATCCCTACCGCTGAGCATGCCTTATTTGAGATACAAAACTATTGGCGAAGGCTCCTGGGGAAAATAAGGGTGAGCACGCCGGATGTATCCATGGACTACCTATTAAACGGATGGCTGCTATACCAATCCATTGCCTGTAGGCTGTGGGCAAGATCCGCCTTCTATCAATCAGGCGGCGCCTACGGTTATAGGGATCAACTGCAGGATACCATGAACCTATTACCGGTATTTCCCCAGGCGGCACGGGAGCAGATCCTTATTAATAGTGCCCATCAATTTTTAGAAGGGGATGTACAACACTGGTGGCATCCCGGACCAGGAGATAAGGGTATACGAACTCGTTTTTCCGACGATCTGCTATGGCTTCCCCTAGGGGTGGCAGAATACCTAGAGCAAACCCAGGATTATAGTATTTTGGAGGAGGAAGTGCCTTTCCTAGAGGATGAGCCTTTGGAGGAGGGCCAGGATGAACGCTACGGCATTCCGAGGATTTCCCAGGAAAAGGGCAGCGTATATGAGCACTGCATTAGGGCTATCCAGCGTGCCCTGCGATTCGGAGAGAATGGGTTGCCCTTAATGGGGTCTGGGGATTGGAATGATGGTATGAGTATGGTGGGTAACAAGGGGAAGGGGGAAAGTGTGTGGGTAGGCTGGTTTTTATACCTCATATTAAACCGCTTTATACCCATATGTGAACACCAGGGGGATGGATCCAGGGCGGAATATTATAAAAAAGAAGCGGAGCAGCTGATCCAAAATATAGAGAAGAATGCTTGGGATGGGAATTGGTATAGAAGAGCATACTTTGACGACGGAACCCCCCTGGGTTCCATTGAAAATGATGAATGCATGATTGATTCCCTGGCACAATCCTGGTCAGTTATATCCAAGGGGGGCAATCCAGAAAGAAGCAGACAAGCAATGACCTCCGCAGAGCAATATTTGGTAAAAAGGGAGGAGGGAATCATCCTTCTCTTTACGCCCCCCTTTGATCAAGGGGATCTAAAACCTGGATATATCAAGGGGTATGTGCCCGGAGTCCGGGAAAATGGGGGGCAGTACACCCATGGAGCCGCCTGGTTCATCAATGCTCTGGCAATGATGGGGGAAGGGGACAGGGCTTGGGAATGCTTTCATCTGATAAATCCCATTAACCATAGCCGAACTCCCATTGAATGTGCAACCTATAAGGTGGAGCCCTATGTGATGGCGGCAGATGTTTACGCCCATCCACCCCATGTTGGGCGAGGGGGATGGACTTGGTATACTGGCGCAGCGGGATGGATGTATACCGTTGGCCTTAAGTATATCCTAGGGTTGCAACCCAAGGGGAATAGGTTATATGTCCAGCCCTGTATTCCAAAATTCTGGAAGGAGTATCGAGTGGATTATCGGCATGGGGATAGCCTTTACCATATAAAGGTGTTTAACCCTGAGGGTGTGAACCATGGGGTAAAGAGTATAAAAATTGATGGCCGGAGCATTCGAGAGGATTATATTCCCCTAAGGGAGGATCAAAAGGAGTACCATGTGGAAATCATCCTATGATTTAGGGGGGAGGCTCTTGAATATTTTGGCAAAAAATGACCAGAGGAAGGCAATGGCTTCCCCTTGGTCTTTAAATTTTTTTCCTACCTATTCTGGCTGCCAATAGGACGGGATCATAAACCGGTGAGAAGGGTGGGGCATAGGCAAGGTCTAGATGGAAGATATCTCCTATGGTCATCCGATTATATAGGGCGGTGGCATAGACATCAATCCTTTTTATCGCGTCATGGGGACCTATCAGTTGAGCCCCTAGTAGACGACCTGAATCCTTATCAATGACAATGGTTGAATGGATCCTTTCGGTATTTGGATAGTAGCTGGGCTTGGTTAGGGAGGTGAGATGATATTTTATTGGGTGAAAGTTCTCTTTAGCCTCTTCATGGGTTAACCCTGTTCGTGCCACTCCAATATCAAAAAATTGTACGATAGAGGTGCCTACAATTCCTTGGAAGGGGGTCCTTTGTCCTGAAATATTTAACCCTGCGATGAACCCCTCCTTATTTGCCTTTGGGGCCAAGGGGGTATACACATACTTTTCACCTACCAGATGATAGGCTTCTGTACAATCACCCCCGGCATAGATGCCCTCCCAATTGGTTTCAAGGTAAGAATTGACCTTGATGGCTTCCTTTACCCCCAAGGTTATTCCCGCATCCTTAGCCAGTTGATTGGCAGGGGAAACACCCAGACCCAAAAACACCATATCATATTCTAACCGTCCATTCTGGGTCTCTATGATTACCCTGTCCAGGGATTCCTTGATATCATGGATCTGGGTGTGAAGTTTCAACAGGATTCCTTCAGCCACCATCTTTTCCTTCAACTTATCGGACACTTCCTTTTCAAATACCCGAGCCAGATGGTCGCGGCGGTGGATAAAGTGGGTCTCTAAACCAAGCAGTTTCATGGTTTCCAATAACTCCAGACCAATATAGCCTCCTCCTATAACGGCAACTTTTTTTGGTTGTAGGTCTTTGAGGCTCTTCTTGATTCTCTTTCCATCATCCAAGGTTTTGAGGGTGAAAACTCTTTTATGGCTTCTTAAATCAAGGCCCATGGACAAAGGGATTGAACCGGTAGCGATCATCAGGAAATCGAAGGCTTCCTCCCTTTCCCCCAGGGAGGAATGGACTAGAATTCTTTTTCGGTGGGGATGGATCGCTATGACCTCATGCTGCAAACGAAGATCGATATTTCTCTTGTTAACTGCATCATTGGGAGTCAATTCGATCAGATCATCGATATCAGCGACCCTTCCTGATAGGAAATAGGGGACTCCGCTAGGCGCATAGGATATATTGGCACCCTTCTCAAAAACAATGACTTCCCAGCTGGGTTGCAATCTTTTTACCTGGCTTGCGGTACTCAATCCTGCGGCATTTCCACCGATTACAAGAAGCCTTTTACTCATTTTATCACCCCCATTTTCAAGTGAATTCCATGAAAAATGATACAGAAGGTTCTTTCCTCTGTATCATTCACTGTTTATTTGCGCCACATCATCTTGATATGGGGAATGCCATCCTCCATGAATTCTTCACCGAAGGGTTTAAAGCCTAGTTTCTCATAGAAGGGAATGGCATGGGTTTGGGCATGGATTAGTATACTTTCATATCCTTGTTCCTCCAACCTTTCCATGCATTTTTCAACGATATAGGCTCCATATCCCTTTCCCCTATGTTCCTTTAGTACAGCTATCCTTCCAATGGATGCCTGCCCTGGTGTTTTCTCATGGATTCTTGCGGTTCCTACGGGATTCCCATCCAGGTCGCTAAGAACGAGATGTTCGGAAATTTTATCAACCACATCAAATTCAGCCTCAGGTGGGCAATTTTGCTCCTCGACGAAGACCTTTTGGCGTACAAAATAGGCGGGGGATAGGTCCTCAGGAAAAATCAACCAGTCAATAAGCATATCTTTCATTATTTAGGCCCCTTTCTTTTTCATAAAAGCTCTTTATACTATAGATTATATCCCTAGGGAGGGGTATTTAATCAAATGAAAATGTGGAATGCTTTTCTCCCTCTTTCAATCCCCCTTACTTTGAGGTATACTATTTATGGTATTCTAAAAAAAAGAGAAGTTACAAATTTATCCTGGCAAAGATACACAATATATGGTATGCTAAAAAATATCTATCCATATATAATGTGTATTTATTTTTTTATCCCCTATAATTGTTATCATATCTGTCGATAATGATGGTAGGACAAAGGAACAAAGGAGGAATGGGCTTGAAGGAACTATTAACAAGGAAATTTACCAAGGAGTTGGAGGCAAATCCGGAAAAGACGGTATTCGATCTCTTTGAGTGGAAGACCGTGGATGTTTTTATGAAGAATTGGAAAACAGGAAAAGTTATCGTTGATATGAGGGACCTAGAATTTCCTGCTCAATACAGTCAAAACGCCTGTAATATCATAGCCAGTAAATATTTTCGAAAGGCGGGGGTTCCCAATAGGGTAGGCCATGAAAGGAGTATGAGGGAGGTCGCCGATCGCCTGGTTGGATTTTGGGCGGATGCACTTTTAGAGGAAGGGCTATTGGAGGATGAAGAACAATGGCAGATCTTCTATGATGAGCTTACATATGCATTCCTAAGTCAAATGTGGGCGCCTAATTCGCCCCAATGGTTCAATACAGGGCTTAAAAGAAGCTATAATATATCCGGCACTCCTGATGGACATTACTACTATGATGAGCAGCAGGGTAAGGTTGTGGAAAGTAAAGATCGATATACCCGTACCCAAGCTTCGGCATGCTTTATTGTATCAATAGCGGATCAATTAATGGGCAAGCACTCGATTTCTGAGCAATATGTTACCGAGACTAAGCTGTTTAAAGGGGGTTCGGGGGTCGGGACGAATTTTTCTACCCTAAGGGGGAGAAATGAAAGATTATCCAGTGGAGGCTTATCCTCTGGCATGATGAGCTTTTTACAAGGTCTGGATAAGAATGCAGGTGCCATCAAGTCCGGGGGAACCACACGCCGAGCAGCAAAGATGGTGATCGCCAATATCGACCATCCGGAGATTGAGGATTTTATTACCTGGAAGGCCAAGGAGGAACAAAAGGTTCGGGATCTGGGTAAAATGGGATATGATACCTCCATGGATGGGGAGGCATATCAAACAGTGGGTGGCCAGAACAGTAACAACTCGGTACGGGTCAACGGAGAGTTTATGGAAAAGGTAGCGAACCTGGACAAGGACCCGAATGCCACCATAGAGCTAAAGGGTAGGGTGGATGACAGTGTAAATAAAAAGGTAAAGGTCAGTCATCTTTGGGAATTGATCAATCAATCCTCGTGGGAATGCGCAGATCCAGGACTACAGTTTGATGATCGATTTAATGAGTGGCATACCTGCCCAGCAGGTGAGGATGGGAAGCTTTGGGCACCCCACAACAGGATCAATGCCACCAACCCATGCTCTGAATATGCTTTTCTAGATGATACAGCATGTAACCTTGCCTCCATTAATGTTTACAGGTTTTATAACGAAGAGGACAATACCTTTGATATCCATTCCTATACCCATTTAATTGGTATTATGCAATTGGCTTTAGAAGCATCTATACATTGGGGCCATTTCCCAACCCAGGATATTGCTCGGAAGAGCTACATGTTTCGAACCACAGGAGCTGGTTTAGCCAATTCCGCCTCATTATTTTTAGCAATGGGTTACCCCTATGACTCTGAGGAAAGTAGAAATTTAAATGCTACTCTGGCCGGCATATTGACGGGATACTCCTACTACGCCTCCGCAGTTATGGCAAAAAAGGTAGGGCCCTTTCCCAAATATGAGAACAATAAGGAGCACATGCAGAGGGTGATCAGAAACCACTCAAGGATTGCAGGGGCTCTTGATTCGCCCTATGAGGGCTTGAGCTATCAGCCGATAGAGGTGGATCATAGCCTGTTGGAGCGAGAAGGATTGGGTGAACTTGGTAATACCCTAAAAGAGGTCTGGACCAAGGCTTTGGAAGCCGGGATGGAATTTGGATATCGCAATGCACAAGTAAGTGTCATCGCACCTACGGGTACCATTTCCTTTGCCATGGATTGTGGTGCAACCTCCATAGAGCCCTTCTACAGCCATGTGGTTTATAAAGAATTGGTTGGCGGAGGCTCCATGGAAATCGTCAATCCCATCCTGGAAGTAGCATTACGAAACCTTGGATATAATAATGACGAAATTATAGAGATCATTGATTATATGACGGCGAAGGATGGAGAAGGTCTATTGATTCACGGCAGCATCCAAGGGGCACCCCATATTAAGCCGGAGCATGTGAAAATATTTGCAACTGCAAATGACATATCTCCAGAGGGGCATGTTATGATGGTGGCGGCAACCACTCCCTTGGTGAGTGGGTCTATTTCTAAAACAGTAAACCTACCCAATCATTCTACCGTAAAGGATATTGAGAGGATCCATTTACTGGCATGGCAAAAGGGGGTAAAGGCAATCGCCCTGTATCGGGATGGCTGCAAGGCAAGTCAACCCTTGTCCTCGGGCTTAAAGATCGACCGAGAACAATCCCTGGAGGATATGAGCTATGATGAACTATTAAAATATGCTGAGAATTGCAAGAAGGAAGTTCCCACCAGAAGGAGACCGGGAGGGATGAGGGCAGGAAGAACCCACTCTGCAAAGATAGGTGATATCGAGCTTTATGTGACCATCGGATTCTATGATAATGGGGATATTGCGGAGATCTTCGTATCCACCGATAAGGAGGGTACTGTGGTAAAGGGCTTGTTGGCATCCTTGTCCAAGGCTATTTCAAATATGCTGCAATACAATATACCCCCTAAGGAGATCTCAAGGCTGCTTAGGGGTCAGCAGTACGAGCCTTCCGGTTTTGTAGGTCGACATCCCTATATAAAATTTGCCTCCTCCATTTCAGATTTAGTCAGCAGAATGATTGATATCGAACTGGGGGATTTCTCCCGATGTCAGATTAAGCCGGATCGATTCTACCATATCAATAAACATGGGCTCAATGAAATTGTAGCTACCAAAACCGAAGGTCATGTGGATATAGAAAAATTCGAGGGAGAAAGGGTCTATGGAGAAACTTGTAGCAACTGCGGTAGCGATCAACTCTTGATAAATGGTACCTGTAAGGTCTGCAAAGAATGTGGTACCACAACTGGATGTAGCTAAATATAGATGTTCAAGTAGCGGGCGAACCCATGCCACCCGCTACTTTTTTGATCCTATTTGATTAAATGTAGGGAATTATATAACATAGTGGCATCGGGAAGGCCGTAGCACTTAAGCCCTATACCAAAGGAGGAACTCAAATAATGGAAATGTATAAAAATTTTGAAACAAAAACCATCCATGGCGGAAGTAAGGGGAAGAATGCCCATTACTCATTGAATCCCCCTATATATCAGACCTCGACCTTTGTATTTGACGATATCAACCATGTGGAAAGGGTCATGTCCTTTGAAAGTGAAGATTATGTATATACCAGAGGGAACAACCCCACCCTAAGACTATTTGAGGAGCGAATGGCTAGCTTAGAGGAGGGAAGGGGGGCGGTAGCATTTGCCTCCGGGATGGCAGCTATTAGTTCGGTATTGTTTTCCCTTTTGAAGCCCGGTGATAATTTCATTGTAAACAGAACCCTGTATGGATCCAGCTATAATGTGGCAACTAAAGTGCTGCCCCAATATGGGGTGGAATGTCGATTGGTGGATCTAAGGAAAGAGGAGGACCTATGGAAGCACTTGGATAGAAACACAAAGGCTATCTACTTTGAGACGCCTTCCAATCCCAATTTAATGATCATCGATATCGCCAGGGTATGTGAGATCGCCAAGCGTCATGGAGTAAAGGTCGTGGTGGATAATACCTTTGCCACCCCATACTTTCAACGACCCTTAAGTTTGGGTGCTGATGTGGTGGTTCATAGTGCTACAAAATACATATGCGGACATGGGGATGCTCTAGGAGGGGTTGCCATTTCTAGGGATGAAGATTATATCCAACGGTTAAAGTTTGACTATATGTGTGAGTTTGGCGGGGTGATGAGTCCTTTCAATGCCTGGCTGATGCTTCGAGGATTAAAGACCCTCAGCGTAAGAATGAAGGAGCATGAGAGGAACGCTTTGAGGGTGGCACATTTTCTTAGCCAACACCCTAAAATAAAGGAGGTATATTACCCAGGCTTAGAAGATTTTCCCGGGCATAGGATTGCCAAGGCGCAGATGGATGGTTTTGGTGCCATGATTAGCTTCGAGGTGGATGGGGGGTTGGAGATGGCAAAAAGAGTGGTTGACTCGGTAAAGCTAGCACAGCTTGCCGTAAGTCTTGGGGATTGTGAAACCCTTATAGAATTACCGGCAGCGATGACCCATAGGGGTTATCCCCGGGAAGCATTGGCTAACTTTGGATTGACCGAAGGAATGATAAGGATCTCGGTGGGATTGGAACATTACCAGGACATCATTGAGGATCTTAGACTGGCGCTGGGGCAAAATTTTTAGTTCTATGATATTCATTACAATAAAAGGGTATTAATAGAATTAGAGAAAAACTGCGGGGGTGATCCATCATTTGAATAAAAGGATTGATTTTAAAAAAACCCTATTTGAATTATCCAAGGAAGACCCTGGAATCATTGAGATCATGAAGGAACTAGGTTTTGAGGACATCAGTAAGCCAGGCATGTTGAACACGGCGGGTAGGATCATGACTATTCCAAAGGGAGCAAGGATGAAGGGGATTGATCTGGAGCTCATTAAGTCCACATTTGAAGCCAAAGGCTATGAAATTATAGAATAAAGGAGGATGGGGAAATGAGTGAACTTATTAACAATAGGGAGCATAGAAAGAAGGCGTTGAAGGAAATGATCTTGGAACTCCACGACGGAAAGCCTTTAGAGGAGGTTAAACCAAAGTTTGAAAAACTATTTGGAGGAGTATCTGCCAGAGAAATTGCAGACCTGGAACAGGAAATCATCATGGAAGGGATGCCAGTTGAAGAGGTACAACGCCTATGCAATGTTCATGCTGCGGTATTCAAAGGTTCTATAGAGGATATACATAGGGATGCAAGGGAGATCCCCGGTCATCCGATACATACCTTCATGCTGGAGAATCGCGCCATCGAGAAGCTGTTGGAGGAAAGCTTGCAGGTCCATTTGAAGGAATTTATGGAGAAACCCGATAAGGAAAATGCCGTAAAGTTATTAGCGGATATCAATCTACTATATGACATCGATAAACATTATAGTAGAAAGGAAAATCTGATCTTTCCCTATTTAGAGAAGTACGGCATCACGGCACCTCCAAAGGTCATGTGGGGGGTCGATGATGAGATCAGGGCACGAATAAAGGAAGTAAAAGCATTGTTAATGGAAGAAGAACTAGATAAGGAAATCATTTCAAGTAAAATAGATGAAATGATCTATGAGATCAATGAGATGATCTATAAGGAGGAGAGCATCCTTTTCCCAATGACATTGGATCATCTAACCCAGGATGAATGGATCACCATTGCAGAGGAAAGCGAGGAGATCGGCTATTGTCTCACCGGTCCTGCTGAAAAATGGAAGCCTGAAAGGGTTGCTCTGGAGGAAGACAGCCTAGCGGATGGACAGAGAGATACAGGCAATGTAAAATTTGAAACAGGATTTTTGTCCCCCAAGGAGATCAATGGAATCTTTAACCACCTTCCGGTGGATATTACCTTTGTGGATAAGGATAACATTGTAAAATATTTCTCTCAAACAAAGGAGAGAATATTTGCACGAACCAAGGCGGTGATAGGAAGGAATGTGGGAAATTGTCACCCACCAGCCAGTGTCCATGTGGTGGAAAGTATCGTGGAGGATTTTAAATCCGGTAAGAAGGATAGTGAGGAGTTCTACATTAAGCTGGGAGAATTCTACGCATACATCCGATACTTTGCAGTTCGGGATGAGAATGGGGAGTACCTTGGTACCCTTGAGGTCACCCAGGATATAGCCCCTATTCAAAAGATCCACGGGGAGAAACGATTGCTCAGTGATTAGAATGAAGAAAACAGAAGTTTAATCAAGTCCTAGGGCTTGTTGATAGTTATGACTAATGGGTAAACCCCTGAGGTTGGTTCCAAAAAGCGGTGAAGTAAGCGATCTAATGAGAAAGACCAAACCTCAGGGGTTTTCAATAGTCTGTGAATTTCAAAACCCCTAGTTTTTATTAAATAATAGGAATTTTTCTCGGATTTTTCTTCCTGCATATTGCCAGGAGAAATGTATGAGGATGATCTGTACAGGTATCAATAACAATTCTTTTATAATCCTGGGCAGGATCAATACCCTATATGCTTTTCCTGTCAATATAGAAATCCAGAGAGTATTCAATCCGAGATGAATGACCAAGGTAATTATTAGAACCGACAATGTAATGTTAAAAAACTTTTTTGGTTTGTTATAAAGGAATAACCCATAGGTTAAGCCCGTCAAAAAAGCACTAAGGGTAAAACCGGGGAAATATACTCCTTTGGGAAAGAGCAGCATCCCTAAAACATCGGCGGTAGCTGCTGTAATTCCACCTATTATCGGTCCGAAGATTATTGCTGATAGTGCTATAGGGACAAATCCAAAGCCGACTCGGATTATGGGTGTTTCAATAGCGAAAAAACGTGTGAGCACCACCTCGATAGCAACCAATATGGCAATAAAAACCATTGGGCGTGTCTTCATCTTCCATAACCTCCTCTCTATCCAATCAATGACATGCGTCACATAAAGAGGAATCTTCTGTGACAGCGGAATGCGGTATAGGCATCGCAAACCCTTGGGGCTTTTCGTCTAGTGGCAACTTCCCGTCCAGCTAGCACTTAACGCACCTAAACCTACTCTGTCATTTTACTATGGAATTGGTATGGTTTTTATTATAGGGGAAGTTGACCCTTATATCAAGGGAACAGGAAATTAACAATCTTTTTGTAAAGATTTATGTAGTCAGAGGATGGTGTCCATGGAGAAAAATAAAATAAAAAAACCTTGTAATATGGATTACAAGGCTAATGGCATAATGGTGGAGATAAGGGGATTCGAACCCCTGACCTTCTGAATGCCATTCAGACGCGCTCCCAACTGCGCCATATCCCCATTTCTTTCAACAGATCCTATTATACTATGGCGGACATGAGAAATCAAGGGGAAGGGTAAAAAATCAGTTTATTTGTGGTAGGATTACTTTGATGGATATATATTATTGGAGAAATAGTCATATGCCTCATTGATAAAGCAGGTTGTATAAGGTAAATCTATAGGTAAAAACCCATTGTGTAGGAATAGGAGGAAGAAATATGGAGCATTCAAAAGAGAAAAGAGAGATCTATTTGGCAGGAGGATGTTTTTGGGGGGTGGAGAAATATTTTAAAAGTATTCCGGGTGTGATTGAAACCGATGTTGGCTATGCCAATGGAAGAACTGAAAATCCCACCTACGAAGAGGTTTGCCAACAAAATACTGGACATGCGGAGTGTGTAAGGGTCGTATACGACCCCAATGTCCTTAGACTCTCCAAAATACTTGACTTCTATTTTGTGATCATTGACCCCACATCCATTAATAGGCAGGGGAATGATATAGGGCCCCAATATAGAACAGGGATCTATTATGTGCACCGAGAGGATGAGGGGACCATAAAAAATGCCATTAATGAGCTGCAAAAAAAATATCGGGATCCTATCGCCATTGAAGTAGAACCTCTAACTAATTATTATAGGGCGGAGGAGTATCATCAGAACTATTTGGAGAAGAATCCCGGCGGCTATTGCCATATAGGGCAGGAGCATTTCGATTGGATCGCAAAACAATTTTAAGCCTTTGGAAAACTTCTCTCTCATTGACATATTATTCAAGAAGTAATAATATTAAATTAAAAAGATTGACAAAGGCTAAACAAAAGGAACATAAATAATTTATGGGGGGAGTAATTTGAAAATAAAAGAGATTTGCGATCTTTTGAATGCACAAGTACTATCCTGCGAGGATATGCTGGACGAAGAGATCGAATCTGCCTTTGGGTCGGATTTAATGAGTGATGTATTGACCTTTGCCAATGGAAGGATGGCACTCCTGACTGGATTAAATAATCCCCATGTTATTCGAACAGCAGAAATGAGTGATATACATCTAATTATATTCGTTAGGGGGAGGAGCCCTTCCCAAGAAGTCATTGATATGGCAAAAGAAAGAGACATCTGTATTTTAGCTACGAAATATATTATGTACGAGGCATGTGGCATCTTGTACAAGGCGGGTCTTTTACCATGCACAAGGTTATCTTGACCAATGATTACTTGTTAGTAGAGTATAATTTTTCTGTAAACCCTGAAGACTTGGAGCATGCTGGGGAAGCTTCAAGTAAGATAAAAGAGGTTTTAGAACAATTAAAACTGGATAGAAAGTTGATAAGAAGAATCTGCATTGCAAGCTATGAAGCTGAGATTAATATTGCGATCCATTCCTACGGTGGTGAAATAAAACTGCAGATCTATCCTAAGAAGGTTATAGTGACGGCAGAGGATGGAGGACCGGGTATCCAGGATATTGATCGTGCCTTAGAGAATGGATATTCAACAGCTTCGGTTCATATATTAAAGCAGGGATTTGGTGCAGGAAGAGGATTTTCAAACATGATTCGCTACTCTGATGGATTCAATATCTTCTCAAAGGTGGGCAAGGGTACCAAGCTAGAGATGCATTTTGAGAATCCAGCAGAAATACATGGGATCTGTCCTATCAAATGACTCCTCCAGTCGTAGGTACCTTTTAAAAAAAGCCGGCGGCAAGGGTGTTTTCATCCTTGGTTACCGGCTTTTTGTATACTAAAGATTTAATAGACGGTCAATATTATACTGGTCAAAGCCAATGATAATATTCCCCTGAATGTCAAGTACGGGTACTCCACGCTGACCTGATTTTGTGATCATCTCGATTGCCATTTCTCGATCAGTTGACACATCGTAATCAACAAAATCAACATTTTTCTCCCTTAAATACTCCTTTACCCTATTGCACCATGGGCATGTGGGTGTACTGTATACTTTTACCATCAAAATTCCTCCTTATAAATTTATTATATATTCTATAGCACTTTTCCCAGCCAGGGCTCCCTGCCCAACCGCTGTAGAAATTTGTTTAAAACCACCTGTACAATCACCAGCTGCAAATAACCCAGGGATATTTGTTCGTTGGTCTTTATCTGTAGAAATTGCATTACTATTTATCATAATTCCAAGCTTTCTAGCAAAATCTAGTGAGGATGCGGTTCCATAAGCGAAAAAAACTCCTTGAATATCCTCCATGGATCCATCCTCAAATTTTATGTGCTCCAATGCTTGGACTCCTTCAAAGGAGCTGATCTTTTTCGTGATGATAGGAACACCACTTTTTTCTAAGAATGCCCTAGACCTATCGCTTAGATCCAACTCTTTTCCATTGGTGAGCAATATTAGGTCCTTTGTATACTCCTGCATCTCCCTAAGTTCCTGGATAGCGTAATCGGTATACCCAAGGATCCCCACCTTGGCAGAATCATAAAAAAACCCATCGCAGGTGGAACAATAATGGACACCCATTCCCTCGAATCGCTGGATATTGTCTATGGGAATTCTTTTTGCAGGTTGCCCGCTGGCAATGATGATGGCTTTGCTTTGGTAGAGATCTCTTTCAGTGGTCACCTCAAAATAATTATTTTTTGTTATACCCACCACCAACTCCTCTTTGACTTCTGCCCCGAATGATTTCACCTGTTGAACCCCTTTATTGAGCAACTCATCACCCGATTGGCTTTCGGTACAACAATAGTTATCCACCTTTTTAGACTTTAATAGAACACTATCCTTGCCTAATATTAGGGTCTTCAATTTTGCTCGTGCAGTATACATGCCTGCCTGTATACCCGCAGGACCTTTTCCAATAATGATAACATCATACATATTCTTCACCTCGACATAAACTAATATACCCCATATGGGTATTATAAAACATAATAGATTATTTGTCTAGTTAAAAAATTTTTATTGTAAATAAGTGGAAAGTAATATATACTAAATAAGTCTGCTTTCTAAAGAAAAATGTGTAAGCTAATCTCAAAAGGGGAATAATAGGAGAGAAGAGAGGGAGAAGATGACATGGAAAATATTATTAAATTTGAGGAAATGAATATAAGACATGAGATAAAAAAAGCCATCTCGGATATGGGTTTTGAAGAACCTACCCCTATCCAAATTAATTCCATACCACTTATATTGGAAGGTAGGGATATTACTGGGCAGGCACAAACAGGTACTGGTAAAACAGCTTCCTTCGGGATCCCCATATTACAAAAGGTGGTTCCTGAAGATAAATTTATCCAGGCATTGGTACTTTGTCCCACCCGGGAACTGGCTATTCAAGTTTCCCAGGAGATCAATAAGTTAGCTAAGTATATACATGGGGTAAAGGTCCTACCCATATATGGGGGTCAGCCTATTGACCGACAAATCAAGGCATTAAAAAAGGGTGTACAAATAGTGGTCGGTACACCAGGTCGAGTCATGGATCATATGGGGAGAAGGACTATTAAATTACATGATCTTAGGATAGTGGTATTGGACGAGGCCGATGAGATGTTGAATATGGGCTTTCGTGAGGATATTGAAACCATTTTAGAGGAGACCCCGGAGCAAAGACAGACCATTATGTTTTCAGCCACCATGCCCCAATCAATCCTAGATATCGCAAGGGCGCACCAGAGGGATCCTCAGATGGTCAAGGTGGTTCGCAAAAAATTAACGGTACCCAATATCCAACAATACTATTTAGAGGTAAAGCAAAGTAATAAATTTGAAATCTTGACCCGTCTCATTGACATCCATAACCCAAAGCTAGCGTTGATCTTCTGTAATACCAAAATGAAGGTGGACGATGTTGTTGATCAACTTAAGGGAAGAGGATATTTTGCAGATGGTCTACATGGGGACATGAAGCAGAGGCAGAGGGATCAAGTGATGGATAGGTTTAGAACTGGTAATGTGGATATTTTAGTGGCAACCGATGTAGCAGCAAGGGGAATCGATGTGGATGATGTGGATGTGGTATTTAACTATGATGTGCCTCAGGATGATGAATACTATGTACATCGTATAGGTCGGACCGGTAGAGCAGGGCGTACTGGTAAGGCTTTTACCTTTGTGGTAGGCAGGGAAATCTACAAGCTAAAGGATATACAGAGGTATACCAATACTAAAATCAAATTAGAAAAAACCCCCTCCCTAAGGGATGTGGAGGAAATCAAGGCGGGTATGCTAATCGATCAAGTTAAAAATCTTATTGAAAATGGGAATTTAGGTAGGGAGAGGCAGCTTATCGATAAGCTTATAGAGGAGGATTATACCTCCATCGATATCGCTGTTGCCCTACTAAATATATTAATAGGAAAACAAAGGGAGGAAGATGCCTTACAGGAGGATAAATTTGAAAAAGGCGAAGGCGTTGGAGCTGAAATGGTTCGCTTCTTTATCAATGTCGGCAGGCAGCAAAAGATTCGTCCAAGGGATATTGTAGGTGCCATTGCAGGGGAAGCAAAAATTCCCGGAGACCTGATTGGTGCCATTGACATCCATGATAGGTTTAGCTTTGTCGAGGTACCAAAGGAGCATGCTCGGAGGGTACTATTGGCGATGAAGAAGAGCAACATCAAGGGAAAATCCATTAGTATTGAGAAGGCAAGAAGAAGGAGATAACAAGGGGGGATATCTATGGATTTAAAGACCAAGATCAACCTATTAAGAGAGAGATTAAACCAATTGGTTATAAAAAATGATGAAGAAATTACTTCAAAAGAGATTATAGAGTTAAGCCAGGAATTAGATTTATTGGTAAAGGACTGGCAAATTCGTAATCGTTCCTAACTTGAATTTGTAGTGCAGAAGTGGCATCTTCATAGGTTTATCAGTAACATATCCACCTGTTTCCCATATTTATATATAGAGAAGTTTTAAAAGAAAAATAGCTATTACTTCTTAGAATAAACCACCAATTAATCAAAAAGGGTAAATATGGGAGGAGGGTCATGATGAAGGTCTGGCTAGATGCGGGGCATGGAGGTAATGACCCAGGGGCTTCAGCCTTTGGTGTCCTAGAAAAGGATTGGACCTTGGATATAGATAATCGCATCGCAAATATATTGCGGTATAACCAAATTGAGTTTGAACGAACAAGAGTTTCAGACATAACCATTTCCCCAAGCATAAGAGCGACAAGGATCCGGAATAGTGGTGCAGACTATTGCATCTCTTCGCATATTAATTCAGGAGGCGGGGAGGGTGCAGAGACCATCCATTCCATCCATTCGGAGAAGGGAATGGGGCTGGCCCGACTCATCTTGGATGAGCTAGGAAAGATTGGTTTGACCAAGAGGCGATTTTACTCAAGGGAAGGCGCTAATGGGGATTTCTATTACATGCATCGAGAAACCGGCGCCGTGACAACGATTATCGTTGAATATGGCTTCATAGATAATAGTAAGGATCACCTCTTTTTGTCTCAGGGTGGGAATCGACAAAAATGTGCTGAGGCAGTGGTAAAAGGCCTTTTTGCCTTTGAAGGAATTAACTATCGGCCCTTGGAGGATAATAGTGATAATGGGTCTAATCAAGGGCCGGAGGAGCCAAGAACACTGAGGATGGGCGATAGAGGAGAAAGGGTTAAGCAACTACAAAGAGATCTTATGAGATTAGGCTATCCCCTTGAAAGATATGGGGCAGATGGAATATTTGGGGAGGAAACCAGGAATGCAGTGATTCAATTTCAAAAGGATCATGGACTTTTGGTAGATGGCATTGTAGGACCCCAAACCCTGGATTGGATTAGTAAATTGTTAGCCCAGGCGGAGGGAGGAAAGCTCTATCGCATCATTGTCGACGGTAATCAAATAGGAGCATTTGAGATGCATTCCAATATATTGAATCAGGTGGAGAGTCATCTGAATCATGCCAAAAGGATTATTATAGAGCAGGTTTAAGAGAAAATAGTATGGCTCCAAATTCAAAATGGAGGGGTAGATCCCCTCTCTTTTGTTTTATATCCACTAGATTATTTGTAAATAAGCTGTAAAAGTCCTGTCAAAAGATAGTAATTCTCATTTAACTATTCTAAATTTTATGCTATATTATGAATATTAATTGCAAGATCATGTTAGAATAATAGGCATAGTAAATTTTTACAAATATAGATACTAAAAGGAGTGTAATATATGGATTGCCCTGTATGTTCAAAAAAGGATATAGGTAAGATTGGCAGGAGCAAATATTTTTGCGATAATTGTTTTTCCGAGGTTTCGATCCATAAGAATAAGTGTAATATATTTGAGATTGATGAAAATGGAAGTCTTATAAAAACCTGTGAAAAATTACTAAAGGATATCCTAGTACCTTCCAAGTCCTTAAAAGAAAAGTATAATATCTGAGAAAGTTTGGAAAATCCTCTCGAAAAATAGAGGATTTTTTGTTTTTTTGATGAATTGATAGAGGGAGAACAAAAAAGAGGAGTGGGCTAATGAATACTGAAAGGATCTCATTTGAAATGATCTCTAATGCGGGACAAGCAAGAAATCTTATTCTGGATGCCATGGATTTCATTAGAGACGAAAAATATGCTGAGGCAGAGAACCTGATTAAAGATGCTGAAGCTTTAATATTAAAAGCACATAAATACCATTTGGACATGGTTTCTAAGGAGGCCAAGGGGGAGAAGGTACCCATTGATCTACTTTTAGTTCATGCCATGAACATCCTATTGGTGGCGGAGTCCGAGCGAGACATGTCTAAAAAAATTATGGAAATCGATCTTGCCAGAAGGAATAAAAATAAAGGATAGGCTGGTTACGCCATAGATATTTTATTGAAATTATGGTATACTAATTGTAAATCCTAGGGTGTGCGCAAAATCTGTATTTTCAACCGACATAGTACACTTGGGAGCCTGAGTTTTTCCATGGATGTCATGCCTATATTAGGAAAACAGAAGTGGAGGACAGGGCACCCACCTGCTGGAGAAGCGGGTATGAAAATTACGGAGAAACGGCACCTTTGGGGAAAGCCATCCTTTGAGGGATGGCTTTTAATAGTGATAAATAGGGGGAATTTCATTGATTACAAAGGATTTCATTATAGAAAACAAGACCGGTTTACATGCACGACCTGCATCTAAATTTGTGCAGGTAGCCAATGAATTCAAAAGTGATATCTTTATAGAAAAGGGGAACACCAGAGTGAATGCGAAGAGCATTATGGGAGTTATGACCCTTGGCGCCGGCAGGGGATCTAAAATTAGGCTGATTGTAGATGGCATTGACCAAGAAGAAGCCCTAGAAACACTATCCCAGCTTATCCAATCTAATTTTGGTGAAGAATAAAAATTCCTAGCAATAGGAATTTTTTTTATCGAGCCTGTCCATTCCCATCGGATAAAAACAATGGATTTGGGGATACTATCTAAAAGATTGGTATTAGGAGGTGGATGAATGGAATTAAAGGAAAGGGATATTTTATTGAAGGCACTGCTGGATGAACAAGAAAAGGTCAGGGATTTTGAAAGTCATTCAAAGAGCATGAAGGATCCGGAGGTAAAAAAGGTATTTAAAAAAATGGCTGAGGATCATGGTCATCATGCCAAGGAGCTACAGCAATTGCTAGAGAAATTTGAATAGGGAAAAAACAAAAAGCAGCGATGCTGCTTTTTGAATAATATCCTATTATTTCGGGAAGGTAACAAATTTTTCATGGTTGACCCCGCAGATGGGGCAGATGTCAGGAATGGGCCCGTCTACGGTATGCCCGCATACAGTACATATTTGGACATCGCCTAGTTCCATATCCTTTCCGCTATCAACCGCCTCTTTAGCTGCTGTGAACATAGCTGAATGAATTTTTTCTGCCTCTACAGCATAGTGGAAGGAGAGCAGGCCACCCTTTTCATTTTGTTCCTTTGCGACCGCTATGTAGGCAGGGTACATTTGCTCGATTTCGAAATTTTCACCGTCAATGGCACCCTGGAGGTTTTCTGAGGTGCTACCCAGTCCGAAACCAGCCATGGAGGCTACTAAAAAGTCGCCCTTTTCATCCTTTAACTCTCTAAAATGATTATTAGCATGGACCTCCTCAGCGAAGGCAATAGCCTTGAACAGTCGTGCAACATTTGGGAAGCCATCTTCCTCAGCCTTAGCACCCCATGTCCTATACCGCATATGCGCCATACTCTCCCCACCATATGCAGAACGAAGGTTTGCCGCAGTCATGTCATTCATCTTCCATTCCTCCTTTATTTTTAAATCATTATGATAATACCCTGTAATGAAAAAATCTAACATCTTTTTAGGGGTCATCCATCTTAAAAAAAGGGTTTGGGGAGTAGAAGTCGAATAGATAAAATAAGGATGGGGGTGTTTTTTCATGATCAGTGGAGATATGAATATTACTGAGGTGGTTGCAGAATATCCCATGACCATCGATGTCTTTGTGAAGCACGGCATGGGATGCTTGGGATGTGCAGCGGCGCAATACGAGAGTATCGAGGAAGGTGCCTTAGCCCATGGCGTCCAGGTTGACGAATTGCTACGGGATTTAAATCAGCGGATTAATGAGGAAAACAACAGGGGATATTAAAGCAAAAAGTTTATCTAGCCCAAGAGAGAGTGATATGCTCCCCTTGTAGTAGACAGTTAAAATAATAAAAACTGTTTAATACAAGGAGGAGCTATTTTTATGAGCAGAAAAAACAAAGAGCTCTCTATTACAATTTATATCGATACAGGATGATTTCTGCAGTATGATGATCGACACTGACCTCTGCCCTATCGGTCATCATCCCTACCAACTCTAACTCGGTATCCACCTCGTGGTCTCCTGTCAACTCCCAATAATACTCCTCCATTGCCACCTGTCTTTTAAGGTTTAAGCGTTGAACCAATTTATCAATATCTTCCTGGCTAAAGTCGGTGAAGTTGCTTTTAAAATATATCCGAAACTGCTTCTCATCCTCCCTAATATGCATGCTGATATCGTCTGCACCCTTGGAAAAGAGGTAGGTTACCATTTCATCAACTATTTTACAAATGCGCTTTCTCTCACGCCTCATTCTACTTCATCCTTTCTTCTAAAGGCATCGATGATCGGAACAAGAAAAGCAGCCACCAGCCCACCGGAGAATCCGTTATTGTACAGATTGATGCCCCCGTGGAGTGTCGAAATATTTAAGACAACCGATGAATGCAAGAAACCTGCAATCATGCCTACCTTCCATCCATATTCTCCGGCGATGGGTGCCAGGGTGGTACCAAATAATGCGGCGAGAAGAATATTTGGATCATTGATCCTCCATATGGAGATCATAGATCCTACGAATATACCTAGGAATATGGGTACTATATTTTTTGGGTGTTTCCCAAAGGTGGCAAAGCCAACTACGGAGAAGATACCTGCCAATACCGGTCCGTTGATATCCCCTTTTACCAAAAGGACAAATAGGGTGGATATAATTCCACACACTCCCATATTGATGAGCGAAGGGGCAAATCCTATGATTTGAACAAAGTCGGTAACCATTCTGCCGGAATATTTCATGATACTTGGAATGCCTTTAAAGGATTTTCCGTTAAGTATATAGCCGGTAATGATGATGGAGAGGAAGATGGTGAATAAGAATACGCTCAGTATTGAGGTATACTCGGTACTCCATACCATACGGGTGCCGGCTGCCAAACCCAAAGATCGAAATGTGGACATAAAGGCTGTTCCGACCAAGCCTGCCGTAAATCCTATATTATAAAGATTATACCCTTGATGTACCCTAAGTGCAAAGGTTGCCATAGGGGGCAACACGAAGCCCATGGCTAATCCAGTGATGATTGCCAAAGGCAATCGTATGGACAGAGGCTGGGGGATGTTAAACATTAACTCGGTTACAAGGGGAGCTAAGGCGGTACCAAATAGGGCGGTATAGATGTATCGGGTAAAACTCTCCCTTTGAAAGCGTGCATAGAGGTATACTCCTAGGACGATGAACCATATATTGAAGATATTTTTACCGAAGAAAGAGAAACCCGAAATTAGAAAGAGGGCGGTAATCGCCGTACCATAGAGCTCCAACCTCAGCCGATAGAGTATGATTAAAAAGGCTAAAGTCGTAAGCCCCGAATTGACAAAGGCGGCACCTATTCCTCCCACCGAGATATAATCGGTAATCAATATATCTGGCTCAACTATGATCCTTTGAATACCAGGTAGGATGTTTTTAGGTGAATCCATAACCAATCCAAAGAGTATCAACGAAAAGGCAAAGGCGGTTAGAATAATATATCTTGTTTTTTTTGTTACCCTGCTTGTCCTGGATAGTGTTTTGTCTATGTAGTATACATTGTTCATATTTTACCCCCTTCCTATGGGACCATTCTTTATAATAGTATCTATTATATGCCATTGACCTTTTCCCGATCAATGGATTATTAAAAATATTCTTAAAACAATGGACAAGGATAAATTTTTTCTGGATTGGAAATACTTATGTAGATCATAATTCATTTTTTTTTCGGATAAACTAAGGGAATAAATTTGCCGGGGCAGGAGGATAGAATGAGACGATTATTTCGTATGGCTAGGTATAGGAGCTTAAAAAAAGAGAATGACTGCATGGATCCTCAAAGAAGGGGAGAAGTGGAGGAGGAGATTCCGGCTTCCATCTCCGACATTCACTCCAAGCTTCGTGCTATCTTCAAGGGTTCCAGTGATTTTGTACTACGGGAGGTTATCCATGAGGATATTGGGGTAAAGATTATCATCGCCTATCTGGATGGCTTGGCAAATAAAACGATATTGAACCAGGATATCATTCAGCCTTTGATCGATAATAGGGAGAGGATCATTAGTAGTCTTTCCCAAGGTAAGGGGGTAGCATTAAAGGAAATAAAGTACAATATCCTATTCGATTGTGAAATTGAGGATACCAAGGATTTTAGAGGGGCGTTGGCGGACATCCTCTCTGGGGATAGTATCCTTTTTATCGATGGGGAACAGGCCGCTCTAAAGCTTTGTACCAAGGGGTGGGAGCAAAGGGGAATCGAGAAGCCAGAAACCGAGGCAGTGGTGAGGGGACCAAGGGAAGGTTTTACCGAATCCTTGAGAACCAATACCTCCATGCTACGAAGGAAGATCAAAAATGCCCAGCTTAAGTTTGAACAGATGAAGATGGGCACCGAGAGCCATACCGATATCTGTATCTGCTACATCCAAGGGCTCGCCAATGAGGAGATCCTAAAGGATCTCCGAAGGCGGTTGGAGCAGATAAGGATGGATATCATTTTGGAATCCGCCTATATCGAAGAATTTATACAGGATAATCCCTACTCCATCTTCCCTACCGTTGGGAGGTCTGAGAGGCCGGATGTCATCGCCGCCAAACTATTAGAGGGGCGTATTGCCATCCTATGTGACGGGACTCCCTTTGTGCTCACCGTACCCCATCTATTTATCGAGACCCTTCAATCGAATGAGGATTACTATACCGGCCCCTTCTTTGCCTCCATGGTTCGACTGATCAGGGTGTTTGCATTGATCATAACGACCATAGTACCCGCCTTCTATGTGGCATTGCTATCCTTTCATCTGGGGTCCATTCCCTTTGAACTCCTGTTGTCCATTGCAGCGTCCAGGGAGGGGGTTCCCTTTACCTCATTTTTAGAGGCTCTTTTGATGATCACAGCCTTTGAGGTGCTAAGGGAGGCAGGGGTTCGCATGCCTAGGGCGGTAGGGCAAGCGGTGAGTATTGTTGGTGCTTTGATCCTAGGAGAGGCGGCTGTGAATGCAGGCATCGCCAGCAATATGCTCATCATCGTCATCGCCCTAACTGCCATCACCTCCTTTATCGTCAATAAATTGGTAGAGCCCATCCCCTTCATCCGAATTGCCTTGCTCATCGGAGCAAATATTTTAGGGATCATGGGGATCGTCCTGGTGACACTTTTTATTACTATACATATGTGTAGCCTCAAGTCCTTTGGGGTACCCTATATGTCCCCCCTTGCCCCTATGAATACTCAGGATTTAAAGGATAGCGTTATCCGCTTTCCCCTAAGATCACTGATGCGGCGGCCAAGCATCTTGATGTGGGGCAATAAGGAAAAAATAATGAGGAATAGGTAGGGAGGAATACCCATGAGAAGAATGTGTCTATCCGTCTTTATCCTTCTTATGCTAATCATCCTTCCAGGATGTTGGGATAATATGGATATCAACGATCGATCCTTTGCCTCTGCCATTGGATTGGACAGGAGGGAGGATGGGAAGGTCGCGGTCTCCCTTCAAGTGGTACGACCAAACATCATAAGGGCAAGTCAGGAGGGAGGAGGTACTGAAAGCGCTATGTGGGTTTCAACGACGACAGGGGAGACGGTCTTTGATGCGATACGGGAACAGCTAAAGACCATCCACCGCAAGCCCTTCTATACCCATATGAGAATTCTCTTCATCGGGGAAGACCTTGCCCGGGAAGGGATCGGGGATGTCTTGGATTTCTTCATCCGTGACCATGAGGTGCGAGTTACCCCAAAGGTCATCATTACAAAGGGGATTAAGGCAGAGGAGATCATCAGTGCGGATAGCAAGTTGGAGAATATTCCGGCACTTCATTTAGAAGGGGTCTTGGAGAATAATGTCTCGGAAGCTAAAACAAGAGATGTAAGTATCATCGATGTGATCCATGATCTTTCCTCAGCCCATGGGGGCTGCGTCATTGCCAGCATCCTACCCCCTGAGAATCCGGAAGAAATGTTGATAAAAAACCTAAAGATGGAGGGGGCGGCTGTGTTTAAAAAGGATCGCATGGTGGGATATCTAGGTCCCTTTCAGACCAGAGGCTACCTTTTTTTAAAGGATGAGGTGGAGGGTGGAATCATAACCATCCAGAATCCTTTGGAGAAGGGGAAAAAGCTGGCGATGGAGATTATATCCGCCAAGGGGAAAATGGATGTTGACATGCATGGAGGTGAAGTTCTTTTAAAGGCAGAGGTGGAGATACAATGCGGTCTAGGAGAGCAGCAGGGTTCGGCAGACTTGGCGAATGATGAAATGCTTATTGAAATAGAGGAGCAGGTAGAAAAAGAGATTGAAAGGAACATCCGGGGGATCATGGATGTGGCGCAAAAGCAAATTCAGACCGATTTTATAGGTTTTGGCAATATCCTCTATATGAAGTATCCCCGCTATTGGGAGGAGATCAAGGATCAATGGGATGATGAATTTACAAAGCTTTCCTTGGATATTACGATAAAGGCAGCGGTGGATCGCACCGGAATCATCGCAAAACCAATCGAAATACAATAAAGGGGTTTGGATATGTCTATCATACTGTTTCTAAGTTTTATTGTTATTGCGATTTTTGATAGTAGAACCATATTGAAGAATAAGGATGGAAGGAGCCATCTGCTTTACTTTATCTTCCTAGGACTGGGATTTATCCTCAATCTTCTGCTGATACTTGAGAGGGTGCCCCCTAGTCCAACGCTTTACATAGAAAGGGTGGTGAAACTATTTGTCCCATAGAAAAATAAAAATATCGGCACTACAATTATTTCTATTGATCATCGCCCTGATTTTTAGTGACATTCCAATTGTTAATAACACAAGGTTTGCAATGCAGGATGCCTGGTTGGCATATCTCATAGGCATGCTTATGGGCATAGGCATTATCACCATTTACATAGGCATTGCAAGAATGCATATGGGAAAAAACTTAGTGGAGATCCTTCAGGATACCTTTGGGAAAACCATCGGGACAGTGGCAGCTCTACTATATCTTTGGTATTTTTTGCATATAGCTGCCATTGTACTGCGTGTCTACTCAGAGTACATGGTGGTTGTCAACTATTTCGAAACGCCCAAGCTCTTTATCATGATCTGCCTTATGATTATCATCGTTTATAATCTTCGAAAGGGTTTTGAAGTGGTTGGTCGTGTATCGGAGCTTTCGATACCCTTAATGGCCTTTTCGGTGATCGTCCTATTTTTTTTATTAGCCAGCAGCTTTAAGTTCGATTTTATACGCCCCTTCCTAAAGGAGGGGTTGGCGCCCGTTCTGAGGGTAGCTTGGGGGATTGCCACTTACCCCTTTGGGGAGTTGATCATCCTACTCATGATCTTTCCCTACCTTAACGAGCAGAACAAGCTGGCAAGGACTACCTATTTAGGGGTGGCTGCCGGTGGAATATTGCTGTTCCTAATCATTATTCGAGACCTATTGGTACTGGGGCCAAATCTACTATCCATCTTGGTATTTCCTGCCAATGTGTCTACTGCACTGTTGCCTACCGTGGGACTGGAACCTTTGATCTCTATTAATTTACTCATCGGCGGTTTAGGGTTTTTATGCGTATATATCCATTCTGCTACCCTTGCCATCGCGCAGATATTTAAGATACAGGAGCATAGGATCTTCATTCTACCCATAGTTTCCCTGATCATCGGTCTGTCAATTTGGCTCTATGATAACATCTCAGAGATGTTTGCATTTTTACATAGAGTGTACGCTTACTATTCCATACTCTTTCAAATTGTTATCCCATTGATCATATTATTGGTATCCTATATAAAGGCGGGACGAAGAAGCCAGCTGCCTACCCAGTAAAAAAATCATCTTAAGAAGGTTGAAATTGTGTGTGAGGCATTATTTTGGGTATATGCATAGTATAATATGGGATATTTATAAGTCCTTAGGATATGGATAAGGGGGGATACAATGCATCGTATTTTGATACCTATTGATGGCTCGCCATTCTCCAGGAGGGCTATGGAGATGGGCAAGGATATTGCCAAGGTCTATGGGAGCAAAATCACACTAATGAATGTAGTAAATCCTATGACACCTAATTTAACCTTAGAGGAATCCATTGCATTTTTAAAAATGATGAATGCAAAATCAAAGAGACTTTTAGAGGAATCCAAAAAATATTTTGATGATTTAACCAATGAGGTGGAGTTGGTTTCCCTGGAGGGGGATATTGCGTCTACCATTGGGGAGTATGCGGATCGACATGAATTCGACTTGGTTATCATGGGTTCACAAGGTCTAAACGCAGGCAGGATCAGAGGAGTATTTATCGGAAGTATTACCAATAAGGTCATCCACATCACCCATCGACCGATACTGGTCATTAAGTAGGAGAAATAGCAGGGGTAATAGCGGGCCTTTGGCAGGTGGCCTGGCTTCATTTTTATAACAGGTTTTAGGCTCCTCCTTTATGGAGGGGCTCATTTTTGAGTTAGAAGACATAATTGAGAGGAGGAGAAATGCTGGGATATTATAAATAAATGTAGTTTTTTGTCGATAAATAGGGTAATAGATTATAACATAATCATTAATAGGATAGAAAAGGAGTAGAATTGTCAAATATTTAACCGGATGATTATGTATGATATATATTTAAACGCTATTTTTAACTACATAGGAGGACGAAAATGGAGAAACAGGAAAAGGTAAAATTAAATATCCAAAGTTTAAGGATAAAATTAGTCATCTATTCTCTTATACTTACCTTATTGGCATCCCTTTCAGTAGGAGTGGCAACCATGATGAGTGCCTCATCCTCCCTGACCCAAGAGGCAGAAGATGCGATGAGTGCTATCGCGAAGGAAGGGGCCAAGCTAGTCGAAAGTAGAATCGAAACGCAAAAAAGAACTCTGGAGATGATTGCTCAACGGGAGGACATCCAATCCATGGATTGGGAGGTACAACAGCCCATTTTACAAAGGCATTTGGCTAACTCTGACTTTTTAGAGTTTGGGATTGCTGGAATGGATGGAATCGTTCACTACTCGGATGGAAGCACAGCCGGCTTATGGGATAGGAACTACATACAAAAAGCACTGGCAGGGGAGAGCAATGTATCTGATTTAATTGTCAGTCGAGTGACCGGGGATGTTGTACTCATGTATGCGGCACCCATTGTAAGGGATGGGGAGACCGTAGGAGTATTAATTGGTCGAAGGGATGGGAATGCCCTAAGTGATATCACCAATGACATAGGCTATGGGGAAAATGGTTACAGCTACATGCTGAATAATCAAGGGGTCACTGTTGCCCATCCTGATAAAGAGAAAGTGCTGGCACAATATAATCCTATTGATGAAGCGGAAAATGATGAGAGCTTAAGTTCATTGGCTAACCTATTTGAAAAGATTCTAGAGGAGAAAACAGGGATCCAGCATTATAGTTATCTAGGGAATAAGTTGTATGCTGGGTACCATCCCGTTAACGGTACCAATTGGATCTTTACAGTGGCAGGGCATGAGAATGAAGTACTATCTGCAATACCCGAGCTTCAAAAAATAATCCTACTTATCACTGTCGGTGTTCTGGCACTTGGTACCATAATTATTTTTATTACTGGAAGTAATATGAGTAAGCCTATCCTACAAGCGGTAGCACTTTCAAAGGAGATCTCTAACCTTGATATTTCCAAGGATGTTCCAGAGGATCTGCTAAAGAAAAAGGATGAGATCGGGGATATGGCAAGGGCACTCCAGGGAGTCATCGATAGCTTAAGGAATATTGTCCATGAGATCCAAGATTCCTCTGAGCAGGTGGCGGCGACCTCGGAGGAGCTAACGGCTACGACCCAACAATCGGCATCGGCAGCCGAGGAAGTATCCAAAACCATCGAGGAGATCGCTGGGGGTGCCTCCAACCAAGCCCATAGCACTGAAGACGGTTCTGAAAAGGCAATACTGCTAGGAGAGCTCATTGATAAGAATGCCAGCTATCTTGGTCATCTTAATACAGCTGCTCATGGGGTAATGGATGCCGTTGATGATGGACTGGCAGAGGTGGAAGTCCTGTCAAGTAAAACCCAGGAGAGCAATCATGCCGCTAAAGAGATCTATGATGTGATCCTAAAGACCAATGAAAGTTCAAACAGGATAGGACAGGCTAGTGAGGTCATTGCATCCATCGCCGAACAAACCAACCTGTTAGCCCTAAATGCAGCTATAGAGGCAGCAAGGGCGGGGGAAGCCGGCAGGGGATTCGCAGTGGTAGCAGACGAGATAAGAAAGTTGGCCGAGCAATCATCGGATTCTACAAATGCCATTGATGAGATGGTCAAGGAATTACAGGGTAATGCTCAGGATGCTGTAAAAACTATGGAAAGAGTATCCGGCATAGTCAAAGAACAAACAGAGAGCGTTGAACAGTCTAAGGATAAATACCTATTAATCGAAAAGGCGATGAACAATGCCATCCAGGAAATGGAGAAGCTAAATGCTTCGGGGGTGGAGATGGAGAAGATGAAGAATGAAATCTTAGATACCCTTCAAAGCCTTTCCTCCATTGCCCAGGAGAATGCCGCATCCACCCAAGAGGTCTCAGCATCCATGGAGGAACAGGCAGCTTCTATTGAGGAGGTTGCCAATTCCAGTGAAAGCCTATCACAATTGGCACAAAACCTACATGAAATCATTGAAAAGTTTAAGGTTTAAATATAAGCTATAAATAATTAACCACTTAGTTTGCTTAGATCTAGGCAGGCTAAGTGGTTTTTTGGAGGACTTAACATATAATTATAGAATATTATAAGGAGAATCTAAATTTTTATCTAATTCCGATATATAGAGGGGGTGTGGGGACTTGAAGGAGAAAAGAGAGAGGTCACCGGAAGGGATTCTATATACAAGTCTTGGTCTTGGGATCTATGTTGTGGTTAGTCTTACCAATCGATTCCTCTTCCAAATACCAGGACCGATCTATATGATACTGCTGCTTGCAGCTATTTTCTTCATCATCAAGGGTTTTCGTGATCGTTCAAGGGCCAGATCCCAATAGGAATATCAAACATCCAGGGGGGAGGATATTCCGAACATTCGGTTTTAAGAAAACCCCTGACAGGAATGTTCGGAATGATAGGTCTAGTCTTCTCCCTCCATAGGTGATCACTATAACCCGAGTATCCATGAGGCAAGTGTAAAATATACCATAAGGGATGCAGTATCCACTATGGTAGTGATCAAGGGGCTTGCCATGATAGCAGGGTCTAAATTTAGCTTGCGGGCGATCATGGGCAAAATTCCTCCGATGAACTTTGCCAATACAACCGTGAAAAAAAGGGTGATGGTCACGGTAATAATGATTTTTAAATCTGCCCTCTGAAACAAGAAAATACGAAGGAAGTTTGCCAAAGCAAGTGTAATACCAACAATGACACTTACTCGCAATTCCTTTAATATCACCTTGAAGTAGTCCTTACTCTGGATTTCACCCAATGCCATTCCACGGATGACCAGGGTAGAGGACTGGGTTCCTGCATTTCCTCCTGTATCCATTAGCATGGGTATAAAGGCAGCAAGGATGAAAACAGACTCTAACATGTTCTCAAAGTGTTGGATAATACTACCGGTGAAGGTGGCAGAGATCATTAGACCGAGCAACCAAGGTATTCTGTGTTTTGAGAGGGAGAAAACGCTAGTTTTAAGATATTCCCTTTCTGAGGGCTGCATGGCGGCCATTTTTTGGAAGTCCTCCGTGCTTTCCCGGTCAATAACATCGACGATATCATCAATGGTGATGATACCTATCAGGCGTTTTTCATTGTCCACCACCGGTAGAGCGAGGAAGTTATATTTTTTAAAGAGATGAGCCACATCTTCCTGATCATCATGGGTGTGGACATAGATAACATCAGTCTCCATGATCTTTTCAATGGTGCTTTCCGATTCACTGGTGACTAATTTTCGTAGGGAAGTAATGCCCTCTAATTTCCGTTGGGCATCGGTCACATAGCAAGTATAGATGATTTCTTTATCGATTCCTATCTTTTTTATGGAAGCCATGGCTTCCTTTACGCTCATTTGCTTTTTCAATTCCACATATTCAATGGTGGTAAGACTGCCCGCTGAGTTTTCCGGATAGTTTAGAAATTGATTGATCAAATTTCTCTTTTCTTCCTTTGTATTTTTAAGGATCTTTTTTACCATATTGGAGGGCAACTCTTCGAGAAAATCAATCATATCGTCAAAGTATAATTCATCCATAATATAGGTTACTTCTTTGTCGGTAATAGCCTTGATAATAGTCATTTGATCGTCACCGGAAAGGTATGAAAAAACCTCTGCTGCTATATCCTTGGGTAGCAGCCTAAAAAGGATTAGTATTTCACTATCTTCAAGATCTTTGAATAGCTCCGCAGTATCCACGGAATTAAGAGAAAGGATCTCCTGGCGAATATCCTTCCATTTTTTCTTATCAATCAACTCGATAATTCTTTCTACCATGATAAATGCCTCCTTAATAGAGCCATCTATCTAAGAAGATAATTATGGCTCTAGCCTTGTAATTAATCTTGTTAAAGTATTTCCTAGGGAGGGGTCCAGAATCCATAATTATCACAACCTTTCTAAAATAAAAAATCTCTACTCAACGGCAGAGAAATGCACTTCATTCTAGACGTTGAGCTTTGGCACTGGAAAGCTTTGACCTTAAGTCAGCTGCATTAGAAACAACCTTCACGATAGTTTCTGTTGACCCATTGGAATCTCTCGATTTTTCTGGGCAGCAGCGTATATCTTTACAGGAGCCTCACCTAACATAGGGTATTTAGTTTCCACTTATATTGTATGCCTTTATCATGGAGGATGTCAACACATGGTCTTACTTTTACTAAAACAACATTGAAAAGCCGAGAATTTTCGTATCTTGGCAGAAAGTCAACCCAGGGGTTTTTAATCCGCCTAAAACAAAAATTCTCGGCACAAGCTTAATTTTTTACAAATACCACATTGACCGCCTTCACCAAGGCTTCTACGGTGTCCCCCTCTTTAAAGTTAGCATCCTGTAAACTTTCCCTCGTCATCACGGACGATATTAATGGGAAATCACCTCACCCGTCCACCGTCATTTTAATAAGGGACATCACCTCATTACTTTTGATCTCTGTAATCCTTCCAACCAGCTTATTTCTTACGCCAGCTTCCATGGGTTCACCTCCAATTATTTTCCTATATTATGATCAAATATGGGAAAATAAATTCAAAGAGATGTTATTTCATCCCTGGCTTCTTTTCGACATGTTCTGCTTTAACTATTTAAAGAGGTGGATCACTCCTTCATCGTTCATCCCCTTAATAATGGTCGCTGTAATAGGGAATAGGAAGAGACCGATAACACCTAGGAGCTTAGCCCCAATAAACATGCAGAGCAAGGTGGCAATGGGGTGAAGCCCAATCTGTTGTCCTACGATCTTTGGTTCTATAACCTGTCTTACCACCATAATAACTCCATATAGGATAAAGAGCCCAATACCCAGGGGTACATTCCCCAGTATAAGGCTAAAGATCGCCCATGGGAGGAGTACGCCTCCTGCCCCAAGGATGGGCAATATATCAAAAACAGAGATGGCGAGGGCTATTAAAAAGGGATTGGAGATCTTCAGAATGGATAGCCCGATGGACAATTCAACAAAGGTGATGCTCATGATAATGGAGTAGCTCTTTATTAATTTACCTACAACCATTATGCCCTCCTTCTTTAGCCTGGATAAAAGGTGCAACTTATCCTTCGGTATCTGTCTTTTGACGAATCCTTTTACCTTATGATAGTCAATAGTAAGGAAGAAGGAGAAGATGATGGCGAACAATAAGCGGATGAACAAGGACGGAACATGGCCCAGGGTTTTGCCGGCGAAGCCCAATGCCCTCCCTGAGGTGCTGGTGACAAAGGAAAAGATGGAATCGCTGATGTTCGTGATCACATTTATTAGATAGGTCTCAATTTCAGGGAATCGCTCAGACAGGCTTTCTATTAGAAGCACCAGTTTGGGCTGTAAGGTTTCCAAATAGAACCCTGGAAGTTTAGAAATAAGATTCTGTATCGAAACGGTCAGCTTTACCCCCAGAAAACCGATCAGCAGCCCGATAATTCCATAGAAGACAAGAAGGATTATTATGCTGATCAGTGCCTGTTTTCCGGGAATATACCTACCTATTCGATCCACAATGGGTCGAACAAGTACAGCCACAACCCCCCCTACGACAAAAGGGGACAGTAGGGGAAGGGCATACTTTATACTAATATAAAAGAGGCATAGGATAATAAAGATATATGAGAAACGGATTAAGAAGTCCTTCTCTTTTTGAAGGTTCATAATCCCCCTCCTTTCTTTGCAAGGATGGAACCAGAGTCATTTGCAAATTTATACCAAATATACTACCTGGTATTTTTAACTCTTCTTACCTTAATTATACTGACATAAACACATTAGTACAACTTGATTCGACAAAATCTTTTCCGGGGCTGTTTACGCGGTTTTTTGAATAGTTTTGTTCATTCTTCATAGGCTTGCCGGGGTGTTATAATGATACATGCCAGTAAATATTTAGGGATATGGGCTGGATTTTGTAGATTAAAAAGGATAATCCATAATAAATGTGGAACTAAATACTAAGAGCAAAATTGGCTTGCACTTTTTCGCAATTATCTAATCTATTTTCATATTTTCTTCAATAACATAGATCACAATAAAGTTATATAAATTAATAGGAGTTTTGGCTACTCTTGTAGAAAATGACATGAATAAGGCCTAGGTATTTAAATTATCAGTTTACTTAATATTACTTATTGTATTCAAGAGGAATAATGGCAATAAATCAATATAATGTGTATAGCTGATCACAACAGTAGAAAAGGCAAGACAAACTGAACTATGGGTAAGGATTGAAGAATCAAAGAGTAGCTACACAGGGAAAAGAATTTCAGGAATATATAGTAAATGAGTTTTAAAAAAAATCCTAAGGTTGGTTTCATTACCATAAGGAGGTGGTTTTGTGGATGTAAGGGTTACGGATATGAGTGAGTATAGGCTTAGAAGGCTTCTCCTTGAACAAGGGACACTGCGGGAATATCCTGAACGATTCGAGCTTTGTGTTGTAAAGGACTATGAATCTCTATATCCAGAATTCTCTCTTCATAGTATTGGGATTGGGGGTATCTTTTTACAGGTCCTTGAGCGTAACGGGAAATATAGGATTGTTTCCTATGAATTTTCAAAGGAGTCCTTTTGCGTACAGGACATTGCCCAATGGATGGATACTTATCATGTAAAACTTTATACCAATATCGATGGTAATCGTGTGTGCGTATATTCTGCTAAAGAGATCATTGAGGGTTTAAAGCTTAAAGGCAATGTAATAGTACTATATACACCGGGAAATGGGGAGCATATTCTTGATATTGATGACCTACCAGAAGTGACAGAAAAATTTATCCCTAGTCTTCAAAAGAGGGATACCAGCTACTGTAAGGAAATAGACTCCGTGGAACGATCCATGAGGATTATATTGAATGGAGAACAAATGGATCATATTCCAAGAATAGAGTTAGATCTATCAAAAGATATGTTGATTTGTAATGGAAATGTAATCCTTGCAGACTATGTAGATGATTTTTCAGGCTGTATAGGTTTTTACAGTAAAAAGAAAGAATGGTGGCCAATTGCGTGGATACACGATACAGCAACAACGGTATTCATTGATATATTCGAGGGTAAATCAGCTAAAATTGTTATTATCCAATGCAAATATATAGTGGACTTGGAGGCTTTGTTTGATTTACTTGACTAGGGGCAAATTATGATGGCACTAAAGCAAGTGTGGTAGCAAAGTATTTGAAAGGGGAATGTTTATGACCACTTCAGGCTTATTAAATTTAGGAAGTTTATCACTTGGACTGATTGCTTGGATTATTCCTATTCTATCTATTAAATGCTCTGAGGAATATGGAAACAAAAAATGCTGTAATTCTATCGTATTTAGCTTTGGTGCTTGTGTAGCATCATTATGCCTACAGTTCTTTGAAATAAATCATAGGGTAGAAATTGAAGATTGGTCAGCCATTATGGACACAATTGGAACATTAAAATGGGTTGCAGTAGTTCTTGCTGTGATAACACTAGCACTTAATATATTTGTATTAGGCAAATGTTGTGACAAGGAAACTAAAGCCTGATAATAAGAAACATTGGTAGAGGAACTTATAGAAAGGGGATGAAGTCCATGATGGGGTATGGAATTGTAAATGTTTTTTTAATGCCAATATTTATAGCTATTCCAGCTGTCATATTGTTTTTATCACTAAATTAGCGGTGAAAAACGCCATAAAAGAACTGAAGGATGAAAACATATTATAAATGCACAGCCAGAGGGCTAGCGAAGTTAGCCCCTACCATCGGCTATGAATGGTAGGGGCATCCCTGTGGTCGTCCGCTCTATGTAACATCATTTATATTAGGAGGTTTCCCAATGAAGGGTTGGACAGTAAAAATTATAATGCTTCTGGCTTACTGTGTTCCATATGCCTACTTGGCAATGTATGGGGATGCAACTTATGGAACGATGATATTTTATGGTTTCATGGTCGTTTGCTTGGGGGTACTTTGCCATATTGCCATTAAAACAAAGAATAGGGCTGTGCTTATTGTGGGAAATATTTTAAGTCTTACTTCCTCATATTTTCTCATTTCAAAAAATCAAGATGAAATATGGGAGTGGTACTTCAAGCCCTTTACTCCCTTTGGTCTTTTGCTGTTGATAACCATTATTGCTTTAGTAGTACAGGCTGCTTTTTTATTGCACTCTAAAAGGCAAAGGAAAGAAGTTAATCATTAAATGCATGAGGCTATCGGTGCATTCGTCTTTAAATGTATAAGATGCCAAGAGGGGGTGCGGTATGAAGAAAAATAAAAATTTATTTATCAGTATCATTCTCGTATTCCTACCATTAATTATAAAATATACAGGTATGGATACACATATCGATCAAATATACAATGAGTATCTGCTAACAAGGGTTGAACAAATAACCATTGATCAGGAAAACTTATTCGGTAATACAGAGAGCAATATTAACAACTACGGTATTGTAGCTGAAAATCATGAGGATATATACTATATAGAAGATTTACATTTATATCGGATGGATAAGGATCTGACAAACGAAGAAGTTATTCTTGATCAACCTACCAATTGGGGTAAGGATACCTTAAATGTAGTTGATGATTGGATCTTCTATAGGCAAGGGAACAAGATCAATAGAATAAAGATTGGCAGTTCAAAAATTGAAACCATATTTCGAGGGTACCCTATCCAAATGCAGGTCATTGGAAATGATATTTTTTTCATCAACCTTAGTGACGATGAACAACTATACAAAATGGATGTAAATGGACAAAATAGGCAGGTACTACATGCATATAAGACCCATGATATAGCAATATATAAAAATAAAATATACTATAGCTACCAAGAGGACAAACAAGATTTTCTAGGGGTTATGAATACTGATGGAACAGGGAAGCAACTTTTAACCAACCTTATAACCAGATATATGGTTGCAGATGAAGACTATATCTACTACATCGATCATGAGGAAGGGATATCAAGGTTGGAGTTAAACACTAACAGGATAGAAAAGTTGTCAAAGGATAGGGTAGGTAAATTTCTAAAGGATGATCAATTTATATTCTATACATTAAGTGAATTTGATGAGGACTCCCCTTGGCGATATAAAGGGTTATATAGGATGGACTTCGATGGCAGCAATGTGTTGATAATAGATGACCAACACTATTTAGATGATCCGGGAATTGGCATTACTGAGGATTGGATCTTCTATGTTGCTATGGACGAGAAAAATCCCCCAGAATTAAAGATCCTAAGTAAAAACGGCGAAACACCTTAGTTATAGTTGTAATCAATAGAAGCACTATTCAATGAATCTTTGGCCATTAAGGTGAGCATAGCTTGTATTATAATCAGCCTGATTTGGGCGACGATGAGTTTTATTTTGCTTAAAATGAAAAGGAAAGCAAATGAATATTGAGTATATATTACATGTCGTAGTTGAAGTTTCATATGCAATAGACAATAATGGAGATGGAGGATTAATATGCATATAAGTGTTATAAAAAAGAACAATATTGAAATTGCAGTTGTAAATAGTGATGACTTATTGATAAGAGATGTACAATCAGCTCTGGATCTTGTTGCAACAGTAGACTATGAGACTGGATGTAGTCGTATGATTATAGATAAATCATCAATATGTGAAGAGTTCTTTGACTTAAGTACGAAGATGGCTGGAGAGGTGTTACAAAAATTTATAAATTATCGAAAAAAGATAGCCATCATAGGAGACTTTACTAAATATCCAAGTAGGAGTTTGAAAGATTTTATCTATGAGTGCAATAAAGGGAAAGATATATTTTTTCTACCAGATGAAGCACAGGCTATTGAAAAATTAAGCATGGTTTAGCCTTATTGATGAATATTTTTATTTTTTGTCATAGCTGTAGTTTAAGGCGAGGCAAAACAATTTAAACAATTTGTGGAGGTTATTATGAAGGAAAGAAAAAACAAAACCATGTGGGGAGTTGGACTAATAGGATGCCTCGGTCTTTCATATTGGCTATGTAGATTTGTATTTTTTGGAATGCATGGAATGAAACAGTGGCCCAATCTATTGGCCATGATTGGTTTGATTATAATAGTTATTGCATCCTTAGCTGGAAGGAGAATACTTTCGGTAGCGACTGTTGTAGGATATATGGGTGGTTTTGTTCTTGCTATGGTATTTAATACGGATGGTCTAGATCAAGGTGGCGGAGGCACTAATAATGCTTGGATAATATGGGGGTGTGTATTTATCCTGTCAGTCATAGTAGGATTATTTTTGGATAAGGGGAGTCAAGTTGTTCATTTTATTAGTACTTTAATTTTCTTAAGTGGATTGGTAGCCTTGCTTTTTTTACAGATATTCAAACAATTTACAATGGTAACAATTCTTGCCCCAATGATATTAATTTTAGGATCTGCATTAATTTTAGGTTATGTAAGGGAAAGACTAGCAAAGATGAAATAATCTATCTTGAAGATAATGAATATCTTTTTAAATATATACCGCATCATTAATATAAAATATCGCAGATCGCAGATATAGCATTTATTAATAGCTAAAGAAATTGATTAAGAAATGAGGATCTTACTTATGGAATTTCTGATGGCATTATTGTTCTTTCCGACATTGTCATTACTTTTTGGAATAATTGGCCAAATTTTAATAAAGAAAATATATGTCGTTGTCGGAATAACCTTTCTAGGATGGATTATTGCTACTTTTACAATCTTTAATGAAAGTTTTTTGATATGGGTTTTTATCTATTCTATGTTGTCGCTAGTAGGGGCAGGAGCAGTATACTTCATCCAAAAAGCTAAAAGTAATTAAAACACATTTTTTTCATTCAACTCACACAAAAGTATGCCTAGGCATCCTTTTGTCGTGCAATAATTCTAATGTAATATCTTCAAAATTTTATTCAATGATTTAGCACATTCATCTTTTGAAAAAGGGCAAGTAACCTTTTTCATATCCATAACCTACATTTATATTCAAAGAAATGATATATGAATGAAAGTCTTATAGCAAACTTTAGATTTTGACTAAATGTAAGATAAATAGATGCATAAAAATGTGTTTTTGGCAATAATGAAATACAACTTTTGGCAATCAAAAATATGATGGAAATGTTCGTAATGTGGGCATTCCAAAACAGAGTATTGTTGGTACTGTTATCTTGGTTGTTGCCTTAATCCTTGTAGCAGGCATTATGTTATTGTCAATACAGCCTACAAAAGTGACGCTGCCCCACCGTTTATCCATCTCAAAACAAATGGAAGCAATATAATATTTAATATGAATTTCACTAATAACACTTTAGAAATATTTGATGAAATATTATTAAAAATTGAAGGATGGTATAGCAGGAAAAAGAGGAACTGTTTGGTGGATCGGAGCAAATTACCGATTAGTCATAAATTTTCGGCTGCCTGCGACGAGGGTATGTATGATAGAACTCTTTGATGGTGACAGGCTCGACCCTATGGTAAATATATTGGAAAAAAGTATAGATAAAGACTGAGGTTCAAAAATGAAAAGGCGGTGACTTTAAAGCATGATTATTAAAACATTAGTGGAAAACAGATCTATATCAGAAGACTTTGACAGTGAGCATGGGTTTAGTCTCTATATAGAAACTAATAGTCGTAAAATATTATTTGATGCTGGGGCAAGTGAGTTGTACCTTGAAAATGCAAAAAAGCTGAATGTGGACATCTCGGATGTTGATGTTCTCATCATTTCCCATGGGCATAATGACCATGGCGGAGGAATAAGGGCATTTTTAAATGAGAACAAAAAGGCCAAGGTTTATGTGAACTCCCTTGCTTTTGGGAAATATTATGCCCATCATCCAAATGAGGAGTTAAAATATATTGGCTTGGAGGAAGAGCTGGAGGGGAGCGAACGAATTGTCTTTGCCTCAGACCAACTCTTTATCAGTAAGGGGATTCAAGTTTTCTCAAGCATCACTCAAAAGGAACCCCCTCCAACAGCAAACAGCAGCTTATTTATGGAACAGAACGGTCAGATAGTAAAGGATACCTTTATCCACGAGCAAAACCTTATTGTAGAGGAGGATGCGAAAACGCTTTTGATAGTAGGCTGTGCCCACAATGGCATTATCAATATCCTTGAACATTTCCGTAGCTTAAAAGGACGCATGCCTGATTATGTGATAGGCGGCTTTCATCTGTCAAGCCCCTCCGGCGGTATGGAGGATTTTGATATCATAGAAAAAATAGGCAAATATCTTATAGGCACAAGGGCAAAGTATTATACCTGCCATTGCACAGGCATAGAGCCATATAATAGGTTGAAGGAGATTATGGGGGACAGTATAGATTATCTACCGGCAGGCAGTGAAATGACGATCTAAAATAAAATAAGAGGAACTTAGATTAATAATTCCCTATATATTGGGTATATGCTTGTTAGAGAATTATTTAGATAGGGAAGGTGGAAATACTATGGGCAAGGTTTTATTCTATGGAATGACAGGAGAAAAAATGTGCTTCCAACATATCTTAATGAATGCATTGGACCTGCATTCAGATGGTGAAGAGGTAAGGATCATTTTTGAAGGTGCATCGGTTAAGCTGGTAGCTATATTCGAAGAGGAAAGCAATCCGCTATATATGAAGGCAAAAGAAGGAGGAATCATAGCAGGAGTCTGCCTTGCATGCTCAAAAGTACTTGGGGTCTATGAAGAAAATTTAAAATCAAAGTTAACTATGTTAAGCGACATGAACGGCCATGCCGGCATGAAAAACTACATAAAGGATGGATATGAAGTCATAAGTATGTAGAAGAGTCCTAAGATTCTGCCTATAAGTGACGGTTCCAATTTAATAGTACTATAGGGGAGACCAGAGGTCTCCCCTATAGCTTATAGAGGGATCACTATAATATATTTCTAAAAAAGATTTAAAAAGTTATTGACATATGTCACAAATTGAGTATAATAAGAACTATAAATGACATATGCCAATAACTATGGGAGGTGAAAGTATGCCTAGAAGGGATGGAACCGGTCCAATGGGTGTCGGCCCAATGACTGGAAGAGGATTAGGAATTTGCACCGGCATAAATGCAGCAGGGTTTGGAGAAGGTCCAGGTATGGGATTGGGGCTTTCTCGCAGATGGGGTCTTGGTCGTGGCTTTGGCAGAGGTTTTGTAGCAGCTGAGACATCCTCTAAAACACAAAAAGAATTATTAGAGGAACAAAGGGATCTATTGCAAAAACGCCTCGAAGTTATTGATAAGCAATTAGAGGATCTATAAAGGACATTAGAAATAACCAGAGGATGCTCTGGTTATTTCCGATTAAGAAGTAGTAAGGATTAAATTAAAATGGAGGGTTTTTATGAGGATCTCAATACCTGTAGATGAAAAAAACATGGAAACAAAGATATGTATCTCCTTTGGACGCGCTCCCTACTTCCTTATCCATGATACTGAAACCAAGGAAAACGAATTTATTGTCAATAGTGCAGCGACAAGTACTGGTGGTGCTGGGATTAAGGCGGCACAAATAGTCATAGATAGTAAGGTGGATGCATTACTCAGTCCCCGTTGCGGGAAAAATGCATCGGATGTGCTCCAAGCATATGGTATTAAAATATATAAGACTTTCGGAGTTTCTGTCAAGGATAATATAGATGCCTTTATTGCCGGAAAACTTCCAGTCCTTGATGAAATCCATGCAGGATTTCACGGCCATGGGGGCAAGTAATATGAAGGTTGCGATCTTAAGCGGCAAAGGAGGCACAGGGAAAACACTGCTATCGGTAAATTTGGCTGCGGCAGCTACAGAATCAATATATATTGACTGTGATGTGGAGGAGCCAAATGGGCACCTATTCTTTAAACCTGACGATATCCAAGAGGAAGTGATATCGGTAAAAATTCCAATGGTTGATGATAGTCTTTGCACTGGATGCAAGCAATGCGTTGATTTCTGTAAATTCAACGCTCTTGCCTATGCAAAAAAATTAATCATTTTTGAAGAGGTCTGTCATTTCTGTGGTGGCTGCATGCTGGTGTGCCCAGAAAAAGCACTGACAGAAAAAGACAAGGTAATCGGAAAGGTCCAGAAAGGAACTTCCCGGCAGGTAGAGGTATTCACTGGGATACTGAATACCGGAGAAGTCTCGGGCATCCCTATTATAAAAAAACTGCTGGATAAGAATCGGAAAGAAAGGGACAAAATGACCTTTATTGACTGCCCTCCCGGAAGTGCCTGTGTAGTCATGGAGAGCATCAAGGATGCAGACTACTGTATCTTGGTAGCTGAACCTACCTTGTTTGGCGTTCACAACCTCAATATGGTATATGAATTGGTCAAGCTATTTGATAAGCCCTTTGGAGTGGTTCTTAACAAATGTCTTTATGGGGACAATCCAGCAGAGAAATTCTGTTTAGAAAAAGATATCCTGATTCTAGGTAGAATTCCCTTTGACAATGAACTTGGTCTATTGAATTCAAATGCAGAAATAGTCGTCAAGGAAAGCAGCAAATATAGGGATCTATTTTTCTCTTTACTGCAAAGGGTGGTGGAGGAGGTGCAACATGAAACAGCTTCTAATTCTTAGTGGCAAAGGCGGTACGGGCAAGACTACCATAGCCAGTGCTTTTATTAGACTTTCTAAGGCTAAGGCTTATGCAGATTGTGATGTGGATGCTCCCAACTTACACCTTATAACAGTGCAGACCTCTGACCCAAAGAAGTCGGATTATTATGGCTTGCCAAAGGCTGAGATCAATCCAGAAGTGTGCATCCAATGTGATCAGTGCAGGCAATGCTGCAGATTCGATGCCATTTCAGTGGATAAAATATATAGTGTGGATGATGTTGCCTGCGAAGGTTGTGGTGTCTGTGAATATATTTGCCCCGTTCAAGCCATCAGTCTGAAACCGTCTGTAGATGGTGAGTTGATGCTATATGTAGATGAGGAGGTATTCTCCACAGCCCAGCTAAAAATGGGCAGCGGTACCTCTGGAATGCTGGTCACTGAGGTGAAAAAACAGATGAGGTTTGAGGCCCCTCCCACCCAACTTGCTATTATTGATGGTTCTCCAGGTATTGGCTGTCCTGTTATTGCCTCCCTTAATGGTGTGGATATGGTTCTGATCGTGGCTGAACCCTCCCTATCGGGTATTAGTGATATGGTGCGGATCATAGATACTGCAGCAAAATTTGGTATTAGGATCGCAATATGTATTAATAAATTTGATACTAACCTGGAGAATACAAAAAAGATTGCGGAATTTTGCACGAAAAAAGGATTTCCCTTCATTGGCTGGATACCCTTTGATTCGGACGCGGTAAAAGCCATTAATAACGGACAGACCATTGTAGATATAGACTGTCCGTCAGGTGACGCAGTAAAATCGGTATATGAAAGGACTATGGAACTGCTATTTGAAGAGGATGACGGGTCATGATTGAAGCATATATATCGGTAAGGATAGAATATAACAAAAAATGGAGGAGAATGAAATGATTAAAATTGCAGTAGCAAGTGAAAATGAAACAGTGACCGAACATTTTGGCCATTGCGCCAACTTTAACATTTTTGAAGCTGACAATCAACGAATTGTTAAAAGGGAATCTATACCTAACCCTGGTCATAAACCTGGTTTCCTTCCTAACTTTCTAAATGATATGGGTGTGAATGTGGTGATTTCAGGTGGCATGGGCGGCGGTGCCATTGATATCTTTAATAAAAAGGGCATAGAAGTAATTGTTGGAGCAAGAGGGGATGCTGAAGCAGCGGCAGAAGCCTACCTACAGGGTTCCCTGAAATCTACCGGTTCTGTATGTCATGAGCATCGACATCATGATGAATGCGGTAGATAGGCAAAGTTTTGTAGTCGGAGATAGTCCAGTGCTTGGAACTTTTGAATCCGACTCTTTTGCATGTTATACTGAGAAAAACATGGAAAAGGGATGGGGATGGTGTGAAACAATCGCTGATCATTGTTTATTCTGTATCGGCTATTTTGATTGTAGTAGCCTACTTCATGGGAGGCAGTACCCTAGTATTGCTGGGGATAGGCCTATCTATTCGCACCGCGCTTAATTCTTTTTTAATGATTTTAGCATCATTTATCATAATAGGACAGTTAAATGTTTTGCTTACTCCAGAGGTCATAGAAAAATGGTTACAAAAATTTAGCGGAATAAAGGCTGTTGTGGTCAGTGCTATAGCCGGTGGACTTTTTCCTGGAGGTCCCTATATTTATTACCCTTTTATCGCAAGTTTTAAGGATAAAAAGCTGCCCTTTTATATTTTTATTTCATTTATTTTTGGCAAACAAGTTTATGACTTTACTCGCTTACCCATGGAAATAAGTTTAGTTAGTTATAGGATGGCGATCATTAGAAATCTGATTACCCTGCCCATACCCATTATTGTAGGATTATATTTTGAAAGCAGGTGGAAAAATGACTCAAACCACGGTGATTCTTAGTATGGTTGCCCTTGCTCTCTATATATTCAATTATAGGAAAACCGGAAAACAATATGAGGGGTTAAAATCAGGACTTATGCAGTTCATAAAAACAGCTCCGGTGATCATAGGGGCCTTCATATTAGCAGGTTTTATAGAAGTTCTCATTCCAAGGGAATTCGTCCAGAATTGGTTGTCCAAGGAGGCGGGATTAAAAGGAGTGATATTAGGAACATTTGGGGGGATGTTGCTTGCTGTGGGGCCATATGCATTTTTCCCAATTGTGGCTTCAATCATGGTATCGGGGGCAGGATTAGGAACGATTATTTCAACCATTACAGGTTGGATCCTGTTGGGTCTAAGTAAGATGCCCTATGAAACAGCCTTTTTAGGGGTACAATTTTTTATTAAAAAAATAATATTCAGTATTCCTTTGAGTCTTTTCGCTGGTTTCATTGCATTTGTCATAGAGATGGTTTTAACTTGATTTGCAAATCAACAACAACCGCTGACTGGGAGTGAATCACTCCACAGACGGCGGTCTTTTTTTATTCTAAGGCATAATAGACACCTTGTCCTAATATATATAGACTATCCGGAATCTTCAATATGATTTTACACCAACACATTCTAAGAGGAAATCATGAATAAACTTGTGGAGGGATGTTGATGAGACATACTTTAGGAGAAAGTTCAGAAGTCTCAAAGGGCTATAAGGGTTTGACAGAAGAGGAGGCGAAGCGAAGATTATTAGACCAAGGGTATAATGAGTTAAGCCAAAAGAAGAAAAAATCGGCTATGATGATATTTTTAGATCAGTTCAATGATTTTATGGTTATGGTGCTGCTGGCAGCCACTTTAATTTCCTTTTTACTTGGTGAAACTGTAGATGCTATAGCCATTGTTATTATTGTGATTCTAAATGCTGTTTTAGGTTTTATACAGGAGTATCGTACTGAAAAATCCTTAGAGGCTCTAAAAGAGTTATCCGCTCCCCACGCGACTGTTATTAGGGATGGAGAAGAAAAGGAAATCCCAGCTCGGGATATTGTGGTCGGCGATCTTGTCCTTTTTGAGGCTGGCAGTATTATACCCGCAGACTGCTTATTGATCGAAGGGGATGAAATTCGTGTTAATGAATCCATCTTGACCGGTGAATCACTTCCTGTAGGGAAAAGACCATCCCACAGTTCCAATGATGAGAGCAAACTCTTTATGGGAACCACCCTGATTGCCGGCAGGGGTAAGGGGGTGGTGACAGCAATAGGTATGAAGACCGAGATGGGGAGTATCGCCCATATGATCCAGAATGTGGAGGAAGAATCTACGCCCCTCGAGAAGAGATTGGATCGGATAGGGAAGCAATTGGTATATATTTGCCTAGTTATATGCTTAATCCTTTTTTTTATAGGTATTTTCCGTGGAGAATCGGTTTATGCTATGCTCCTATCGGCGACAAGCCTAGCTGTTGCAGCCATCCCAGAAGGCTTGCCAGCTATAGTCACTGTAACATTAGCCTTAGGAGTCCAGAGAATGTTGAAGAGGAATGCCTTGGTGCGAAGACTTCCGGCAGTGGAGACTTTAGGCTGCATCAATATAATATGTTCGGATAAAACCGGTACTTTGACAGAGAACAGAATGACTGTAACAAAAATCTATACGGATGGCAAGATTATTGATGTATCAAGCCTTGATTATAGTAGCCAAGTTAGGGATCATCCAACTCTAAAGCAATTGCTGACCATCGGAGCCTTATGCAACAATGCAGAGTACAGAGATGGAGAAATAGTAGGAGACCCTACTGAAGCAGCCATATTGGCAGCCTCCATAAAAGGAGGAATTAAAGAAAATTTAATAGGGTTTAGTCGGATAGGGGAAATACCCTTCGATTCTGATCGAAAGCGTATGAGCGTAATATGTAAAGATAGCAATGGTAATGCTTTTATTTTTGTAAAGGGTGCTCCCGACATCATTTTAGACCTATGCAGCACAAAGCAAGATGAGCATGGTCCATCGATAATGGATCAAAGTGAAAAAGAAAGAGTTGTGGATATTAATGAAGAAATGGCAGGTCAGGCCCTAAGGGTTCTGGGGTTTGCCTATAAAAAATTGGATGGGGCTCCCCAAATTTTTTCCGATGGGGAGATGGAGAAGGATCTTATCTTTGTAGGATTGGAGGGCATGATGGATCCGCCCAGACCAGAGACTTTTGAATCGGTCCAGAGTTGCTATAGGGCAGGCATAAGGCCAGTAATGATTACCGGGGACCATAGGGTGACAGCAATCGCCGTGGCCAGGGAGATTGGGATGAAACTTGATGAAGAAAATGTTATGACCGGTAAAGAGGTAGAGGAGATGGATGGTTGGGAGTTAGAGAAGAAAGTAGCGTCGGTATCAGTATTCGCCAGGGTAACTCCCCGACATAAATACCGGATCATTCAAGCCTTTAAGAAGAATGCTAAGAATATTGTCGCAATGACGGGGGATGGTGTGAATGATGCGCCAGCTCTAAAGGAAGCGAATATAGGCATAGCCATGGGGAGGAGTGGAACCGATGTTGCAAAAGAAGCTTCATCCATGATATTGCTGGATGACAACTTTGCCACCATTGTAGAGGCTATCAAGGAAGGAAGGAAGATCTACGACAATATAAGGAAGTTTTTGTGCTACCTATTGGCATGTAATTTCGGAGAGATCGTAGCTATGGCAATAGCAGCTTTTTATGGCATGCCTCTTCCCCTTATTCCAATACAGATATTATGGATTAACCTTGTAACCGATGGATTACCTGCATTAGCCTTGAGTGTAGATCCACCGGATGGCAACATTATGAATAGACCGCCCCGGGCAAGCGATGAAAGCATATTTTCTAGAGGTTTGGGCACCAGGATCCTTCTATCCGGGTCCTTGATAGGCCTAAGTACTATAACGGCTTTCATGACGATATTGTATCTGACAAATGGAGACATAGATCGGGCAAGGACGGTAGCCTTTGCTACTTTGATTATGGCAGAATTAATGTACGCCTTTAAGAGTAGATCCGAGTATGAAGATGTACTGGAGTCGGGTTTGTTTGCAAATAAATATTTAGTACTGGCGGCTTTATCCTCCTTTATCTTTTTACTTTTGGCAATCTACAATCCATTTCTATCTTCGATTTTAAAAACCCAAGGATTAGGTATTAGTGAGTGGGCGATGGTACTGGGATTTTCACTTTTGGAATTTATTATTGGGGAATAGATAACCATGTCCTATTCCTACCTTAAGCCGCGGGAGAACAGCAATGCAGCATGTTAAATTTTTTGCATTACAGCAGAGCCTGTGCTATAATATGCTGCTGGGTGAGGGTTTAAAGGAGGAGTTGTTATGAATAGGGTTAGAACGGATTATCATATTCATCCCAATTATTCCATGGATGCCTTTCCCGCTACCATAAAGGATTACTGCTATAAAGCCTTGACATTGAATTTGAAGGAGATTTGTTTCTGTACCCACGTTGAATTGTGTCCCTTTGAGAAGAAAAAAAGTAATTTTGTCATGCTAAATGGGGAAAAACATTCAGTTTACCAATTGGACTGGTTGGATGATTATTTTAATGAAATCATCCATGCCCAAAGGGAATTTAAAGGGGATCTCAAAATTAAGATCGGCATAGAGGTAGGATATTGTCCGGGTATTGAAAAGGATATTGAAAGGATCGTCAATCAATACCCATTGGATTTTGTGCTTGGGGCCATTCACTCCCTGGATCACATTTCTATTTCTTCTAAAATAGATAGTCCATACTATTTCAGGAGTAGGGATGCTGAGGTAGTGAGGGAAGAGTATTTTTCTGTGCTGATGGAAGCGGTAAAAACCAATTTTTTTGATTGTGTCGCCCACCTTGACATCTATCGGAGATATGGAATTCATTATTTAGGTCCTAAAGTCTACACCATCCATCGTGGAGCGATAGAACCCATCTTTGCAGAGATGAAAAAGAGGGGGATGGGGCTTGAAATTAATACATCAAGCAGACGAAGGGGGTTGAAGGAATTTCACCCATCCGAAGAGATTTTAGATTTGGCTATTCAATCGGGGATAAAAGTTTTTACAGTGGGCTCTGATGCCCACTCCCTTGATGAGCTGGGTGAAGGCATCGATGAAGCGCTGGCAATGTTGGAGAGGAAGAATGCCTCCAACCATATTTATACCAGGAGAAGGGCAGTTCCGTGTTTATATCCAGAAAGCAACCTACATAAGCTTTCTAGCGATCTTTAAGCGCCATAGCGTCTGTAGGTGTGTAATGAATGCCAACAGAATTAGGATAATTGGTATCATATTCAAGATGCCCCCTAGCATGATGACGAACAATCGGCCATCACGGTTTGCAGGGAGGTAGCGTAACTTGCCGTCATGAATTTCTGGCAAATAGGCTTCTCCGGTGATGTTCCTGTATTTTTCTTTAAACAGCATGGAGAGGGGCAGTCCAGTGAGAGCAGTCGCGCTTACCAGTAGGACCAGGATAGGATTTTCTGAAACCCCATACCAGGCATATGCCATCCCGATAACGATTAGGTAATCCGCATATCGGTCTAAAAGCGAATCAAAGATCTCTCCGTACTTGCTCTTTAAAAATTTTAACCGGGCAATCTCACCATCAACGCCATCAAGGATAGAGCTGAACTGTGCCAGAAGTCCTCCAATGAGTGGATTTAGTATTGCAAAGGAAACTGCTGATACAACGGCGGTAAAAAAGGATATGATGGTTATGTGGTTGGGTGTTAACCTGGTGGAAGCCAAAAGTTTAGTTATCCTAAGGGAAAACTTACGATTGATCACCCGGGAAACAAAGCCATCCTTGGACGGCACTAGAGAGCGCAGGAGTACTGATTCACAGTATTTATAGCTTGCTGGGTCGTCCACATCTACCCAGTAATGATTGACAAAGTGCAATTTAACCTTGCCCTGTTCCGCCAGCATGTTTACACCATCTGTAAGGGTGTAGGCTCCTTGCTGTATTTTTTTTGCCAGTGCTTTCTGTAGGGCTCCTGTATCAGCAAAAAGGCCGCAATCCACCCCATTGAAATTCGTAAGTTTCTTGCCCAGTACCTTGGCACGGTTCCCATCTGCAACGATCTTAGTACATTCATCCAAATCATATACTTCTTCCAACCTACTATCACTTGCCAGTAAAAGTTCTCCTTGTTTAATATTTTTTGCTGTTTCAATAAAAGATCTAAGCAGGTCTACTTGAAAAATATGGTCTGCCATCATTAAAATATACTTCTCATTTTCCTGATACAACTGTTGGAAGGTGTGTGCGGATACCCCGTTGCCATATTTCCAGTCAGCATTATGTAAATAACTAATCTTTACTCCTAATCCTTCTCCGCTAGCTAGATAATCCCTAATCTCATGGTCATAACATCCGGTGATAATGATGATATCTTCAATGCCACATTCCCTTAAAGCAAGGATATTTCTTTCTATTAGAGAAAGACCCAGTAAAGGGATAAGGGGTTTGGGCCTATTGGAGTAGGCCCTTAGCCTGCTTCCTTCCCCTGCAGCAAGAATGACTGCCCTCATTAACGCTCCCTCCTGCTGGAAATATAATCTTCCACCATTTTTTTAGCTTCAGAGTCGGTATATTGAACAGGGGGTGACTTCATGGTATAGGCGGAAATCGAAGTTAGAATTCCACCGATTTGTCGGTCTAGAGCTAATTTCATGCATCGAATGGCATCAATGATAACGCCACCGCTGTTTGGTGCATCTTCTACAGATAATTTGACCTCCAATGTTAATGGAACATGACCAAAACCTCTTCCTTCCATGCGAATATGGCATACCTTATTATCGTTTAGCCAGGGAATATAGTCGCTTGGACCAATATGGATATCGTTACTATCGAGAGCTGTTGTTAATTCAGCTCGAACGGATTGGGTTTTTGATTTTTTCTTAGAAGTGAGTCTTTCTCGATTTAGCATGTTTAGGAAATCAGTATTTCCTCCAAAATTTAGCTGATAAGTACGGTCTAGGATGACACCGCGGTTTTCGAATAGTTTAGTCAATGTGCGGTGAACAATGGTTGCACCTACTTGGCTCTTTACATCATCACCAATAATTGGGATATTTTTATCCTTAAATCTTTTCGCCCATGCTTCGTTAGAAGCAATAAATACCGGCATAGCGTTGATAAACCCCACATTTGCTTGCAGGCATGCTTCAGCATAGTACTTCGCAGCCTTTTCTGAACCCACAGGTAAGTAGTTGATTAGAACTTCCGCACCGCTTTCTTTTAACACCTTAACTACATCGCAGGGTTTTTCCTCGGCTACAATGAAGGTCTGATCCTCTGGATAATCTGACATATGATCAGATACCCCATCCAAAACCGGTCCCATTTGTACACGAGCTGGGTAATCTGGTAGGTTATCGTAGAATATCTTAGTACAATTTGGCTTGGCTAAGAGGGCTTCCTTTAGGCTTTTGCCCACCTTCCGCTTGTCCACATCGAAGGCAGCAACAATGTTAATATCTTCCGGTGTATATCCACCTAAATCATAGTTCATAAGTCCTATGGAGTCCTCCGGTGAATTTTTGTACATTTCGATTCCTTGTAATAATGAACTCGCACAGTTTCCTATTCCAGCAATCGCTACTTTAATCTTTGACATTAAAATACCTCCTCCATTCTTAACATTGTAATATGATTACTCTGTTAATCATTTAGGCAGTATTTTTTTTAACACCTCCCTTGCTAATAAATAGTAAATCCTTGTTCCATCCACCTCCTTTATTTTTTCAAATAAAAAACCCCCAGTATAAACTGGGAGTTTATTCTCCAAAATATACATTATTAACAAAATAGAATCAACTCCCAATAAAACACCAAGAGCTTATCTATTAGTGTTAGCACTCTATGTTGAGCGCTACTAATAATCATTATAACAAAAGAATATAGCTTTTGCAACGGCTATTAGGAAACGCAATAAACCTAATGAAATTTCAAGGGTAGAAGGAGCTAAACTCCAATTAGTTCCTTTGAAATCTTTTTACTGTAATCGATCATATCTTCAATTATTTCTTGGGTTTGATCCTTCAATATTCCAATAGCCCCTGTTATGCTTATAACACCAATTAATTTTTTGATGTGATCATAAATAGGGGTTGCAACAGAATAGATTCCAATTTCTATTTCCTCATCTTCTATACTATAACCATTTTCATAGATCTTCTTTGCTTCTGTAAGGAGGTCTTCTTTATCTACAATGGTTTTATCTGTATACCTCTCAAAAGACTCCCGTTTATAATAATATTCAAACTCTTCTTTATTCATATGAGCCAATACTATTTTTCCAGAAGCAGTTGCATTTAAAGGAATAGGATATCCAGTAACAGAGCTCACTGTGTAATAAGAATTACGTGCTTTTATCATTTCTAAAAAAATAAGACTGTGGTCTCTGCAGGAAAACAATCTGCTCGAAGCCTTGTATTTGAAACTTAGTTTTTTTAAATAATTGGAACCGATCTCTTTTAGTCTTATGGACAGGGAATCAGCAACCAATTGGTATTTACCTAATAATTTTGGGCTTAATAGATATTTTCCGTTGCTAATATTTTGATCGATGTATTCGTTGATATATAAGGTTTTTATAATCCCGTGAACAGTACTTTTATTCAAACCTAGCTTTTCACTGATCTCACCTAAGGACAATTCCCTATTTAATTGATCAAAACATTCAATAATGTCTAATGCTCTTTGAACGGATTGGATGACTCGAGGTTTTGGGTTTTTTGTATTCATTTAAATCTTCTTCCCTTTCTAAATAAAATAACTATGAAACTTCATAATTAAGCATAAAAAATGGTTCCACCCACCATGTCGAATAGGTAAATGTTAAGTGTTCAAATACAATCCCTGTAAAGCGAAATCATCTAGTGTTTAAATTCGATAAAATGATGCTGATCTCCCATGGGATATCAGCAGGGATCTAAATATTAAATGATATAGCTATATTCTTATTAAATTAGGATGTTCTTTAATAATCTCCATCGATATTATTATGTAGTTACTGGTTATCATCTTGAGTATATCCATAATGGCATTATGGAATTCTTACAATTAATTTATAAAGTAATAACATCCCCATTTTCATTGTAATACAAGGTCCTGGAAATTACAAATTTATTTAAAACTCTCAAAACCTTAAGCAAGCAAGGGAAATAGAGGAAAAATGAAAAAAAATAAAAAGTCATATGATAATAACGAATATAGTTTGACAATGCTGAATATATTATGTATAATAATTGTGAAAGTTTTTACAATATTCTTAAAAGGAGGAGTAATTAATGGAAAAGGAACAATTGGCATTTGGCACACGCGCTATTCAAGCAGGAGAAAAAGTTGACCCTGCAACCCGGGCACTTAATACACCCATATACCAAACTTCCACATTTGCATTTGAAACGGCAGAGGAAAAAGAAGCAGCTGTGGATAATGGAATGAATTGGGTACCTGACACATTTTTTTATACTCGGACAGCCAACCCCACCACTGCTGCATTAGAGAAAAAACTGGCTTCTTTAGAAGGCGCTGAAGATGCTACGATCACTGCCTGTGGGATGTCAGCTGTTAGCACAGCATTATTAAGTGTTCTTGATTCCGGTGATCATTTTATAGCCTCTACTGACCTATTTACAATAACCCAAAGCCTTTTAGATGATGTATTTGCTAAAAAAGGCATTGAAGTGACTCGATTAGATACTAATGATTTAGAAGCCGTCGAGAAAAGTATCAAATCAAATACAAAGGTTATCTATATCGAATCTTTGTCTAATCCCCACTTGAATCTCGCAGATATACCAGGTCTTGCAAAGATTGCACATGATAATGGTTTGCTATTTATAGTGGACAATACTTTCCTATCACCCTATCTCTTAAGACCTATAGAGCTAGGTGCAGACCTTGTGGTTCACTCGGCAACTAAATATATTTGTGGCCATGGGGATGCATTGGGTGGTGTCGTAGCTGGAAGTAAAAAACTTGTAGATAAGGTGCGCTATTATGGGGATAATCTTGGAACAGTAATCAGCCCATTTAACTCTTGGTTACTCCTTCGTGGTTTGCGCACACTTCACCTAAGAATGAAGGCTCATTCAGAGAATGCCCAAGCACTTGCAGAATTCCTTGAAACACGACCAGAAGTTGAATCTGTAATCTATCCAGGACTTAAGGGCCATCCGGATTATTATAAAGCTCAAGACCTCTTACCAGATGGCAAGGGAGGAATGGTTTCCTTCTATCTAAAAGGTGGCGGACCCGCGATGGAGAAGCTAGGGCAAAACCTCAAGTTATTAGTTATTGCAGTAAGCCTTGGCGATGTTAGAAGCTTATACTATCCCAACCCGAAGAAAAATAATTTAATTCGCCTTTCTGTTGGTTGCGAAGATACAGATGACTTAATTGCCGACTTTAAGCAGGCGCTCGACAAGTTAGGTTAAGTATCATAATATAATTTAATAATAGAAAGGGGGATCTTGTTAGCATTATATGATTATATGCTAACAAAAAACTATGGATTTTCTATTAAACATTTTTAATGCAATTAATGGGGTATTCTGGGGCAACTTTATGATTTTCGTTTTACTTGGTACTGGAATCTTTTTTTCAATTAGGTTAAGATTTCCCCAAATCCGTAGAATCAAGGATGCATTCCTTATGACTTTTGGCGATTTTAAATTTGGGGAAAAGGCAGATAAGGAAGGAATGAGCCCTTGGCAATCTTTATCTACAGCTATTGCTGGGCAAGTAGGTACAGGAAATATTGCGGGGCCCGCAACAGCTATAATGGCAGGAGGTCCTGGTGCAGTTTTCTGGATTTGGGTAAGTGCTTTCTTTGGTATGGGGACAATTTTTTCAGAAGCTACCGCAGCACAAAAATATAAAACAGTCCTATCAGATGGGTCTGTAACAGGTGGGCCAGCATACTATATAAGAGCTGCATTTCCAGGAAAATTTGGGGAATTTTTAGCAGGGGCATTTTCCATATTTCTTATAATTGGTTTTGGAATGGCTGCTGCAATGATTCAAGGGAATACGATTACTGACGCAATGAATAATTCTTTCGGTATACCGCCAATAGCAACTGGTATTGTGGTGGCTATATTGCTACTTGCTATAGTTCAAGGTGGGATAACAAGAATTGCTTCAGCAATAACGAAGATCGTTCCCTTTATGGCAATATTTTATTTAGCGTGTGGGCTTTTTATACTATTATCTAATATTGCGAATATACCTGAAGCTTTTGCAATGATTTTTAAAGCAGCTTTTTCACCAAAGGCAATAGGAGGGGGCTTTACAGGTATTGCTGTTAGGGAGGCCATGCGGTATGGAATAGCAAGAGGATTGTTCTCCAATGAAGCTGGTATGGGTTCCACTCCACATGCCCATGCGGTAGCAAAGGTTAAACATCCTTGTGATCAGGGGCTAGTTGCTATGATGTCAATAGTAATCGATTCATTTATCATTTTAACAGTATCTTGTATATTAATTTTAGCTACGGGTTCCTATCAAAGTGGGGCAGAAGGCATTGGTGTGATTCAAGGGGCTTTCGAAAGTGTATTTGGACATGCAGGTTCTATAATAATTGCAATTACCATATTCTTCTTCTGCTTCTCAACCATTATTGCTGCTTACTTCTATGGTGAACAAAACTTCAAAAAGCTTTTTGGGGTTAAATCAGTCCCTGCATATATAGCATTAATACTTTTCTTCGTTCTATTTGGTTCACTAGCAACCGTAAGCTTAGTTTGGGCAATCGTTGATACTTTTAATGGATTAATGGTATTTACAAACCTCATTGGATTATTTGCAGTTAACGGAGTTATTGTTAAGCTATGGAAGGAATATGAAGAGGGTGGCTTGGATTTAGATACAAGCTTAAATGACATTAAGAAAAAGAGGGCACCGAAAAAAGTGGAGCAATAAATATACTAATTTTGTACATTGATATCTATTATGGGAAGAGGTGTTTTACCTCTTCTTTTTTTAGGAATTTTGGGATGTATTAGGAGTCTTTTGGTGAAGTTGGGCATTGATAGGAAGGGAATTGGGTGATAAACTATTTGTAATTATAATTAGAAAGATATTGAGGGATCTTTATGAAGGATAAGTATGTAATTGTAGTGGGGGGAGGGGCAGCTGGAATGATGGCTGCTATTTCTGCAAGGAGGCTGGGTGCTAAGGTCACTATACTGGAAAGAAACCCCCGAGTAGGGAAGAAAATCCTGGCTACAGGAAATGGGCGGTGTAATTTCACTAATATAAATATGGATATCCATTATTACAGCGGCAGGAATCCCAAATTTGCCTTTAGCCCATTGGCCAACTTTTCAGCAGATGATGCTATACAATTTTTTGAGAAATTAGGGATTGCCCATAAGGTGGAGGGGCTGGGCAAGGTATTTCCAATGTCCGACCAGGCATCCAGTATCCTTGATGTTCTTCTATATGAATTAAAACAACTGGGAGTTACCATTATTTGCGATGCCTATGTGGAAAAAATTATAAAAGAAGAGGATTTGTTTATAGTAGGGTTGGATAGTGGCAAAGAGTATAGAGGGGATCGGGTAATCCTAGCTACCGGTGGCAAAGCCATGCCTTCCAGCGGATCGGATGGTAATGGCTATAACTTGGCAAAGGGTCTGGGACATAAAATAATCGATATTTTTCCTGCCCTTGTCCAGTTGATGTTAGAGGGTCCCCATTTTAAGCGGATCAACGGTGTTAAATTTGTAGGGACCGCTGAACTTATCTATAATAATAAATCTATTGATAAGGATCGGGGAGATATCCTCTTCACAAACTATGGGGTATCCGGTCCACCCATACTTCAGATAAGCAGAAAGGCTGGCGAACTATTGAATAGGGAGCAAGATATCTATCTTAAAGTATCTGTCATAGATAATATGTCTAGGGAAGCCCTTCGGGAGCTTATGGAAAGACGATTTCAAGTTGGAGCAAAAAAGCCCATTGATTTTAGCCTGGTAGGCCTTATCAATAAAAGATTGATACCGGTGGTGCTGCTGGAAGCAGGAATCAAGGATCTAAGGACCCCCGTTGCTCATCTATCTGCCAAGGAAAAGGAAGGAATCATAGATATTTTAACCGATTGGAGGTTTAAGATTAGGGGAACCAAGAGTTGGCCAAGTGCACAAGTCACTGCGGGAGGCGTTGATACTGAAGAGATCGATCAAAGCACCATGGAATCAAAATTGGTTCAGGGATTGTATTTCGCCGGTGAGATCATTGATATCGACGGAAAGTGCGGCGGCTATAATCTTCAATGGGCATGGTCATCGGGTTTTATAGCTGGCCAGAACGCAGCCCTATAGTTGGATGTAAGAATAAAAGGTTTATGGGTATGAACCCTATGAATTTATCTAATAAATATGGAAAAGGAAGGCGCAATTAATCATTAATAATGCCAGAATATACATGAAAAAAAGCTTGAACCGATGTGAATAATAGGTACAGGTGATGGATGGTCAAAGCAGATAAGGATGGTGACATAATGATCGAGAAGGAAACTTCAAAAATAGGATGGAATTTTGACAATAGCTATGCCCGCCTTCCAAAAACTTTTTATACGAGATTGGAGCCCACTCCGGTGCAAGCTCCTAAATTGGTAATCAAGAACGATTCCTTGGCTGAAGCATTGGGATTAAACCCACTTGCTTTAGATACTAAGGAAGGTATATCAGTACTTTCCGGAAATGATGTACCCGAAGGGGCAACTCCCATTGCACAAGCCTATGCAGGTCACCAATTTGGGCATTTTACCATGCTTGGAGACGGAAGGGCAATTTTGCTTGGAGAACAGATTACCCCAAGGGGGGAAAGGTTCGATATTCAGCTCAAGGGTTCTGGAATCACACCCTATTCCAGGGGAGGAGATGGCAGAGCCGCTCTGGGACCAATGCTTCGGGAATACATTATAAGTGAGGGGATGGCAGGGCTAGGGATTCCCACCTCACGCAGTCTTGCTGTTGTGACAACCGGTGAAGTTATATTCCGTGAAAACATGCTACCCAGTGCTATCTTAACTCGCGTAGCATCAAGCCATATTCGTGTGGGCACCTTCCAATATATCGCAAGATGGGGCTCTATAGAGGAACTAAGGATGTTGGCTGACTACAGCATAAAGCGCCATTATCCGGAGGTTGAAGAGGATTCAAATCCATATCTCTCACTACTTAGGAATATTATCCACCGCCAGGCTGTATTGATTGCAAAATGGCAGTTGGTCGGGTTTATTCATGGGGTAATGAATACCGATAATATGGCAATCAGCGGAGAGACCATTGATTATGGACCCTGTGCCTTTATGGATCAATATGACCCTGCAACCGTATTTAGCTCCATTGATATCTATGGACGCTACGCTTACAATAATCAGCCCCGCATGGCGGCATGGAATCTGGAACGACTGGCTGAGCCACTTCTACCCCTGATACATGCAGATAGGGATCAGGCAATAGAGATGGCACAGGATGAGCTGGAAAGCTTTTTTGATATCTATCATTGTCACTGGTTGAAGGGAATGAGAGCCAAACTTGGATTGTTCAATGAGGAGGAAGGGGATGAGGCCCTAATTGTTGATCTTCTTGATTTAATGCATAGGCTAGGTGAAGATTTTACCAATACCTTCCGAGCCTTGACTTTGGATCAGGGTAGTTCTATTTATAGCAAGCCTGAATTTTCAAACTGGCTTAAAAAATGGAAGGCTCGCCTGGAACGGCAGGAGCAATCTGAAGAGGAAGCAAGGCTACTAATGAAGCAGAACAATCCTGGGATCATCCCACGGAATCATAGGGTGGAAGAGGCATTGTCAGCCGCAGTTGATAGGAATGACTATAGTGTTATGGAAGCCCTATTGAATGCAATTACAAGGCCCTATGCCTACTTAAAGGAACAGGAGGCTTACGCCACACTCCCTGAGCCCTCCAATCGGCCCTATCGTACTTTTTGCGGTACATAAAAACTTAAAAAATCAAATTATAATCCCTAAAAGTGGGATTTTTTTATTTGAAGTAAATAAAGAAACAGAGCTATAGGGAGAATCCCAGCTGATTTTGAAGGATGAAACTGAAAACCATTGGAATATTATTCTTAGGGGATTCGGAAAGATGAAATTGAAGTTGGATTTAAGAATAATTTAGGGGGAAATTGGTAATTATAGGTTTATGTTACAGGGGGGCTTTATGATTCTATGGCGCAGGTGAGTCCTTAACTCTGTAAGTTGATACTTCTGCTTATAGGAGTGCTGGGTAACAAACTATGTATTTAAGAATTTTTCCAAACATATAAAAAGGAGGTATAAGATGTTAAGCAAATTTGATTACTCCAGACCAAAAAATCTTGAAGGGGCATTGAGAATTCTAGAAGAAGAAAAAGGGGCAAGGATCCTTGCTGGTGGGACCGATCTTATGATTCAATTGCGTCACAATATTGGTGATATCCGCCATATCGTGGACATAAAGGGCATTCCAGAAACCCATAGAATTCAATACATACCAAAGGAAGGTTTGTATATTGGTGCATCGGTTACCGTAAACCAGATAAGCAGATCCAAGGATGTCCGGAATAAATATCTAGCTTTGGCACAAGGAGCGGATAACCTAGCATCCTACCAATTAAGAAATCGTGCCACCTTAGTTGGCAATATTTGCAATGCATCCCCCGGTGGGGATCTAGCGCCGCCCCTATTGGTATTTGATGGAATGGTTGAAATTGTTGGTCCCAATGGTAGGCGAATGGTACCCCTGAAGGAATTTTTTACTGGTGTGAAAAGGACCATCCTAAAGAGTAACGAGTTGGTGCTAGGAGTTTTGCTTCCAGATGTCAGTCCAAATGACAGGAGTACCTATATGAAGCAGGCACGGTTGAAGGGGCATGATCTGGCTACTGTCGGTGTCGCCCTACGAATAGATTCTGACCGTAAGGTGTATATCGCCATGGCAGCGGTAGCTCCTACTCCTATTCGTCTGAAAGAGCTTGAGGAGACGATTAATGCCAGGACTTTAGACAAGGAAACGGTACTTTTGGCAGTGAAAGAGGTGGTTAGACATATACAGCCGATTTCAGATGTGCGCTCCTCCGCGGAATATCGCCTTCATGTAGCTGGAGTACTATTAAAACGAGGTTTATTGACTCTAATGGACAAGGAGGTTGGCTAAATGTGTGAACAGCAAGGTACAAATAAAAGTTGCTTTGAGTATGTTGATTCAAAAATGCCAAAGGTGAAGCTGGATTGTACTGTCAACGGGGAAAAAATATGTGCAATGGTTGACCCTACCATGACCCTTTTGAATTTTTTGCGAACTGAACTTAGGCTGCTAGGCACCAAAGAGGGATGTGGAGAAGGTGAGTGCGGTGCTTGCACCATTATCATGAACGGTGAAGCTGTGAACTCCTGTTTAATATTGGCACTAGAGGCTCAAGACGCTCAGATTATTACGGTAGAGGGGCTGGCACAAGGGAATAAACTCTCTATCCTCCAAGAGGAATTTATTGAAAAGGATGCCCTACAATGCGGCTTCTGCACTCCTGGTATGCTGATGTCGGCTCGTGCTTTATTGAATAGACAACCAGATCCTAGTATTGATGAGGTAAAAGAGGCTTTGGCAGGAAATTACTGTCGCTGTACCGGTTATTTTCCAATCATCGATGCTGTTATGTCTGCTGCTGAGAGGGAGAGAAAGGAGTTGAAAAAATAGTGGAAAAAGTAAAGGATAAACAATATCGACACATTGGTAAGCCCTATAACAGAAAAGAGGCCAAGGAAAAGGTGACGGGGCAGGCGATCTATACCCATGACTTTCAAATGCCGGGGATGCTTTATGCGAGATGCCTACATTCCCCCCACGCTAGGGCAAAGATCCTATCCATTGATACCAGCAAGGCTAGAGCGCTTCCTGGAGTAAAGGCGGTTATTGTTGGAGAGGATGCCCCTTATTTAGTAGGTTTATATATGATCGATAAGCGGGTTATCGCCCATGGGGAGGCACGATTTCAAGGAGAGGTCATTGCAGCTGTTGCGGCGGTCGATGAGGAGACTGCAGAGAGGGCTGTTTCACTAATTGATGTGGAATACGAGGTGCTTCCTCCGGTATTAACCATAGATGAATCCGAGAAGGCTAATATTTTAGTCCATGAGGACATTAATGAACTAAAGCATATGAAGGGAGTATTCTTTCCCCAGCCTGATTCCAATATCGCAAGCTGGAACAAAGCGAAGAAGGGGGATATAAAAAAGGGCTTTGAAGAGGCAGATGTCATTGTTGAAAGTGAGATCAGCCTACCTCAAGTGGCACATGTCCCCATTGAAACCCATGTGGCGGTAGCAAAGGCAGATCCATTTTCTAATAAGGTGAAGATCTGGTCGTCCTTGCAATCACCCTTTACAACCCGTGAAATGCTAGCACAAGCACTTGGTATTCCTAGGGGAGATTTAGAGATCACTGTGCCCTATGTGGGAGGTGGTTTTGGTGGGAAGGCGGGGGTGCATTTAGAACTGCTGGTGGTACTCCTGTCAAGGGCAGCCAATGGACGACCAGTAAAATTAAGGGCTACCAGGGAAGAGGAGTTCAACCAACTACCCACTCGTGCTGCCATGAGGGGGAGGATAAAAACCGGGGTAAAAAAGGACGGAAGGATAACTGCAGTAGAAGTCTACTATGATTGGGATAGCGGCGCCTATGCCGATTATGCCGTAAATGTTGGCAAGACCGCAGTTTACTCAGGTGTGGGATGCTATGAGATAGAAAATCTAGAGTTGCATTCTCGGACCTTTTATACCAACAAGGTCTATAGCACTGCCTATAGAGGCTTTGGCCATCTGGAGACCCATTGGGTTATTGAACGGCAGATGGACTTGATTGCCCAAAAAATTGGAATGGATCCCTATGAATTTCGAAAGAAGAATATATTGAAGGAGGGTTCTGAGACCATTAGCGGTGAACGCATAAGTAGGTCAACAGGAAGTCCTAGCGATTGCCTTGATGCTGTCATTAAGGAGATAGGATGGAAGGGTTACCAGACCGAGGAGGAGCGATTGGAACAGATTAAAACCGGTAAGGTTCGTGGAAAGGGATTTGCAGCACTGCAAAAAGCCCCTGCAATGCCCACCTATACATCAACGGCTGCCATTATGCAAATGGATGAAGACGGTCGGGTGAAGATCATGGTGGGTGCCATAGATATGGGACAAGGCGCAAATACCATATTAGCACAAATCGCGGCAGAGGTTTTGGACATTCCCATTGAGATGGTTGAGGTTGAGTGGGATGTCAACACAGACAAGCATCCCTATGACTGGAATACGGTGGCATCCAAGTGTACCTTTATGAGTGGGAATGCAGTTAAGAGGGCAGCGGAGAATATGCTTTTTCAAATGAAGGAAATTGCTGCCCAGGCATTACGAAGTCCTGTTGATCAACTAACCCATGGGGATGGCCATATCTACCATGTTCACCATCAGGACAAAAGGATCCCTTACACCAGATTTGCTAGGGGCTATGTCTACGAAAACGGAAATGCTGTTGGTGGCCCACTAATTTCCCATGGTGTCTATATGGCGGATAACCTAACCAACCTCTCCCCTGATACCGGCCAAGGGATGCCTGCTTTGGCATGGACCTTTGGAGCCCATGGGGTAGAGGTAGAAGTGGATGTAGAGACTGGAGAAATCGAGATACTAAAAATTGTATCCGCCTTCGACCTCGGCCAGGTCATCAATAAAAAATTGGTAGATGGTCAGGCCACAGGTGGAGTCCTACAGGGAATTGGTTCCGCCATTATCGAGGGATATAAATTTAGTCCGGATGGGAAATTATTGAATCCCTCCTTCACGGATAATAAAATTCCCACCGCCAAGGATATCCCAAGGGAGATTCAGCCCATTTATATAGAGAATCCACAGGCAAATGGACCCTTTGGAGCGCGTGGAGTGGGAGAGCATCCAATGATTTCTGTGCCTTCTGCCATCGGGAATGCGCTCTATGATGCTTTAGGCATTAATTTTTATGAGCTACCCCTATCCCCGGAAAGGGTTGCCCTAGCCATAGCTGAGAAGTATAGGATATAGATTTAAATAAGTATATTTAAATAGAAGCTGTTATATTCAAGGCAGCTTCTTTTCTATTTTACTAAGCCCCATTTTTACAGCCTATAGAATAGGACGGTAGAGAATGTCACTACTGAAAAAGGCTTTAAACATTACAAACACAGGCATCGTAGGGTTGAGACTGGTTAAATGTAGTCCTTGAATTAGTTTACATAATATATTAGTATGGTATTAGTAGCTTAAATTATAAGCCCATTTTTAGAAAGGGGTTAAGAATGAAGAGGTCAACCATACTAATAGCCATTACAATGATTCTTGCATTACTTGGAGCGTTAGCAGGCTATATTTATTTTAAGCAAGAGGTAGAGGATATGAACTATACCACCTTTGTTTCCCAACTTGAGGAGGGTAAGGTAAGGGAGGTCACTATCAAGAGCAATGATTTTCTACAGGTAACCTTGGAAGACAATAGAATCTATCTGGTTCCAAATCCACAGAGTGATACTATGAAGGAATATTTCCTTCTAAATGGTGCAGAGGTAACTAATAGTAAGAGGAACCAAGATCGCATTGTGCAGACTCTATTGACCCTTAGTGTTGTAGCTTTTGTCCTGTTCACTGTAAAAAAGGGTGTGGGCAAGGATAGGATAGAGTTGGTGAATGCCAATCAGGGGAGTAAAGATAAAGGAACCACTTACACCTTTAATAGCATTGCCGGCAACGAAGAGGCAAAGGATATGGTGAGGGATATTATAGACTTTATAAAAGATCCGAAAAAATATGAATCTTTAGGTGCAAAAATGCCAAGGGGGATTCTACTCTATGGTCCACCTGGAACAGGGAAGACACTCATGGCAAAGGCAATTGCAGGGGAATCCGGTGTTCCCTTCTATGCTGTTTCTGGTTCGGATTTCGTCCAGATGTATGTTGGTGTTGGTGCAAGCAGGGTACGACAGCTATTTAATAAGGCTAAGAAGTCTAAAAAGGCAGTAATTTTTATCGACGAGATCGATGCTATTGGGAAAAAGAGGGGTGCAGGTCTGGGTCAAGGGAATGATGAAAGGGATCAGACGCTAAATGCGCTTCTAACAGAGATGTCTGGTTTTAGTAGCCATCAGGGGATCGTCGTAGTGGCTGCTACCAATCGTTTGGATACCCTGGATGAGGCGCTTTTACGTCCAGGACGATTCGATCGACTTATTGAGGTAGGACTTCCTGACTTTAATGCCCGTCAAAGGATTTTAAAACTACACCTACAGGGCAAACCGGTGAGCCATCTTGTGGACATAGCTAGATTATCCAGGGAAACGGTATATTTTAGCGGAGCAATGCTGGAGAACCTTGCCAATGAGGCTGCTATTATAGCGGCAAATGAGAACGCTAGTGAAATTACCCAAAGACATTTAGATCAAGCTTTCTACCATGTTATTGTAGGCTCAGAAAAGAAGGATCGAGGTGCCATAGGCAAAGAGGATCTCTCTATTACCGCATACCATGAAAGTGGACATGCTTTAGCTACAAGACTACTACTACCGGAGAATAGACTTAGTAAGGTAACCATTATACCTAGCACAAAAGGTTTTGGCGGGTTTAATCTAAGCATACCAAAGGAGCGATTGTATAGGACTAAACAACATATCCTTAGAGAGATCAAGGTATTATTGGCAGGTAGGGCTGCAGAGGAGTTGATCTTTGGTGCAGACAATATTACCACAGGGGCATCTAACGATATCGAGAGGGCATCTCAACAAATAAAGATGTACATTATGAAGTTTGGAATGGATGAAGAGTTGGGCTTATTTAATAGTGATGCTGCAGAGATGAGTGGAGATTCCTTCCTATTGGGAAAATGCAGGGATCTTATAAAAGTATTGTATAAAGAAGTAAAGGAGCTATTAAATGACCATGTCCACCTTCTTCATAGGATTGCTAAAGAGTTGTTAGAAAAAGAGTCCATTAGTGGGGAGGAGATCGATGCCATTATAGAAAGTGTAGGCAGGGGGGAGGAAATAGCCATATAAGATTCAAAAAATCCTGTAGATTAAGATACAGGATTTTTTAGAGGATAAAAAGATGGAGTTTAAGGGATTAAAATAGTAGTATTAGGGTGGTCGATTTTCCAGGAAACTCCAAGCATAAAAAGAATTTAATATTATTTATGGAATAGTATTATATATGAATTTTAAGGGGAGGGAAGTAAACCTGATTGATGATCACTCATTCTCCAGGACATCTGTTTATTTATGAACCCAAGGACGGAGATTTAGCGGTTCTCTAAATTATTCCTTGCCTTCCTTTATATGGAGTGTTATGATATTGAATAACTAAGATTAAGGCATATAGGGAGGCACAAATGTACAACATAAGAAGGATTCTACTATTTGTATTTGGACTATTCATCCTATCATTAGGTAGTGTACTGTCCATGCGTTCGGGCTTAGGTGTCTCTCCAACGAGCTCAATATCCTATGTATTAAGCACCATCACAGGATTCAGTGTTGGAACGGTTACCTTTGTTTTTTTTCTTGTTTTAGTGCTAGCCCAAAAAATTATACTAGGAAGGACTTTCCATCCAAAAAATTATCTTCAGGTCTTCTCTTCCTCTATTTTTGGCCTATTCATGGATTTAAGCGTATGGATAACTAGCTCCATTCATACTACTTTATATTTTGGATCACTGATCCTTCTATTTACCAGCATAATTTTTATGGGAATTGGGGTATCCCTTATACTTATTACTGATATTATTATGACTGCTCCCGAGGGATTTTGTAATGCCGTCTCGGATAGGTGGAAGGTAAAATTCTCTAAGGTTAAAACCGTATACGATGTTGCCAGCGCGCTATTCACTATCACCCTTGCACTGATATTCATTGGGAAGCTTACCTTAATAAGGGAGGGTACAATCATTTCAGCCCTATTGGTGGGTAGGGTTGTGGGATTTATATTAGAACATTTTAGGGAAAAAATGACATCAATCTATACAAAGGAAAGTATAGGAGTAGTAGAGGAATAAACTATAAGTGGAATAACTAACTAATACCCTTAATGGATGAAATTAGGGGTATTTTTTTGAGTTTCGCTTTCATATCACCCTTTAATAGTATGGTATTTTATCTATGTGGGGTAACATGGTAGAATAGATATGGATAGGGACTTTGAAGAATATACTATAATAATATTGAAACAAGGGTGATGGTATGAGGTATTCAGTGAATGAAGATGTGTTCAAACTTAATCCGAATGTAAAATTTGGTATCCTAATAGGGCGGAATATCAAGAATTCTGAGACCAAAACTGAGGATGAAGAGAGGCTTAGAAGTGCAGAGGAAGACTTGCGTAGGACCTATCAACCTGATCAAGTGAGAGAATTGGCTAATATAGCAAGCTATAGGGACCTTATGAGAAGTTCAGGGATTAATCCTAATAAATTCCCCCCTTCGGTGGAGGCTATGGTAAAGAGGATATTAAAGGGTGGACAGCTGCCAACCATCAATGCCCTAGTGGACCTATGCAATGCAGTTTCCATAGAAAATATTATTTCTTTAGGTGCCCATGACTTAGCGGATATCCATGAGGATTTAGTAGTACGCTATAGCAGGAAGGGCGATCAATTCCTACCCTTTGGCGCAATGGAATATGAGGATGTGCAAGAAGGGGAACTGGTTTTTACAAGCGGAAATAAGGTACAGACTCGAAAATGGATATGGAGACAGAGTGAATTAGGAAAAACTACCCTTGATAGTAGACATATTTTCTTTCAACTTGTAGGATTTGAGGATGGGAAAGATTCGTCCCTCAAGAAGGCGATGGCAGCTCTTGAACAAATTATTGTTGAAAGATTCGGGGGAGACTGTGAAAAGAGCATCGTAGATCCTCAAAATCCAATGATAGAATTTAGTAGATGATTTAACTTTAAGGAACTTTGATTGATTCCAGCAACAATTGGTTAAGGGGGGAATACTAGAGGAATATGGAGAGGCTTAATACTAAGAAAACATTTGAATACCAACATAGGCTACCAAAGTTACCTATACCCGATCTACAGGATACCCTAGATAGTTTTTTAGAGTGGGTCCAGCCATTATTAAATGAGGAAGAGTTGGAAAGTGCAAAACATATTGTTAATAATTTTTATAGCAATGAGGGACCTAAACTTCAAAGGGCATTGGAAAGTTATTCTAAGGAGAGTGGGTTGAGCAATTGGTTAACCCCCATAAGAGAGGATATGTATCTGAGATCCCGGGTGCCCCTTATTGTTGAAGGTAATGTGTTCTATGTGTTAGAAAATAGAGTTGGATATGCATATAATCAATCCGAAATCGCTGCCAGAATTATTATCTCCGCCTTGAAATTTAAAGCTTTAATTGATGAGGAGAGACTGGAAGCAGATCGATTGAAAGGGTCCCCCCTTTGTATGTTGCAATATAAAAACTTCTTCTCATCCACAAGGATACCTGGTAAAGAAAAGGATCAAATGAAGCAGGTTTCCCATAGCACTCATATCTTGATAATTTTCATGGGGAATATATTTATCATGGATGTTTATGAACCTTCGGGGGAAATAAAATCCCTCGGAATGATCAAGCGTCAATTAGAAGAGATTATGAGCCACGCAACAATGGGTGAAGGGATCGGTGTTTTGACCTCCACCGAAAGGTCGCAATGGGCGGAGGATCGGCTTACACTGATCAAAATAGATAAGAGGAATAGGGAGCATCTGGAAAAGATTGAAAGTGCAATTTTTGCTGTATGTTTAGATCAGACTTACCCCCGGAGCTTGGTTGAAATCTCATCCAATATGTTATATGGGGAGGGGGCCAACCGGTGGTTTGATAAGTCCATACAATTCATTATTACGAAGAATTCGGTCGTCGGTATTAATATGGAGCATGCTAAAATGGACGGCTCAACAATGACAAGATTTATGCGATATCTATATGATCATATTCATTCTATTCAAGGGGATGATAGAGAATGGGATATTCAAAAACCCGAAAGGCTAGACTTTATACTAAATGATCAAATAAGAGCCTCCATAGATAGAGGGAAAAAAAGATTTAAAGAGATTATGCAGGATAATGAAATTAGGGTTCTAACATTTGATCGTTTCGGGACCAATGCGATAAAAAAGTATAAAATAAGTCCTGATGCCTTTGTTCAAATTGCCATTCAATGGGCACAATATATGTTATTTGGAAAACTACACAGCCAGTATGAACCAATAATGACGAGAAATTTTTTATCCGGACGGGTTGAGGGCATGTATGCCATCACGATGGAATCCTTAAACTTTATTGAAGGCATGGAGAAGGAGCTTTTTAGAAAGGATACCGGGAGGGAACTTTTTAAAAAGGCCGCTCAAAAGCATATCCAAAGAGTATGGCAGTGCCGGGAAGGCAAGGGGATTAATGGACACCTTTGGGGTCTTAGAGAGATGTATGATAGGCATGGAAAGGAATTGGGGATTACCGAAGTTCCAGCCCTTTTCCGCCATTTTTCGTATAGGACACTGACTTATAGTACCATTTGTACCAGCACAACATCCTCCTATGGTATAGAACTTGCAGGCTGGGGACCGGTCGTAGAGGATGGATTTGCCATTCGCTACCTCAACGATCATGATCAAATAACATTTAATATGGCGAGTAGGAAATATAAGGAGGCGGATTTAGATCTGCTGGTAGAATACATAAGAGATTCATTAACAAAATTATCAGAACTTATGGCCGATTGAGGGATTTACTGAAGCTAGGAGGGATGAGTATGTTTTTTATTGCAGGTGCTTACAATAAACAGGAGCAGCTAGATTTTCATCAAAGTATGGTTTGTCCCCATTGTGGGCAATATGGACAATATCAAGCATATATCCAGTATATGGTTTTTAGTTTTTTCTTCATCCCTATATTCAAATGGAACAAAAAATATTTTGTAAGAAGTAGATGTTGTGGCAGTGTCTATTCCATGGATGATGAGTTGGGCATGCGTATTGCAAAGGGGGACAACATCATAATTGAGGAGCATCATTTGACGATGTTGCAGCCAGGTCATCGACGCTTAAGCTGTCCTAAGTGCGGCTATGAAATAAAAGAGGAATACAAATACTGCCCCAATTGTTCCATGCCTCTGTGAGAACTTGTACCCCTTCCTTATTAGGCGGGAACTAGCCTGCCATTTTAAATTTATTTGGTTGAATTTAAGGTGTCCTCAACGATGCTTCTCATCATATCCTTATTTAGCATTCCAGGGGCATATCCATAGATATTCCCATTGGGATCAATCATAAAAGTTGTGGGAAAGGCAGAAATATTATACTGTGACAAAACCTCACCTGCAGATTCATCGAAAACAACGGGAAAGGTATAGCCATTTTCTTCTAAAAACTTTATGATACCTTCTCTATCTAATTCTCGAGTGTTTGGGTTGCTTTCATTTTTTGGATGGGCAACGCCAAGTATAATGACATCCCCTTGGTTTTCATTGTAATCATGATAGAGTGCCTGGATATCCGGCATCTCCTTTCGGCAAGGAGGGCACCATGTTGCCCAAAAGTTTAAAAAGACCACCTTCCCTTTATAATCGGATAAACGATGCTCTACTCCATATTGATCCACAAGGGCAAAATCAAAGGCGGGAATGGCTGAAGACTCAATTTCTTCCTCGTTGATTTCACTTTGGTTGGTAACTGGATGATCGGGGGTATCAAAGGAGCTCAAATAACCAGAGATCCCATTCATCCAACCGGTATATGTCATGATCCCCATGATGATAAGTATAAAACCTCCTATTTTTACTGTATATTTCAATAGGTTTTTGCTATGATTAAGAAAATTTAGAACCTGGGTGGTAAACAACCCCATTAGTAGGAAGGGGATAATAAAGCCCACAGCGTATAACAGGATCAATAAATATCCATTAAATGAGCTACTGGCTCCGGAAGCAAGGATCAACACCGAGGATAGGGCAGGGCCCACACAGGGGGTCCATGCAAAACTAAAGGTGAATCCCATGATATAGGCTATAAGTGGGTTGGCATTATTTTTTACTAATAGGTTTAGATTGAACTTTCTTTCTCGATTTAGGAACTTTAATTCAAAAATGCCTAGCTGGAATAGACCTAATAGAATGATTATAATGCCACCCACCCTTGTAAAGATCATTCTGTAAGATTGAAAAAAGTTTCCTAAAGCAGTAAAGGACATTCCAAGTAGAAAGAATACCGTTGAAATACCCAATACGAAGAAGATGGTATGGAGGAAGACCTTTTTCCCATCGAAGGAGACGGATCCGTCAGGATGTACCCTTTCAGTATTGCCAGCTAGATAGCTCATATATATAGGAATTAAAGGAACGACACAGGGTGAAAAAAAGGAGATAACCCCTTCAATAAAAACCAGGGCGAAACTGATACTATTTAAGGAAAATATTGAACCAAACATTTATTAGGCCCCTTTATATAGAATACTACCATTTAACCACGATTACTTTTAAAAATCAAGTAATTTAATCAGTTTTCTTTGATTTACCGAGCGTGCCATAAATCAATTTTAAAGGGTTTCTCACTCATCCCATAGGGTTTAAAAAGTTAGATCAGTTTTTGAGCCTGGTAAAGGTCTTTATAGATGCCATTTTTTTCAATGAGCTCGCTGTGGGTACCCTGTTCTTGAATACCTTCATCGGTAAGTACAACGATGCGGTGGGCATTTTGAATGGTCGCCAATCGATGGGCTATCACCAAGGTGGTTCTGTTTTCAGAAAGTTTTTCAAAGGAGCTTTGTATAATCCTTTCATTTTCATTATCCAAACTTGAGGTTGCTTCGTCTAGGATTAATATGGAAGGGTTTTTTAGAAATATTCTAGCGATGGCTATTCTTTGTTTTTGACCACCAGACAGCATGACGCCCCTTTCCCCAGTATAGGTATCGTACCCATTGGGAAGTTTTAATATGAACTCATGGGCATTTGCAAGCTTGGCTGCTTTAATAACATCCTCCTGTGAGGCATTGATATTACCGTATCGAATGTTTTCACTTATGGTTCCGGAGAATAGAAATACATCCTGCTGCACAACGCCTATATTCTCCCTTAGGCTTCTCAATCGAATGTCCTTGATATTTATTCCATCGATTAAAATACTCCCTTTCGAGACTTCGTAGAACCTTGGAATCAAACTACAGATGGTGGTTTTGCCTGCACCAGATGGTCCAACAAAGGCGATGGTTTCTCCAGGGCTAATGGTAAGATTAATATCCTTTAGCACATGATCCGAATCATTGTAGGTAAAGGATACATTCTTAAATTCAATTTTTCCGGATAGTTTTCCAACGGCTTTCGCCTTTGGGGAATCCACTATGTCCGGACTAATATCCAGGATTTCAGTAAACCGATTAAAACCTGAGGCTGCTTTTTGAAATATTTCGATAAAATTGGCGATCCTTTTGATGGGCTCTAGAAAAATATGGATGTATAGCAGGAATTGAACCAGTACGCCCACAGTGATCTGTTGATAGTAGACAAAGAGACCACCAAAGAACACTACCACCAGGTGTAATATGTTGGAGAAAAATTGAACACCGGTAAAAAATTCAGCCATGACCTTATAGGATTGTTCCTTGGTCATCCTATAGCTTTGATTGCCCGCCTCAAATTTGCTCTCCTCATACTCTTCGTTTCCGAAGGATTTTACCACCCTGATCCCAGAGATACTATCCTCTACCTGTGCATTGATATCTGCCAGCTTTATTCTCGCTTCCTTAAATATCTTCCTCATCCTAGCGTTTTTTGATATTGTGAAGGCCAGCATAAAGGGAACCAACATAAAGATGATCAAGGTTAGCTTCCAATTAATAGTAAACATAATTATTAAAGAGCCCAGGAGGGTAACTGTAGCAATGAATAGGTCCTCCGGCCCATGATGGGCAAATTCTGAGATCTCAGATAGGTCATTGACCAATCGGGACATAATATGTCCGGTTTTTGTATTATCAAAGTATCTAAAGGATAGCTTTTGTATATGGTTGAATAGATCACTTCGCATATCTGATTCCATCCTCGTCCCAAGGACATGCCCCCAATAATTTACAATATAATTTAAAATGGCCCTTAGAATATATAAGGCTAGGATTAGAAGAGAGATGACCGTCAATAGCTGAAGGTTTTTCTGAGGGATGGCATCATCAATGACCATAGCTACCAAGGCAGGAAATGCTAGGTCCAAAACTGACATCGTTAAAGCACAGCTAAAATCCAAGAGGAATAGTTTCAAATGGGGTTTATAATAATGGGAAAATCTTTTAAACAAAAAATCACCTCTAATATTTTTCAGCGTTAAGAACATAGACAATCCGTAATGACTCGTTCTACATTTTTATAGGATATTTTTTCAATCTCATCTGGATGAAAGCCTGATTTTTCTAATGCATCGACCAACTGATAGATGTTACCGATATTATCGATTTCAAGGGGACCATCTATGCCGTCAAAATCAGTCCCTAGAGAGATGGAATCTATGCCCGCCTTATTCTTTATATGTTGGATATGTTGAATAATATATTCTATTCTACTTACTTGATCCCTGCCTAGAAAAGCAGGGCAAAAATTAATGCCCACCACTCCACCCTTATGGGCTAATTTTTTCAACATATCATCGGTTAGGTTTCTGGGATGATGAATAAGCGCTCTTGCATTGGAATGGGAGGCGATGATGGGTTTTTTGGAGTGGGCGATACAATCATAGAATCCACCATCGGATAGGTGGGACACATCGATGATCATCCCTAGTTGGTTCATCCTTTCAATCACTTCAAAACCAAAGGGTTTTAATCCCCTTTTCATAATTTGTCTATCTGTGGAATTGGGATACCCAATACAATTTTCATAGTTCCAGGTAAGGGTCACCAATCGAAGTCCTAATGCATAGAAGGCATCCAATCTTTCCATCCTTCCTTGTAGGAAATCTCCTTCCTCTATGGTAAGGAAGGCTGATATTTTATTTTTTTGGCAATTGTTTCTCAGCTCCTCAAGATTCCTCGTAAGTTTAATATGGTGTGAGTTGGCAGCTATCTGGGTTTGAAAAACCTCATATAGGTCGTGGGCATGGGTATAGATATCCATCCCTTTCTTACTCACCCAATCCTTATCGATGAAAAGGGCAAAGAATTGGGCAGCAACATTGCCTTTCTTTAGTTTTTGTATGTCCACCGAATAGAAATTTTCATATAGATTCTTTTCTTTTTCATGGAAGATTCTATATATGGTATCACAGTGAAGATCAATGATCCTCATAAAATCACTCCTTGGATCCAATTAATAATAATATCATTTTAGTACTAATGTTTTCCTTATTCCTTCCATTATTTCCATTCTACCCACTAATAATATATAATAAGGATAAAGAAGCATATGTCAAATATATTTTCTATATGGGGTGAATACTAAATGGCAAGACCAAGAAAATGGAGAAGGGTATGCTGCCTGCCACAGAGTAGTCGATTTGGTCCACTAAATCGTGAATTTAATAGGGATCATTTTGTTCAAATGACCATAGATGAATATGAAACTATACGGCTGATCGACCTAGAGGGATTTACCCAGGAGGAAAGTGCGAAGCAAATGAATGTTGCCCGTACTACCGTTCAAAGAATATACAATGACGCTCGAAGAAAGCTAGCAGAATCCCTAGTATTTGGGAAAATGTTAAAAATAGAGGGCGGAGATTATAAACTTTGTGATGGAGAAGAAACCCATTGCTTCCGTAGTGGCTGCGACCGACACCGAAGGAGGCATGGAGGGAGAGGCAGTGAAAAAGGGAGATGAACTATGACGGCATATGCTGTCATTTTTTTTTCGAGAATACTAATGTTTCCTTTGGAAAAGATAAACTAGAAGAAGGGTAGTTTACTAAGTTCATAGTAAAAGCCTATTTTGATTATGAGGTGATACCATGGCAGTAGCACATAAATCGGTGATATCCTTTGGGTTAGTTGCCATACCCATCGCCATGTATACGGCAACCCAGGATAATGATATCCGTTTCAACCAGCTCCATAGGGAGGACCATGAGCGTATCAGATATAAAAAGATATGCTCCCATTGTGGTGAGGAGATAACATCCAAGGATATTATTAAGGGATATCAATATGATAAGGATCACTATGTGATTGTGACTGATGAGGAACTTGAAAAGATAAAAACAGAAAAGGATAAATCCATTCAAATATTGCATTTTGCTAAATTGAATCAAATATCTCCCATCTACTACAATAGGACCTATCAAGCCTTCCCTGAAGCTGGGGGAGATAAGGCATTTGAACTATTAAGGAGGGCACTACTGAAGGAACAAAAAATTGCCATTGGAAAAACTGTGATAGGTACTAGGGAAACTCTATTGGCGATCATCCCCCGGGAGGAAGGGATGATCCTGTCCACCATGTACTATCAGGATGATATTAAAGAACTACAAAAACCCTATCACAGACCTGAGATCTCTGAAGAAGAATTAAAGATGGCGATCACCTTGATCAACTCAATGGATACCCCCTTTAATCCGGCGGAATATAAGGATGAGTATCAAGAAAAGTTACGAGGGTTAATAGAATCCAAGATCGCTGGAAAAGAAATTGTTGTACCAAAGGAGGAGGCTCCTAGTAATGTGATCAACCTTATGGATGCCCTTAAGGCAAGTATAGAAGAGAATAAGCCTAAGGCAAAAAAAACCAAGGGCAAGACCAAGGGCAAGACCAAGGGTGCGTAACCAAATTTCTAGTTTCAAAAAATCACTAAATATTTATCTAACATCGGACTCCCTAATGACACGGGCTATGGAATTCGCTGCTTCCATTCCGGTTTTTAGTGCTCCTTGGATCCAACCATGTTTTCCAGATACATGTTCACCCGAGAAGAATATTCTATTATCATATTCAGGTTGTGCCATGATCCAGGAAAATACACTTTTTTGACTTGGACTATAATAGCCAAAGGCACCAAGGGACCATTCTTCATCATTCCAATTGACACTTCTTTGATCCAAAAGGATGGGGTCCAAATATCCTTTAGGAAGTCGATGGATCTCCTCGATCTGACTTGTAATCTCATGGTACTTTCTCCTAGAGGGAAGATTACCTAGTCGAACAGCGTCCAGCGCAAAATTGTAAGTGGATAGGAGTACACCGGGTTCATCAGGGGGAGGGAAGGGAAGGTTTAAATACTCTGAATGATCCGACGGATACCAAATACTAGTAACAGGCCGATCGGTAACTGAGCTTCCACCAAGCTTTATTCCGCAAATGATGTTGGGTTCCTCCCAAAACCTTTTTGAAAAGAACTGTACGGTTTTAAAAGCATTTTCATAGGTAAACTCTTGGATTGCCTGCATCTTTTTACTTGAGAATAGGGGACAGAGATCAACATGCCGTAGGGTAGAGAAGGGGATGGCACAAATAACATAATCAAAGGTCTGAGTCTGCAGATAACTCCCACGCCCATTCCGATAGTGGATGACCACGGGTCCCCTTGGATATACCTGCTGAACCTTTTCAACCCTGTGTCCCCCCTTATAGCTCACCACACCTAAGTGTTCCCCATACAGTTTGGGGTAGTATTTCTTAGTGTTCGGATGATAGAAGGAATGATAAAAAGCAAGGGGGAGTTTAGCAGTGCCACCATGGATACGATAGAGGGTTACAGAATCTAAGGAATAGGCATCAGAAAGTAATTCTATTGCACTTCTATAAGAAAAGTCGTCGATTGGTGGAGATAGATTTCCCAACATGTGGATGGCACCCTGACTAAGACCAGCAAGCTTAAATACATCCCGTATCTTTAGATTATCAATCTCTACGATCTTAGGATGATATTCTTTCTTAATCCTTATAATCTCCTGTCGTACCTTTGGGGGCATACTCTCTAGGAGGGACTTAATGGGGTTATTTAATAACTCCCTCCAGGGGGTTCGCCTTTCTTGTGGTGTAAGATCAAAGGAGGGATAGATGTTTCTCATAACGCTTTGACCTGAAACATCATTACATGCGTAATGATGCCGAATATAGAAGGTATCAGCTGGGGTAGTTTGTATAAATGGACGAACCTTTAGTCCAAAGAGATCGATATAATGCCATACACTCTCATGGGATATAGGAATTCTCATTGCTCCCAATTCCCCATAATACTGCCCATTGGCATCAAAGTAATGGGTATAGACTCTCCCCCCAATTCGATGTTTTTGCGCATCAAAAATGGTGATATGAAATCCCAATTTTCTTAGCTCAAAGGCTGCCGCTAAACCCGCCATTCCCCCTCCTATAATACCGATGGTCATATTTTTTCCACTTCCTGGGGATGCTATGTTTGTGATTTCCTCAGGGGGAGATAAAGATTCAACCAGGAAGGGGTAATCATCTACACGATTTTCTTCTTTAAGTAGATCAAGTAGCATTTCTCTTCTTTCTGATTTTGTAGGTTGTTGGATTGAAAAGTACAAAGCAAAACCTCCTTCTAATAGGTTTTCATATAGACCTAGTATCAATATATGGAGGCTTCACTTTTTGGGTTAACAATATATTGCTATTAATTCCCTTGTATGAATTTGTGAGGATTCCAAAAAATAAGTAGTAGGAAGGTGGAAGGAGAGATGTTTTAATGGATAGGGATAAAAAAAGAAGATATTGGGACTTTAATGATGATGTAGAATTGGGAACTGATTGGTCTGTCCTGGACGATGATTTAATGCTGACAGGGGGGAATGATTACCTCCATAGGGACGAAGCGTTAAGAATGGTAGAAAAGATAAAAATGAGAACCAGAAAAAAGTAAAGCTGCCAAAATATTGGCAGCTTTTTTCATAATCCCTATTGACATTAACGCAGCGTAAAGGTGTATTTTATATATAGAGGGGGTGAAGGGATGGAGTATACTGTTCAAAAACTAAGTCGTTTAGCAGGAGTGAGTAGTAGAACCCTAAGATATTATGATGAAATAGGAATTTTAAAGCCGGCAAGAATTAATTCATCGGGATATCGAATCTATGGGCAGAGGGAAGTGGATCGGTTACAGCAAATATTGTTCTATAAGGAACTGGGTGTAAACTTGAAGGATATCAAGGAGATTATTAATTTACCTACCTTTGATGGCATTGCTGCACTAAGGCAACATCGTCAAAAGCTACTTGAAAAAAAGGCACAATTAGATCTGTTAATAAAAAATGTAGAAAAAACAATTGCATTAAAAGAAGGGAGGATTCAAATGAGTGATAAGGAAAAATTTGAAGGCTTTAAGAGACAATTAATCGAGGAAAATGAGAAGAAATATGGGAAAGAAATTCGGGAGAAGTATGGCGAAGATGCTATGGATCGATCCAATGCTAAGTTGATGAATATGACCGAGGATCAATATAAAGCATTTAGTAAGCTTGGGGAAGAAATCATGACCACACTGGCTGAAGCAATGAAGACAGGGAATCCATCCAGCTCCTTGGCACAAAAAGCGGCAGATCTGCATAGGCAATGGCTGACTTTTACTTGGAAGGAATATAGTAGGGAAGCCCATGCTGGTTTGGCGCAAATGTATGTGGATGATGAGAGGTTTAAATCATACTATGACAGGCAACAGCCGGGGACTGCAGAATTTCTTAGGGATGCTATTCTCATATACACAGATCTAAGATAGAATGAATAGGGGTTCGTACCAAAGGTGCGAATCCCTATTGCTATATAAAATTAGTTGGTGATTATTTTAGGCTATTAATCTTTGTGCTTTGGCTGCTGATTTTTTTCAAATTTAAAAAATCCTTGTATCTCTTGGTATCTGATTCAATTTCCCAATGAATAACAAAGGTTAGAATTACCCTCAATACTACAATTGATGCCAAGATTAGCATTTCATCTAGTGTTCTTATGGTTAATGTCTTTAAGATTTCTGCGCCTAATTTAAATTCAAGGGCAAGTGCCAAACCCTTGGCAAGTTCTATCTTAATGGAATCATCCGAGAAATCAAAGAGATTTCTTGCATACTGGAGAAAGGCTTTGATTGCTGAATATACTATAACAAAAACACCCATGGATTCCATAAGATGGATAATATAAGGCACTATTGCAATTAAAACATCCTCAATTATCAATTTAGCCATCCCCTTCATCTATTTTATTATTAACTTAGATTAGCATAACATAGTTTTAAGTGTTCAACAAGTGAAAGCTAAAAGTGAAAGCTAACATTCAAAATATATCGAAAAATTTATATTTGGCCGGAATAAAAGAAGGATTATGAAAACTTTTGTATAATCTATATGGTAGCGGAGCGAAGTTTTGTTATTTTTATGTGAATTAGGTATGAATACAGTGCAGAAAAGTTCTTTGTCTAACATGAAGCTATGACAAAGGGGAGATGGTTATGAATGAAGAATACATTCAAGCACTAGCGGATGCGATTAAGACCTTTCTAAACTTCTCGGATGAGTGGCTTGAGAATGAAACAATTGATCAAGAGACCTACATAGAGATTACTAGGAATAAAAAGGAGTTTATATCAGGAATACAACTAAAGCAGGGATAAGCCCTGCTTTAATTTTTTTTTGTTCTTAATCGTCGATGTTTTGAGGTTGGTGATCCTCTACGGATCGAATTTTTCCCTTCTTGCTCTCCTCGTCGATTTGTTTTGGGAAGAGTGTAGGGAAGGTCGCTGTTATTGGAGAGGTGTCCGGTGAAAGCTTCGGAAAACCTGTGGACAATACACAAAGCTGAACTGGAACCACAATTTTCTTTTCACATGTAACACTAACTACGATTAAAAGATTTACGGTTAATTGACCAGTTTTAGGGTTAACCCGGATATCCCTATTAATATTGTTTGTAGCTAGTCTTGGTTCACATGATAGATTACAGAATTCTGTGAATCTAGGGAAGAAAGCACCTTCAAAAACAGATGGCATGCAAAGTTCAAAGAAGTTCGTAAGCATCAATGGCGCTTCCCGCGGTGCAATTTGTACATTTGCTGTAAAAGTCTCTTTACATCTTTCATCACAGTCATCTACAACAATCGCATCCAACTCAACAATTACATTTCCCGATATACTTATTGTCTGATTGCCAAATATTGGCGTTCCTTTTCCTTCCTCATCACAATCCGAAGTATCGGCAAAAAGTATCTTCTCACTATGTCTTCCGTCAGGACCAATGACCTCGATGTCCATACCATTTTTTTGTAAAAATTGTGCACCCGATATTTCGGTTTCAGGTTTTACGATTAAATTTTTTGGATCATCAACATCTTCTGGATTAAAAAATTTTCTACATCTTATATCTAAGATTCTTGCTATTCTCGAGTTATCATCGAGTTTGGGAAAGAAGGGTTGATTTTGAATAGTTCTTAAACCCTGAAGATTGAATAGGGCGGCATCATATACTTTTTGTGTATAGATGGGTTCTGCCATTACATTCCTCAGGGAACCATCAAAATGGCAACCGGTTTCTGCAGTGCAGCATCGCTCTGGCTTAATTATATCAATTGGGTCATGTCTTTTATCCCCCATTTTATGGACCTCCTTTTTATTAGTGAATGATCTTCTCATTTACAATATATTCAATCTAAGGGATCTTGTTACAATATATGAAAGTGAAATTTTATTGGTTTTATTATGCTACCGAGATATGAAGATGTGGAGTCTTCTAATGAGGATCGTGCTCTAATGGCATGTTTTTACAAAAAAATAATACATATATAATAATGGATATCATGGGAGGTGTTAGGAGTGCCTTTTTATAATGGAAAAAGTATCATTATAGAAGATAGGAGGGGAAAGCTATATACTTTTTTCTTTCAGGATCATAAATTAACCTACTCTCTATACCATCGAGATCTGGGAAAGGTAGAAAAAAAGTTGATCGTAGAAGATGCAACAAATGATTTTGATGGGTCTATCAATTACCAGGGAGAGATCTACTTGGTATGTAAGGATCAAAAAAATAATATTATCCTCCTTTCTAACCATAGAGATTTTTCCCATGGAAAATACATTTTAGATCATCATAAAGGGATACAAGACATCATGATTCGGCAGATGGATCACCAGATTCATATTCTCTATCATAGAAAGGATGAGGATACATTAGGGGGATACACTATCCATCATTACAAGGATGATGGAATGTCCCAACAAAATAGTGAAATATGTAGAGTGAATAGCAGAGATATACTAAACCCCATGTGTTGTCTTGTAGAGAAAGAGGGTTTACTGTTAACCTATTTTGATCTTATCTCAGATACAGAACAAATATTTTTAAGAAGCTATTCTAAGAGTGATGAGAGTTGGAGTGAGCCTATCCAATTAACAGATAGTAGGGAGGTAAAACTATACCATGATGTCCTGTTAGATGATCAGAATCTGCACTTAACCTATTGTGAATATACCAATGGGAACCTGGTTGTGAAGTATGAGAAACACATATGTAAAAACGGATCCAATAGGAAGATATACGAATATACAATATCCAATCAAGGCAATTGCAGCCATCCAATCCTCATAATACATGATGGTTTACTGTGGCTTTGCTGGACCGAATACAGCTATATTGCAAGTAGATTTTCAACCGATCAGGGGAGGACTTGGAGCGAACTCTATCTATGGGATGAATCCAGGAAGGAGGATATCATTCTTTTTAAATATACATCCAATAAAGACTCACCCGCTCGGCTCAACCATTCCTTTGGGAAGGCGAAGGAATTAGGGTTTATTGGTTTTGGAAAATTGGATCAGGTAAGTGTTATTCCGTTGAAGGAAGGGGGGAATCATAGTATGGCGGGAAAAGATGTCCTCTTTAATGGGATGGAAAGGGATACGGAGAAGAATAAACCATCAAATTCCATAAAGACAATAGAAAAAGGGGCAAGAAGTGTAGATGATATAATTTCTGAAATAAGGGAGGAATATCTGGAGAAAACAAAAGATATCCAGGGGGAACTAATGAAAATAGATGGGAGGCTAACTATTATAGAAGAATTTTTATTGAGGTATACCAAAAGGTTTAAGGATTATATTGAATAGGATACTCTTTATTAAGGCAGTCTAACAGATACTACAAATAATCTTTGACAAGATTCATGAACTTGTCTTTTTTTTATTAACAGCTATAATTAAAACTATACGAGGGTTTGTTAAGAAATACACAAGGGGTGTCATTTATGCTTAATATCAACATATCGGATGAAGTGAAAAATCTTTGCCCTAATACTGTTTTGGGTTGTATTCAAGGAAAGATTAAGGTTCAAAAGAGCACCAAGGAATTGTTACAAAAGATCGATCAGCATTGTGAAAAAATGAGGGAAACCATGGTGGTTACCGATATTTCAAAACAGAAGAATATAAAGGATACAAGGAAGGCGTATCGAAGCTTGGGGAAGGACCCCACTAGGTATCGTTCAGCGGCGGAAGCATTGGCAAGAAGAGTATTAAAGGGTCTTGACTTATATCACATTAACAATGTTGTTGAGATTAACAATCTAATTTCTTTAAAATCCCTATATCCAGTCTGTGCCTTTGATACCTCTAAAATCAAAGGGGATATTCGTTTTGTTCGAGCGGAGCAAGGAGCAGTACTCCAAGGGATTGGTAGAGGGGATTTAAACATAGAGTTCCTTCCTGCTTTTTCCGATGATCAGGGGTATTTTGGAAGCACGACATCCGATTCAGAGCGTACCAAGATAGAGGATACTACCCATGAACTTTTGATGATCATTATCTCCTTCAATGGTAGGGAAGCATTAGTGCCCTATGTTGAAGAGATGAAGGACCTATTAATTACATACGCAGATGCACAGGATTTAGAAGTTAAATATATCGATTAATTGCATTTCCCCTTCTTTTATAAAGAAAAGAAAGGGGTTTTTCTTTATTTATGTTTGAAAAGGGTATATATGATATCATGCAGAACATTGTATAGCTGAGAAGGATTAGAAAATAATAAGAAAGAGAGGAGAGTCAATTATGAATAATCCTATATCTATCGCAGAACAAGTGTATTGGATCGGGGTCAATGACAGGGAGACGGCACTATTTGAAAATCTTTGGCCTTTGGACAAGGGGGTTGCCTATAATTCTTACCTAATTGTGGATAAAAAAGTAACTTTATTGGATACGGTGAAGATCAATAAAATGGAACTATACTTTGAGAAGGTTCGGCAGGTATTGGGAGACAGAGAGGTGGACTATCTTATCATCAACCATATGGAGCCGGATCACTCCGGAGCAATCAAGGAGGCTATCCACTACTTTCCAAACATCCAAATTGTAGGCAACAGAAAAACCCTGGAGATGCTTCAGAATTTCTATGGAATTGATCATCCATTCTATTGTGTTGGGGATGGGGATATACTGGATTTGGGGGAACGCAAGTTGCAGTTCCACCTTACACCCATGGTGCATTGGCCAGAAACCATGATGACCTATGATCAAAGGGATGGCATACTTTTTTCCATGGATGCATTTGGTGGTTTTGGCAGTTTAGACGGGGGCATCTTTGATGACGAGGTCAATTTGGAGTTCTATGAGGATGAGATTCGACGATATTTTTCCAATATTGTTGGAAAGTATAGCGGTATGGTACAAAAGGCATTGAAGAAGCTGCAAGGATTAGATGTCAGGATAGTAGCACCTACCCATGGACCTGTATGGAGGGAAAATCCAAAACATATTATATCCCTATACGATGGCTGGAGTAGGTATGAAGCCGAAAAAGGTGTGGTCATTGTATATGGATCCATGTACGGAAACACGGCAAAGATGGCGGAGTATATCGCCAGAAGGCTATCAGAAAATGGCATAACAAATATCCGTCTATTCGACTCTTCAAAAACCCATGTATCCTATATCATTAGCGAAATATGGCGATTTAAAGGAGTAATATTAGGAAGCTGTGCCTATAATACCGGGCTATTTCCAACCATGGAGACCGTGATTAATAAAATAGAAAATTCTGCATTAAAGAATCGAATACTTGGAATCTTTGGAAATTATAGTTGGAGCGGAGGAGGAGTTATCAATCTAGAGGCCTTTAGTGAAAGAATAAAATGGGAAAAAGTCGGTGAATCGGTAGAGGCAAAATCATCCCCTAAGGAAGAGGATTTTAAAAAATGTGATCTAATGGCAAGGGAAATGGCAGCAAGATTGCAGGATGCTTGAAAAAAAATTAGTGATATAATAGTGTAAAAGATAAAAATTCAACAAATGGAAAAAAGGGGAACAATAATCTATGAACCAAAAGGGAGCACAAAAAAAATTAGCAGTGTTGATTGATGCAGACAATACATCACCGTCTATCATTGAGGGGCTAATAGCAGAGATTGCCAACTATGGAGTGTCCAGTGTTAAAAGAATCTACGGGGATTGGACTTGTCCCAATCTCCTGGGTTGGAAGGATGTATTATTGGAATATGCTATTCAGCCCATTCAACAGTTTAGATATACAACAGGAAAAAATTCTACCGATAGTGCTATGATCATCGATGCCATGGACCTTCTTTATACCGAAAATTTAGATGGCTTTTGTATTGTATCCAGTGACAGTGATTTTACGCGTTTAGCATCCAGGATTCGTGAATCAGGTTTGATTGTCTTTGGATTCGGGGAGAAAAAAACGCCAAGACCCTTCGTAGCCGCATGTGATAAATTTATTTTTACCGAAATATTAAGGGAGAAGGATTATGGTTTTGTATCCTCTCCTAAGGGCACTAAGGAGTTAAGGCAGGACACAAAACTGGTCAATCTACTGAGGACGGCAGCAGAGGATTCCGCCGATGAAAATGGATGGGCACACTTGGGTAATGTCGGCCAAATTATTGCGAACAAATCACCAGAATTTGATCCAAGGTATTATGGATATAAAAAATTAGGGGAGTTAATTAAGGCTACACAACTATTTGACATCAATGAGCGTTCATCAGATAACTCCCCAGCCAAGGCTATATATATTAGGGATAAGAGAAAAAGGCTTAGAAAATAGGAAGTAGTTATGTGTTTTATAGTATTCTTGGTATTCTTGGAGGTATAAAAGATGAAGAAGATCCTAAAGGATTGGATTCCTAGCATACTTATTGCCATCGTCCTTAGTTTTATTCTACAAACCTTTGTAGCACAGGCTGTAACTATACCCAGTGAGTCAATGGTTCCCACCCTTGAGGTCAATGATCGATTGATCATAAATAAGATGATTGATCCCGGAAACCTAAAGTATGGAGATATCGTTGTTTTTCATTCACCATTAGAGGATAAGAATGAACGATATATCAAGAGGTTAATGGGAAAAGGTGGGGATATCATAGAGATTAAGGGAGGGCACCTGTACAGGAATGGGCTCAAAATTGAAGAGCCCTATTTGGCTGAGCCTATTGAATATGACTTTGGACCAGTAGAGGTTCCTAGGGGGCACTTTTTCTTTTTAGGGGATAACCGAAACAGAAGTTATGATTCACACCTATGGTCTACCCCCTTTGTTTCTAGTGATCGCATTATCGGGAAGGCGGTTTTTAGATATTTCCCTTTAGGTAGGATTAATAGGATATAACTGGTATTTGGTTTGGAGGAGAATGTATTGAGATATGATCCCTTCTTTATAAAGGCAGAGGATGGCAAGGATCTATATATCCACTATTGGAAGCCAAAGGGAGGTCAATGTAAGGCAGTGATCCAAATTTCCCATGGCATGGCGGAACATGCTGGAAGGTATGAGGAATTCGCATACTATATGGTAAAAGAGGGTTATGCGGTCTATGGAAATGATCACAGGGGACATGGGAAAACTGCTGGTTCCCTGGAGGAAATTGGTTTTTTTACCCTGCATTCAGGTTGGGATAGGGTAGTTAGCGATATGGTATTACTAAAAAATCATATAAAGGATCAATGGGGAGAATCCCCCTTATTCCTATTTGGACATAGCATGGGATCCCTATTGGTTAGAAATTTTATTATGGAACATTCAAATGGAATTAAGGGTGTTATCCTCTCAGGCACCAGTGGTAATCCTGGAATTCTTGCTGATGTTGGAAGGATACTAGCTAAAATAGAATCCATGGTAAGGGGCAAAAGGGGCAAAAGTGCTGTCTTAAATCGATTGACTTTTGAACAATACAACAGAAAATTCAAACCCACTGTCACCGATTTTGACTGGCTATCCAGGGATCAGGAGGAGGTCAAAAAATACATTACTGATCCTTTTTGTGGAGGAATATTTAGCTGTGGATTCTTCTATGATTTGCTGACAGGAATTAAAATAATTCATAGGAAGGAAAATATAGAAAGGATTCCTAAACATCTTCCCATCCTATTGATTTCTGGAGAAAGGGATCCTGTTGGTCATAATGGAAAGGGTGTCTTAGAAGTATATAGGGAATACAAATTAGCAGGGATAGAGGGTATTGAGTGTAAGCTTTACCCGGATGCACGACATGAATTATTGAAAGAATTCAACCGTCACCAAGTGATGGGGGATATAAAGATTTGGATGAATAGCAATTTGGATGATTAGTATATATATGGAAGATGATAGGATAATGAATTAATGGATAATGGGAATTTTAATAGCAGAAGCTTGAACAAAACTTAACTTATTGAAGCAGAAAGGTTGAAAGAAATGGGCAGAAAACCAGAGGATACAACGGTTGTTATTGGTATGTCTGGTGGTGTGGACTCTTCAGTAGCGGCACTACTGTTAAAGGAACAAGGCTATAATGTGATAGGAATTTTTATGAAAAATTGGGACGAGCCGGATGAAAATGGCATATGTACAGCAACTGTTGATTATGAAGATGTACAGGCGGTATGTAATCAGATCGGTATCCCATACTATACGGTTAACTTTGAAAAGGAATATTGGGATAAAGTATTCACCTATTTTCTCGGCGAATATAAAAAGGGGAGGACCCCCAACCCGGATATTATGTGCAATAAAGAAATCAAATTCAAGGCATTTTTAGAGCATGCACTTAAGATCGGTGCCGATTATATTGCTACTGGTCATTACTGTCAGGTGGATCATAAGAATGGGGAGTATCGATTATTGCGGGGGGCAGATTCTAATAAGGATCAGAGTTATTTTTTATGTACTCTCAACCAATATCAGCTCTCCAAAGCAATTTTCCCAATCGGCCATTTAACCAAATCGCAGGTTCGAGAGATTGCTGTAAAACATAATCTGGTAACAGCAAAAAAGAAGGATAGTACAGGGATTTGTTTTATTGGAGAAAGAAATTTTGGAGAATTTTTAAGCAACTATCTTCCAGCAAAAGAGGGGGAAATTAGAACCTTAGATGGCGAGGTTAAAGGTAAACATGTTGGCTTAATGTACTATACCTTAGGCCAAAGAAAGGGATTGGGGATAGGCGGATCTGGGACAGGCGAACCCTGGTTCGTTGTGGATAAAGATCTAGAAAATAATATACTATATGTTGTCCAAGGGGATCAGCATCCTGCCTTATATTCAAAGGGGTTGATCTCCACCGATGTCCATTGGATTAGTGATACCATTTTTCTCGACACCCTTCAATGCACAGCAAAGTTCCGGTACAGACAGCCGGATCAAGGGGTTCACATTAAAAAATTAGATGATTCAACATATAGGGTGATTTTTGATAAACCCCAGAAGGCAGTAACACCAGGGCAGGCTGTAGTTTTTTATCAGGATGAGGTTTGCCTTGGGGGGGGAACCATAGATAAAATAATAAAAGATTAAAGGGGAGATGGATGATCTTTAAGAAGGATATAAAATATATTTATTTTGACTTAGATAATACATTGTGGGACTTTAAGGGGAACACAGTGATTGCCTTGGAAAAACTTTACGCTGAGAAAGCGGATGATTTTAAGAAAATGGATATTTCCTTTGAAACATTTAGGGACACCTATCGCAACCATAATGAGGAAGCGTGGCGTGCCTATGAAAGGGGTGAATTGACTGCCCAGGAGGTAAAATTAAAACGATTTAGGACCACCCTAGAGGAGTTAAAACTGACACCCTTATTAAATGAAGAACAAATGAATACCACCTATTTAAACTATCTATTAGAACTGCCCCATCTAATGAATAATGGAAAGGAAATTTTGGACTATCTGCACCCTTCCTACCCCCTGGGGATTCTATCTAACGGCTTTAGAAAGGGACAGTATGAAAAGATGACTAGTTCAGGGATCCTTCATTATTTTAAGGATATTATTACTTCAGATCTCGTTGGGGTCGCTAAGCCAGATCCGGCAATATTTCATTATGCAATAGAAAAGAGTGGATTCAAAGCCCATGAGATTGCATATGTTGGTGACGATTATTATATTGATACCATAGCTGCAAATCATGTTGGTATAAGGGGGATTTTATTGGATCCCAATGGGAGGATAGATGATCCGAATATTATAAAGGTTAAGGACCTTTTGGAATTAAAGCATTACTTTTAGGAGGATGCCCTATGAAACTATCCAAATATATTGATAATACCCTATTGAAGCCCACAGCTACTCAAAAGGATATACAGGATTTTGCTTTAAAATCCCTGAAATATGATTTTGCAGCCATATGTATCCTTCCAGGCCATATAGAGTTTGCCAGGGATATTCTAAGAGATAGCGGTGTAAGAATAGCTACTGTAATAGGCTTTCCCTTAGGGTTAAGCACTTTAAAGGTGAAGATGTATGAGGCAGAGGAAGCCATGATACTTGGAGCCCAAGAAATTGATATGGTCATAAACATCTCCTGGATGCAGGATAAAAGATTGGATCGGATTAAGGAAGAAATCCAGGCTATAAGGAGGATAGTAAAGGGGTACGGGGATGAAAAAGTCATCAAGGTGATCATTGAAACCTGTTATTTAAATAGGGAGGAGATAGCAACCATCTCTCTAATCTGTAAGGAAGTGGCTGTTGATTATGTTAAGACCTCCACGGGATTCGGCCCTTCTGGAGCCAGGGTGGAGGATGTTGTTTTACTTAAGGAAATCCTTGGGGATTTTCCTGAAATTAAGGCATCCGGAGGGATCAGATCCTATGAGGATGCGCAAAAATTTATCCGAGCAGGTGCCATGAGATTGGGTACCAGCAACGGTTTTCAAATAGTAGATGAATCGGTGGAGATTAAAAGGTCATAAAACCTAGTCTTTATGCTTACTTTTAAAAAGTTTGCATCAAATAGATAATTGGTGAAAAACTAATCGTAAAGGAGGCATAGAGATGGATTACCATAGAGCCAAACAGATTGTTCAATCAAAGGATAATATCGATGTTTACTTGCATGGAAATCCCATATGGATTAATCAGGTAAACAGCGATCGTGTTACAGCAATGGTTCGTGAGTTAGACAGTGGAAACGAGACCATTGCATATTTAAAGGATTTACAGGAAGGTATGCAATAGGAAGTGGAGTCTTAGAGACCCCACTTTTTTCATGTTTTCTACCATCTATGTCAATGCTGCCATGAAAAGCAATCGATTGTTAGGATGTAGGAAAACATTCAATGGAGGAATGTATGTTTGCGTTTCATAGTTATAATAAATTGAACTTCTGTAAAAATAGTTTTAAGCTTATCCTTTATCTCGTTTTTAAGATCCTCTATTTCTAGTTCCTTTAATTGTTCCTCAACTACCACATCAAAAATCATAAATTTTTTTCCACCTTCCTTAATGATTCGAAAGTCATGAAAGGATTTTACATGGTTAAATTGGGATAGGGTGGATTTGATTTTCTGGTATGCCTCATCGGTAATATGGCAATCGAAATTCAAGGGATCGGTATGAATTACCAATAGCACATTAAATTCTTCTGCCACCTTTCTTTCGGCTGCATCGACAATTTCATGGGCGACCACTGGGGTTAGCTGCTGGGAAACTTCTGCATGCAATGTTGCCATTGTCCTATTTGGTCCATAGTCATGGACGATCAAATCATGGATTCCCTCAATCCCATCAAAGTGAAGCACTGAGTCCTTAATGTTTTTTACAAGTTCTGGATCCGGCGCCTGCCCTAATAGGGGGTTTAGTGTATCCCTCGCCATGGAAAATCCCGAATACATGATAACCCCTGCAACAATTAGACCGATATAGGCATCAATGGGGAAGGAAAGGTGTGGAGAAAGTATGATGGATATTATGACACAGCTAGTTGCAAAAACATCGCTTAAGCTATCTATGGAGGCAGCTATTAATGGTTTTGAATTAATACTTTTTCCCAGTCTACGATAAAACAGACATAGCCAGATCTTTATCCCGATGGTTAGAAGTAAAATAACAACGGTATATCCACGGAGGGACACTGAAACAGGATGGATAATTCTTTTAATAGAGCTTTGAACTAATTCAAAGCCTACCAGCATAATGATCAAAGAGATGATGAGGGCAGCAATATACTCGGTTCGACCATGACCAAAGGGATGCTCTTTATCTGCGGGTTTACTGGATAACTTGAAGCCCAGTATAGTGATCGCACTGGTTCCCACATCGGATAGATTGTTGACCCCATCTGCAATCAATGAAATACTATTGACCATTAATCCCATTATCATCTTTATCAAAAACAGCAAGATATTAGAAATAAATCCCACAAACCCACCGAGATATCCATATTTTTTTCGTACTTCCCTGTTCTGTACATTATTACTATCCATAATGAATTTTTTAATCAAAAAATTTGTGAGCAAATTGTACACCACCAATTATTTATTGTATTATAGACTTTAATCTTTAATATGGACTGCTCAAAATTAGTTTTGACAAATATGTGAATGCATGCTATACTTATAAAGTACTAAGAAGTTTATCGCGGGGTGGAGCAGCTGGTAGCTCGTCGGGCTCATAACCCGGAGGTCACAGGTTCGAATCCTGTCCCCGCAACCATTTATATTTAGAATCCCAGGAGATTCTTTTTTTATTTATCTAGGAAAACACTGTCTTTATATCAATATAAAACAGGATAGGCATTAGTATTCCATTAATATTGACAAATCTAGTTTGACACTTAAAGATAATTATAGTATATTAAATATTAATTAGCATTACAAATAGAAGATAGAGGTTGCGGTTTTTATTAGTAGGTCGTTGAGGTGGCGCGATGAAGCGACACGAAAGGAAAAACCGCCGAAGTGTATGTGGGCTGCCAAATCACATATGCTGGGGTTGAGCAGAATATGTTCAACACTGTCACAAATATACACTGAATTATATTTGTGGGGGGCTATCGACAAAAGGTAAAGATAACTAAAAACCTTAGGTCTGATAGATCTAAGGTTTTTTATTTTGCCCCAAGCCGATATCTTAACACTTACCTTATAAAAAAAGAGGAGGGAAAGAATGAAAAAGAAAACATTTATTGTTTTACTTCTGGTTTTATCCGTATTATTATTAAGCACAAATGTATTTGCCGCAGAAATAGAAACTGAGGAAACGGTCAGATATGGGTGGTTTACCATCTTACCACCCTTGGTTGCTATAGCATTAGCTTTTATTACGAAAAATGTAGTTCTGTCCTTATTCCTTGGTGTTTTTTCGGGAGCGTTTATCCTTCAAGTAGGGGATCATAATTTCTTTGTTGCAATAATTCAAGCATTCTTAGGGGTAGTAGAATATGTTGTGGAGTCCCTGTCCGACTCATGGAATGCAGGTATTGTACTTCAGGTGCTTACCATTGGAGGTCTTATCGGATTGGTTACTAAAATGGGTGGTGCCAAAGCAGTTGCAGAAGGTCTATCAAAAAGAGCCAAGGGTCCTATAAGTGCACAGATCATTACTTGGATATTAGGACTGCTGGTATTCTTTGATGACTATGCAAACTCTTTGATTGTTGGTCCCATTATGCGACCGGTGACCGATAAAATGAGAATCTCAAGGGAAAAATTATCTTTTATTATAGATGCCACCGCAGCTCCAGTGGCTGGAATCGCATTAATCTCTACATGGATAGGATATGAGATTGGTTTAATAAAGGATGCCTATGAGTCTATAGGACAAACGGTGAATGCCTATGGGGTATTTATTGAAACCATACCCTATCGATTCTATAATATATTAATGCTTTTATTTGTAGTACTTACCGCCATATTCTTGAGAGAGTTTGGTCCCATGCTGAATGCAGAAAGAAGGGCTAGGAAATATAATAAGGTCCTTGCAGATGGAGCCGAACCAATGGTAGCAGATGATATTGAGGATCTAGAACCAATTGATGGCAAAAAACTAAATGTATGGAATGCCATTATTCCTATAGGAGCTATGATTGTATTCTCCTTCCTAGGTTTTTACTACAATGGATATCAGGCTATTATGGGTGGAGAAGATGCAGCATTGATAGAAATACTTCAAAATAGTCCACTATCCTTTGTAGCCATTAGGGAAACCTTTGGAGCCTCGGATGCAAGTGTTGTTCTATTCCAAGCAGCGCTTATTGCAAGTATTATAGGGCTTATTATGGGTATGGCTCAAAAGATTTTTACATTGCGTGAAGGAATTGATATTTGGATCCAAGGAATGAAGTCACTAGTTATCACGGGCGTCATACTATTATTAGCCTGGTCCCTAAGTGGAGTCATTAAGGAGCTAGAAACAGCTAGTTTCCTAGTATCCATGCTATCCGGCACCATGCCAGCTCCCCTATTACCAGCGATTATTTTTATATTAGGTTCTATTATTTCATTTGCAACCGGGACATCCTATGGAACCATGGGGATTTTGATGCCATTAGCCATTCCTCTGGCAGCAGCTCTATCACCGGATCCAAACTTTATAATAATGTCTGCAGGGGCTGTATTAACAGGGGCGATCTTTGGAGATCACTGTTCCCCAATATCGGATACCACCATACTTTCATCCATGGGTGCTGCATCTGACCATATAGATCATACTAAAACACAATTACCTTATGCCATTGCTGTAGCTATACTATCAATAGTTGTTGGATATATTCCTGTTGCACTGGGTTTATCTATCTGGATTGTTCTACCACTTTCCATGATAGTAACAGCCCTATTCCTTTACTTTGTAGGCAAACCAGTGGAGGAAAAGGAAGACTCAAAAGAAAATTTTGCATAACATCTATTATAATTCTATAGTATGGAAATAAAGAAACCTCCTAAATAGATCACTATTTCAGTGACTGCTTAGGAGGTGTTTTTTTAAAAAAAGTATAAATAATAGAAAAATAGAAAAAATAAAGTAAAATTTAAATGATAGGAGGTTCTTTATGAAAAGAGTGGCTTTAGCCTTAGTAATCATTGGGGCGATAAATTGGGGTTTGATTGGTCTGTTTAACTTTAACCTAGTTGAAACACTCTTTGGTGAAACCATTGTAAGCCGAATCATCTATATTCTTGTAGGTTTATCCGGTATCTATAGCGCAACCATCTTTGGCTATATTAAGGAGTAGGATTGAGCATTTTGGGACGAAAGTCCCTTTTATTGTTAAGAAGACCTTTTAGATGACACAATAACTTGATTGCGCTATTAGAAAATGTTGTTTTACTTGGGTGATATTGGATATATTATTACAAAGCTATGGGTAGAAGATTGATGGAATAGCTATGAAAATGTTTGCATTTCATGAAGGAATCTTTAAACTTTTATAGAATATTATAATTATTAAGTTATAACCAAAATATTAAGAAAGAGGTGGTTGACCATGATAAGTGTAATTTGTGGTGAAAAGGGCAGTGGCAAGACCAAGAAGATGTTGGAGCTTGCAAATAGTGCCATGCTAACAGCCAAAGGGGAAATTGTTTTTCTGGATGTAAGGGAAAAGATGGTTTTTGACCTTCACCGGAACATTCGGTTTGTAAATGTAAAAGAATTTTCCGTTAATAGCCGTGAGAGATTATATGGATTTATCAACGGACTTATTGCGGGGAATTATGATATAGATGAGATATATGTTGATAATTTATTAAGTATTGTTAGAACGGATATCAATAACCTGGAAACCTTTTTGAATGATCTGAAGGAGATTGGCGAAAAGTACCAGGTTCATTTTATCTTCAGCGCCAATTGCGAAAAGAATGAGATGCCTGATTTTATTGAGAACCATGTTATTGCCCTAACATAATGATCAGGGAATAATCAAATAAGGAATAATGGTTATCTTCAAGCAACAACTGTACATCATGCACAGTTGTTGTTTTTTTTATTATATAAAATTGAAAGGAGCTTGAGTTGTGTTATAATGAAAAAGGGAAGAAAAAGTTAAAAAAGAGGAGTCCTATGCTTATGGAGCATCCACTGTACAATGTTTATTCGCAATACTTAGTAAAAGAATATGGTGAGAAAGTATATAAGATTCCTATAAATCTACCAGTAAGCTGTCCCAATAGGGATGGGAATATCTCAATGGGTGGATGTACCTACTGTGGAGAAGAGGGTGCAGGATTTGAAAGCCTATCCAATCAATTAAGCGTAAAAGAACAGCTTAAGAGGAACATCGCCCATATATCAAAGAAATATAAGGCGAATAAATTTATCGCCTATTTTCAGAACTATTCAAATACCTATCTTCCACTAAATACCTTCAAAAAATATATGGGGGAGGCATGTGTGGAGCATGTAGTCGAGCTTTCCATTTCCACCCGTCCTGATTGTATCATTGAGGAGCAATTGGACCTATTAAAGTCGTTATCCCAAGAAAAAAACCTAAATATAACTATAGAGCTGGGCTTGCAAACAGTCAATTACCATACTCTAAAAAAAATAAACAGGGGACATTCCCTAGCTGAATTTATCGATGCTACTCTTCGTATTAAGAGATATGGCTTTAAAGTTTGCAGTCATTTAATACTTAATCTTCCCTGGGATGAAGAAATAGATACTGTAGAAGGTGCAAAAATCATTTCCGCCTTGGGCGTAGATTTTGTAAAAGTTCATTCACTTTATATCGTAAAGGATACTAAAATGGCCGAACAATATCTTAAGGGTGAGCTTAAACTTCTGAGTAAAGAGGATTATATTAATAGAGTCATCCTTTTCCTGGAGTACCTATCACCTGATATTGTTATACAGAGATTAATTGGCAGGGCACCCGAGGAAGACACGATATTTGCAAATTGGAATACCAGTTGGTGGAAGGTTAGGGATGAAATAGAAGAGGAGATGAGATCTAGATCCTCCTTTCAGGGGAAAAAGTTTCATTACCTATACGGTTCGGCAATGCGCTTTTGAAGATAGTCATCTATAGTGCAAAAAGTATTGTGGAAAGGAAGGGATAGGTTGGAAGCGAGGGATTGGGAAAAATTTTTCATTCCATATGAGCAGGCGGTAGAGGAATTAGTCATCAAGTTTGAGGCCCTTAGGAAGCAATTTAACACAATGGGTGAGTATTCCCCCATTGAATTGGTTCTAGGAAGAGTAAAGAAGCTCTCAAGTATATTAGAGAAATCGAAGAAATATAATATTTCACTCCATTTGATTGAAAAAAAAATAGAGGATATTGCTGGGATTCGGATTATATGCCAATTTGTTGATGATATAGATAAGGTAGTCCAACTCATTAGAAAAAGGGATGGGAAGGACTTAAAAATTATCTGTGAAAAGGATTATATCAGAAACAAAAAAGAGAGTGGCTACCGCAGTTATCATATCATTATTAAATATCCCGTCCAGAACATATTAGGGACCAAAGAAATACTAGCTGAAATTCAAATCCGAACCATGGCAATGAATTTTTGGGCAACCATTGAGCATTCTTTAAACTATAAGTACAAGGAGAATATACCTCAGAAGATACGCAAGCGATTGATTAATGCAGCAGAGGCAGCATTTCTTTTAGATCAAGAGATGTCTGAAATAAGGGAAGAAATCACCGATGCTCAGAAAACATTCAGCATTCGATCAAATGCCATTGTACAGATCTTGCATTATATACAATTGCTATATCAGGAAGAAAGGTTGGAACTGGCTGAAAAATATCAAAAAATTTTTTCGGATCTATGGGAAAAAGGCGATCTACAAATGCTTATGAGTCTTGAAGTGGAATTAAAAAAACTAATAAAGGATGAAGGATAGAAAGGATCAGTCTTCATAAAAAATGTAGGCTGATTTTTTTCGGTTACTTGTGGAAGAAAGAAAAAATCACCTTGAAAGGCGATAGTAGATAGCTTCAATTATATATTTTTCTCCTAGACAATGGAAGTGTATCCGTTGAAGTAGTGGATATGGCCATCATTATAGGATACAGCACCATAGTAGCAATGGTAATGTCCCCTATCACAATGAATCGCAGGACCTGTAAAGCATGTCATATAATGAATATGTTCATCCTTTATGGATGTCTTTGATTGAATAAGATGTATGTGATCCTTGGTTGTGGTAAACATTTTTTTAGTTTTATCGTGATAGGAATGAAAATGATTATGATCAAAGGTGGTATTTCCTCGAATAAAATGTTCATGGACTGATACAGTCTTCTTACTACCCATGATATTCCTCCTTTACAATAACCTAATTACAATATATTCAACCGGATGCTTTTTTGTGATAAGGGAATAGATTAAAGGTTAAATTGGTTTTTCATTGGGAATGATAAATAATATTTATCATATCCATGATGAAAGGTATAGGGAGAAACCATGAATAGTAGAACTTTATTGATATCCATTTTGCCAAGTGTCATTATAGCCCTTTGGGTCTATTATCATGATAGGTATGAAAGGGAGCCCTTCTACCTACTAATTAAGACTTTTATTTTAGGTGCCTTAACCATTATTCCAGCTCTATTTATAGAAAGATTTTTAGTAGGATTAAATATATTCCCTGGGCTGCTGGGGGATGCCTATGTTGCCTTTGTAGTGGCTGGCTTTATAGAGGAATATTTTAAACGATGGGTGGTTCTAAGGACCATATATCACAATAAGGAGTTTAATGAAAAATTAGACGGCATAGCCTATTCGGTCTATTCAGCACTAGGCTTTGCAACGGTTGAGAATATTATGTATATTGCTAATAATATAGCAATGGAACCCCTAGTGGGGTTCTATAGAGGAATATTTTCGGTTCCTGCCCATACAATGTTTGGCATAACAATGGGTTACTATCTATCCTTGGCTAAATTTAGTAAGGATGGTGTTGAGAGAAGAAAATTCCTTTCAAAATCCTTATGGATTCCGGTCATCCTCCATGGTATATTTAATTATATTTTGCTATCTAAATTGGACATTCTAATGATCCTCTTTATTCCTTTTGTCCTATACCTATGGATAATTAATATTAAGAAAATTCGTCTATGTACCAGGGAATCCCAATGGAATAGCAACGGAGAAAAATGATAGTAAAATTATGGTACAATGATAAAAAAGAATTAAGCAGGGTGAAAAGATGAAGGAAATTGAAGTTACTAGAAATGAAGCTGGACAGAGACTAGATCGTTTTCTAAAAAAATTTATGCCAAAGGCAAGTGCTGGCTTTATCTATAAGATGATACGAAAAAAAAGAATCAAGGTCAATGGGCAAAGGGCAACATCCCAATACATTTTGATGGTTCATGACAGAATACAACTATATCTAAGTGAGGACACCATTAGCGAATTTCAAAATGAAAAGAGGATGGTGGTAAAAAAGGCAACTTTAGATGTTATCTATGAGGATACCAATATCCTATTGGTGAATAAGCCTAAAAACTTATTAGTCCATGGGGATAAGGGGGAGAATTATAACACTTTAATTAACCAGGTCTACTACCACCTTATAAACAGGGGGGATTATGATCCTAAGAAGGAGAGCACCTTTTCTCCTGCTCCATGCAACCGCTTGGATCGAAATACCAGTGGCATCGTCATCATTGCCAAGAATTTTCCCACCTTACAAGCTGTGAATTCTATGATGAAGAAGGATGGGATAATTAAAAAATATATTGCCCTGGTAAAGGGAAAGGTTGATGAGGAAAGGGAACTAAAGGGGTACCTTGTTAAGGATTCCAAATCTAACAGAGTTCAAATTAGTCCTAAAGAAACAAAGGGATCCAAATTTATACATACCAAATATACTCCTATAGAAACTAACGGGATCTATAGTCTTTTAAGTATACAAATATTTACAGGGCGATCTCATCAAATAAGGGCGCATCTGTATGAAGAAGGGATTCCTATCGTTGGGGATATAAAGTATGGGGACGAGAGGACCAACCGTTATTTTATGGAAAAATTCAAACTACATTCCCAGTTTTTACATGGGGATTCCATTCAATTCATACACTGCCCCGCTCATTTATCCTATTTAGAAGGGGAAATTTTTAGAGGGGATGTTCCTGGGCATCTTAGTAACATCTTAAATAATATGGGATGGGAGGATTATAATGGCTTATTGGAACAGTAGGGGATTGCGAGGGAGTGTCCTAGAAGAGATTATTAATTTAACCAACGACTACTACTTAAGACATAATCTAGCAGTAATTCAAAAAATCCCGACATCTATAACACCTGTTCAGTTTGATAAGAGTAAGGGTGTTATTAATCTGGCATATTTTGAACAGAAGAGTACGGTGGATTATATGGGGAGTGTACAGGGGATCCCAGTGTGCTTTGATGCAAAGGAAACCACAAAAAAAAGTCTCCCCCTGTCCAATATTCATAGGCATCAAATAGAGTTTATGGAGAACTTTTCTAAACAGAGGGGGATTGCCTTTATTATTGCCTATTTCCATATTGTGGATCGATGTTTTTTTATCCCCCTGGAGGATCTGAAACATTTTTGGGAGAGGGCCCAACAAGGAGGAAAGAAATCTATCTCCTACCAAGAATGCAATCCGGATTTTTTGGTCCAAAAAAGTAAAGGGATCTATCTTCATTATTTAGAAGCTTTAAATAGGTATCTGGTTCAAAGGGAGCAAAGTGAGGGGGGAGTATGATTTGAAGGAAATTATTCTATATACTGATGGAGGTTGCAGGGATAATGGGGCTGAGTCCAATATCGGTGGTATTGGGATAGTACTCATCTATCCTGAGAAAGATTATATGAAGGAATATAGGGAAGGACACAGGAATACCACCAATAATCAAATGGAATTATTGGCGGTAATTAAGGGGTTAAAAATGCTTAAGGAGCCATGTAAAGTAACTATATACAGTGATTCTGCATATATTGTCAATGCATTTCAACAGAACTGGATTGGATCCTGGAAAGAAAAAGGATGGTCTAGAGGAAGGAGTGGGGAATTAAAAAATAAGGAGTATTGGATGGAGCTATACAAGTTAAGTCAGATTCATCAACTAGAATTTAGGAAGGTCAAGGGGCATAGTGATAATTATTATAATAATCGCTGTGATGAGTTGGTTAACCAAGCGATGGATGAGTTGCTAAATGAATAATGGAAAGGGAGGGATATCCATGTCTGAGAAGATTATTGTGACATTCGGTGATGGGTCTAAGGAAGAATATGCCAATGGAACTACATTATTTGATATTGCCAGGAAAAAGCAGGATATGCATGATACCATTGTGGCTGCAAAGGTAAATTGGGGTTTAAGGGAATTGACCTATGAACTTCGGGAGGATGCATTGGTTGAATTTATTGATTTAAATTGTCAGGATGGGATTCGAATCTATCAAAGAGGGCTAATTTTCGTTCTGATAAAGGCAGCAAGGGACTTATTTCCGGATCGGCAGCTATGGGTTGAACATTCCTTGGGACGAGGTATCTATTGCGAGTTACATGGGAACAAGGAACTTACCAAAGATGAGGTAAAACAAATCAAGCATAGAATGAAAGAGATTATAGAGATGGACCTCCCCATTGGCAAGGTTGAAATGAGTAAGAAGGAAGCAGAAGCAATATTCAATAGAAATAGGGAATATGGGAAGGTGAACCTATTAAGATACCGTCAAGAAGAAAAATTGAATATGTATGTCCTAGATGATTATAAAAATTATTTCTATGGTTATATGGTTCCACGAACAGGCATGTTAAAAAATTTTGACTTAAAATTTTATTTACCTGGTCTTGTTCTTTTGACACCAACCGTAGAGTTCCCTGACCAACATGCAGAATTTGTTGAACAAAAAAAATTGTTCTCTATATTTAGAAGATATGAACAATGGGGAGAAATAATAGGTATTGGTGAGGTTGCTGAGCTAAATGAAAGCATAGAAACCGGTAGAGTTCATGAGCTTATTCGGGTTGCAGAAGCAGATCACGAAAAAAGAATTAGTAGAATCGCCGATGAGATCCTTTCAAAAAAGGAGGAGGCGAGGATCATCCTCATTGCTGGCCCTTCATCCTCGGGGAAAACTACATTTGCAAATCGGCTGTCCACCCATCTTAGAATAAACGGTTTAAAACCCGTCGCCATTTCTTTGGATGACTATTTTGTAGATCGGGAATTCACCCCAAGGGATGAGAATGGAGAATATGACTTTGAAAACATTGATGCTATTGATATAGAACTTTTTAATGACCACCTAATTAGTCTAATACAGGGATATGAGGTAGAGGTTCCCCATTTTAATTTTAAAACAGGGAAAAGAGAAAGGGGACGGCTGCTTAGGTTAAAAAAGGATAATCCCATTATCATTGAGGGAATACATGGTTTAAATGATAAACTTACACAAGATATACCCAATGAGAATAAGTACAAGATCTATATAAGTGCATTGACACAATTGAATGTGGATCAACATAACCGAATCCCTACTACAGATAATAGGTTGATCAGAAGGATGGTCCGCGATAATAAATATCGAAATCATGATGCTCAAACAACTTTGAGGCTTTGGCCCTCGGTAAGAAGGGGGGAGGAGAAGTACATCTTCCCCTATCAAGAGGAAGCGGATATTATGTTCAATTCAGCATTAATTTATGAAATGTCAGTTCTTAAAAAGTATGCAGAGCCCCTATTAAGTGAGATCCCGGAAGATAGTCCCTATTTTATTGAAGCAAAAAGACTATTAAAATTTCTTAAATATTTTCTAGTCATCGAGGATGAACGCTCCATACTTCAGAACTCCATCCTAAGGGAATTCATAGGGGGAAATATCTATCATGATTCATAAATTCTTTAAAAGGGTCTATATGATTGCATACGGACCCTTTTGTGATTTAATAAGGGTGCAATTTTCTATATCATATTGCAGATTAAGTTATTGAATTTTGTCTAATAAGCAGTCTAAGGGAATTGTAAAAACTTGACGGTTAGGCAGGAGATATGGCTAAGTTTATAGAATATATAAGAATAATAGGATATAAAATTTGGGATAGTTCCTAAAGGGAGCAAAAATTTTTTATTAAAGCGTTATATTATAGTATAATTAAATGGTCAGGAGATGGAATGTATGAGAAGAAAGGGGGAGAAATATGAATGCAAAATTTGAGACCACAATAAAAGGGCTGCGTCTCCCTATGTATGCATTTCTTTCTGATTATCGCTCAACCATTGTTAGTTTTATAGTTAGTGCCTTTGTCTTTCATACCATAAGATTTTTAGAGGAGCATGTTTATAGTATATTCCTAGCGAATTACTATTTGGTTTTTCATACTATCATAGAATTTGCCAGTATTACAATGTATGTTGCTACCTTTCTAGTAATATATTATGTAGGAGATCGGGATCCTAGGTTAAGGATGAAGGTGCTTGGCTCTATACTTTTATTTGTAGGTTTTATTGATTTTTGGCACACTTTTTCCTACAATGGTATGCCCGGTTTGTTTGTTCCCAGTTCAATACAATCGGCAACCACCTATTGGATCATTGGAAGGTTTGGTTTTGCATTGGGGATTTTGGCGGGGAGCTTTATTCCTTTGCATATTAAGGTGCAAAATTATAAGAGATGGATACTATGGGCAATCCCACTGGTCCTTTCCCTACTCTTCCTACTACTTGTTAGTTTCTATCCAACTAGTTTTCCAACCCTATTTATAGAGGGTGAGGGTTTGACCACGACCAAACAGGCAATGGAGTACATCATCATACTATTGATGATAATTTCATTTATAAATTTTTCCCGGGAATACAACAGAACCAAAAGTAAGATTATACCCTTGTTTCTATCGGCGTTGATTCTAAGCATTTTTTCTGAGGCGGCATTCACCAGCTATTTCAATGTTTATGACATCTACAATCTAATTGGACACCTGTACAAATTAATCGCTTCAGGGATGATTTTTAGAGTTCTTTTTGTAGCAAGTGTGATCCATCCGTACAGCAGGCTGGACAAAGCAGAAAAGGAGATTAGTAAATATGCCAACAACTTGGAGGAACTGGTTAATCTAAGAACAGAAGAGATCAATCAGGCGAATCAGGAAATGCTACGGGATATCGAATATGCAAAAACAATCCAGAAGGCAGTAATGTCGATAAAACATGAGCAATATGGTAATTTAGAGGTATATAGTGAATATATCCCCTATGAAAAGGTGGGTGGGGATTTCTATGGTTTCAAGGACCTGAGCGATGAGCATTTGGCATTCTATATTGGGGATGTTGCTGGACATGGCGTTCCTGCAGCGATGATGACCATCTTTATGAATCAAACCATCAATACTAAAAAGATATTTGAAAGTGGCAGAAATGAGATCTTCACTCCAAAGGAAGTGTTGAATAATCTATATAGGGATTATAATGAAACAGATTTTCCACTAGAGATGTATGCTGTTATGATATATGGTGTCTATAATAAGAAAACAAATAATTTGATCTTTTCATCCGCAGGCCTGAATACCTACCCGTTGATATATAAGGGTGAGGGCATCGTGGAACAGATAGAGCATACTGGTTTTCCCATATGTAAATTTAGCAAAAGTTACAAACCTGATTACAAGGATTATGTCGTCCCTATGATACCCGGAAATAAAATTCTCTTCTATACAGATGGGATCATAGAAATGTCAAATAGAATGGGGGAACCCTTCGGGGAAGAACGGTTGATAAGACTGTTTAAAAATATGGGGCATTTACCTCCTAAACTTTTTTCCCAAGAGATTCTTCAAGAGTTAGAGGTCTTTACTCAAGGGGTTAAATTAAATGATGATGTTCACTACTTAATAATGGAAGTAAAGTAATTAGAGAACCCAGTCTCCTTCAAATATATAGACTGGGTTGTTACTTCTACTCTATAATCCTCTGAATAATTGAGCTTTGCTATTGCAGCTTTTTTTTATCGGCAAAACCTTATCAAGGTGGTTGGTATTCATCCCAAATACATATAGCATTGGGCAGAATCTTGTCATACCCTCAGCGAGCTTCCAGCTTCCTACGACAATCTTAGCAGGGCTCTTTTTCATAATACCACCGCCCAACATTATAAAGCCCAGTGTAATGCGTATATATGCATCAATGGTACCAATGTTTTTTTCCATGAAATGACCTCCTTTATCCATATTTTTGGACTCTTAAAAGAATGAATTTACAATTAGTATTTGAAAAATGGATAAGGGCTATGAAAGAAAACAATGGAAATTAATAATCAAAGTATTTTTTAAAGTTAGGATTAAAATCCCTAGGGAAGTAGCTACCGGTTTTTCGATCTAAGAAGTATCTTTTCAAATAGTAGTGGTCCTTATTGTGGGAGCTTATTTCGTCTATTGCCTCTAAAAACCTTTTCACTTCTTTTAGGGTATTATACATTCCAAAACTAATCCGGACCATACCTACAACATTGTAGAGATTGGATTGTAGGATCTGCTGCTGTTGTTGGTAGATATCTCCCTTGCTGAGGTTTAACAGCCGATGAATATAGGGATGGGCACAAAAACATCCGCTTCGCACCGCTATCCCATATTCATAGCTTAGTATAGCTGCAACCAAAGCATGATTCATTCCTGCAATATTAAAGCTGATTACCCCAACCCTACTTTGCCGATCTAGCTGGGTATTTCCATAAATAATTATGTCTGGATGACTACTAAGATTTCGAATAATATATTGGGTTAATTCCTCTTCGTGCTGAGAAATTTCCTCCATCCCAATCTCTTCTAAAATATCCATTGATTTTTTTAAGGCGATTGCCCCTACAGTATTGGGAGAGCCTGCTTCCTCCTTTTCTGGTGGATCTGCCCAATAGACATCCTTTGTGGTGACACTTTTTATAGTGCCGCCGCCGGTATACTCAGGTACACCCCTCTCAAAGGTTCTTTTATGTCCGATTAAAACACCTGTGCCAAGAGGAGCATACATTTTATGACCGGAGCATGTTAAAAAATCGATATGGGACGGGTGGTCATCAGGAAGGACATCTATGGTGCGGTGGGGCGCCAATTGAGCTCCATCTACTAGGATTGGGATATTATTTCTATGTGCTATTTCGGCAATCTCATAGATAGGATTCATCTGGCCGGTAACATTAGATGCCCCTGTAATGGTAATAAGCTTTACTCTGTCCCTATGCTTTTTAATCAATTCTTCTAAATGGTTCAAATCCAAAGTGAGATCCTTAGTAAGACCAATATGTTCAATATTACAATGGGATCTCCAGGGGAGATCATTGGAATGATGCTCCATAATACTGGTTAAGACATAGTCCTCCCTATTTAAGCCCAATCGAAAGGATAGTTTATTTATAGCTTCGGTGGTATTTTTGGTAAAAATGACGGTATTGTGGTTTTGATCTGCACCAAAAAATTCAGCTACTCGAACATGGCAGTAATCATATAGCTCTGTTGAAAGCTGTGATTTAAAACCGGTACCCCTATGTACACTTGAGTACCATGGTAAATATTCTAAGATATAGTCCACTACTGGCTGTAGGATGGGCGTACTGGCAGCATTATCAAGGTTAATATATTTCACTGAATGTCCATGGATGGTCGGTACCTTCATACCATTACCTACAATATATTTAGGGATATTATGAATGGTATATTTTTTTTTAGGAAACATGCCTACTCCCCCTTTAAAAAAATCCTATGGATGGATATCTTATGTAAAATGTGGTAGAAATAATATAATAGGATTATTAATTATACTATGTAGGTACTAAATAATTTGTTCTATCTTAGTAGCTTGCTAGGAGGTAGCCTATGAAAAAGGCAAAGCTAATCTATAATCCCGTTTCTGGAGATGGTGGTTTTAAACACCATTTGGATGCGGTTGTAGACATATTTCAGGAGAGGGGTTATCTTGTTGAATTAAATAGAACCAGTAAAAATACCAACTTGGGTGATTTTTTTAAAGCCCCTATCGATGAGGCCAACACAATTATTATCGCAGCTGGAGGGGATGGGACGGTAAGTCAGGTCGTTAATAGGATGATGGATAAAAAAATATCTGCTCCCTTGGGCATTATACCTGTCGGGACAGCGAACGATCTGGCTTCTTTTCTAGGGATGTCAAAGGATATTCATGAATGCTGTCATATTATTTTAGAAAAAAATGTAGAACAAATAGATGTGGGGAGGGTGAATAAAGAGTACTTTATTAGTGTTGTAAGTGGTGGGCTGGTGGCGAAGGTACCCCAATCAACAGATTTAAAATTAAAGAACACCCTTGGGAAAATGGCATACTATTTAAAGGGTCTGGAGGAGATACCCACCTTTAAACCCATATCCATCTCCCTCAATAGTCCGGCCTATCAATACAATGGAGATCTGCTCTTCTTTCTTATTTTAAATGGGCAATTCGCAGGAGGATTTAAGAGAATTGCACCGAAAGCCTTGCTTAATGATGGGCTGTTCGATGTAATACTTTTTAAAAATATGTCCCTACCGGTACTGGCAAGATTATTTGTTAAACTTTTGAGGGGCGAACACATTCACGACCCCAATGTTATTTTCTTTCAAACGGATCAACTGGAGATCTCCCCATATAAAAATAATGAAAGCCCAATCAATAGTGACATCGACGGTGACGCAGGCCCCGATCTTCCATTGGTCATAAAGAATTACCATCGAGCATTAAATATAATCGTTCCCAAAAAGGGGGGCTAATATGAAAAAAACCATAAGGTATGAGATCAGAACCATTGATCGTAAGGGTATGATATTAGATGTCTTAAAGGTATTGTATGAGCAAGGGATAGACATAAAGGCATTAGAGGTAAAACCAGGGATCATCTATATAAGGATCCATAAGGATTTTCATATTAGTACTCAGCAATTGGAAGAGAAGATTTTGCAGCAGAAGGATGTATTGGAGATCAATGCCATTGAACTACTGCCCCAGGAGGAGAGGGAAAAGTATATTGAAACTGTTTTGGATACAACCGATGAGGGAATTATTGCCATAGATCGGAACGGCATCATAACAACGGTAAATCAGGCTGCAAAAAAGATATTAAAAATAAATAATGGGATCGGTCATCATATCTCTAAAATCATTTCACCCGATCTGCCCATCCTACAAACCATAAAAACTGGGGAAGGCTATGATCATGTTGAGATCGTGCTCAAGGGTAGGGACTCGCCCACCCACTATTTTACATCCGGTCGCCCAATATTAGATGAAGAAGGAAGGCCCATAGGTGCCGTTGGAAACTTCAAGGATATTGTCAGTGTTATGGATTTAGTCTATTCATTTACAAAACCATCTATGATTACCTTTGATGAAATCATCGGTGAAAGTGATTGTATAAAAAAGGTCATCCATATGGCAAAGATCATATCTAAAGGGGATTCAACCGTTTTGATTCGAGGGGAAAGCGGGACCGGAAAGGAGCTATTTGCCCGCTCTATTCATATGGCCAGCCCCAGAAAGGATAATCCTTTTGTTGCGATCAATTGTGCCGCTCTACCAGATAGTCTCCTAGAGAGCGAACTTTTCGGATATGAGGAAGGAGCCTTTACCGGAGCTAAGAAAGGTGGCAAACAGGGCCTTTTTAAGTATGCCGATACTGGAACAGTTTTTCTGGATGAGATTGGGGAATTATCCACCCATCTTCAAGTGAAACTTTTAAGAGTCCTTCAGGAGGGAAAAGTAAGGCAGGTTGGTAGTAATATTGAAACTCCTATCAATGTCAGAGTCATTGCAGCTACCAATAGAAATTTAGAGAAGTTGATTGAGATTGGACAGTTTAGAGAGGATCTGTATTATCGGTTGAATGTGATACCATTGAATATCCCTCCTCTTAGGGATCGAAGGGAAGACATCCCAATCTTAAGCAAATATTATATTTCTAAACTTAGCCATCGATTGAGCAGCAAGGTGGAAGGTATTAGTAAAGAGGCATTGGAAAAAATGATGAACTATGATTGGCCAGGAAATATTAGGGAATTGGCCAATATCATTGAGCGTGCTATGAATCTTTGCCAAGGCAAAATCATCGAAGAAGAGCATATCATTGTAAATGAAGAGAAGAGTGAGCTTCTACCCTATGTAGCTCAGGAGGGTAAACCAAAGCTATTAAGGGATATTGTGTCTAATGCAGAGAAAAATGCCATAGAGGATGCATTGAAGGGGTATAAGAGTATACGGAAAACAGCAAGATCATTGGGCATCAACCACTCCACCCTGATCAATAAGATGAAAAAATATCGCATAGAGAGAGATTAAGTGATGGTTGAAAAATTAACCGATGGTTGAAATTATAACCACTAATCCCCCTATATATGGTTAGAAATATAACCAGTCATTTGCCAAACTGGCTTGAAAGCTATTGGCATAAAAATTGCAATATATAGAATTGTTTGTATATTTTATAAGGGGGGATTTTTATGGGCTTTAGAACAAAAGCCATACATGGAGGGCAATTTCATGATAGTGCATCAGGGTCCCATGCAACACCCATCTATCAAACATCTACCTTTATATTTGAGAATGCAGATCAAGGGGCAAGAAGATTCGCTTTGGAGGAAGGTGGCTATATCTATACCAGACTGGGGAATCCAAATATAACCGAACTGGAAGAGAAAATTGCAATTCTTGAAGGTGGAGAGGCAGGTTTAGCTACCGGTTCTGGGATGGCTGCTATATCCAATGCCCTATTAACCCTGCTTAGAAAAGGGGATCATATTGTGGCATCAGATACTTTGTATGGGTGCACCTTTGGATTTATTACAGAAATGATGCCTCGGTATGGAGTGGAGTATACACTTGTTGATGCAACGGATTTAAAACAGGTCGAGGATGCTATGAGAGAGAATACTAAGGTGGTATATCTGGAGACTCCGGCAAACCCAACCATGAAGATCATAGATATCCATGCCGTTTCCAACATTGCCCATCAATTTAACGCCAGGGTTGTAGTGGACAATACCTTTATGACTCCATATTTACAAAGGCCCATTGAGCTAGGAGCCGATGTGGTAGTTCATAGTGCTACAAAATACTTAGGTGGACACGGCGATCTACTTGCAGGCTTGATCGTGTCCTCAAAGGAATTAATTGATGAAATGAAAATACCCTATTTAAAGGATTTTGGGGGAATTCTAGGTCCCTTTGATGCCTGGCTATTGGTGAGGGGCATGAAGACCCTTGCCCTAAGAATGGATCAACATTGTAAAAATGCGCAAATAGTTGCTGAATATCTTGAGGACCATCCATTAATCGATCGTGTATACTATCCTGGCTTAAAAAGCCACCCCCAATATGAGTTAGGGAGAAAACAGATGGATGGTTTTGGAGGTATGATCTCCTTTGAATTAAAAGGCGGTGTTGAAGAAGGGAAAGTACTTATGAATAGTGTAAAGATGATTTCCCTAGCGGTGAGTTTGGGATCGGTGGATTCTTTAATCCAGCATCCAGCATCCATGACCCATTCTCCTGTGCCTAGGGAAGAACGGCTGGCTGCCGGAATCACAGATGGTTTAGTTCGATTCCATGTGGGTATAGAGGATGTTGAGGATATCATTGCAGATCTTGAGCAGGCATTAGACGCTGTAAAGAGGGCAGGATAGAAAAAATTACAATGGGAAAGCCTAATGAGCTTTCCCTTGTTTTTTAATAAATGTTTCTTTAATAAAGTTCTATAAGGATATAGGTTTGCCATACTTCGGGAATATGTTATTCTTAATTAAGAGATTGCGTCATTGATTTAATCAAACACTACAGTCAATAAATAGGATCTACAATCCTTAGGACTGGTGTTTGAAAATAAATCTTATATGCAATTTCTTAGATTAGAACATATTAGTTGCCTTTGCAAGTATTCGTCTTGTTCTTTTTAGGGGTCTTCTTAAATTGCGTGATTGTCTATACATGGAGTAGCCAGCTACAGCTCCTATGGCTCCGATGATCATAATATTTCTCATATAGCTATTCATACTAGTCTCTCCTTTATTTTAATCTCATCTATATCTTATGTATTTATACTATAATTAAAGCAGAGAAATATTTACAATTTTTTGATTTTGGATATCTACAAGGGAGGAAACATTATGTTAGAAAAGGAAAAAATAAACCAAGTATTAACCATACTAGAGAAGACCTATCCGGATGCAAGCACAGCCTTACATTATGACACTCCTTTTGAGCTCTTGGTTGCAACCATTCTTTCTGCCCAATGCACTGATAAAAGGGTAAATATTATTACCAAAAAATTATTTCAAAAATATAACAAACCTGAGGATTTCGCCTCATTATCCGCCGAGGAATTGAGCGTATGGATAAAGAGTTGTGGATTTTATCGAAATAAAAGTCAGAATATTATTGCTGCCAGCAAAATGATACTAGAAAAATTCGATGGCATGGTACCCAATAGTAGGGAGGAATTAATGAAACTTCCCGGTGTTGGTAGAAAAACTGCCAATGTAGTTATTAGTAATGCCTATGGACAGGAAGCGATCGCAGTGGATACCCATGTTTTTAGAGTTTCCAATCGTATTGGATTAGCCAAGGCGACCAATGTAAAGGAAACCGAGTTTCAATTAATGAGGAATATACCTAAAGGCAAGTGGATAAATGCCCATCATTGGTTGATTCATCATGGAAGAAATATTTGCAAAGCCAGGACACCACTTTGCCATGAGTGCCCTATACGCGAGTTATGCCAGTACTTTCAAAGGCAAAATTGATTTCAAATTTTCCCCATGTTTGGAATAGTATATAGAAGTAAGGCATAAAATAGAAAATAGTCAAAAGCTTATACTATTCAGACTTTAGGGGGCTTGCATCATGGAAGCGCTAGACTCTAAATTAAAAAACAGCAGGGTATTGCTCACCACTGGAATTTTACTATTTACTTTTTTCCTGATTTTTATTCTCCTATTTCTTAAAGTGAATAGGGATGTCATATACCCCAATATTATCGTCCAAGGAATCAATGTAGGAAATTTAAATAAGGAGCAAGCTAAGAACTTGCTTAAAGAGAATTTTGATCATGTATTGGGAGAAAAGAGAATTGCATTCACTTACAAGGATGAAAGATGGGAGTTTGCTTATGATGAGTTTGAAAGTAGGTATGAATATGATAAAGCGATACAGGAAGCTTTTGAATTTGGTAAGGACGCGAATCTACTTCGAAGGATGAAAGCCTATATTGGATTGATATTTAATGGAAAGGAGTTCCCATTGACCATTAGTATAGAAGATGAACTACTTCAACATATTTTGGAAGAGATCGGGGAGAGCATTTATAGACCGTCGATAGATGCACAGATTAAGCATGTTAGTGGCGGCTTTGAAATTACACCTGAGGTATGTGGGGAGAGACTCCAGAGGGATAGAGCAAATAGGTGGATAAGGCAGGCTTTGGAAGCAGGGAGAGAAGGGAATATGGAGCTACCTGTTGAGATGATTTCTCCTAGAATCACAGAAGAAATCTTAAATAGCATTGATAGCGCCCTGGCATCCTTTTCCACTAGCTATAATCCTAACGCCAAAGAACGGGCAGAAAATTTAAAAATTGCATCCTCCATGATTAATGGAGTGGTTCTCCTGCCCGGGGATGTATTCTCTACCTATGAGTTTATCGGTCCTATTACTGAAGCCAATGGATATAAAAACGCACCTGTCATTGTTGATGGGGATTTGGAACCTGGTATTGGAGGTGGTGTATGTCAAATTGCAACCACCCTATTCAATGCGGCAGTAAGGGCAGATTTAGAAATTGTTGAAAGAAGGCATCATTCTCTACCTGTAGGTTATGTACCCTTAGGGCATGATGCTACTATTGCAGGGGATTGGATTGACTTTAAATTTAAAAACAATAAGGATTACCCATTGTATATAAAGATGTACTTAAACGGAGATAGAGTAGTTGCGAATATTTTCGGGAATCATCAAGACGCTGATAAAGAAATAGGGCTAGAAACTGAAATAATTTCTAAAATTGTTCCATCGATAAAATATAGGAAGGATCCAAGTAAGTATACCGATTATAAAAAGATAGAAAGACAGGCGAGAACCGGATATAAGGTAAATGTTTATAAAATAATCTATGAAAATGGAGTAGAGACACATCGGGAGTTACTACATTATGATTATTATAGACCAGTGGATGGTATTATCGTTGTAGGGACGAAAGATAGAAGGGAATGACTCGAGGGAAGGATTCTCCTAAGCCCGAATAATTCAATTTTTTTAGGCGCATACTAACTTGAAAGACATAACATTCTAAGGAGGTATGCGAATGAAAACCTTTGAAAAAATGAGTGGAATTATTGTAATATTACTAATCATTATTTTTATAGCCGCTTGCACATCCCACGGAGAGGTAACAAGCACCAGGGGAAGACCTGGTCAGATGAATAAAGCACTAAGTATGAAATTAACCTTAGAGCATGGAGTACTGTCAGGTCAAGTTTTCTTAATAGATGGGATTGCTACAGCTAAGATTATTGCAGATAACGATTTAGAGATAAATAAATTAGAGGAAATTGTGCAGAAATATGCAGAGATACTAAGGAATACCTATGGGAATAGTAGCATCAATATACAGGGTATTCAAAATGATGAAACCATCATTGATCTATTTATTGAGCATTAAAACATTGATTTTTTTACCAATCAACTGAGGAGGGCAGAGCGCTCTTTAAGCTTAGAAAATAAAACACATAGCAGAACCCTTAAGATATTGCTTTTAATGTCTAAGCAGAAAAACAAATCTTAAGGGTTTTTTTTAACGATTTAGAGTAGAAGGTTACTCTCTTTTATAGTTCTAAAATATCAGAAATCCCTCTCATTGCCTCTAAGGATAGTTCGGCAAACTCAGGAAAACTTATTCCCAGTTCTTCAATAGATAACATGGCCTCACGGTTTGCCCCAGCAGCAAAACGCACTTCCTTCATTCTTTTGGTGATAGATTTTACCTTAACATCCTTTAATTTTTTACTGGGATAGACAAGGGCTATGGCAGTAATAAACCCAGTAATGGGGTCAGCAGCATAAAGTGCTCTTTGAAATGCGGTGACAGGTTTTACCTTAGTTGCTGGATTATGTGCCAAAATAGCTTGGTACATCTCTTGGCTCCCAATGTTTTCTTTCTTTAAGATTTCAATGGTCTTAGGACCATGGAGGGACATATCACTTTGCCAATCCACTAGATCATTATCCAGATCATGTAATAAACCAGCTAATCCCCATACTTCGACTTTGTCGGGTTCTATTTTTTTTGCTAGTGCTCTCATTACACTCTCCACTGCGTAGGAATGTCGTATTATATGGGGGGTGGTGACATATTTATGCAATAATTGCTCCCCTAATGTTCGATCCATTTTTGCACTTCCTTTCTTCTGATAGTTTATAATGTTATGTACCATTATAATGCTTTGGGTGAAATTAAACAACTTAAGTATAAATATACACTCAACAAACTCTCATCTTAAACGACTATAAAATATAGACCCTTTATAAAAACAAAATAGAAAGGACTTAAGATGGATGCAAAAATTAGAACTACTTTATGATTTCAAGGAACAATGCATAATTTGTGGAAAGGAGTATCCCATAAAAAAGGTTCGAAAAAGCCGAATAAAGATAGAGAAACAAGACCATGATTTTTGCAATCACTATGGATCTGTCAACCCATATTTTTATGAGTTTCTTATTTGTGATCATTGTAATAGCGTGTATATCCAAAGCTTTAAACAGTATTTAAAGGCTGAGGATGTACTAACCAAAAGCAAGATAAAATCCTTTTACTCTAGGATGAGGGGGACATCTAATCTAAAGGGGAAGAGAGAAATAGAGGATGCTCTAAGGCTTGGGAAATTATCCATTATTACTGGAAATATGATCAATGTTCCCTTAAGAGTAACAGCTGGTCTATATATGAGGGTGGCATGGTTTAATAGATATAAAAAAGATATTGTAGAGGAAAAAAAGTATCTTAAATTAGCCTATGATGCCTATTTACATAATTATGAGCGCGGTGGTAGTGACATGACCGATGAGATGCACTGCTATTTGTTGGGTGAAATTTCCTATCGCCTGGGTAATTTTGAAACTTCTAGATTATGGTTTAGCAAACTGTTCACTCTAAATGGGGATAGGGCTATTATCAATAAGGGAAGGGATCGTTGGTTGACCATTAAAAATTCAATGAAATAAAAAGCTATCTATCGGTCTATGAATACTTGGTTGAATATTGAAGATAATAATTCTGAGCACACTTACGAATACGAGGAGTTGTTACTTATGATGGCGATATATCATGATGTTGGAGGGAGCCACTCAACGGCTGTCGCTGCTCATATACACACGAATCAATTACCAATGGAAGTAACCCCAACCAAGGAAGAATTATTACAAATCAAGACCTTTGATAGGATGGAAAAAAAAGATCAAGGGCATCTTATATACATAGGTAGGGATGAGATGGGTGTAGATGTGTATACCGTCAGCAGACAATACCAACCTCACCTTGTTCTTAATGCTATTAGGGATACCTATCGAATCTGCAAAGGAACCATGGATGGGCTATATATTTTTGGAACTATGCCTGCGGTCAATCTATGGATGAAAATAGGTGGATATAGTTCAAGGAGATTAAAACTTGTATCCTTCGGGCGACCCATTGTGACCTATGGAACCCTAAAAGCATATCCAGACTTAGTTCGGATCGTAAGAGACGCGAAAAAAAGAATTGCTGAGGACCTAAAAAATAGTTAGGATTGTTCATCCTAGCTATTTTTTCCCTTTTTGAGGTTAGTCATAGTCCCTTCACGAGGTTGTTAATAAATGTAAGGTGGTATATATTAATAAGTGAGGACTGATGTTTATTAGGTTATTGGCGGGACTGCAAAGGATGGACTAAAGATTGGTGGCCATAGATATGGACGGCACCCTTTTAAATAAAGAAAAAAGGTTTCTGACCGAACAAATGAAGCTTTGGTTAAAGCTCAAATAAAGGGAATAAAAATCATTATTACAACTGGGCGGATATTTACCTCAGCGGAGCTATATTCAGATTATATTGGATTAAAAAAACTCACATCATTGCCTGTAACGGGGCAATTATAAAGGGAATCGGGGAGGAGGAGAGTTTTGAAACCTATCCCATCGATAGGAAGGTTATTCTTCAGGCGGCGAACATTTGTGAAGGATTAGGTATTCCCTACCATCTATACGGTAAAGATAGGATCTATATAACCCAAGATAGGTCCATACTATACGATTTCTATCATCGGGATTGTAGCAGACTATATTACAGTTCCAATGATGAGGATGGAATCGTAGATGTATTAGAAAAATTTATATCTTAAGAAATAATTATATAGAAGTTTTTTGTTATAATAGGGATGAGTAACCAATCTATGGTGAAATAACATTTAACTGATTATCATCTTTTGTCTTCGATGCTAGTTCCAGCAGTGCTATCGAAGTAAAGTATTTTTAGCTAGGAAGAATCATTTTATCTAAATCAAGGTAGGAGGAATTATGTCAATTAATATTGTTTTAGTAGAACCCGAGATACCACAAAATACAGGTAATATTGCAAGAACTTGTGCCGCTATTAGGGCTAAATTACATCTAGTAAGACCCCTGGGATTCTCTTTGGAGAATCGATATCTGAAAAGAGCAGGATTGGACTATTGGGAGTCACTGAACATTGAGTACCATGATCACCTTAATACCTTCTTTGAAAAATATAAAGATAGGAGCTTTTTTTACGCCACTACTAAGGGTGGGAAATATTATTCAAATATACGCTATCAAGATGGATGCTTCATACTATTTGGTAAAGAAACAGCGGGCCTACCTAAAGAATTGCTAGAAAAAAATCCTGAGACTTCTATAAAAATTCCCATGGCAGAAGGAGCACGCTCTCTTAATCTCTCGAACGCAGTGGCAATCATTGCCTATGAAGCAATGCGTCAATTAGACTTCCTGGATTTACATTAATGCTGGCAAATAATTTAAAAGAGATGTGAAATAGAGCATTTTAGTATATAATGAAAAAGGTTGTCTAAAGAATACTTAATGAGGGTGTATAGGAGGGTATTTATTTATTATGTCATTAGAAATGTTTATGGGCTTGTTTGGAGGACTAGGGTTATTTATCTATGGGATGGTAATGATGAGTAATTCCCTTAAATCAATCGCAGGGGATCGAATGAAAAGACTCCTAGAGATATTGACCAATAATCGGGTATTGGGGATATTGGTTGGAACCATCGTAACCATGATTATACAAAGTAGCAGTACTACTACAGTGATGATTGTAGGTTTTGTAAATGCAGGTCTTATGAACCTTATGCAAGCCATAGGGGTTATCATGGGGGCAAATATTGGAACAACGATTACCGCTCAGTTGATTGCCTTTAACATTACCCAAATTTCGCCCCTAGCTATTGCTGTAGGTGCTGGGATGTTTTTATTTGCGCGAAGGAATAAAACAAAGCAAATAGGTTCAGTAATACTAGGGTTTGGTATTTTATTTACTGGAATAGCATTTATGTCAGATGCCATGGCACCTCTTCGGGATCATGAGGGTTTTAAATCGTTATTGGTTTCCTTTAGCCGTAACCCGATTTTAGGTGTTCTTGCAGGTTTTGTTTTAACTGCTATTATACAAAGTAGTAGCGCATCCATTGGTCTTCTCCAAGCTCTTGCCATCTCAGGGGCCTTTAATAATATCCCTGGTGTATCTCCCTTTGCCCTAACGGTACCTATTCTGTTAGGTGAAAATATAGGTACTTGTGTGACTGCGATGATTTCAAGTATAGGAACAAATATTACAGCAAAAAGGGCTGCATTTATACATTTTTCAATAAAAGTCATTGGTACAGTATGGGTTCTTATCGTTCTAGGAATTGTTGGGTGTATATTTAATGGATCAAATCCCATTTTTGATCTTATTGCAAATATTTCAGGAACAACAATGATAGCTGGACATGTTGTGCCCGATGTAGCAAGACAGATTGCGAATACCCATACCATTTTTAATGTAGTAAATACCATTGTACTATTCCCTTTTGCTGGTGCTTTGGTCAAGCTTGCAGAAAAGATAATGCCTGGTGAAGAAAAAGAGGATATGGGGGGGCTAAAGTTTTTAGATGAACGGATACTAGAAAACCCTGCCATTGCAGTGGGACAAGCCGTAAAGGAAACAGCTCGAATGGGACATTTTGCCTTGGAAAATGTGAACAAGGCGATGCAGGCTTTTTTTGATGGGAATGAAAAGTTAATAGATGAAGTTATGAACCTAGAGATAATTATAAATCAACTAGAAAGGGAAATTACAAAATTCCTAGTTTCCCTGTCCAACTCCAATCTTTCAGAAACTGACTATATGAGGGCGACAAATTTATATCATACCTTAAATGATATAGAAAGAATTGGGGACCATGCAGAAAATATAGCCGAACTTGCACGATTTAATATTGAACATAATCTAATATTTTCTGATGATGCAGTGGATGAATTACATGAGATGATAAAAAAAGTAGATCAAGTAGTAAGGGATGCCATTACTTCCTTAGAAAATGATGATATTGGTTTAGCAAAGACTATTTATTTACAGGAAGAAGAAATCGATCGGTTGGAAGTGGAATTTAGAGCGGAACATATAAACCGGTTAAACAACCAGTTGTGTAATCCTAGCTCTGGTGTGATATTCTTAGATATTTTAAGTAATTTAGAGCGAATAGCAGATCATGCCACCAATATTAGTAAAACGGTATTGGATTTGCAAAAGGCGTGAAAGGAAGGTTATGTGATTTTATTCCATCTTGATTGGGTAAGATAGTTATAGGATAAAGGAGGAATGAATCGTGCATACGGATTTTGATTGCATTATTATAGGTGCAGGGGCAGCAGGATTATCCGCAGGTCTTTATGCCGCCCGAGGAAGAGTGAATACACTTATCATTGAAAGAGGGGATATTGGGGGGCAAACCGCAACAACACACCTGGTGGACAATTATCCTGGTTCTATTGAAAATCCAACCGGTCCACAACTCATGGATAGGATGAAGGAACAATGCTTACAATTTGGTGCCAAAATATCACAGGAAACCTTGGAAGAGGTATATAGAGAGGGACAGATTTTTAAGGTGACTACCAATAAAGGTGAATACCTTACTAAAACACTGATTATCGCCACTGGCGCTGAGCCAAAGCAAGCAGGATTTAAAGGGGAAAAAGAATACAGGGGAAGAGGAATCTCATATTGTGCAACATGTGATGGAGACTTCTTCGAAGATCTTGATGTAGCCGTTATTGGTGGTGGAGATGCGGCAGTAGAAGAGGCTATTTATCTGACGAGGTTTGCCAAGAAGGTGACCATTATTCATAGAAGGGATCAACTTCGTGCTGTTAAGTCGATTCAGGAAAAGGCCTTTGCCAATGAAAAAATTGACTTTGTGTGGGACAGTGTTGTTGAAGAGGTAAAGGGCACAGGTGTTGTGCAGTCCATTGTTTTGCTAAATAAGAAAACGAACGAATTGACCGAGCTAAAAATAGATGGTGTTTTTGTATATATTGGGTATACACCCAATTCCAGTTTATTTAAAGACCTGGTTGAAACGGATGAACTTGGTTATATCATTGGAGACCAAGAAATGAGAACAAATGTACCTGGGATATTCGTGGCTGGGGATGTTAGACAAAAATCGTTAAAACAGGTGATTACAGCGGCGGCTGATGGTGCCATAGCCGGAGTAAATGTAGAAAAATATATTACTGAAAATTTTTAATGAATGCCTTTTTCAGGCATTTCAGACTTTTGTAAACCCTTGAGAGTTGCATTTCTGTTCAGATAGCTTACCGCTTTTGAAAGGAATTAAATGCGGTTCGCTAATTCGTGAACAAGTTAATTTCTCAAGGGTTTCCTTTAGGAACAGCATTTTTTCAACAAGCTCAAATGCCTTTTTAGGGCATTTTTTAGTTTTTGGTATGAAATTTGCATTAACTTTACAATAAAATATGATATAATGGATGTAGCGGTTTTATAGATTAAGGGGGGGAAGATTCATGAAGCTTAATTTTGGATTGCAATTAGAGCAAACGCAAAAATTGATTATGACTCCGGAATTAAGACAGGCTATAAAGATATTGCAACTATCTTCCTTTGAACTGAACAATTTGATTGTCAATGAAATTGAAAAGAACCCTATCATTGAATTGTCAGAAGAAAAGGCAGCTGACTTGGAAATCTATGAAAAAGATGCCCTAACAAATAAAGAGGAAAAGATTGATTGGGAAAAGTATTTTGAGTATACTGATTCTTACTACTATAGTAATAGGAATAATGAATCAAAGGATGAGGAATACAACCAAGAAAATTTTGTAAAGGATTACACGGGACTGAAGGAGCACTTGATGTTCCAACTAAATGTTTCGGTAATGGATGCTACCCATCGGAAAATAGGTGAATATATTATAGAGAGCATAGATTCAAACGGTTATTTAACCATGGGGATCGATGAGATTGCGAAAATATTAAATGAAAGTCAAGAGGATGTGGAAAAAACACTATTGCATATACAAAGCTTTGATCCTCCAGGTATAGCAGCTAGAAATTTGCAGGAATGTTTAGCCATACAATTAAAGCAAAGGAATTGTTGGAACGAAGTTGTAGAAAGGATCATATATGATTACTTAGAGGAATTGGCGGATAATAAGTTTCAACTTATTTCAAAAAAACTAAATGTTTCCTGTAAGGAAATACAGGATGTTAAGGATTTGATTCGAACACTTGAACCTAAACCCGGAAGAATCCTTTCAGGGGGTAATGATGTTCGTTACATTATACCCGATGTATATATAGAAAAAATTGGAGATGAATATATTGTATTAGTAAATGATACAACAGCTCCCCGTTTACAGATTAGTAATTTTTATAAGAGCATATTAAAGGAGGAGAATAAATCCTCTGTCACATCAAAGTATCTAAATGAAAAATTAGAATCGGCCATGTGGTTGATTAAGAGTATTGAACAAAGAAGGAATACCCTATATAATGTTGTTTCTTGTATATTAGAGGTACAGAAAGATTTTTTTGAAAAAGGGGTATCAGCTCTAAAACCTCTTACTCTCAAACAAATCGCAGAAAAATTAGACATACATGAGTCCACAGTGAGTAGGGCTACCAATGGCAAATATGTGCAAACTCCTAAGGGAATATTTGAATTGAAGTATTTCTTTAGTAGTGGTATCGAGAATATGAACGGAAAAATGATTGCTTCTGAGAATATTAAAAATCGGATAAAGAGTATTATCTCCCAAGAGGATCCAAGTAAGCCGGTAAGCGATCAAGATATAGTAAATGTCTTAAAGAAAGAAAGTATTAGTATTTCTAGAAGAACGGTAGCAAAGTACCGGGATGAAATGGGTATACTATCATCTTCCAAAAGAAAACGCTACTCATAGATGTTGATAGGCATATTTTGAGATACAGGTATCCTAAGTTTTTGATTACGAAACTTAGGATACCTGTATTTTTCTAATAAAATCTTGATATCTACTATTATTTATACTACAATATACTTAAAAGACCCGCTGGGACAGATTGCAACCCATTTGTTCGAGTATATTTTTAACCTATAATGTAAAAATAAAATCATTGGGGTTTACTTTTGGGAGACTTGTTATGGATATTAAAGAATATATACATGTACAAAAAAAAATAGTGCCCGAATTGTTTGATCTATTTGAAAACAGGTATAATATTTTACAAACCATACAAACCCATCAACCAATAGGGAGAAGGGCATTAGCCAATCGCTTAAATATTGGAGAAAGGGTTGTTCGTACTGAGACCAATAAGCTGCAGGATGTAAATCTCATACAGATCCTTCGACAGGGTATGGTCCTTACAGAGGATGGAAAAGAAATGATTGAGAAATTACAGCATGTAATATCAGAGATCAGAGATCTATCCAGTTTGGAGGAAAGGCTTAAGAAAATTCTATCCTTGGAGAGGATCATCATTGTATCAGGGGATGTGAGTAATAATCCAAATGTCTTGGATATGATTGGTGATGCGGCTGCAAACTATTTGAAAACTATTCTGGAGAATGGCATGACTATCGGGGTAACAGGAGGATCCAGCGTGTCTGCTGTAGCACGAATGATGCCTTTACTTAAGTTTCCAAATGTTTCTGTCATTCCTGCCAGAGGTGGAATGGGAAAGGATGCTAATAATCAAGCGAATAATATTGCTGCTCAATTAGCGACCAAACTAGGTGGGACCTATGAGCTTTTACATATGCCGGATGATGTGGAAGGAGAAATTTTACAGGCATTAAGGGCAAATCCAACAATAAAACGAACCCTGGATAAATTAAAAAATTTAGACATACTGATATATGGTGTGGGTAGGGCGGATATCATGGCAGAAAGAAGGAGTCTTAGCCAAGAAAAAATTATGTTGCTAAAGGAAAAACATTCAGTAGCTGAAGCCTTTGGCCATTATTTTAATAAGGATGGTGAAGTCACCTACCGCTCCAGCAGTGTGGGAATTGGTTTGAATGATTTTAAGAAGATCCCATATGTTATAGCAGTTGCAGGTGGGGCTGAAAAGGCAAAAGCCATTAAAGCCACATCTAAAATTAGAAGGGATCTAATATTGGTTACTGATGAAAGTGCCGCAAAGGCAATCATAGAAGATAATAATTTAAAGGAGGAATCAAAATGACAATAAAAGTCGCCATTAATGGATTTGGTAGAATAGGTAGGAATGCTCTAAAGGCAAAGTACATAAGTAATGTGGAAGAGGTAGAGATCGTTGCCATCAATGATTTGACTGACCCATCTACATTGGCACACCTATTAAAATATGATTCGATTTTTGGTAGGTTTCATGGCTCGGTTGAAGCAAAGGAAGGTGCTATTATAGTAGATGGCAAGGAAATTAAGGTATTTGCGGAAAAGGATCCTGAGCAACTACCTTGGGGAGAACTGGGTGTTGATATTGTCATTGAAAGCACCGGTCTTTTTACTGAGAAGGATAAGGCATCGAAGCATTTAACCGCAGGCGCTAAGAAGGTTATCATAAGTGCTCCAGCGAAGAATGAGGATATTACCATTGTGTTAGGGGTCAATGAGGATAAATACGATCCACAGAATCACCACATTATTTCCAATGCATCCTGTACAACCAACTGCTTGGCACCAGTGGCTAAAGTGATGGATGAAAAGTTCGGTATAGTAAAAGGTATGATGACAACAGTACATGCTTACACTAATGATCAGAGAATACTGGATTTACCCCACAAGGATTTAAGAAGGTCTAGAGCTGCTGCCCAGTCTATAATACCCACAACAACCGGAGCTGCTAAGGCAGTAGCATTAGTGCTCCCACAATTAAAGGGAAAGCTAAATGGTATGGCAATGAGGGTACCCACTCCTACAGTATCAGTCGTCGATGTTGTATTTGAACTTGAGAGAGAAACCACCGCTGATGAGATCAATGAAACTTTAAGAGCTGCTGCCGATGATTGGGTCCTGGGATATAGTGAAGAGCCTTTAGTTTCTATGGATTACAAACAAGATCCCAGATCCTCCATTGTAGATGGATTGTCTACCATGGTTATGGGCGGCAAGTTAGCTAAAGTACTAAGCTGGTATGATAACGAATGGGCCTATTCAAATAGGATTATTGACCTTGCGAAATATATTGGTGAAAAGGGCATTTAGTTGTTTATTTTGGTCCAGTTTTATAGTTATGATACTATGGACTGGACCATTCAATATGTTCTCATGCTAGGAGGGTAGGTACTTGTTGAATAAGAAGGGTATAAAGGATGTTGAAGTAAAGGGAAAAAAGGTATTGGTTAGGGTGGATTTCAATGTTCCCCTAAATGAGAATGGAGTTGTCATAGATGATACTCGAATAGTAGCATCCGTCCCTACCATTAAATATCTAATGGATAAAGGGGCAAAAGTGATTTTGCTGTCCCATCTAGGTAGGCCTAAGGGAGAACCCAATAAGAAATATAGTTTAAAACCTGTGATACAAGTTCTATCTAATCACCTACAACAGGAGGTCACTTTTGCTCCGGATGATGTTGTTGTAGGAGAGAATGCAAAACAGGCAATTGAAGCAATGCAGAATGGGGATGTAGTACTATTAGAAAATGTTAGATTTAGAGAGGAAGAGACACAAAACGGAGAAGAATTTGCCAAAGAACTGGCTAGTCTAGGCGATGTTTTTATTAATGACGCTTTTGGAACCTCCCATCGGTCTCATGCATCTAATACAGGGATAGCATCGATCTTACCTGCATATGCCGGTATGTTATTAGAAAGAGAGCTGGATATCATTGGAGCTGCTCTTGATAGACCAGCACGCCCTTTCCTAGCAATTTTAGGGGGTGCAAAGGTATCCGATAAGATTGGCGTCATCCAAAGCCTATTGAATAAAGTAGATACTCTAATTATAGGTGGAGGAATGGCATACACATTTTTAAAGGCTCAGGGATATGAGGTTGGCACTTCCCTTTTGGAGGAGGATAAAATACAATTAGCTAAGGAACTATTAAGCAAAGCACAGGAAACGGGAATCAAGCTTTTACTACCCATCGATGTTGTCATTGCAAGGGAATTAAAAGAGAATGCAAGCTGTCATACGGTTTCAATAGGAAATATTCCTCCGGATAGAATGGGACTAGATATAGGCGAGGCGACAAGAGAGCTGTTTGAGGATGAAATTGCTAAAGCCAAAACCATCCTCTGGAATGGTCCCATGGGGGTATTTGAAATTCCTGCCTTTTCTAAGGGGACAGAAGCTATTGCCAAAGCAATGGCAGACAGTCAAGGGACCACTATTATAGGAGGTGGCGACTCGGCTGCAGCGGTAAAGCAAATGGGATATGGGGATCAAATTACCCATATATCAACTGGGGGTGGAGCATCCTTGGAATTGATTGAAGGAAAAGAGCTGCCCGGTATCAAAATACTTCAGGATAAATAAAGGAGTGTAAATTCTATGAGAAAGCCTATCATTGCAGGAAACTGGAAGATGAATAATACCATAACCAAGTCAAAGGAACTAGTAAAGGAATTAGTACCGTTGGTAAAGGAAGCAGAAGTTGATATCGTTGTCTGTCCTAGTTACCTATCTCTTGCTTCGGTACTAGAGGTGACTAAAAACACAAATATTAAAGTAGGTGCTCAAAACATGCACTTTGAGGATCAAGGTGCCTTTACTGGAGAGGTCTCAGCGCCGATGCTTAAGGAGTTAGGTTTAGAATATGTCATCATTGGACACTCTGAAAGAAGACAGTATTTCAATGAAACCGATGGATCTGTCAACAAAAAAGTTAAGAAAGCCATTCATTCCAATTTGACTCCCATAGTGTGTGTGGGGGAATCATTAGAAGAGAGGGAAGGAAACAAGGCGAAGGAAGTGATCACTGCTCAGGTTAGAAAGGCATTAGAAGGCTTGACCAATGAGGAAATTTCAAAGCTGATCATCGCCTATGAACCCATATGGGCGATTGGCACAGGGAAAACAGCATCTAGCGAGGATGCCAATGAGGCTTGTGGCTGGATCAGGGATGAAGTAAAATCTCTAAGTGATGGAACCACTTCGGAAGCTTTAAGAATTCAATATGGCGGAAGTGTAAAACCAGAGAATATCAAAGAATTGATGGCTCAGCCCCATATTGATGGCGCTTTGGTTGGAGGAGCAAGTCTTAAAGCTGATCAATATGCCGCCATTGTAAATTACTGATACCATTGGACCGAAGGGGGACTAAAAATGGCAAAGCCACTAGTAGCACTAATTATATTAGACGGATTTGGGTATACCACTGAAAAAAAAGGAAATGCAGTTTATAAAGCCAATTTAAGTAATATCAGCCACCTATGGAACAACTTTCCCCATACTTTTTTGCATGCAAGTGGGTTAGCCGTTGGTTTACCCGAAGGTCAGATGGGCAATTCAGAGGTCGGTCATTTAAATCTTGGGGCCGGACGGGTAGTATATCAAGAATTAACGAGGATTTCAAAAAGTATTGAGGATGGTACCTTTTTTAAGAACAGGACTTTTTTAGAAGTAATAAAAAAAGCGAAGGAGCAAAATTCCTCATTACACCTCATGGGGCTTGTTTCGGATGGGGGTGTACATAGTCATAATACTCATCTCTATGCATTATTAAAATTGGCAAAAAATAATGGATTAAGTAGGGTATACATACATTGCTTTTTAGATGGAAGGGATACACCTCCCAAAAGTGCAGGATTATTTTTAGAAGAGTTGGAAGAACAGATAAAAACTATAGGAGTAGGCAGTATAGCAAGTATTTCTGGACGATACTATGCCATGGATCGGGATAGGAGATGGGAAAGAACACAGCTTGCCTACCAAGCCTTGGTGTTAGGACAAGGAGAATATGCATCATCGTCAAGAGAAGCAATATCAAAAGCCTACCATGATAATACAACGGATGAATTTGTCCTTCCCACGGTAATTAGAAATGAGAATGGACCCATTTCCACCATTAAAGAAAATGATTCAGTGATTTTTTTTAACTTTAGACCGGATCGGGCACGTCAACTTACGCGAGCATTGGTAGATCCAAAGCTCAAAGGATTCATAAGGGATATGGTCCCCTTTCCCCTTTCCTTTGTTACAATGACACAATATGATAAAACTATAGATAATGTACATGTCGCTTTTTCTCCCCAATGGATTGAGAATTCCATAGGAGAATGTATCAGCAAGAAAGGACTAAGACAATTAAGGATTGCTGAAACCGAAAAATATGCCCATGTTACTTATTTTTTTAATGGCGGGGTGGAAAGGGAATTTGAAGGGGAAGATCGAATCTTAGTTCCTTCTCCTAAAGTTCCAACTTATGATCTTCAACCCGAAATGAGCGCCTATCAGGTAACTGATAGGGTGCTTAAGGCTATAACATCGGAAGAGTATGATTTTTTAGTACTTAATTATGCCAATGCGGATATGATAGGACATACAGGAAATTTTGAAGCGGCAGTAAAGGCAGTAGAAACGGTAGATTATTGTGTTGGAGAAGTAACCGATGCAATTCTTTCCCTTGGCGGCAGTGCTATTATTACAGCAGATCATGGGAATGCTGAACAAATGATTGACTATAGAACAGGGAAACCCCACACTGCCCATACGGCAAATATAGTTCAATGTATTATAGCAGGCATGGGAAATGTAGAGTTAAGGGAAGGGAAACTATCTGACATCGCCCCAACCTTATTAGAGATCATGGGGATAGAAAAACCGAAGGTAATGACCGGTGATTCACTGATATTAAAAAAATGAGGCCCAAATCCTCTATTTTTAAAAATGTAGAAAAGAAAGGATGAAAAAAATGACCATCATTGTGGATGTATTTGCACGGGAGATTTTAGACTCCAGAGGAAATCCAACGGTGGAAGTTGAGGTAGAGCTTGAAAGTGGTTTTGTTGGCAGAGCATCCGTACCATCTGGGGCTTCAACAGGAGCATTTGAAGCTGTAGAGCTTAGGGATGGAGACCCAAGCAGATATCTAGGTAAAGGGGTAATAAATGCGGTGGATAATATAAATACCATCATTGCTCCAGAAATCATTGGATGGAATTCCTTAGACCAGGTGGGCATTGATGAATTTATGATTGCCCTAGATGGCACAGATAATAAAGGAAAACTGGGTGCCAATGCGATATTAGGGGTATCCCTTGCCACAGCAAGGGCTGCTGCCAAGGCTGTCGGTCTTCCTTTATATCAATACCTCGGAGGGGTTAATGCAAAGACCCTGCCTGTCCCCATGATGAACATCTTAAATGGTGGGGAGCACGCGGATAACAATGTAGATATTCAGGAATTTATGGTTATGCCTGTCGGTGCAGATAGTTTTAAAGAGGCGCTGAGAATGTGTGCAGAAATCTTCCATAACCTTAAAAAAGTATTGCAAAATAAAGGCTTAAACACATCGGTTGGAGATGAAGGAGGATTTGCCCCTAATCTTACATCTAATGAAGAAGCCATTGAGGTGATACTGGAGGCCATTCAGAAAGCAGGATTCAAAGCCGGTGAAGAGATCTTCATTGCTATGGATGTAGCAGCAACCGAACTATACCAGGATGATGGCAAATACTACCTGGAAGGGGAAGGCATCGTAAAAACTTCCGAAGAAATGATAGACTTTTACGAGAAACTTTTGGAGAAGTATCCAATTATTTCTATAGAGGATGGGCTAGCTGAGGAAGATTGGGATGGTTGGAAGTTATTAACTCAACGCTTAGGGAACAAGCTCCAATTAGTGGGAGACGATCTATTTGTCACCAATACAAAAAGGCTGTCAAAAGGAATTGAAATGGGGGTTGGGAATTCCATTCTGATAAAGGTGAACCAAATCGGTACACTTACAGAAACTTTGGATGCTATTAAAATGGCTGAGAGAGCAGGATATACTGCCGTTGTATCCCATCGCTCAGGTGAAACAGAGGATACTACAATTGCTGATTTGGTGGTGGCAGTTAACGCTGGACAGATAAAAACAGGTGCACCGTCAAGAACAGATCGTGTAGCAAAATATAATCAATTACTAAGGATTGAGGAGGAACTGGGAGATGCCTCACGGTATCATGGTTTAGAGTCCTTCTACAACCTTTATCGATAGAGTATAAAATTTAAGGTTTTGCCAAATAATAGAAAGGGGTTTATAAACCCCTTTCTATTATTTATGTGTGCTCAACATAGGCACAAACTCATATAGAAGTGGTTTGATAATTGTGTTAAAATATCCATGCTTCCTTTTATTAGTTGTCTTTTTAATATTGCTATGTTAAAATAACAATGTTAGCGTAGGGGGGAGGTGTCGGCATGGCAACATTTCTAATCGTTTTGCTAGTGATCACTAGTGTAATACTTATTGTAAGTATATTGTTACAGCCGGGGAAAAGCGCGGGACTATCCGGAGCAATCGGAGGTGGAGCGGAAAGTCTTTTTGGGAAAAAAAAGGCAAAGGGCTATGAAGCCTTACTAGCGAGATTGACCACCATTTCCGCTGTCGTCTTTATGTTATCCGCGTTACTATTGACCATGCTACAATAACATAGATGTTACAGTTGGCCATGTTAGATATCTATCTTACATGGCTAGGTAATTTTATAATCAAAGGAGGAACCAGCTACAATGAACAATATGATCATCATTGCTCCTCTTGTGGGAATCTTTGCCCTATTATTTTCCTACTATTTAGCAAATAGAATAAACAGAATGGATATTGGATCCGATCGAATGAAGGAGATTTCCACATACATACAAGAAGGGGCAATGGCTTTTTTAACAAGAGAGTACAAAGCAATATCTATTTTTGCCGTAATATTTTTTGTCATCCTAATTGTTACACCGGGTCTAGGCTGGGAAACAGCCATTAGCTTTTTAGTGGGCGCTTTATTTTCAGTAGGCGCAGGATACTTTGGGATGCGGGTAGCCACCAAGGCCAATGTTAGGACCGCAAATGCAGCAAGATCAGGAATGAATAAAGCATTAAGTATTGCCTTTTCCGGTGGAGCCGTTATGGGGATGTCGGTGGTCGGATTAGGTGTTTTAGGAATAGGAGTTCTATATTATATATTCAATGATATGACCATTGTTACCGGTTTCGGGCTTGGAGCCTCATCTATCGCCCTATTCGGTCGTGTAGGGGGCGGTATCTATACCAAAGCAGCGGATGTAGGAGCTGATTTGGTTGGTAAAGTGGAGGCTGGAATCCCGGAGGATGATCCAAGGAACCCAGCGGTCATCGCTGACAATGTAGGGGACAATGTAGGAGATGTAGCAGGGATGGGCGCCGATCTATTCGAATCCTATGTAGGCTCAATCATTTCAGCCATGACATTAGGTGCTGTGGTATTTGGCATGAATGGGATCGTATTCCCATTGATCTTTTCTGCAGTAGGAGTTATAGCCTCCATCATAGGTACTTTTTTTGTAAAGGGGGATGAAAAAGTTGACCCCCAAAAATCACTAAACATGGGGACCTATGTTAGTTCAGCTATTGTAGTTATAGCAGCATTTTTTATGAGCAAATTCATGCTTGGGGATATTAATCCTTTTATAGCAATCCTAGTAGGATTAATCGTTGGAATAGCTATAGGACAATTCACAGAGATCTATACCTCTGATAAATACAAGTCAGTCAAAAAGATCGCCCAACAGTCTGAAACTGGACCAGCCACCACCATCATAAGCGGGTTGGCAGTAGGTATGTATTCAACTGCCCTACCCATCATATTCATAGCAATTGGTGTCCTTATTGCCTATTATTTTGCAGGGATATATGGGATCGCCTTAGCGGCTGTGGGCATGCTTTCCACTGCAGGCATGGTCATTGCAGTAGATGCCTATGGTCCCATTGCCGATAATGCAGGGGGGATTGCCGAGATGTCTGAACTACCCCCAGAAGTTCGTGAGATTACTGACACGCTGGACTCGGTTGGGAACACTACCGCCGCTATAGGGAAAGGATTTGCCATCGGTTCAGCTGCACTTACCGCATTGTCACTATTTGTAGCCTATTCTGAAGCCGTTGGATTACAAGGGATCGACATATTGGATCCCAAGGTTATCGCTGGCATGTTTGTAGGAGGTATGCTCCCCTACCTATTTAGTGCCATGACAATGGAAGCTGTAGGTAAGGCGGCAAATCAAATGATTGAAGAAGTTAGAAGACAATTCAAAGAGATCCCAGGTATTATGGAGGGGAAAGGCAAACCCGACTATGCAAAGTGTGTGGATATTTCCACGGCAGCTGCCCTAAAAGAGATGATCATCCCTGGCCTATTGGCAGTGGTTGCACCCTTAGGAATCGGATTCTTGTTAGGCTCTGAAGCTTTAGGAGGCTTACTGGCAGGGGCGCTAGTAACCGGTGTATTAGTAGCTATTCAAATGGCGAACTCGGGGGGAGCCTGGGATAATGCAAAAAAATATATAGAAGGCGGAGCTCATGGAGGTAAGGGTAGTGAGGCTCATAGAGCCGCCGTTGTAGGAGACACCGTAGGGGATCCATATAAGGATACCTCAGGACCTTCCATAAATATACTAATAAAGCTAATGACTATCGTGGCTCTGGTATTTGCTCCATTATTCATATAGTTAATAGAGGAC
>FZPS01000110.1_pt37 | contig 162247 bp, 145 predicted proteins | sample 1817821 | NCBI WGS metagenome assembly FZPS01 (sample SAMEA104158645, study PRJEB21678) | metagenome | place: Germany | collected 2015-04-21 | reverse complement strand
TTTATGCATCCAGGCCCAGTTAACCGTGATGTTGAGATAGCTAGTGAAGTTATAAAGCATCCAAAATCCCGCATCCTTACTCAGGTGCAAAATGGGGTAGCAATTCGTATGGCCCTATTAGGAAAATGTTTTGAGGGAGGAAAAAATTATGCGGAACTGGCACTTGTATAATGGGATGCTTTATAGAAATGGTAGAATTGTAAATGAGTCTTTATTGATAGTAGATGGCATCATTACAGCCTTTGGCGTAAAAGCTGATCAAGCTAGCCTAGCCCTTGGTCAAAGGGTTAAATCCTTTGACGCAGAGGGTTGTCTTATATCAAGGGGCTTTATAGACCTGCATACCCACCTACGGGAGCCAGGTTTTGAAGAAAAGGAAACCATAGAAACCGGTAGCAGGGCTGCAGCCAGGGGTGGTTTTACCTCTATTTATGCCATGCCAAATACAGAGCCAGCCTTAGATTCTATATTACAGCTAGAGGCCTTTTTAAAGCTGACAGAAAAGGCACGGGTTAAAACCTACCCAGTTGCAACTTTGAGTAAACAGCGTAAAGGACAAGAGCCTGTTGATTATAAAGCTTTAACAGATGCTGGAGTTAGGCTTTTTTCAGATGATGGAGATCCAGCTACTGACCAAATAGCACTAGAGTCCATGAACCATCTAGCAAGCCTAGGTGGTGTTTTTATAAACCATCTTGAGGACAAGTCCATGACCAATGGGTCTTTCTTTCATGAGGATATCCCAGCAGAATCCGAATATCTAATGCTAAAGAGAGATATAGGGCTAGTAAAAAAGACAGGATGTAGTTACCATGCTGCCCACTTAAGCTGTGCCCAATCAGTTAGGATAATTGCCGAGGCCAAGGCTCAAGGCCTGCCTGTTACTGCAGAGGTTACGCCTCATCACCTACTACTTAACTGTGATGATATAAAAGAGCCTCTAGGTAACTATCAAATGAAGCCCCCCTTAAGAACAAGGGCTGATCAAGAAGCACTAATAGAGGGTCTATTAGATGGAACTATTGATTGTATAGCAACAGACCATGCTCCCCATGGGAGGGAAAAGGAAGGAGCCTTTGGGCCTAACTCACCCTTTGGAATAACTGGCCTTGAAACTGCCTTCGCAGCCCTATATACGTCCTTGGTCCTAACAAATAGGTTACCACTAGAGAGGCTGCTAGAGGCCCTTACTGTTGGTCCAGCCTCTATTTGCAGGGAAAATGATCAAATAAAAATTGGGGTAAGTGCAGATATAACTATAGTAGACCTTAATAAAAGGGACAAGATAGGCAAAAAGGACTTTTATAGCAAGGGAACAAACACCCCCTTTGCAGATAAAGAGTATATAGGTTGGCCAGTCTTGACACTTGTTGGAGGAGAGGAGAGTTTTAATGCCACTAATTGACGGACTAAGAAAAGTACTAGTATTGGGTTCTGGCCCAATCGAAATAGGTCAGGCTGCAGAGTTTGACTATTCAGGCACACAGGCATGCCAGGCACTTAAGGAAGAGGGAATAGAAGTAGTATTAGTAAATAGCAACCCAGCTACTATAATGACAGACCCAAAGGTAGCGGACCAGGTCTATATCGAGCCCCTAACCTGCGAGGTGGTAAGTAGGATTATACAACAGGAAAAGCCTGATGGGATATTAGCAACAACAGGTGGACAAACTGGTCTTAACCTAGCTAGAGAGCTAGCCGAGTCTGGGATACTAGAGCAAGAAAGTATAAAGTTTTTAGGAACTCAGCTAGAAACAATACATAAGGCTGAGGATCGAAGTGCATTTAGACAGACCATGCAAAAGATAAATCAACCTATACCCGCCAGCACTATTGTCCATAAAATCGAGGAGGCCTTGACCTTTGTAGATGAGATAGGCTTTCCAGTAATAATTAGACCAGCCTATACCCTAGGTGGTGCAGGTGGTGGATTTGCGCATAATATAAAAGAACTAAAAGAAAAGGTTGCTTCAGGCCTGCAGCAAAGCCCAATAAAACAGGTACTACTTGAGCAAAGCATTGCAGGTATGCGTGAAATTGAGTACGAGGTATTAAGGGACAGTGAGGGCAATACCCTTATTGTTTGTGATATGGAAAACATAGATCCTGTTGGTATACATACAGGCGATAGCGTGGTAGTAGCACCCTGTCAGACCTTAACTAATGAGGAAAGACAGGCACTAGAGAGGGCAGCTATAGATATAGTTGAGGCCTTAGGAGTCGTTGGTTCATGTAATGTGCAGCTTGCATTAGACGAAAGTAATCTTAATTACTATGTTATTGAGGTAAACCCTAGGGTAAGTCGTTCATCTGCCCTAGCATCAAAGGCTACAGGCTATCCAATTGCTAGAGTGGCTGCCAAAATATCAGCAGGTATTAGCCTGCCTGAAATGGGGGCCTTTAGCAGGCCAATACTAGACTATATTGTTACAAAGATACCACGTTGGCCTTTTGACAAATTTCCAACGGGGAATAGGAGATTAGGTACTCAGATGAAGGCAACTGGGGAGATTATGGCTATTGGTAAGAGCTTTTGTGAATCTATCCAAAAGGCTGTACGCTCCCTAGAGGTAGACCCAAGTAGCTTATTTAGCGAAAAATTTAAAAGCATTACACAAAATCAGCTTGAGCATAGACTCAAAGATGCTGATGATGAGCGTTTGTTTTTACTTGTTGAATATTTAAGGCGGGGTGGATCAATAAGGGGGCTAGAAGACCTAACAGGCATCAAAGCATATTTTTTAGAAAAGTTCAAGCACATGTGTGACTTTTACTCAAGCTTATCTGACAAAGCACTAGCTAAAGAAACAATACTAGAGGCAAAGAGGCTTGGCTTTAGTGATGAGGATATAGCAAAAGCTATAAAGATAAGTCCATTAGAAATCAGAAAATTTAGGGTTAAAGAAGGGCTAAGGCCTATCTTTAATCAAGTAAAGACGGGTAGTATGCCCTACTTTTACTCTAGCTATCATAATGAAGCTAGGCAGTTCAATGGCAATATAGAAAAGGAAAAGAGCCTAATAGTATTAGGTAGCGGTCCCATAAGAATAGGCCAGGGTATAGAATTTGACTATTCAACTGTACATGCTGCTTGGGCCTTGAAGGAAAGTGGCTATAAGGCGATAATAATCAACAATAACCCTGAAACAGTTTCCACTGACTATTTCACCTCTGACAGATTATACTTTGAACCCTTGTCTGAGGAGGAAGTATGGGAGATATATCAGCTAGAAAGGCCTGAGGGTATATTAGTTCAGTTTGGCGGGCAGACTGCAATAAACCTAGTAGACTTTATTGAAAATGAAGGGATGCCAATCCTGGGGACTAGTGCTTTTGATATCACTGGCATGGAAGACCGCGAACAATTTGACGCAGGTATGGAGCTACTAGGTATACCTAGGCCAAGGGGTTATACTGCCCATGATGCCAAGACAGCCTTGGAGCTTGGAAAAAAGTTTAAGTATCCAATTGTTGTGCGCCCATCCTATGTGCTCGGTGGCCGGGGTATGGAGGTTATCACCAACGAAGAGGGTCTAGAAAACTATCTTAAGACAACTGATGCAACAAGGGGTTGGCCACTGTTAATGGATAGCTACCTAGCTGGTGTTGAGGTAGAAGTAGATGCAGTAGGGGATGGTGAGGATGTATATATCCCAGGCATAATGGAGCACCTAGAAAGGGCAGGTGTTCACTCAGGTGATTCTATAGCGGTATTTCCTTCCCAATCAATATCAAATAAACACATAAATGAAATCTATAGATATACTAGGATGATTTCAAACCATTTTAATGTAAAGGGCTTTTTAAATATTCAATTTGTTATAACCGACATGGGTGTTTATGTTTTGGAAGTAAACCCCCGGTCGTCTAGAACTGTACCTTTTTTAAGCAAGGCCACAGGAGTATCATTGGCTAAACTAGCTACCCTAGTTGCTCTTGGCAAAAAGCTTAAGGATTTAGGCTTTGTTGGTATGGCTAGCCCTGATAGGTCAGTGGTTTCAGTAAAGGTGCCTGTTTTTTCATCAGCCAAGCTAACAGGGACAGAAATAACCCTAGGGCCTGAGATGAAGTCAACAGGAGAGGTTATGGGACGGGATAGGAGTCTAGCAAAAGCACTCTACAAGGGCTTTGTATCAGCAAAGGTTCAAATGCCTATAAACAAAAAGGCATTAGTTACAGTTGCTGACCGTGACAAGGGCGAGCTTGCAGCTATTGGACGTAAAATGGTTAGCCTGGGCTTTACTTTAATTGCTACTGCTGGTACTGCTAAATCCCTAAGGGAAGTTGGGATCGAGTGTAAGGAGATCCTAAAGCTATCAGAAAGCCCTGATATATTAAATTTACTAATCAATGAAGAGGTTGATCTAGTCATAAATACAATCACACAGGGCAAGCAGCCCCAAAGAGATGGTTTCCGTATCAGACGTGAAGCTGTAGAGCGGGGTATCTTATGTTTAACATCTCTGGACACGGCTAAAGCCTATTTACAGGTAGTAGAAGACAGGTACTTATGGCTTGCCCCTCTACAGGCTTAGGAGGTTACTTATGATATTAAGGGTAAAGAAGAATTTAAAGCTAGCAGATGCTATATGGCAAATGGAGATAGAGGGTGACTTTCCCTATAACAAGGTCCAAGCAGGCCAGTTTATAAACATAAGGGTAGGACAAGGCCACGACCATTTACTTAGGCGACCTATCAGTATTGCAGAGGTAAGGCAGGATGAAGGCTACCTGACTATAGTTTATAGGGTTGTTGGCCAAGGAACTAAATGGTTATCAAGATTAGAGCCTGATATGCCTTTAGATATACTAGGTCCACTAGGTAATGGGTTTACAGTAGAAGAAGGCAAATACTCATTGATAGTGGGCGGTGGGATAGGAATACCTCCCCTATATGAGTTGGCAAAGCGCTTATCTGCCAAGGTTGATAGATTAGATATTATACTAGGATTTCGCAGCGAGCATGATGTGTTTTGGATAGACCGTTTTAAGAAACTAGCTAGTGTAGACCTATTTACAGAGGATGGTAGTTTGGGAACAAAGGGCTTTGTTACAAAAGGCATATCAGAGATTCTAGCCGACAAAGAAAGGCATATAGAAAATATCTATGCATGTGGTCCTATAGGGATGTTAAGTGCTATTAAAGGACTCATAGGGAAGCTTCAAATTGGAGGTGGAGCCTCCCTAGAAGAGAGGATGGCCTGTGGAGTAGGTGCCTGTTATGGTTGTACCTGCATGACTACTAACAGGGAATCAAAAAGGGTCTGCGCTGATGGACCTGTCTTCTCTTGGCAGGAGGTGGACCTATAATGCAGGTGGATATGAGTGTTAACTTGTTAGGCTTAAAGCTGAAAAACCCAGTTATGCCTGCATCTGGCTGCTTTGGTTTTGGCAAGGAATATTCAAAATACTATGACTTAAACAAGCTAGGTGCAATTGTGGTAAAGGCGACAACTCAGAAAGCACGGTTGGGTAATCCGACACCGAGAGTAGCAGAGGTCACCTGTGGCATGCTCAATTCTATTGGACTTGCCAATCCTGGCCTTGACAAGGTCTTAAGCGATGAGCTACCCTGGCTAAAGTCCTATAGTCTACCTGTTATAGTCAATGTAGCTGGCGAAACTGTGGAGGAATACTGTAGTGTTGTTGATAGGATATCTAGGTCAAAGCTAGCCCATGCGATTGAGCTTAATGTATCCTGCCCTAATGTAGCGCAGGGAGGTCTTAGCTTTGGAGCAGATAGCAAGGTATTATCAGAACTTTTGAAAAGGGTTAGAGGGGTATGTAGCCTACCTCTAATTGTGAAGCTATCTCCTAATGTCACAGATATTGTAGAGATTGGCCTTGCTGCACAGGAGGCCGGTGCAGATGCTATTAGCCTTATAAACACTTTAATAGGTATGAAGATTGATATAAATACAGGGCGGCCAGTTTTGGCAAGAAAAGTTGGGGGCTTGTCTGGACCTGCAATAAAGCCAGTAGCAATAAGAATGGTTTACCAGCTAGCAGATGTCTTAAAGCTACCTATCATAGGTATAGGTGGTATCTACACAGCAGAGGACGTAATAGAGTTTATTATGGCAGGAGCAAGTGCAGTTCAAATAGGAACAGCTAACTTTACAAATCCTATGGCTATGCCAGATATTATAGATGACTTAGAAAGATATATGAAGGAGAAAGGCATAAAGGATTTAGACCAAATACGGGGGTGTGCATTATAATGAATAATAGGCTTATTGTTGCTTTGGATCTTAATTCAAAAGCAGAAGCTTTACAAGCAGTCAAGGAACTAGGCCCAAAACTATCCTTTGTAAAGGTAGGCATGGAGTTATTTTATAGTACAGGGCCAGATTTTATAGCAAGTCTTAAGGATCTTGGATTAAAGGTTTTCTTAGATTTAAAGGTACATGATATACCAAATACAGCAAAGCGCGCTATCGCTGTTCTTAGTAGATTAGGCTGTGATATGCTTAACCTTCACTGTAGCGGAGGACTTACTATGATGAGACAAGCTAGTGAAGCCTTAGAAGCTGATACCCTTCTTATTGGGGTTACCCAGTTAACTAGCACAGACCAGGAGGTGCTAAATAAACAGCTTGGGATCCCAGGTACAGTAGAGGACAGCGTGCTAAATTATGCCAGTCTTGCAAAGGAGGCAGGACTAGCAGGTGTGGTATGCTCGCCTCATGAAGTAGTGCGTTTAAAGAAAGAACTAGGCCCTGAATTTATAACTGTTACCCCAGGTGTAAGGCCAGCCGGTAATGATATACAGGACCAAAAAAGGGTCATGACTCCTAGAGAGGCTATAGCTATAGGTAGCGATTACCTAGTGGTTGGTAGGCCCATAATAGGGTCAGAGGATAGAAGGGGAGCCCTAGAGAAAATAATAGAAGATATGGAGGCTGGCAAGAGATGAAAAGACAAGAAATAATAGAATTTATAAAGGAAATCGGCGTTTTGCAGGAGGGACACTTCAAGCTAACATCAGGTTTGCATAGCAAGCAATATATGCAATGCGCCAAAGTATTTGAGCAGCCAAAAAATGCAGAAAAGCTAGTTACTGCCCTAAAGAAAAGTCTACCATCTAATATCGATACTGTGATAGCACCAGCCATAGGTGGTATATGCATGGGCTATGAGCTAGCCCATTCTTTGGGATCTAGGTTTATATTTGCCGAACGCCAAAATGGCCAGATGACGCTAAGACGGGGCTTTAAGCTAAGTCGAGGTGAAAGGGTTTTAATTGCAGAGGATGTAGTTACTACAGGGGGTTCTGTAAAGGAGGTCTTAGAGATTGCAAGGGAGGCAGGCTGTGACCTTATAGGTGTAACTGCCCTAGTAGACCGTAGTAATGGCTCTGTAGACTTTGGTATACCTTTCTATCCGCTTCTTAAAATGGAGGTAGCAGCCTACCAACCAAAAGAGTGTCCTCTATGCCAGCAGGGGATGGCAGTTGACAAGCCAGGGAGTCGATAAGAAAATGGGATTATAGAGTGGTTATAGCCACTCTTTTTTATTTTGACTAAAAAGTTATAAAATAATATTAGAAATATTAGATTTTACTCAACCTTTTTAAGGCTTCAATCGTATTATTAGTGAAGGGGGGACAAATTAGTGAAAAGCTCTTTGTTGCGTACGGATAAGGAGCTGTTACGGATTTACAACTGCCATTTTGAAACTGTATACAGGGTTTGTTTTATGTATATGAAAAACAAATACGATACTGAGGATATGGTTCAATCAACCTTTGTCAAGCTAATGAATAGTAAAAAGGAATTTACTAATACTGAACATGAAAAGGCTTGGCTAATTAGGACAGCAATAAATACCTGCAAGGACCATTACCGAGGTAGGTGGAGCAAGACCATACCTATAGAACAGATGGCAGATGTTTCCGTGGAGCAACCCTTTGAGATAGACGAAACTTTAGATAAAGTATTGGCCCTTCCCTCTAAATACAAGATATCAATATATCTATACTATTATGAGGGTTACACCACTATAGAAATTGCCAGGATGCTCAATAAGAAGGCATCAACTATTAGGGGGCATTTGTATAAGGGTAGATCATTACTCAGAATGGAAATGGAAGGTGATATTGAGTGAATAGGGACAGCATAAAAAAATCTTTTGATAAGATAAAAGCAGATGAGCAAAGCAAGGACAGAATATTTAACAGGGTTCTAGAGCAGAAAAAAGAAAAAAGAAGGTTTGGTCTTTTCACAGGTCTTAAATTAGGCAGGGTAATACCAGTACTAGTACTTGTCCTATTACTTGTAGGAGGAGTTGCTATTAAAGGGGTAATGCCCACAAGAGAAAACACAATAGCAGGTGATAGTCCAGGAAAAGAGCTAGTAGACAACACCACTGGAGGCGATGCCATAGTGGATATAGCCCCTGGAGAAGATTTCCTAGCCCCTATAGCAAATCAATTCCAAATAGGTGATCGGCATTATCAACTAATGCAGGCTGATTTAATAGGAGAGTTTAATCTCCCTAGCCAGATTAAAAGTAGTGACATAGGCCAAGAAATAGCAGTAATAGATAAAAGTCCTGATGAGTCTCTGCTAGGCAAGAAGGTTTACTCATATATACCGGCAGGTTGCGAGGCAGTAGTTGCAGTACTAAAGGATGGAGAATATAGCCTGTATACTTTTTTAGCCTTTGAGTCCTACATGAATAACCAGGATGAGGATGCTGCTAGATATCTAGACCTATATGGGATAAAGGCTGCTAGCGATATTGGAAAGATCCAATTTATAGGCTATTCTGAGGAGGCTAAGCTAAGGGGTGAGCCTGATATCAAGGCTGAGATAAGTGACCCGGATGAAATTAAAGTCTTTTACCATTACTATTCATCCTTAAAAAACTCTAGTGACAAGTACTTTGATAAGCTATTTAACCAAAGACTAGATAAGGGTAGGCAAGATAAGCAAGGTGACTTTGACCTACACCCACCAGACCTACCAGTAGCACCAGATGAGCCCTCGGCCATAGATCCTAATGTTTATGAAGGTGAGTTACCAAGGGATGTTTATTATGGGGATAAAGAAAATGAGGCCTATGCACCAGATTCAACTACATCATCAGGCACAGTAGTAGTGGATCCAGTTGGGCCAATGGATGGTTATCTAGTAGAAGGTGAGGATGAGCCAAGGGATTTAGTTGGAATAGGTTCTGATATGGTTGATTATGGGGACACATATCCTGGTTCAACAAGACCAAGTCAGGGGTCTGCCAGCAATGCACTTGCAAATAGCGTCCTTATCCGGATATATAATCAGAAGGGTGTATTTTTATATACTACCTATTACATCGATTTTGGCTTTATATCAAGATTTGAAGTTGGTAGCGAGTTTGCAAGGTTTCTTGAAAATTATATCAAGTAGATTTGCTTAAATAGTTAGTGGTAAATATCTATAGCGGTATGTGGCCTAGTAACCATATACCGCTATAATATTATTGCTAGGAGCTAAAGAAGTTTTCTGCATTAGAAAAACATATCTTTGTAATTAAAGATTAGATTAGATTTAATGTATTATAGAACAAAATGAAATGTTATGTTTATTTCAAACAAGCTTACATTTAAAATGTAAAATTTATGCTGGTAATAGGGCTAACATTGTGATAATATATACATGAAATTTTATATAGGCAGATTCTTGTATAATGGCTTTAATTGGTAAGCGAGTTTCTACCTCTAAACCGTAAATTTAGAGACTACAAGAATAATTTTTAGTAGGTCTATTCTGCTTATCACATTTCTATTTAAAAGTGATAAGCATTATTGATTATTTTTCTGTGACTAGCATTTCCCAGAGAAATTGGACAGGCCTAATATTGTCGTTTGCGCTTACCAAACAAACTAAATAATTAGGGGTAAGTAGCATGAAGTTTTTAAACCTTAGCAAATTAAATAATCAAGGGTCCAGCTATGTGGCCTTTCTATGCAAATAAACAGCGGCTTTTTGTCTCTGTTTTTTTATTTTTATGAGGAGGGGAATAATAATGCAGGTAAGTATTATCATGGGCTCAATCAGTGATGATGGAGTTATGCAGCAGGCATGTGATATATTAGATGATTTTGGAGTTAACTACGAGAAAAAGGTCCTATCTGCCCATCGGACACCAGATGTACTCGTCAATTATGTAAAAGATGCTGTAGCTAGAGGGGTAAAGGTGATTATTGCAGGTGCGGGTGGGGCAGCTCATCTGCCCGGAGTGATAGCTGCCTTTACAACAGTTCCTGTTATAGGTGTACCTATAAAGAGTAGGACTCTAAATGGACTCGATTCCTTGCTATCAATTGTTCAAATGCCAAGTGGTATTCCTGTAGCTAGTATGGCTATAGATGGAGCAAAGAACGCAGCCCTGTATTCAATATCTATACTAGCACTGACCGATCAAGGGCTAAGTCAAAAGCTAAAGGACTTTAGAAAGCAACAAGAAAAAGCTGTACTTGATATAGAAATTTAGTATTAACCAGAGCTTTTTATAAGCAATCTATAAAGAATGCGAGGTAAAAATGTGAATTATCGAATATTTGTAGAAAAAAAAGAGGGCTTCCAGATAGAAGCAAGAGCACTACTAGAGGATTTTAACCAGAATCTAGACCTAGACTTAAAGACGTTGAACCTACTTAACGTGTATGACTTATTTGGTTTTAATGAGGACCTATTGGAAAAAACAAAATATGGAGTGTTTGCTGACGTCAGGACAGATAATGTTTATGAAAGCTTTAACTTAACAGAACTGCCTTTTATAGCTGTAGAACCTTTGCCTGGCCAATTTGACCAGAGGGCTTCATCAGCCATAGACTGTGTTAGGTTAATAGACCCAAATAGCCATATAAATATAAAGAGCTCACAGCTACTTGTATTTGATAATTCTATTAGCAAGAAAGATTTACAAAGGATAAAGGACTACTACATAAATAGGGTAGAGAGTAGGGAGAAAAACTTAAGTAAACTTGACTTTAGTGAAGAGGGCACACCGTTAGCAGTCCCAGTAATAGAGGGCTTTAGGGGTCTGACAGTAGAAGGCCTATCTAGCCTAATTGACGCGATGGGACTTGCCATGAGCAGTGATGATATAAAGTGTGTACAAGACTATTTTAAGGCTGAGGGAAGGGACCCAAACGAGACTGAAATACGTATTTTAGATACCTACTGGTCTGACCATTGTAGGCATACTACCTTTAATACTATTATAGAGTCAATAACAATAGAAGAAAGCTTTATTAAAAAAGACCTACAAGAGGCCCTAGATACCTACAAGAAAATGAAACAAAGGCTAGGCAAGGAAGACGAAGCTATCAGCCTAATGGATATGGCAGTGATTGCAGCTAAGTATCTTCGCAAAAAGGGATACCTTAACGACCTAGAAGAATCCAGTGAACACAATGCCTGCTCCATCTTTATTAATGTACCTGTAGATGGTAAGGAGGAGAAATGGTTACTCCAATTTAAAAACGAGACCCATAACCACCCAACAGAGATAGAACCCTTTGGAGGTGCATCAACCTGTCTGGGGGGTGCAATCCGCGATCCACTTTCAGGGAGAAGCTATGTCTATCAGGCTATGCGCGTTACTGGTGCTGCAAATATATATGAGAGTGTAGAGGATACACTTGAGGGCAAGCTAGCTCAGAGGATTATATCCACCAAGGCTGCTCAAGGTTATTCTAGCTATGGTAACCAGGTAGGAGTAACAGCTAGCTATATTAGAGAGATATATGATGATGCCTATGTAGCGAAACGTCTAGAGGTAGGTGCAGTTGTAGGGGCTGTAAAATATGAGGACATAATAAGGCAAGAACCAAAACCTGGGGATATTGTCCTAATGCTAGGTGGCCGAACGGGTAGAGATGGAATAGGGGGAGCTACAGGCTCATCTAGGGTCCAAGACCAGACTAGTATTGAAGAGTACTCAAGTGAAGTCCAAAAGGGAAATCCAGCAGAGGAAAGAAAGATACAAAAACTATTCCGAAGGCCTGAAGTAACTAGGCTAATTAAGAAATCAAATGACTTTGGAGCAGGTGGTGTATCTGTTGCAATCGGAGAGCTAGCAGATAGCCTGGATATTTATCTAGATAGGGTAAAGGTAAAGTACAAGGGCTTAAATGTGACAGAGCTAGCAATTTCTGAGTCTCAGGAACGGATGGCTGTTGTTATAGATAAAGGTCACAAGCAAGACTTTATGGCTTTATGTAAAGAAGAAAACATTGAGGTAGTGCATGTAGCTGATGTTACAGACACAGGCTCAATGAGGATGTTTTATCAGGATAGGGTCTGTGTTGACCTAAAGAGGGCCTTTATTGATAGTTCAGGAGCAAAGCAGTATACAAGCCTTGTAGTATCTGCAGTCGAAGAAAAAAACCCCTTTGTTAGGGAAATAGCAGGGGACAACCTAACAGAAAAAATAATTAATAATCTTTCAAGTAAAAATGTCTTATCCCAAAAGGGCCTAGTAGAGATGTTTGACTCTACTATAGGGGCATCTACTGTTCTAATGCCCTTTGGCGGGCGCTATCAAGCCTCAGAGAGCCAGGTTTCAATCCAAAAGATACCTACTGATGGCTATACAGATTTGGCTTCGATAATGGCTTATGGCTATAATCCTGATATTACAAAATGGAGCCCATATCATGGCAGTCAATATGCAGTAATTGAGGCCGTTAGCAAGGTCGTTGCTGCTGGTGCTGACTATAAGGGCATGAGATTTTCCTATCAGGAATATTTTCAGAAAATGACAGATGAACGAAGCTGGGGCCTACCCTTTGCTGCCTTGCTCGGGGCTATAAAGATACAAAAGGACCTAAAGCTACCTTCAATAGGTGGCAAGGACTCCATGTCAGGGACCTACAAGGATATCAATGTTCCTCCTATGCTGATGGCCTTTGGCATTACAACTGTTGATGCTAATCAGGTGATTTCGACTGATTTTAAAGAGGCAGATAACTATATTTATCTAGTTAAGCATGAACCTCTTGCTAACCTTAATCCAAACATAAAACAATTAATATCTAACTATGATAATATTCATAAATCAATACTAGACAAGGATATAGTTAGTGCTTATGCAATAGGTTTTGGTGGAGTATCCGAAGCCCTAGCTAAGATGAGCTTTGGAAACAGGATCGGCTATGACATTAACACCAGACAAGAGGACTTGTTTAACCTAAGCTATGGCTCTATCTTGGTAGAATCAAGGGTTAAGCTAGACTATGGTTATATGATAGGGAAAACAACGGATGGCAGATGCACTATTAATGGCCATGACCTGTGTATTGAGAAACTATATGAGGCAAATACAAAAAGGTTTGCTAGTATCTATCCAGACCGCACAGGGGCAGAGGGTACTTTACAAGTAATTCTTCCTAAGTCAAGGGACTATAGATATGAGGGAGAGCCAAAGCTGCCAATAGCTTACATACCTGATTTCCCAGGTACAAACAGTAACTACGATACTATAAAGGCCTTTTCGAGAGCTGGCGCCAAAGTTACAAGCTCTGTATTTAAAAACCTCACAGCAAGTGACATTCAAAGCTCAATAGACAATATGGCAAGGATGATTGATGAGTGTGATATTTTAGTACTGTCTGGAGGCTTTAGCGCTGGGGACGAGCCAGATGGGTCTGGTAAATTTATCGCCAACCTATTACTCAATGAAAAGGTCACCCAGGCAGTCAATAGCTTAATTGAGCGAAAGGGTCTTATTTTAGGGATTAACAATGGTTTCCAAGCCTTAATTAGATCTGGACTTTTACCCTATTCTGACCTAGGTAATATCGGCCTAGATAGTCCGATTATATATAAGAATGATATAAATCGATATTGTAGTAGAATGGTGACCACAAGGGTTTCATCAACAAACTCGCCTTGGCTTTCTTCCTTTACCATTGGGGAGACCTTTGTACTACCAGTATCACATGGAGAGGGCAAGCTTGTTATTACAGAAGAAATGGCAAAAGACTTATTTGACAATGGGCAGGTTGCTTTTCAGTATGCAGATGACAATGGGCTTCCTACAATGACTTCTCCATATAATCCAAACGGTTCAGCCTACGCTATAGAAGGCCTAGTCTCCAAAGATGGCCTAATACTAGGCAAGATGGGACATTCTGAACGCTATGAAGACAATTTATATAAAAATATCTATGGCAATAAAAAGCAAGATATTTTTACAAATGCAATAAACTATTTTCTACATAAATAGACTTAAAAGGAGAGAAGGGGTAGTGGAAAAGCAGGACCTATTGTATGAAGGCAAGGCAAAGAAGGTATATGCTACCAAAGATCCAAACTTTATTATAATGCATTACAAGGACGACACAGCTGCATACAATGGTATAAAAAGAGCACAAATTAAAAATAAAGGAAGGATAAATAGTGCAATTGCAGCTATATTATTTGAAAGATTGCATCAAGAAGGCATCCCGACTCATTTTATAAGGAGGATAAATGAAGAAGAGCACTTATGCAAAAAACTAGACATAATAAAGCTAGAGGTCATAGTAAGAAATAGGGTTGCAGGCTCTATGGCCAAACGATTAAATCTAAAAGAGGGGACAAGGCTACCAAATACTGTGTATGAGCTTTGCTACAAGGATGATGACCTAGGAGATCCCCTTATAAATGATCATCATGCAGTTGCCCTAGCTATTGCTTCCTATGATGATGTAAAAACCATAAACAAGATGGCTGAGAAAATTAACAGGGTACTAACAGATTTCTTTGATTCAGCTGGGATAATCCTTATAAACATGAAGGTTGAGTTTGGTAAAACAAGTGATGGTAAGATCGTTTTAGCTGATGAGATCTCCCCAGATTCTAGCCGTCTATGGGACAAGGAAACAATGGAGATATTGGACAAGGACCGGTTCCGCCGTGACCTAGGTAGAGTTGCAGAATCCTATCAGGAGATACTAGACCGGATTAATAAGCTATGTTAGGGGAGAAGCCCATTATGCAGTATCTAGAAAGTCAAATTCATGAGGAATGTGGTGTATTAGGGGTTTATGGTATAGAAAATGCAAGAGACCTAATATATTACGGTCTACATGCTCTACAGCACCGGGGGCAAGAAGGAGTGGGTATTGTCACTGTTGACAAGGACCATAAAATGCACCGGGTTAAGGGTATGGGGTTAGTAACTGAGGTTTTAAACAGTGAAAACATGAGACCCTTAGAGGGAGATATAGCAATTGGCCATGTCCTGTATAGCACAGCCAAGGCTGCCGGTCCCGATAATTTACAACCATTCTTATTTCACCATCATACAGGAGACTTTGCTATAGCCCATAATGGCAACCTTGTAAACTCAAATGAGCTAACAAGATATTTAGAGGAACAGGGTAGTATTTTCCAATCAACCTCTGATAGTGAGCTCCTCGCCCACCTTATAAAGATGGAAAATGCCAGTAAAATTCGAGTAAATGTTATTATCGAAGCCTTAAACAAGATAGAGGGTGCCTTTACCTTTTTAGTAATGACAAAGGACAAGCTATATTGCTGTAGAGACAAGTATGGCTTTAGGCCACTGTCTATAGCTAGACTAGGAGATGGCTATGTTGTAGCAAGTGAAACCTGTGCCTTTGAGGTAACAGGCGCAAAGTATATAAGAGATGTTGAACCAGGTGAAATCGTAGTTATTGATAAAAATGGACTCAATAGCTACCATTATTCCATGTTTAAGCACCACTATATGTGTGCCATGGAGTATATCTATTTTTCACGTCCTGATAGTGATATTGAGGGCTGCAATGTCCATGCCTTTAGAAAGGAAACTGGCAAGCAGCTCTATAAAGAGGCACCTGTAAATGCTGATATAGTAATTGGGGTTCCTGACTCTAGCCTAAGTGCAGCTATAGGTTATGCAGAGGCTTCAGGTATACCTTATGAGATTGGACTGATAAAGAGTAGGTATGTAGGCAGGTCTTTTATACAACCCTCCCTTGAGCTTAGAGAAAAGGGTGTCAGGATGAAGCTATCTGCTGTACCTAGCATAGTTAGGGATAGAAGTGTTGTACTAATAGATGATTCAATTGTTCGTGGCACAACATCAAAGAGAATAGTAAGGCTTCTTCGTGAGGCAGGTGCAAAGGAAGTACATGTACGGATTGCATCCCCAGAGATGAAAAACCCATGCTTTTATGGGGTAGATATACCAACATATAAAGAATTAATCTCACAGCACTACGATTTAGAAGGGCTGAGGCAATTCATAGACTCAGATTCACTAGCATTTTTGTCAAAGGAAGCTCTTTACACAGCAACAAACAGAACCGAGCTTTGCACTGCATGCTTTAGTGGAGACTATCCAACCCAGTTATATAGTTCTTTGGATGATGAGGCTTAAAAGAATAAAGGAGGGGTACTATGACAAATTCTTATCAAAAAGCAGGTGTTAACCTGGAGGCAGGCTATGAGGTGGTAAGTAGGATAAAAAAACATATAGCCTCAACAAAGAGACCCGGAGTATTTGGAGCAATTGGATCCTTTGGAGGAGCCTTTGACCTAGGTGCCATAGATATAAAAGATCCCATACTAATTGCTGCCACTGATGGAGTAGGTACAAAGCTCAAAATAGCCTTTGAGATGGACAAGCATGACACAATCGGTATAGATTGTGTAGCTATGTGTGTAAACGATGTACTAGCTCAGGGAGCAGAGCCCTTATATTTCCTAGATTATATTGCCCAGGGGCAGAGTATACCGGAAAGGGCAGAGGCAATAGTAAAAGGTATAGCAGAAGGCTGTCGGCAAGCTAATTGTGCATTAATTGGTGGAGAAACAGCAGAAATGCCTGGAATGTATGATAAGGATGAGTATGACATTGCTGGCTTTGCAACAGGCGTAGTGGAAAGGTCTAAAATAATCGATGGGTCAAAGGTAAATGTGGGAGATATATTAATAGGCATTGAATCATCTGGCCTACATTCAAATGGCTTTAGCCTAGTTCGCAAGATAATTAATGATGCAGGTCTAGACCTTCACAAGACCTACAAAGAACTAGATGATAAGAAAAGTTTAGGTGAGATTTTGCTAACTCCTACTAACATATATGTGGTTGAGCTACTTGATATATTAAAGGAAGTTGATATACACGGAATTGCACATATTACAGGGGGCGGCTTTGATGAAAATATTGCCCGCATTTTAAATGATAATCAGGCAGCGCACATTAGGGAAAGTAGCTTTCCAAGACCAGCTATATTTGATTTCCTACAAGAAAAGGGTAAAATCCCCCACAGAGAAATGTTTAACATATTTAATATGGGAATTGGCATGGTTGTAGCAATAAAAGCAGAAGATGAGGGCAAGGTCATTGAAGGCTTGGCCAAGCATGGTAGAAAGGCCTATAAAATCGGCTACGTTATAGAAGGACAAGGAGTAATTATCGATCAATGAGACAAATAGCAGTGTTTGCCTCTGGTAGGGGCAGTAATTACGAGGCAATAGAAAAGGCCATATTAAAAAATAAGATTGACGGATGTAGAGTCGCCTTACTAGTATGTGACAAGCCGGATGCGCCCGTTTTAAAATTGGCAGAAAAATTCAATAGAAAGACCTTTGTTTTTGACCCAAAGGGATATAAAAGTAAGGCTGATTATGAGGCTGATATAGTTGAGGCCCTTAGAGATCATAAAATAGACTTGGTTTGTCTAGCAGGCTATATGAGGATTGTAGGCGACACATTACTAAAGGAGTACAAAGACAGGATTATTAACATACATCCTTCGCTGCTACCCTCCTTTAAGGGCAAGAACGGTATAAAGGATGCATTTGAATATGGGGTTAAGGTATTTGGTGTAACCATCCATTATGTTTCCAAAGAAATTGATGGGGGCAGGATTATCGCCCAAAGGGCTTTTGAGTATTATGGTGATGACATAGTTGAGCTTGAGGACCGTATACATAAGCTTGAACATGAATTATATCCTCAGACAATTAAAAAATTGATAAAGGAGTTATAGTCAAATGAGAGCATTGATAAGTGTAAGTGACAAAACAGGCATAGTTGAGTTTGCAAAAGACCTTGTAGACCTAGGCTATGAGGTCATATCAACTAGTGGTACAATGAAAACCCTTTTAGATGCAGGACTACCTGTAACAAATATCACCGAAGTTACAGGCTTTCCTGAGATATGCGAGGGAAGGGTAAAAACATTGCATCCGGCTGTTCATGGTGGTTTATTGGCAAAAAGGGACAGTAAAGACCATGTAAGGGAGCTTGCTGAAAATAAAATCGGCTTTATCGACCTTGTATGTGTTAACCTTTATCCCTTTGTTAAAACAATAGAAAAAGAAGGGGTAACAATGGAAGATGCCATAGAAAACATTGATATTGGTGGCCCCTCAATGCTAAGATCAGCAGCTAAAAACTATAAGTCGGTTACTGTTGTATGCGATCCATCGGATTATCCAAAGGTAATAAAGCAGATAAGAGAAGAGGGAAATACCAGCCTAGAAACACGCCTTATCCTTAGTGCCAAGGCCTACACCCATACAGCAGATTATGATGCTGCAATTTCTACATATATGCGCAAGGCTGCAAAGCTACCGGAAATCTTACGTCTAAGCTTTAAGGAAAAGCAAGGTTTAAGATATGGAGAAAACCCACACCAGGAGGCTAAATTCTATGCTTCAATGGACAGGGTTCCCTATAGCTTGGCAGATTCAATCCAGCTACAGGGCAAAGAACTATCATATAATAATATACAGGATGCAAATGCTGCCCTAAATATAGTAGCTGAATTTGATATAGATATACCCTTTGTAGTTGGATTAAAGCATATGAACCCATGTGGAGCAGCTATAGCTAGTGACTTAAAGGATGCTTGGATAAAGACCTACAAGGCAGATCCGGTATCCATATTCGGCGGGATAGTTGCCACCAACCAGGTGATAGATGAAGAGTGTGCTAAACTGATGAAGTATACAATACCTGATGAGGGCGAAGAAAAAAGTAACCTCTTCCTTGAGCTAATACTGGCTCCTAGCTTTACCGAAGCTGCAAAGGCTGAATTCTCAGACCGTAAAAATCTAAGGCTTATTGAGTATTCTTTAGGTGAGAGACAGGCAAGTAAACAGCTAGTATCAGTAAATGGTGGTTTGCTAGTACAGGACCTAGATATAAAGACAAAGGAAATAACAAAGGACATGACAATTACCAAGACTCAACCCACTGATGATATCCTATCCGACCTGTCCTTTGCTTGGAAGATAGTAAAGCATGTAAAGTCTAATGCAATAGTTGTTGTAAAAGACGGCGTAACTTTAGGTGTAGGGGCTGGACAGATGAATCGAGTTGGTGCCGCTGAGATAGCCTTAAAGCAGGCCCATGAAAAAGGCTATACAGAGAGACTTGTCTTGGGTTCTGATGCCTTCTTCCCCTTTTCAGACACAGTAGCCCTAGCATCGGAGATGGGAGTTGTCGCGATAGTTCAACCTGGCGGATCTATTCGAGATAAGGACTCTATAGAACTGGCAAATAAAAAAGGAATCAGCATGCTATTTACTGGCATGAGGCACTTTAAGCACTAATGAAAGTTCTAGTAGTAGGAAGTGGCGGTAGGTGCCATGCTATTATTCATGCCCTTAGTAAATCTGCCCAGGTAGACAAGATTTACGCAGCGCCAGGAAATGATGGCATGAGGGACCTAGCTAGCCTAGTAGCTATAAAAGAAACTGATGTTGATAGTTTGTTAAGCTTTGCCAAGGAAAATAGGATTGACCTAACAGTAGTAGGACCTGAGATAGCCTTAGAGGCTGGTATAGTAAATAGCTTTCAAGCTCATGGGCTAAATATCTTTGGCCCTAGTAGAGAAGCTGCCCAAATAGAATCAAGCAAGAGCTTTGCTAAAAACCTTATGCAAAAGTACAATATACCAACTGGAGCATACAAGGTATTCACCGACTATAAAGAAGCAATGGACTATGTTAGTCAGTATAGTAAAACTGCCTCATTCCCACTTGTAATCAAGTATGATGGATTGGCTGCAGGTAAAGGAGTAGTTATTGCCAAGGACCTAAGTATGGCGGAAAAAGCCCTTTATGACATGTTGGTGAAGGATATATATGGAGACTCCTCAGTTATTATCGAAGAATACCTGGAAGGGCCTGAGTTTACCTTTATGTGCTTTGTGGACCGTGAAAATGTATATCCTATGTTGGTATCCCAGGACCATAAAAGGGCATATGATGGAGACCTTGGACCAAATACAGGAGGGATGGGAGCTTATTGTGAGGTACCAATTATAAGTGCAGAAGATCAAAAAGAAGCCCTTGAGAAAATCATGAAGCCTGTGGCAAAGGCCATGGTACTTGAAGATATACCCTATAAGGGGGTACTTTATGGTGGCCTCATAAAGACTAAAGAAGGTATAAAGGTAATAGAATTTAACGCCCGCTTCGGTGATCCAGAGGCAGAGGTGGTTCTACCTAGGCTAGAAAGTGATATATTCGATGTTTTTATGAGTATCATAGAGGGTAAAGACCTAGAACTAAAATGGGATAAATGCTATACAATTGGAGTTGTCCTAGCTAGCAAGGGCTATCCTGGATCCTATGAAAAGGGATATAAAATACGGGGACTTGAAAATGTCAAAGGCCATATATATCATATGGGCACAAAGTTCGATGGCAAGGACTATATCACAAATAGTGGAAGGGTCCTGATCCTAGTACAGCAGGGTGCAAGCCTAGAAGAAGCCAGAGAAAAAGCCATGGAGGACATAAAAAATATCAAGTGTAATAAGCTCTTTTACAGAACTGATATTGGCTCAAAGTCATTAAATGCATAAAACAGATAATCATAGGGCCAGCCTTTTAGGCTGGCTTTTATGATAGTCTAGCCTAGCTTTAATTATCTTCTATGATTAGCTGATCCTCACTATTAAAAAAGCTTTTATAGCCTAGCTGGACAAATATTACTACAGTTAAGGCAACACTTCCAAGTATTGATAGCATAATTGCAATCTGGTACTCTATTGCTGTTAATGGAGATGTACCTGAGAGGATCTGCCCTGTCATCATTCCTGGTAGGAAAACTATACCCATACCAAGCATAGAGTTTATAGTAGGTAGAATGGCTGAATCAAAGGCACTATTTACAATATCTTTTGCTGCAATTTTAGGTGATGCTCCTAGCATTAGGGCAGACTCAACTAAGTGTTTTTTTGTTTGCATCCCATCGACTAGTTGATTGACTCCTACTGACACACCTGTCATGGAGTTGCCTATTATCATACCAGCTATAGGTATGAAATACCTAGGGTTATACCAAGGATTTACCCTTAAAACCACAAGTAAAAAGTAAAATAAGCAGCTTAAAGTACCAATTGTCATTGATATAGCTACAGCCCTTTTTAACCTTTTTGACAACCTATATTTAGCCCTCTTAAATATATTATAAACTGCAAACACTTCCATTATTATTACAACCCCTATAGTGAAAAAGGGATTTATATTATCAAATAAGTATACAAGTAGGTAACCAACCAGCACAAGCTGAACAGTCATTCTAACTGTGGATAGGAGGATTTGCTTTTCCCTTGCTATGCCCCTCATCCTTACAATTAGGATGAGTATTATTACAAAGACATAAGCAGCTACTAACTGCCATATATTAAGATTTACTGCTCCATTCATATTTCAGCACCTCCATGAGTATAGCTTTGCCCGCCTTTTATTTCAACAATCTCATCGGAGAACTGCCTGGCTATATTTATAGAGTGGGTTACCATCACCAGACTTTTGTGATTTCTTTTTGCACAGGCCACCATTTCTTCAATAATTATCTGCTCTGTTTCCTCATCAAGGGCTGAGGAAGGCTCGTCTAGGAGATAAACCTCAGGCTCCATAAGGATTATTCTAGCTAGGGCCAATCTTTGTTTTTCTCCTCCAGACAGGTTTTCAGCATTTTGGTCTAAGTCCTTATCTAGCTTAACTAGGTTTAAGACCTTACACAAGCTGTCATTGTCTACTAGATCTTTTTCTGAAAACCTTAACCCTGCTAAGAGGTTGTCCTTTATAGAGCCACTAAAAACTACTGGTTCTTGGCCTAGCATTACGACCTCCCGTCGCAGCTTAACAGAATCTAGGCTACTTAAAGCTTTGCCATCGTAATAGATCTCGCCACTATCACAGCTAATAAGCTTGTTTAGCAAGCGCAATAGGGTGGTCTTTCCACTACCTGATTGTCCTACAATTGAGGTAACCTTATATTTTTCAATCCTGAGTTTATCTATATCCAGGATATCCTTATACTTGACCTTATCAAATAAAAACATATAAATGCTCCTTTGTATTTTACATAAAAGCTAAGCTGATAATGCAAAAAGTAATTACTATATATAATATACCATTCAGGAATAAAGTCTACACGATGGTGCATAAAGAAAGAGAGCTTTAAAGCTAAGACAATTAATCCTAATTGAATTGATAAAGTTAAAAACTGAAAGACTATATCAAATGGATAAGTAAAAATAGCAAAAAATCGTTTCAAGAGGTGACAAACCTAATCTAGCAGGTATTAGGCAAACAGATGAAGAAATAAATTAGTATACCATTAAAATAGGAGGAACAAACATGGCTTTTGAATATCATGTAGCAAAGAACGGTTCAGATTCAGGAGATGGTACGAGAGAAAACCCTTTTCTAACTATCAGCAAGGCTGCTTCAGTTGCGGTTGCAGGGGATACAGTTACTGTTCATGAGGGTGTTTACCGGGAGTGGGTAATGCCAAAGTACAAGGGTTTAAGTAATACAAGGAGGATTACCTATCAGGCCGCAGAAGGAGAGAAGGTCGTTATAAAGGGCTCTGAGCGGATTCAAAGTTGGGAGCAGGTAGAGGGAACCATATGGAAATGTACACTGCCTAATGAGTTTTTCGGAGATTTTAACCCCTATAAAGAAAAAATTTTTGGTGACTGGCTAGTAAGGGGTGCTAATAAACATTTAGGCGATGTTTACCTAAATGGGATGTCATTCTATGAGGTGGACAGCTATGAAGACCTCCTAAATCCTAATATTAGGTATGAGGTCATAGATGATTGGACAAACAAGCTTACTAGGGTACTTAATCCAGAGCAAACAAAGTTCGTTTGGTTCTGCCAGGTAACAGATAATATCACTACAATCTATGCTAATTTTCATGGCTATAATCCCAATGAAGAACTAACTGAAATTAATGTACGAAGGAGCTGCTTTTATCCAAAAACCACTGGTATTGACTATATCACTGTAAGGGGCTTTGAAATGGCCCAGGCAGCTACTCCATGGACTCCTCCAACTGCTGACCAGCCCGGTTTGATAGGTCCAAATTGGAGCAAGGGCTGGATAATAGAAGATAATATTATTCATGATTCCAAATGTAGTGCCATAAGCATAGGCAAGGAGGCTTCTACAGGCAACAACTATAGGTCAGTTCGTAAGGATAAACCCGGCTATCAATACCAGTTAGAAGCAGTATTTGTAGCAGAACGGGCAGGATGGAGCAAGGAAAAAATCGGCTCACATATAATCCGCAATAACAGAATATATGATTGTGGTCAAAATGGGGTTGTAGGTCACCTAGGCTGTATCTTCAGCGAGATTTATAACAACCATATCTGTAGGATTGGTATAAAGCGGGAGTTCTATGGACATGAAATTGGAGGCATAAAGCTACATGCAGCCATAGATACAAAGATATATGACAATAGGATTCACGATTGTTCTCTTGGTCTTTGGTTAGATTGGCAAACACAGGGGACTAGAGTATCAAAAAATCTATTTTACCGAAATTGCAGGGACCTATTTGTTGAGGTAAGTCATGGGCCCTATATTGTGGACCATAATATCTTGGCATCTGAATATGCTCTAGACAACTTCGCCCAAGGTGGAGCCTATGTCAATAACCTTATCTGCGGTAAAATGGTCTTGCTTGAAATCCTAAACAGGTCTACTCCCTACCATGTGCCACATAGTACACAGGTAGCTGGCTTTGCCCTCGTCTACAGCGGCGATGATCGTTATTACAACAATATATTTGTTGGCGATAAAGACTTAGAAGGAGTTGGAACCTCACATTATAATGGCCATACATGTTCACTTGAGGAGTATATAAAAAAGGTTGATGAAATAGAGGGAGATGTAGAGTCCTTCCAAAAGGTCAAGCAACCAGTGTATATAAACAAAAACGCCTATCTAAATAGAGCCAAAGCCTTTGAAAGAGAAGAAGAAAAGCTATTAAATGTTGACTTTAATCCTCTTATTGAAATAATAGAAAAAGAGGATGAAGTATATCTGTCCTGTGTACTACCAGAAACTTTTGATGGCCTAAGGGGCGAAATTCAAACTAGCCAGACCCTAGCTAGGGTCAGGATTGTAGATGCTGATTTTGAGGAGACAGATGGTAGTAGCATAAGGCTGGACCTAGATTATTTAGGGGTTAAAAAGGCTGATAATTGCCAATTAGGTCCAATAGAGAGCTTAAGAGCAGGCAAAAATTATATAAAGGTTTGGAGCAAATAATGTTTCATTAGAAGCAAAGTGCTAAGATACCTTCAAAGTAGATCATCTAATTAGTATTATTAGATTATCTACTTTGAGTTTTTTACTAGGGACAGACTAGTATAGACTCTTTTGATAAATGGTGAAAAGTGTTAATATATATATAAGTGAATTTAAAAGCAATAGGCCCTAGCTATAGAGCATATTTCTTTAGCAAAAGGTTTTAGTCACAGTAGCTTTAAGAAAAGCAATTGGACTCCAAAAGCTCGATGTTTTGTTTCACAGATCCTATTGAACTAGTATATATTGAAAAATATGATAGGAAGCAGGAGTAGCTTAGAATGGATAGCACTTACAAAAAGGTAAAAAAGGTTTTATGGCTAATTTTAGGGGCCAACCTGCTAGTAGCTGCTATAAAAATAATAACAGGTGCAATCATAAAAAGCACAAGCATGGTAGCGGATGGCTTTCACTCTATAACAGATAGTACTTCAAATATAATTGGCATTGTAGGTATCAAACTCGCCTCACGGCCTAAGGACGATAACCACCCCTATGGTCATAAAAAAATAGAAATGCTAGCTGGTCTTTTTGTTGCAATTATGTTAGTACTACTTAGCTACAAGACTATAACTGATGCTGTTGCTAGAATTTCAAACCCAATAATGCCAAAGGTTTCGTTAGAGAGTTTACTTCTTTTAGTCTTTACAGTTCTTTTAAATATTTTAGTTAGCACATATGAGTACAAAAAGGGTAAAGAGCTCGACAGCATGATCTTAATTTCAGACTCTATGCATACTAGAAGTGATGTATATGTGTCATTAGGGGTACTAGTGACCCTTATTCTAATAAAGCTAGGCTTACCACCAATAATAGATCCTATAGCCTCATTTATTGTAGCCGCCTTTATAATACATGCTGCATATGAAATACTAAAAGATAATATAGGTATACTGCTAGATAAAGCAGTGGTTGATGTAGACAAGATAAAAGAAATAGCCCTTAGCTTTGAACAGATAAAGGATGTTCATGATATAAGGAGTAGAGGCACAAAAAATGACCTTTATATAGATATGCATATAAAGATTAAAGCAGATATGGACATTGAAAGCTCACATGATCTAATACATAAACTAGAAGACAGGCTTAGAAAAGACATCAGTGAAAGTGTACAATTAATAACTCATATAGAACCATACCACAATGATAAACAGGGAGGACTTAAGATGACAGGCAATGAAATGACACATAGCCAAAAGGAAACAAAGGGTCCAAAGGCGCCAAAGGATCCAGTAAAAAAGCGTAGTGGCTTTTATATTATGTTAGACACCAAGATAGAAGCGACAAAAAGAAATGTCGGCAGACCATCACAAGAGATCTATCTAGTAGGTGAACAGCACAAGACCAAGGCTAGGCTTGTAGGTGGTATCACGGACGAAAGTATATTAAAGTATCTTGAATCCTGCCAGGGTTTTAGAACCCTTGTACATAGTATAGGAGTATCATTAAAATCAACTGAGGACCCAGAGGGTACAGCATGCTTCATCCTACAAAACTGGGGCAAGGAGGATATATATAATACCGGTACAAAAATTGAATTGGAGTGTCCAAAGGATGGAAGGGAGATAATACTAAAGCTTGATGATTATGATTTCTCTCCTTATGACGATGTACCAGGCAAGTATGCTTTTGAGTTAGACAGACCCGGCGAGGTGGCAGAAGCCACAATTAGGTATTATCTAAACGATGGATTTGAGGTCAAGGAGGCAAGCAAAGAAGAGCCTGTTAACTTTAAAAGCCCTGCCTACAAGGAAATGATTGCCAAGTCCCTGCTTAGTAAGGGGAATAACTATAGGCTAAAGAAGGCTATTGAAAAGGCTAAAAGGGGGGAGGATGTAACAATAGCCTATATAGGAGGTTCAATAACCCAAGGTGCATCAGCAAAGCCAATAAACAAAGAATGCTATGCCTACAAGTCATACAAGCTTTTTAAAGACATGTTTGCTAGTGGTCAAAAGGATAATATACATTTTATAAAAGCAGGTGTTGGAGGTACCCCTTCACAGCTTGGGATGATTCGTTATGAGAGAGATATATTAAGAGATGGCAGGGTTGAGCCTGATATTGTAATAGTAGAGTTTGCAGTAAATGACGAAGGGGATGAGACTAAGGGTATATCATATGAAAGTTTGTGCCTGAAGATCCTAGCAGCAGAAAACAAACCTGCCCTTATCTTATTGTTTAGTGTGTTTGTAAACGACTGGAACCTCCAGGATAGGCTAGCACCAGTAGGCTACCATTATGATTTACCTATGGTGAGTGTAAAGGATGCTGTCGTGGACCAATTCAAGCTCACAAAGGACATGGGTAATGTTATTACAAAAAGACAATTCTTTTATGATATATACCATCCAACCAACGAAGGGCACACAATTATGGCTGATTGCCTAGCCTATCTTTTTAAGGTAACTGATGAAGCAGATATATCTAAAGAGGACATTATTATAAATAAAAGTCCAATTATAGGTAATGATTTTAGGGGCATAAAGCTGCTCGACAGAAGGGATATGACTCATTTAGCCCAGGTTGATGAAGGAAGCTTTACAGGAACAGACACAGACCTTCAAAAGGTTGAAATGGACACAGATGTGACAGGGACAGCACAGTTCCCATATAATTGGATGCACATACCAGGTACAGGAAATAAGAGCTTTACTATAAAGATAAAAAGTAAAAGCCTGATTTTAGTCTATAAGGATTCAGATAAGAGTAACTTTGGTAAGGCTGATATTATAATTGATGGCCAATATGTTAGAACGGAGGACCCCCATATTAACAACTGGACCCATTGTAATGCAGTAATATTATACAAGGATACCGAATGTAAGGAACACACAGTAGAGATTAAAATGGCTGAAGCCGATCAAGACAAATTCTTCACTATACTTGGATTTGGATACACCTTTTGATAAATATAAGCTTTACTAAAATCTAAAAAGCTCACATTAGGGCTAGGAAAATCGTTTTTTAGTTATAGGCCAATAATCTGATTGTTGGCCTATAGCTTCTTTGTAAAATAAAAGTAAAAGGCCAGCAGAGGTTCTCTTAGCAAGGGGCAAGGAACACTTGGTAACCTTAAAAAAACGTTCCTCATCCTTTTCTATATCCTTGTACTTTTTATGTATTTTTAAGGCAGTTCTCGCATTAAAGCGGATGAAATTTTCTATAGAGTCTAAAAGATAACTTCCACTACTAACCCTAAACTCATGAACATACTGGTACATTCGTTTCACAAAGGTTTCATATTGACGATGGTTATCTAGGAGTCTGATGTTGGCATGCTGGGGTATAGTCATATCCTGTACTATATGAAGGCTTGCACCTAGGTAAAACAATGCCTTGTCATACTTACCATTTTCCCATAATAGCTTGGCCTTATTATAATAGTTGACCCCCAAATCCATAGCATTTTTCCTGCCATATAGCCCCTTTTTCTTGTAGGGATTATAAAAATGAGAGCTACTTTTAAAGTCCTGGTCAGCCCAAACAGCACCCTTGTTGATCTGGCTAATACAGTTAGTATAGAAGTTGAATTCGTGTATATAGTTATCATTGCTAAGTATCTTAACAGCCTGCGAATTAATATATTTGTGAACTAAACACTGGGTCTTTATTAGCCTTCTTTTAAAGGGGCTAATAATGCTAAATATCGTCTCTAAAAGATTATCATAGCTTGCTTCTAAAATATTCATTTAGGTCACCTACAAAAAAGAATGCGTTTGCTCAGCTAAGACTTATTCTTTGCAAGTACTAATCTTATTATTTATTGAAAAAAATTTTTATTAGGAAGAATAGAGGACTTAATGCTTATATAAATAGACTTACTGTTTATTAATTAGTAGTTTTATATTATAATAGTTTGGTGATAGCAGTTAAATATAGCCCTAAGATTGTGAGGCGAGCTTAAAAATGGATATATTAGAGCTTATTAAGGCGATTATACTAGGAATTATTCAAGGGATTACCGAATGGCTACCTATCAGTAGTACTGGCCACTTATTACTAGCAGAAGAGTTTCTAAAGCTTGATGTTGATCAGACTTTTATGGAGATGTTTAGAGTAGTCGTCCAGTTTGGTTCAATACTAGCGGTTGTGGTACTTTACTTTAACAAACTCAACCCCTTTTCTAAGAAAAAGACTGTCAAGCAAAAGACTGACACATGGAATCTATGGTTTAAGGTCTTTGTTGCAGTCCTGCCTGCGGCGGTTATTGGACTTCTCTTCGATGATTGGTTTGATGCTAACTTTTATAACTACATAACTGTATCAATCACACTAATAATCTATGGTATCTTATTTATTGTTGTAGAGAACATTAACAAAAATAAAAGGGCAGGTATCCGTGACTTATCTCAGATATCCTACAAAACTGCCTTTATTATAGGTCTTTTTCAGGTACTAGCACTAATACCAGGCACATCAAGATCAGGGGCTACTATCATCGGTGCAATGGTTATTGGAACATCAAGGTATGTAGCAGCTGAGTTTACCTTTTTCCTTGCTATACCAGTCATGTTTGGGGCAAGCCTACTTAAGATATTAAAATTTGGATTGTCCTTTACTCAACTAGAGGCAGCTATTTTGTTGATAGGTACCCTGGTATCATTTATAGTATCAATAATAGCAATTAAGTTCCTAATGAATTATATTAAAAAGAACAACTTTAAGGTATTTGGCTACTATCGAATAGGCCTAGGGCTAATCATACTAGCTTATTTTTTGATATTTGGCTAGGCAATTGATCTTATATTAAAGTATCTTTAATATACATGCATATATGCGTTAAATTCCAATGTGTAGTTTAAAGGAGTAGGAAATGAGTAGGATGGCAAGAAAACAGCTAAAAAAGAATAACAAAAAAACTATTCTCTTAGTGATCACCTTTTTAATATTTGCTGCCTCAGTACTAGCTTTATTATCGATTAAGAGTATTAACCCCATTGTAACAGTAGAAGCAGGTACAGAATTTCCTGATATAAAAAAATTTTTGAACTATAATTCTAAAAAAGCATACTTTGTGGACAATGTAGAAGAAATCGACATGACTACACCAGCTGTCCATGAGCTTACAATTGGAATTGGCAACAAGACCTATAGTTCAAAGCTACAGGTGGTAGACACTTGCCCACCAAAAGCATATATTTCAGACAGGTCAATCATATCTGGTTCAAATATCGAGGCTAGCGATTTTGTTGACTTAGCCTTTGACGTAACTGAACTTGATATCTACTACAAAGCAGAACCGGACTTTACAAAAGCTGGTTCGCAAGATATAACCATTGTTCTTGAAGACACTAGCGGTAATAAATCTGAGTATACTGCCAAGCTTGAGATTATTCCTGATACAGAACCACCCACTATACAGGGTGTCCATGATCAAACAGTATATATAGGTGATACTATCTCCTATAGGCAAGGTATAATTGTTAGAGACAACAGAGATGAAAATGTTGAGCTAAAAATAGATAGTAGTGCTGTTAATCTTAGGAAAGAAGGAAGCTACCAAGTAATATATACAGCAGTTGATAGTTCTGGCAACGAGGCTGTAGAGATAGCAACTATAAATGTAATGGAAAAGCCAGCCAGTCTTTTGGCTGAAGAAAAGTTATATGAGCTAGTAGATCAGGTCTTGGAGAAAATAATTAAAGATGATATGACAGACTTAGAAAAGTTGTGGGCTATCTACAAATGGACTCGAAACCATATATATTTTACAGGGGATTCTGATAAAACTGACTGGGTGGCTGAAGCTACTCGGGGTATACAAAAGGCATCAGGAGATTGCTTTACCTATTACGCTACTTCCCATGCCCTATTATCAAGGGCTGGTTTTGAAGATATTAAAGTTAACCGAGCAAGAGACAATAGCTATCATTCATGGAATCTTGTAAAATACAATGATCAGTGGTATCATTTTGATGCAACACCAGCCAGTAGAAGCTATTACTATGTATGTTTTATGCGTACAGATGCTGAGGTAGAAGAATATTCAAAATGGCGAATAGACTATTATTATTTTGATAAAAGCAAATACCCTAGCTCAGCTGTTGAACCTATTGAGCATGAAAGAAATGTATATAGATAAATACCAAAACACATGAAAGGGTAAGGGGTTTATGCAAACAAATATACTGCAGTATTTGGAGGAAACAGTTAAAAAGTTCCCAAATAAAGTTGCATTTGCAGATGAAGACTTTAGTCTAAGCTTTACTGAACTATTTGACCAAAGTAGGTCTATAGGAAGTTATTTAATAAGCCAAGACTGTTATAAGGAGCCAGTAGTAGTCTTTATGAACAGGCATCCTAAGGCTATTGCCGCCTTTTTAGGTGTGGCTTATAGTGGCTGTTTTTATGTTCCTGTAGATGAGGAAATGCCCTCTTTTAGGATTGAGTTGATTATAAAAAAGCTCAAGCCAAAAGCTCTTATTTGTGATCCGGCTTCTTTAGACTTATTAGAAAAATACAAATATGAGGGACTTGTACTTCTATACGATGACATTGTTAATACACCCATAAATCAAGCTGCTCTAGATAAGATCAGGGCAAAGGCCATAGACACTGACCCACTTTATATAGTATACACATCTGGATCAACTGGTATACCAAAGGGGATAGTAGGTAGCCATAGAGCAGTCATTGATTATATTGAGAGTCTGTCACCAGTTCTTTCTTATAACAGTGAGACAGTGTTTGGTAGCCAGAGCCCCTTGTATTTTGATGCTTGTTTAAGGGAGATTATCGGAACTATAAAGCATGGTTCTACAACTTATCTCATCCCTAAATCCTATTTTATGTTCCCAATAAAACTTGTTGATTTTCTTAATGAATACAAGGTCAATACAATATGCTGGGTTGTTCCTGCACTTACAATGATCTCTTCTCTAGGTGTACTAGAAAAGAAAAAACCAGAGTATTTACATACTATAGCCTTTGTTAGTGAGATTTTTCCTATAAAGCAGTTTAATATCTGGAGAAAGGCCTTACCAGAGGCCAAGTTTGTTAACCTATATGGTCCAACAGAGACCACTGGCATTTGCACTTATTATATAGTAGATAGAGATTTTGGCTTAGATGATGTTATTCCGATAGGAGGACCACTCAAGAATACAGATATATTCCTGCTAGATGAAAATGACCAAGAACCTCCTCTAGGTGAACTTGGGGAAATATGTATTCGTGGTACTTGCCTAACCCATGGTTACTATAATGATTTCGAGAGGACCCAGGAAGCCTTTGTACAAAACCCACTAAATACTGTGTACCCTGAGCTTATATATCGTACCGGTGACCTTGCTAAATATAATGAGTATGGTGAATTAGTATTTGTTAGCCGTAAGGACTTTCAAATAAAGCATATGGGCCATAGGATAGAGCTAGGGGAGATAGAGATAAATGCGACAGGGATAGATGGGGTACACCAGGCATGTTGCGTATATGACAAAGATAAGTCCAAGATAGTCCTTTACTATGTAGGCAGTATAAGCGAAAGAGAAGTAGCAGGACAGTTAAAAAAGGTCCTACCCAGGTATATGGTGCCAAACAGTATTAGGTCGCTAGAAACCATGCCCCTGACTGCAAACGGTAAGATAAACAGGTCATATTTAAAGGAAATAACAGAGAAAAAAAGGAGAGAAAATGATGGAAATATTGCTTGAAATCCTAGAGGAATTACATCCAGACGTTGACTTTGAAAACTGTGAGACCCTGATAGATGATAAGATTTTAGATTCATTTGATATCATAACCTTGGTAGCTGATATTAATGATGAGTTTGGCGTGGCAATACCTGCTGAAGAGCTCATACCGGAGAATTTCAACTCAGTAAAGTCCTTGTATGCATTAATTGAGCGATTGTCTGAGGAGGGCTAAGTAAAAAACCAATGTTATTTACATCCTTTGATTTTATTCTATTTATCTCTTTGTTATTTGTGATCTACTATATAATACCAAAGAAACTACAATGGGGACTCCTGCTAGTAGCTAGCTATCTTTTTTATTTTATAGCAGGGCCAAAATATCTAATATATATCCTTGTCACAACAGCATCCACCTATTTAGTTGGCCGTAAAATTGATCAACTAGAGATAAGGCAAAAGCACTACTTTGAGGCCAACAAGGATATGTCAAGAGCAGACAAGAAAGAACATAGGTCTAAAACTAAGGCTAAGCAGTGGAAGTGGTTATTGGTATGCCTTGTATTTAATTTTGGTATATTAGCTGTTGTCAAATATACTAACTTTACAATACATAATATTAATATCCTATTAAATTCATTTGGCAGCGATAGAAAACTATCCTTTCTAAGCATTGCCTTGCCCATGGGTATTTCATTTTATACCTTCAAGACAATGGGCTATATTATAGATGTATATAGGAAAAAGTATAGAGCTGAAAAGAACTTTTTCAAGCTTGCCCTCTTTGTGTCATTTTTCCCACAGCTCATACAAGGACCTATAAGCAGGTATGATAATTTATCAAAAACCCTATTTAAAGGGCACAAGTTTAACAGCAAGCAAGTCGGCTATGGAGTTCAAAGGATTATTTGGGGCTACTTTAAGAAACTAGTATTGGCTGACAGGATACTTATTGCAGTAAATACACTAGTCGGAGACCCAGACCTGTATCAAGGAGGCTATGTATTTGTTGGAATGCTCTTTTACGCCTACCAACTCTATGCTGATTTCACAGGCGGAATTGATATTACAATAGGTATTGGTCAGGTGTTGGGTGTAGAGATGGAAGAGAACTTTAACAGACCATACTTTTCCAAATCTATAGCAGAGTATTGGAGACGATGGCATATTACCATGGGAACTTGGTTTAAGGACTATCTCTTTTATCCAATTTCCGTTTCAAAGCCAATGCTGAACCTATCTAAATTTTCTAGGAAAAAGTTTGGTAATGTACTAGGCAAGCGTATACCCATATACTTATCTACGAGCCTTGTATGGTTTACAACAGGACTATGGCATGGATCAAGCTGGAACTTTATTGTATGGGGTCTTACTAACTGTTTTGTGATCTTGCTATCTCAAGAGTTTAGACCATTTTATGATTGGTTCCATAGCAAATTCAAGGTGAAAGACAAGCTTTCCTTTAGGATTTTCCAAATTGTGCGTACAGTACTGCTTATGAGTTCAATAAGAATGTTTGACTGCTACAGAGATGTGCCAATGACCTTTAAAATGTTTGGAACTATGTTTTATAAATTTAACATAAGACAATTATTTAATGGTTCTTTACTCAAGATTGGCTTAAGCGCAGCAGATTATCTAATACTTTTTGCTGGCCTTATAGTTCTAACAACAGTTAGTATCCTGCAAGCTAGGGGGAGTGTTAGAGAAAGGCTTGATAATAGGCCTATAGTAAGGAACGCTTTCTACTATACCTTGATTATCTGTATAATAATCTTTGGTGCTTATGGGGTTGGATATGACTCTAGTCAGTTTATATACAACCAGTTCTAGGAGGATAAGATGGACAAAAAAAGGATAATTCTAAATATTGTTGTTGTCTGCCTTATATTATTCAGCTTATATATACTTCAAAACCTACTAATGCCAAAGTATGTGTCAGCAATAGTAGAGGGGTCTTTAATAGAAGAATACTATAATGAAAAGGCAGACTACAATCATGATATTATTTTTATAGGGGACTGTGAGGTATATGAAAGTTTTTCGCCTATCAGTTTATGGAAAAACTATGGGATTACTAGCTATATTAGGGGTAGTGCTCAGCAGCTCATTTGGCAGTCCTACTACCTGCTAGAGGAGACCCTAAAGTATGAGACACCAGAAATTGTTGTCTTTAATGTACTTGCCATGCAGTACAATGAGCCTCAAAAGGAAGCGTACAATAGATTGACATTAGATGGTATGAGGATGTCAGCAAGCAAGATTAGGGCTGTTAAAGCCTCAATGATGGAGGATGAGAGGCTGATTGACTATATTTTCCCCATATTAAGGTACCATTCTAGATGGAATGAGTTAACAAGTGAGGACTTTAAGTATATATTTAAGAAAGATAAATTATTCCATAATGGCTACTATATGAGGGTAGATGTTAAGCCTGTAACATCAATTCCTAGGGGGAGAAAGCTAGCCAATTATCAATTTGGTGATACAGCCTATCTATACCTTGATAAAATTACAAAACTATGTAAAGATAATGGTATAGAATTAGTACTAGTAAAGGTCCCTAGTATATACCCTGTTTGGTATGACCAATGGGAGCAGCAAATAGAGGACTATGCAAGTAAGAATGATCTTTTGTATATTAATTTTTTAGAGCTAATAGATGAGGTGGGTATAGACTATAGTAAAGACACCTATGACGCAGGGCTACATATGAATCTTACAGGTGCAGAAAAACTCTCTCTTTATTTAGGAGATGTCCTAACCAAAACCTATGACTTAACAGATAAAAGGACTAATAAAGAGTACCAAGAAATATGGCAAGAAAAGATAGATTTCTATGAGCAGATGAAGGCACAGCAGTATTATGAGTTAGAAAAGTACGGATATTTAAAAAGCTTTGGTGCAAAAGCACCAGAAGATTAAAATAGTTAAATTAGCTTTCAAAAGGGAGGGAGAAAGTATAATCATGAAAAAACTAGCTATTATCTTGTTAGTTATAGCCTTGTTCATAGCAGGCTGCGCCCAGGATGATAAAACACCAGCAAACAACAAGGATGGACAAGATATAAAATCTGGATCCAACTTAGATAAGGCCGATAATAAAGAAGACGAGAAAGATAAAGAAGACCCAGACAACAATAATAATCAGACAGAGTATGTCTTTGAAACAGCAGGCATCACAATCGCTGTGAATGGGGAATTAGGTCCCATCTTAGAAAAACTAGGAGAACCCTTAGAATACTTTGAGGCACCTAGCTGTGCTTTTCAGGGTATGGAGAAAATATATACTTATAATAGCTTTGAGATAACAAGCTATGAGCTAGATGGCAAGGATTGTGTACTAGCTATTGTATTGCTAGATGACACGGTAGCTACAAAGGAAGGCATCCATCTATATGCTAGTTTAGATGATCTTATCAAAGTATATGGTGATAATTACAAAGAATCCTTTGGCCTATATGAGTATGAAGAGGGCATTAGCAGGCTATCCTTTTTTGTAGAGGATAACAAGGTTACATCTATTGAATACACACTAGTAACAGAAGAATAAATATAACTATAGGTAAAGGTAATTTATACTCAATCTTTTAATATAAAGGGGATATGAACTCGATAAGTTTCATATCCCCTTTAACATTCTGTATAAGCTTAAATCTTATTGATTGTAAGTTTTTGTTTATTTAGCAAAAACCTCAGGCTTTACTACATCGCCATGCTCAGCTTGTGTAGCCTTTAACCTAGCTACCTGATCGTTGAGTTCCTTTAAAAAGCTTTCAGGCATTTCTACAGAGCTAAAGATTTTGGACATACGGTCCATCTTCTCTAGATACTTGCCAACTCTGACTGAGAACTGCTCGTTGTATTCATCCACAGTGTAGTCATAATCTAGGTTAGCCTTAAATAGTTCTTTTAAGTCTTCGTACTTTGGTATTCTTCCAATTGGAGTTTCAATAGCATCGTATTCGCCATTTACACGTCCTTCAGCCCAAAGTATCCAAACCTTTTTGTCTAGCTTGCCATTTAGGTATTTACCGTTTTCGCCCTTTAGGAAGTAGTTGGTTGAATATACGGTTGGAGCCTTGTCAAGGTTGTTACCGAACTTAAGGTGATTTTCTACGTACTTTCCTAGAGGTACTACTAAAAAGTCTAGGTTAGCCATAGGATCATGGTTTCTTACTCCCTCTTTACCTAAAATAGCGGCTGTGGTTTCAGACTCGATGGTTGCACCCACAAATACGCCATGGGACCAGCTTAAGGATTCTGCTACCGGTACAGTAGTATCGGAGTCTCTTCCACCATAAACGATGGCTTGTACTTCAACGCCATTTGGGTCATTAACCTTGTCATCTGCATTGGCTAGCTCATTTATAGCAATTGTATACCTAGCATTTTTATGAGCATAGTCTATTTCTTTACCATTGGCATCCTTCTTGCCCTTGTACCATTCACCAGAGAAGTTTCTACCCTTGTCTGGTACCTCTTGGCCCATTCCTAACCAATAGGGCTTATCATCATTAACTAATACGTTAGAGAAGATAACTTCTCTTGGTGTTGTAAGGGCTTCGTATATTAAGGGGTCATCCTCTGGATTAACATCCTGGATTATACCGAAAATACCCTTTTCAACGTTTACTGCCTTAAGCTTGCCATCTATATTTTTTAGATAGGCAATATCATCGCCAACTATTGTTTGGCCTGGTAGCATAGCTGTACTGGTCTTACCACAAGCACTTGGGAATGCACCTGCGAAATATGTCTTACGGCCAGGTTTCCCCTGTACACCCATAAGGAACATATGCTCAGCTAGCCAATCTTCGTTATTAGCTTTTTGGATAGCTAATCTAAAGGCCAATTTTTTGAGGCCTACGCTATTTCCAGCATATTGGTTGTTTACTGTATAGACCCTGTTTTCTACTAGATCGATAAATATTCTACGTTTGTCTATATTTTTAGTTGTTCCATTTTCCAGCTCTCCTGCGGAGTGGAGGAATAAAAAGAAGTCATCTGACCCATTGAGTCTCTTAAACTCTTCATAGCCAGTCCTATAAAGAATCTGCTCACTGTGTGTTACATAGGCTGAATCTGTTATTTGCATAGCTCTTTGTGAGAAAGGTGAGTTTGTTGGTCCAAGGCTAAAGAAACTTACTAACATTTCTTTACCTTCCATAATGCCATCCATAATTTCTCTAACTTCAGCAACTCCATCAGGCTGTAGCATATCATTAACCTTGATACCCCAGTTTACTTTTTCTTTTACTAGGTATCTGGTGTTGGCCTTATCCCTACCTTGATCATTTATGCCATCAAAGTGTACTGTGTGACCTTCCATGCGAAGCTTGCTTTCCTCCCCATTCTTTAGGGCCAGCTCCTTTACATAGTTTATGTCTTCTTCTGAGTCGGTTATGACTGTGACTTTTGCTGGTTTACATAGGTCTATGGCATCCTGTAGATACTCCATGACTTTTTTGTTATTAAGCTGTTCTAACTTTTTTAAGTTTGCTTCACTTATTACCATTGAAAAACCTCCTCTAAATTATTATTGTGTACATTATATTCATCAGGTATAAACTCAACTTTTATTCAGTATTTTTTTAGTAAATTACTGAAAAAAGAATGTGTGCCTGACAAAAACCGATTTTCTTTTCTATTATACTAAAGAAACAGCATTAAGCCAAGGGATTATAGAAAAGTAAATGATAATTATTGCAATAACCAGTAAAAATACTTCTAAATAAAAAAATACCAGTGTTATCTTTTACCAGATACACATTTATAAAGCAGAGACCTGTTCAAGTACGAAATGGCTAGTTTGTTAGTATTATAAGGGATGGTTTAGGCAGTTTCTATAATTTTAAAATCCAAAATATCCTATAGTATAATAAGGGATCAAATTAATGTTGCAAGTATTTAATTTATAAATTGCATAGCACTGATTTCTCTTATATAATAGCTTAAATGATCATATTAAATTATTGTGAAAGTAGCGAGGTGTAGGGCTAGTGTACGGATGGCTGGTAGTAAACCATTTTCTTAGACCAGAAAAGTTCGATTTATTATATAGTTGGCTAGAAAGTGCTGCTGAAAAAAGGGGTCATAGGCTTGTTAGATTGACCAATGCTCAGGCTATGTTTACCATTACTAATGGAAAGTTTCAGCCTAATCTTAGTCTAGAATATGAGCCTAACCCAGACTATGTTATATTTTGGGACAAGGATGTAGGCTTAGCCAGGATGCTAGAAAGCAGGGGTCTTAGACTCTTTAATAAAGCAGAGTCAATTGCAGTATGCGATGACAAGAGTTTGACCCACATCTGTTTGGCCAATAAAGGAATAAGGATGCCAAAAACTATAATAGCACCAATGACCTTTTCAAACATTGGATATAATGATTATAGTTTTTTAGAAACTATTACAAATGAAATTGACTTTCCTATAGTTGTGAAGGAATGTCACGGTTCTTTTGGACAGCAGGTTTATCTAGCTAAAGACAAAGAACAGCTTATAGGGATTGTGAGGAATATTGACCACAAGCCTATGCTTTTTCAAGAGCTTATAAGTTCTAGTTGGGGCAAGGATATAAGGATAAATGTAGTAGGCGGAAAGCCAGTAGCTTCTATGCTTAGATATTCTGATAGCGATTTTAGGTCTAATATTTCTAACGGCGGTAGGATGCAAGACTATAAGCCTACTGAGGCACAACTTGACTTGGCAATTAAGGCCTGTGAGGCTCTTTCTTTAGATTTTGCGGGTGTAGACATACTCTTTGGAGAAAATGATCAGCCTATACTATGCGAAGTAAACTCTGGTCCCCAGTTTAAGAGCACTTATGATTGCACAGGTGTTAATGTAGCAGATTTTATTATCGACCATATAAGTCGTGAGATGAGGAGATAAATATGTTAGCATGGCTCATTTACGATAAAGCAGGAGCCAAAAGAAACAAGCACTATATTTCTATATATTTTGAAGAATGTAGTAAGCGTAATATAGACCTTGTCCTCCTATATAAAGAGGATATAACTATAGGAGTAAGGGGAAACAAACCATTTATACTGCACAAGGGTATAGAAGGGGAAAGACCTGACTTTGTCATATGCCGCACTATAGACCCCCTACTTAGTAGGCAACTAGAAATAATGGGGATAAGGGTCTTTAATAACTATAAAGTGAGCTTAATATGTAATAATAAGCAAAGGACCTACCAGTATATTTCTCAAAGCGGTATTAAAGTAATGGACACAATTTTTGCAGATAAAAACTATAGCGGGACTATAGAATTCCCAGCAGTAGTGAAACCAGCAAGGGGTAGGGGAGGGGAAAACGTTTTCCTTGTAGAAAGCAAAAATGAGTACAGGTCAGCAATTGCAAAAATCCAAGAAGATCAGATAGTAATTCAAAAGCCAGCTAGTGATTTGGGTAGAGATCTCAGGGTTTATGTAATTGGCAAAAGAATAATAGCAGCTATGCTAAGGGTGTCAGATAATGATTTTCGTAGCAATTATTCACTTGGTGGTTCAGCCCACCCCTATACCTTATCTTTAGAACAAAGAGAAACTATCAATAAAATAATTGATATCTTTGATTTTGGATTGGTAGGCATAGATTTTGTATTTGACAAGGGTCAGATGGTATTCAATGAAATAGAAGATGTAGTAGGCTCAAGAATGCTTTATGCCAAAACAAATATAAATATTGTATCAGAATACATTGATTACATAGTTCAAAAAGTTGAGATAGACTTTTAAAACTTTCAAAACAGAAGGAGCCAGCAGGCTCCCTAGTAGGGGTGGAAAGGGCAATGCCACTTAACTTAAGCGATAGTTCAAAGAAATTAAGATATAGAAAAAGGGCAGGCATTCTTTTCCTTTTGACGGTCCTAATTGTCCTATTTTTCTATTATCAAAACAATGCACTACAAATAACAAGAATTGATATTGCTAGTTCAAAGGTAAATAATGATTTTAGCATTGTTCACTTGTCTGATCTACATGGCAAGACCTTTGGCAAGGCTAGTCATAGCTTAATTACTAAGGTTGAGTCATTAAATCCTGACATTATTGTCTTTACTGGAGATCTAGTTGATAAAAATAGTAGTATTGATAAAAGTGTTGAAACACTAGAAAGGCTTACTTCTATAGGCCCAGTATACTATGTTCCAGGCAATCACGAGTATAGGTCTAATAAGTTAAGTAACCTTTATAGTAGATTAGAGCAAACAAGTGTTATTGTATTGGAAAACCAATCCCACGAAATTGAGCATGGAAATAGAACAATCTCTATCTTTGGTATAGACTATTTGGCAGACAGTAGCAAGGAAATAAATAGTAGGTTAGCTGAATTCGCTGAGCAGGATATGTATAAAATAGTCCTAGATCATTATCCTGAAAATTTTAGTAATCATATATCCTATGATATTGATCTAGTATTGTCAGGCCATGCACACGGTGGACAGTTTATACTTCCATTTCTAGGTGGCTTGTACTCACCTGGCCAAGGTTTTTTTCCTAAGTATTACAGGGGGATTTATACAGAGGACAATACAAGTATGGTTGTAAGCAGGGGCTTAGGTAATAGTGTCATACCAATTAGGCTTTTTAATAGACCTGAGATCGTACATATAAGACTATTATCACAATAGGGGAAACAGGTGATAATTAAGGCTAAAGGCCATGCCATATTAATTAAATTGACTTACTATGATTAGCCAAACAATATGTTGTAGGTTAATAATTAAGTAGACCGCAAGCATGATATTAACCAACAACTTAGATACTTTTAATTGTGAATGACTAGCTTCCTTTATCCTTTTAATTAATAATGCAATTAGCAGGCCAGGGACAAGCCCTTTGACAAGAAAGCATAGCATAGGATTTCTTAGTAGCTCTTTAACAATTAGATTAGCTTCATCAAACAAGCCTGTTTTAATAAGCAAGAGGGTAAAGACAAGGTCTGTAATGTTTAGAAGATAAAGCAGAACAAGCTTATACCTTATTTTTTTTGTAGCATCTGCCTTTATAGAGTAATTCATTATATACATCCCACCTTGTTAATAATTATTGCCAATTATCTGGAAATAGTACATTTGGCTATAAATTATTATCAAGATGAGAAAAGCAAGCTAGAACAAAAGAAAGTCTTATATATTTATAAAAAACACCATAAAGCAGATAGACCAGCTACAGGATGCTCTAATCTGCTACGGTGTTATAGAAAAGTTAAGTATTCTAATAGATAAGTGATCCTAATTGTAGGTAACTATTTAAAAAGACAGGAAGAGAAACACTTTAATTAGTGGCTGTCTTTACCCTAATAGAGTAACTAATAGATACAGAATCCTTAAGCATTGCGGATACTGCACAATATCTTTCCTGAGATAAAGAAACTGCCTTTTCTAGCTTGTCCATGGGTAGTTCGTCTCCTGTGAATACATAGGTTAGGTTAATTTTGCTATAAATTTTTGGGTGTTCATTTGAGCTTTCTGCTTCTGCTTCTATTGTAAAATCGGTTGGTTCAACCCTCATTTTCCTCAGGATAGATATAACATCCATACCTGTACAGCCTATAAGGCTAGCTAGTAATAGCTTCTTAGGAGTTGGACCCTCATTATCCCCACCAAATGCCTCTACTGCATCCATTACGATTTTGTGACCATCAATCACACTTTCAAAGGACATATTATTCTTAAGTCTACCTTTAACTTTTACCATATAAAACACCTCATTATTTGATATTATAGTATTATATTTACCCCACACTTAAAGAGGTAAACATATACTGGACAGGGTTACAAAAACCCACCACAAAATTAAATTAAAAGGACTGAGTTAGTTTGAGCAATTTAAACATATTGTATGAAGACAATCATATATTAGTAGTCGTAAAACCAGCAAATGTCCTATCCCAAGGAGATTATACAGGGGATCAGGATATGGTAACCCTACTAAAGAACTATATAAAAGAGAAATACAATAAGCCTGGCAATGTTTATCTTGGCTTGGTCCACAGGCTAGACAGACCTGTTGGGGGGACAATGGTATTTGCTAAGACATCAAAGGCAGCTTCTAGACTATCAGAGCAAATCAGGCAAAGGAGCTTTAAAAGGACCTATATAGCTGTTGTAGCTAATGGGAGCCTAAAGGATACAGATACCTTGGTGCATTATTTGCTAAAGGACAAAAGACGTAACAAGGTAGCTGTTGTAGATAAAGAAACGATTGGTGCTAAGGAAGCTATATTAGAATATAGGGTATTAGCTAGAAAAAGCGACCTTAGCCTAATAGAAATACAGCTCCATACAGGTAGAGCTCATCAAATCCGAGTTCAGCTCAATGCCATAGCCAGTCCCATAGTAGGTGATCAACTATATGGAACAAGAGGAGCAGACAAGGGTGTTCAGATAGCACTTTGGGCTAGCAAAATTACTTTTATGCATCCTACAAAAAAAGAAGAACTAGAGTTTTGCTCTATGCCAGAAAAGCGTTACCCCTGGAGCCTATTCGATTTATGAAAATTTCCTCATTTAAACTCTTTTTTTAATGCTTCAAATATGGGCAAGGACCTCTCTATTGTTTGAAGACTTACGCAATAGGCTATCCTAAAATAACCAGGGCATCCAAAGCCCCTACCAGGTACAAGCAGTAGATTATGGTCGGCAGCGCGTCTTACAAACTCAACATCATCTTCAATCAGTGCCTTGGGAAAGAGATAAAAGGCACCTTGTGGTTTATTACATTCGTATCCTAGCCCTATAAGGTGATTGTATAATAGATCCCTTCTTTTCCTGTAATAATTAATATCCAAGCTAGCATTTAAAGATTCGGCTATGACCCTTTGAAAGAGGGCAGGAGCATTTACAAAGCCTAAAATCCTGTTTGAATATATAAAGGCTTGGGCAAGCAAGTCAGCCTTGTCTATTTTTTTATTGATGGCTATATAGCCTATTCTTTCTCCGGGTATGGCTAGAGACTTACTAAAGGAGTTTACTATAACTGAGTTTTTAAATATCTTTAGTATATGTGGTAGCTGTGCACCATCATAAAGGATATCAGAGTATGGCTCATCTGATATTACCAGTATCTGGCTATTATAGTCCTTTTCTTTACTAGCAATCAAGCTAGCCATTTTCTCAAGGGTTTCTTTCCTATAGATAACACCTGTAGGGTTATTAGGTGAATTTAAGATTACAGCCTTGGTTTTTGGACTTAAGTTTTGCTCAAGAAGGTCAAGGTCTGGTTCAAAGGTATCAAGCCGGCAGGGGGATATAATAGGTATACCACTATGATTATCTACATAGGATAGGTATTCAGCAAAATAAGGGGAAAAAATTATTACCTCGTCACTAGGGTCTAGTATCGATTTTAAGACCACGTTCAGGCCACCGGCTGCACCAGAGGTCATTACTATATTTTCAGGTCCTAGCCTAATACCAGTCTTTTTTTCAATATGGTCTGAGACATTAGTTCTAGTATCTAGATAGCCAGCATTGCTCATATACCTATGAAAGCCTGGTCTATTATCTAGTGCCAGCTTCTTAAGGGTTTCCTTCACATGCTCTGGTGGTTCAATATTGGGGTTTCCCAAAGAAAAGTCAAAGACATTGTCAACACCATAGGTCGCCCTAAGCCTTTCTCCCTCTTCAAACATCTTTCGAATCCACGATGAACCCTTTATTTTTTGAGCTATAGTATTAGAAACCATGAGTCATCCCCCAAACTATTAATTTAAAAGCCTGCTTCTTTTAGCTTTTTAGATATATTACCATCTATTAGGCTTTTATTCAATTATCAAGGTCAATTATAGGCCTCTTGTTTACAAGCAATTTATATGTTAAAATGAATTAACATCTAAAAGGGAGTAGCTGTGGCATATGCCGTAAATAGGGTCAACATGCTGGAGAAATCCTGGCCCTATTTCTTGAGAAAAATCTATTCCTAGATTTTCTCTAAGTAGCGAGACTTTTAGATTGATAAACCAATAATAGAGATTGGTTTGTCGATCTAAGGGTCTTATTTTTTTGTGAGGCAAATAAATAGCAAAGATTTGGAGGACCTTCAATGAGTGACTTAATTAAAGCTTTTATACTAATTTTTGTAGCTGAGATGGGGGACAAAACACAATTACTAGCACTAGCCTTTGCAACAAAATATTCAACGGCTAGGGTATTAGTAGGTATATTGATAGGATCATTATTAAACCATGGACTAGCAGTAGTACTAGGTAGTTACATATCAAGCTTTATATCAACTGATATAATTCAGCTTATAACTGCTGTTGTATTTATTATCTTTGCCCTCTGGACACTAAGACCAGAAGACAATAATATTGATAAGGAAAAAGAAAGTCCTAGGTTTGGCCCTATAATCACAGTAGCTAGTGCTTTTTTCTTAGGTGAATTAGGGGACAAGACTCAATTGACTGCAATAACCCTGTCAGCTGAGCTTAACTTTCCTATTTTTGTTTTACTAGGTAGTGTCTTGGGCATGATCGCTACAGGAGCACTTGGCATCTTTATTGGTAGAAAACTTGGAGACAAGATACCAGAAGTAGCAATAAAGTTCATTGCAGCTGGCATTTTTATGATAGTTGGTATTAGCAAGCTAATAAATTTTCTACCAGCAGCCTATCTAAATCCGTTAATTATTACAGTGTTTCTAGCAATTCTTTTACCGATTGTAATCCTATTGGTTATATATAATATAAAGGCTCATAAAGAGGGAAAAGAAACAGCCTTTAAGAGTGCAGTGGCTAGCCTGTATAGCTACTATAATCAGATGAATGATGAAGTAGCTCACATGTGCCTAGGCCCTGAATCTTGTGGTGGCTGTGAGGGAGACAATTGCATAGTTGGTCACATAAAGCTAGTACTAGATCAGTGCATAAAAAAAGGAGAATGTGATGACCTAAGCCTACCCTTAGATATAAGCAATAAACAGTTTAACAAGGATCAGGCAAGGGAGAGCCTGCTACTTACCTTGCAGCTACTAAGGGACAAGCCTAATGATGAGAGCTATAAGGCTATTAATGAAATCAGGAAAAGTCTAGAAATGATTGCATTTGGCAAAAGTGTAGAGCAGATCACTAGCTGGGAGGACTATGTAGAAAAGATCTCAAAAACAGACAAGAAAATGGCCAAGGCCCTGCTCTAAGGCAGCCATAATATTTGCCCCTAATGAAAAGCTCATGTAATATTATATACAAGCAAGAAAAAAGGATTTTCAACATACACTGAGGTGAGTAAGATAAAAACTAAAAAAATTGACAACAAGCATAAATACCTATATGAAACACATACTCATAGCTCACAGGCTAGTGCCTGTGCCTTTAGTACAGGGGCCGAGATGGTGAGGGCATACGCTGAAAGAGGCTATTCTGGTTTGATTATGACAGATCACTTTTTTAATGGTAACACAGGGATAAGAGCTGGCCTACCATGGGATAAAAGAGTAGATTTATTCTTAAAGGGCTATGAGGACGCACTAGCCGAGGGAGAAAAAATAGGCTTTAGGGTTTTTTTAGGCTGGGAATATGCAGATAGGGGTATGGAGTTTTTAACCTATGGCCTAGATAAGGAGTTTCTACTTGACCACCCTGATATGCTTTTATGGACTATAGAAAAATACCTTACTGCCGCAAGACAAGCAGGAGCATTTATTGTACAAGCCCATCCATTTAGGGAGGCATCCTATATTAAAGAGATTAGGCTATATCCTGATTATGTAGATGGTGTAGAAGTAGTCAATACTAGCCATAGAGATCCTAGTTATGATAAAAAGGCCCTTGAGTTTGCTATTGAAAATAAACTTTTGATGACCTCTGGATCAGATAGTCACAGTATTGATTATAAGCTAACTGGAGGGATGGCCTTTGAGCATAAACTAGAGTCTATAGAGGACTTTATCAAGGCCACTAGAAGTGGTAACTACAGTTTATTAGGTTACAAATCAGAGGCTAGGTAAAAATTATAGTTAGTAGGGCTCTAAAAAGGGTTATTATAAATATGATGCGCTAATAATCTAGATGGAGGTAGTTCTATGAATAATTTTACTTTTCAAAACACAACAAAAATTATCTTTGGTAAAGACACAGAAGGTCAAGTAGGCCATGAGCTAAAGAAGCATGGCAAAAGGGTTCTATTAGTATACGGTGGGGGTAGTATAAAAAAGACTGGTCTATATGACAAAATTGTAAAGTCCCTAAATGACAATGATATATATCATACTGAGCTTTATGGTGTTGTACCAAATCCAAGAGTGAGCCTAGTTCGAGAGGGTATAAAGCTTTGTAGGAATGAGAAAATAGATTTTATTCTAGCTGTAGGTGGAGGAAGTGTTATCGACACAGCAAAGGGGATTGCTATAGGAGTACCCTATGACGGCGATGTTTGGGACTTTTATGATGGTAGTGTACAGATAGAGACGGCTCTACCTATAGGTGTAGTCCTAACCATACCAGCTGCAGGCAGTGAAGCTAGCTCAAGCTCTGTCCTGACCAATGAGGACGGATGGTACAAGCTAGGTACGGGAAGTGACCTAATAAGACCAAAGTTTGCAATTTTAAACCCTGAACTTACATATACACTACCACCATATCAGACTGCAAATGGGGCGTCAGATATTATGGCACATGTCATGGAAAGGTATTTTACAAATACCAAGGATGTAGACTTTACTGATAGGCTATGTGAAGCTACTCTAAAGACTGTGATATCAAATGTACCAACTGCTATAGCTGAGCCAGATAACTATGCTGCAAGAGCAGAGATTATGTGGGCAGGGACAATAGCACACAATGACCTGCTCGGTACAGGTCGTGACCAGGATTGGGCATCACACAATATAGAACATGAGTTAAGTGCCATTTATGATGTAGCACACGGGGCAGGCCTAGCAGTTATTTTCCCAGCTTGGATGAAATATGTCTACAAGCATAATGTTGATCGATTTGCTCAGTTTGCTGTCCGTGTATTCAATGTTGATTATGACTTTAACAATCCAGACAAGACTGCCTTAGAAGGGATAGAAAGACTCAAGCAGTTTTTCACAAGTATAGGTTTACCTATTACCCTAGAGCAACTAGGAATAGAGGATAACCGTTTTGAAGAGATGGCCGATAAGTGTACAAAGGGTGGCAAAATGGAATTAGGTGGCCTAGTTAAGCTTAATAAAGAAGATATAATTGAGATCTATAAACTAGCTAAAAAATAGGGTTATTGTATGAGATAAAAGCAAGGCATTTACCTGATTAAGGGGTCTACCTTGCTTTTTTATTTTATCTTGGCTGTTTTACCCCAGATTGAAGGTGACAGGCCAGTAATTTTTTTAAAGACCTTGCTAAAGTAGAATATATCATCAAAACCGCACCTTAAAGCAGTTTCGTTTACTGAGTATTCACCAGTTGACAAGATGTCGCAGGCCTTATTGATACGTATTCTTTGAGTATACTCATTTATAGTATAACTAGTAAGCTTGCGAAATAGAGAACCCATATAAACAGGGTGTAGCTGTACAAGGTCTGATAGCTCTTCTTTACTAATTTTTCTATGGTAGTTTTCTAATATATACTCTTTAATTTTTTCTACCCGATTATCCACAACAGGACTTGGGTCATTTTGAGTAGAAGCCCAAGTATATATATGGTGTAAAATAACTAGGAACAAACCAACAGCCTTTAACTTATATGATCGCTTACGTTCTAGCCATACTATATTAAATTCTCTTAAAAGCTGTATAAAATAGGGGTCTCTAGGTAGAGTCATTGCAATGGGTAGGGGTAATACATCAAAATCATCAGGGCCTAGTATATTAAAGTTAAAGGCAAATGAATGCATTTTTTCATCAGTATCTGTGCTTGCTTCTCGGGTACTACCCTTTGGTATGTAGATGAGGTCACCTTCTTTTAGGTCATAGGACACGCCATTTACGATATATCTAGCCCTGCCTTTATAAATAAAGGTAAGGTCATGGAAATCAATCTTGTCCTTTTTAATTTTCCATGATTGGCTAGCCTTTCTTTCTATAAAGTAATGTATATCGGGAAGAAGCACAATACTCTTTTTTGACATAAGAAACACTCCCAAATTCTTTTAAAATTACAAGTATCTTTGTCCCTTATATGGATTATATCATATATATGTCTTAGTATGTATATAGGTGTTACTTACTAAACAGGCTGGAGGTCTAGAAAAATGACTAATAATAGCTTTGAAGCTAATGCTAGGGATAATAAGACTAGGGCATACGATGATTGCTGGTTACGCCTTGATGGTATAAAGGATAGTTCATTTCAAAAAAACTATAGAAGATGCTTGGAATCTGTATACTGCAAAGCTGATACAAGACTTGCTAAAACAGCCTTAAATGAGCTCTTATCCGGTCTTACAAGGCTTACAGGAAGCAGTCCAAAAGTAGTGGATGATCCAGAGTCTAGTTGCATAATTTTATCTATTTTGGCTTTTGATAAAGAGATAGATTCTGCCTTAGCGACCAATGAGATAGCTAAACTACAGCCAGAAGGTTTTTTAATAAAAGCGGTCAAGGATAATAAAGGCAGTAAGATCTATATAACTGCAAAAACAGATAAAGGCCTTCTTTATGGTGTGTTTAGATTCCTTTTATATTTAGACCAACAAAAAGAGATTGGCAAATTACATCTGCTTGAAAACCCCAAGAACCCAATTCGTATGATAAACCAATGGGATAATCTAGATGGGTCCATAGAAAGAGGCTATGCAGGTAGGTCTATTTTCTATCAAAACAACATCCTGACCACAGATATGGCAAGGGTTAAGTATTATGCCCGTATGCTAGCATCAGTTGGTATTAACGCTATAGCTATAAATAACGTGAATGCTCACAAGGAAGAGACAAGACTAATAGCTGATAAAATTCATATGGTAAAAGAGATTAATGACATCTTTCGTGACTATGGCATAAGGGTATTTTTAAGTATAAATTATGCTAGTCCTATAGATATAGGAGGCCTATCAAGTGCAGACCCTTTAGATGATGAGGTAGCTAAATGGTGGGTAGATAGGGTTGCCTATATTTACAAAAACATACCTGATTTCGGGGGCTTTTTAGTAAAGGCTGACTCCGAAAACAGACCAGGACCCTTTACCTATAACCGAAATCATGCAGAAGGAGCAAATATGCTAGCTGCTGCACTCAAACCTTACGGTGGCCTACTGATATGGCGGTGCTTTGTCTACAATTGTCAGCAGGACTGGCGAGATCTGACTATTGATAGGGCTAAGGCAGCCTATGAAAACTATCATTATCTTGATGGTAGCTTTGCTGACAATGTGATATTACAGATCAAAAACGGCCCTATGGACTTCCAAGTGAGAGAACCGGTATCCCCACTAATCGGGACCATGGAAAGAACCAATCAAATGCTTGAGCTACAGATAACACAGGAATATACAGGCCAACAAAGGCATTTATGCTACCTAGTCCCTCAATGGAAGGAAATTCTAGACTTTGATACAAGGGCTAAGGGCCAAGGTTACCCTGTGAAAAAACTTGTTAATGGCTCTACCTTTCCCATGAAGCATTGTGGTATTACTGCTGTAAGTAACATTGGTACTGACTATAATTGGACTGGCCATTATTTAGCCCAAGCTAATCTATATGGCTATGGAAGGTTAACCTGGGATCCTGACTTAGCTACTGAGACTATAACCGAGGAATGGATAATTTCTACCTTTGGACCTAAACAAGAGCTGATAGATACTATTAGTAAAATGCTTATAAGCTCATGGCCTATCTATGAGAATTATACCTCGCCCCTTGGAATAGGATGGATGGTAAACCCAGACCATCATTATGGCCCTAGTGTAGATGGCTATGAGTATTCAAAATGGGGGACTTATCATAGGGCTGATTTTAAAGCTATAGGGGTGGACAGAACTGTAGCCAAGGGAACTGGCTTTACAAGACAATATAGAAAAGATAACTATCTTATGTTCGAAAACATTGAAACTTGTCCCGAGGAGCTAATACTATTTTTCCATAGGCTACCCTATACCTACAGGCTAAAGAGCGGAAAAACCATTATTCAACATATATATGATACTCATTTTGAAGGGGTAGACCAGGCAATTAGACTAAAAGAGCAATGGGAAAAGCTAAATGGAATGATAGATGAAAAGAGGTTTAGTCACGTATTAGATAGATTAAAGCAGCAAATAGACCATGCCAAAGAATGGAGAGATGTAATAAACTCCTACTTCTACAGAAAGACAGGTATCTGCGATATTCATAGCAGGAAAATATACTAACAGGGTTTTGACAAGAGAATCACTTTTAAAGTGCACCCATCTAAAGGTGCACTTTTTTATTTAACTTTGTAAAAATATATTGACAAATAAGCTTAATAGGAATATCATATAAAACACATAGGAATACTAGGTATTAAAATGGAGTTGATTTAGATTGAAAATATCTTCAAAGGGTAGGTATGGACTTATCGCAATGCTTGACCTTGCTATTCATTCGAGGGAATTGCATATATCATTAAATAGTATTGCCCAAAGGCAAGGAGTTTCAGCCAGCTACCTAGAACAAGTTTTTTCTATGCTAAGAAAGGCTGGCCTTATATCCAGTATCAAGGGGGCCCAAGGAGGTTATTCCTTAAGCACCAAGCCAGATAAGATTAGTGTAGGAGACATTCTCAGGGCATTAGAGGGTGAACTAACTGTCACTGACCAGCAGGAACAAGGGATTAATAGTATCCAAGACTGTGTCAGGATAAGGGTATGGGATCAGCTTAATCAACATATAAATGATTTTGTAGATTCAATAACACTAGAGGATTTAGTTAACGAATATAACAAACAATTAAGTGAAGGAAATTATATGTACTATATTTAAATTTAAATGAATTAAAAAGGAGAAATTAAAATGATGAAAATTGCAAAAAATATTACAGATCTTATTGGTAATACACCCCTTTTAGAACTAAGCAACTTTAGCAAGAATAAAAACCTAAAGGCTAAGCTAATAGCAAAGCTTGAGTATTTCAATCCCTTAGGTAGTGTAAAAGATAGGATAGGCTATGCAATGATAAAGGATGCAGAGGATAGAGGACTTATAAACAAGGATACAGTTATAATCGAACCCACCAGTGGCAACACTGGAATAGCCTTAGCAGCTGTAGCAGCAGCTAGAGGCTACAGGCTAATACTAACTATGCCAGAAACCATGAGTATAGAAAGGAGAAACCTATTAAAAGCTCTAGGCGCCGAGCTAGTCTTGACACCTGGACCTGAAGGTATGAATGGTGCAATAAAGGCGGCGGAAGACCTAGCTTTAGCCCATGAGAACTCCTTTATACCCCAACAGTTTAAAAATCCTGCCAATCCTAAAATACACAGGGAAACAACAGCATTAGAAATATTAAGAGATACACAGGGCCAGATTGATGCATTTGTAAGTGGGATAGGCACTGGTGGAACTATTACAGGAGTAGGGGAGCTACTAAAGGAAAACAACCCCAATATAAGGGTGATAGCAGTAGAACCTTCAGCCTCAAATGTATTATCAGGCGGTAAACCAGGCTCTCATAAAATACAGGGTATAGGAGCAGGTTTTGTACCTGAAGTCCTAAATACTAGAATCATTGATGAGATAGTCCAGGTTGATAATGATGATGCCTTTACAGCCTCAAGAGACCTATCAAAAGCAGAGGGCTTGTTAGTAGGCATATCAGCAGGAGCAGCAGTGCATGCCGCAGTAGAGCTGGCAAAACGTCCTGAGTATGAAGGCAAAACTATAGTAATACTGCTTCCTGATACAGGAGAAAGATATTTATCTACAGCCTTGTACCAAGAAGACTGATATTGTGGCCATAGTGATAAAACGCCTAGAGAGACCTAGGTGTTTTATTTAGTATGTAATAAGGGTGGACTATCCATAATACTTGGTCCTACAAATAGATAGTATGATATAATATATAGTCAAGTGAAGCATAAAGGGGTTGTATTATTATGAGCAAGGCTGATCAAATTTTTATAGAAATGTGTGAGGATATTATAGAAAACGGCTTCTCGTCCCAGGGACAGAAGGTTAGACCTAAATGGGAGGATGGGACTTTTGCCCATACGATTAAAAAGTTTGGAGTAGTAAACCGCTATGATCTTTCTGAGGAGTTCCCCATACTGACACTAAGGCCAACACCGCTGAGCAAGGCAATAGATGAAGTATTATGGATATGGCAGAAAAAGTCTAATAATATAAAGGACTTAAATAGTAAGATATGGAATGCATGGGCGGATGAAAAGGGGTCTATAGGCAAGGCTTATGGTTACCAGATGTCAGTAAAGCACAAGTATCCAGAGGGTGAATTTGACCAGGTTGACAGGGTTCTTTATGACTTAAAGCATAACCCCTATAGTAGAAGGATAATCACAAATATTTACAACCATAGTGATCTACATGAAATGAATCTTTACCCTTGTGCCTATAGTATGACCTTTAATGTTACAGGAAACAAGTTAAATGCCATACTAAACCAGAGGTCTCAGGATATATTGCCAGCTAACAATTGGAATGTATGTCAGTATGCCATACTTTTACATATGTTTGCTATATCAAGTGGTCTTGTAGCAGGAGAACTAGTTCATGTTATAGCGGATGCACATATATATGATCGTCATATACCTATAATAAAGGAACTAATAAGTAGACCACAGTATAACGCACCAAAGCTAATAATAAACCCAGATGTAAAGGATTTCTATGATTTTACTCCTGAGGATTTCAGGTTAGAGGGCTATGAGCATGGGCCACAAATTAAGAACATACCAATAGCTGTATAGGAGGCTAGCCCATATGAACCTTATCGTTGCTGTGGATGAAAAGTGGAATATTGGTTATAAAGGAAATCTACTAGAGAGGATTCCTGCTGATATGAAGCAGTTTAGGGAAAAGACTACAGGTAAAATTGTAGTGATGGGCCGTAAGACATTAGAATCTTTTCCAGATCAAAAGCCCTTACCCTACCGAACTAATATTGTGCTTACAAGACAAAAAAGCTATGATGGAAAGGGTTCTATCATTTTGCATTCTTATGATGAGCTATTTGATGAACTAAAAAAATACAAAAGAGATGATATTTTTGTAATAGGTGGAGGAGAGGTCTATAGGTCTTTGTTACGCTATTGTCATACTGCTTATATTACCAAGTTCCACAATACATACGAAGCAGATACTACTTTCCCCAACCTAGACAAGGATATTAATTGGACACTTATATCAGAGGAAGGGTCATTCTTTCACAGAAATGATTTGAAATATTCATATTTGGTCTACAAAAATAGGGAGCCGCTAGATTATTTAATTTGAAAAGCATATTTTGGATTAGTTAAAGAACCCTTATTAGACCTTTACAATGCCACTAGATAAGACTTATTTTTTTCCTGTGGCAACTTTTTTATATGCATTAGCTATAATAAATACAGTGACCCCTAATACAAAGACTACATTCACAATTAGTAGTGATTTACTGGTTGAATTTACCCCAATAAATAGTTCATAAACAGTGATAAATGGATTAAATAGGATATATCTAAAGGTTTCTATACTAAGAAGTCTTAGGGTCATAGGTACGACTAATATACCAGTCCCCAAAAGAAGGGCTCTCATAATGTTTTTAGAAAATAAAGATATGCTGAGTAAAAGAAGGACAATTATTTCTACAAGGATGAATCTTACCACATATAATATTACTAGATACTGAAGTATGCTGATTTTTACAGGTAGGTAGGTATATGCTTCTAGGCTTTGTACAGGTGCATGTATTCCATGAGTACCATAAGCTTGTAGTATATTTATTAGGTTTGGTAGTGAAGCTAGTACAAATAGTAAGGCTGCAACAATCCAAGAGCTGATAACTCGGTATTTATAAGAAATATTCCGGCCATTCATACAAGTAAATAGTATAGGGGAAACACCAAGCCCATTTTCGAAAGAATAGACGGGACAGATCAAAGCAACCAGTGCTATAAGGAAAATAATCATAGATATGATTTCTTCCTTGTTGTATGTTATTCCTGTTAGTTGATTGTAACCAGTGTCATAAACAAGCCATGGTTTTGCTGCAAGACCTTCAAGTAATTTTATATATTCAGCCTTTTCTTCTATGCTTATAAGTACTTGTTCAGGACGGAGGTCATTTTGTAAACTGGAACTTACTAGTGAAAAGCTCATGGTATCAATTTCATTTTTATTATATTTGGCATAGAGGTCATTTTGTCTTTCTCTGATTTCCCTATATTTCTCGTACTCTTCCTTTATATAACCATCAGTAGTAGCGTTAACCTCTCCCTGGAGCTTTAACATGTAATTTTTATATACTGAATCATACTCGTCATAGGGAATAGAATAAGAATTATATGTATATGTGCCTATTATAATAAGGGAAACAATAACAATCAATCCTTTATTGACTATCAAAAGTTTATATAATTCGTATTTGAACAAGCTGGTTGTAAGTTTATTTCTACCTATCCTAATTTTGTTGATAAGTTCTTTTATTCTGCTCTCAGTATGAGTCATATTTTTTAGTCTAACAAAGGTTAATATAGATAAGCCATAGGTAAGGATAATAGTCAGAAAAAGGGCGACAAATGTAGTACTAATAATATTTAAGGGAACATTAAAAAAATTAATGTTATAGTAATCACTAAATATCTCGTTGGTATTTAGAAAACTGAAAATGTTAATGTGCTTAAACAAGCTGAATATGGAGGTTGCTGGAATAACTGTATACAATAATGCGAAAAGACCAGTCAACAAAGCGGTGTATAAATAGACAATAATATTACTACCTGATTTGATGCAAATTATAATAATGATGGCTGAAACGAGTGTTAGGGTTAATAGCTTGACTGCTGCAAACGTAAATAGGTATTGTAGCACTGACATATCTAGTATAGACCCAATAAAGCCATGAACTGACTGTATATATCTAGACAAGTCTCCTAAACCATATTTAAAAGCTGATATTAAGATATTGCTACCATACAATAGTACTACTATTAAAATACAAAAAGTAAAGGAGACAAAAATCTTTGAGCTAATAAGTTGTAACCTGCCTTTTTTGGTAGGACGAACAATTTGATATAAGTCCTTGTCTTTTTCGGGTAAAATAAGGCTAGTGCTCATTATGAAAACAAGTATAATTGCTATTATATCAGTGGTCTTTTGTTCAGTTGAAAAATTTACACCTTTAGATATGTCAAATGTTAATTTGTTACCTTTTAAGTTCTCATATGCTGTAGGTGTTAACATAATATTTTTATGCGTGAATGTTCCCTTTTTAGCATATATAGAAACGCTAAGCATCTGTTCTGCCCTTGCTCTGATGCCCTCAAGGTATAAATCATAGTTATTCACGGCTTCGAAATGTGCTAGCGCTTCTTTATATAGCATTAGTTCAGTATGTAATGAAGATGTGTATTTAGTTAGATCATTACTTCTACTATACTTGTTTATATAGGGTAAGGCTTTGTCGCTATGTTCTTTTGTCTCATTTATAAAACCCCAGGTATTTATATCGTTATAAACTGTATATTCGAACTTTTTCTCACTGAGATACTCATGTAGATTATCACTGTTTATTTCCGATAGATCTTCATAAAAGGTTTTGTAGGCAATAGAATCTATAAATTGCCTTTCTGTACTCTGGATAACTAAAAACAAATTGACAGCAAAAAGAAAAAGAAAGATGAACATAAAACCCTTTCTGGTTATTAGTTTGTAGATTTCATATAGATAAATTCTCATATGAGTAACCTCGTTCATCAAATGTATATAAATACAGATCCTCAAGTGTAGGTCTTACCTGCTTAAAGGAAAACTTATTTGGTAATGTATCTGATATTATTCTTGCTCTGACCATATCGTCTTCTTTGTGTATACTACTTATTCGATACTCTCTGTTAACCCCTTGAACCTCCTGGGGTAATACTTGTATTTCAAACACCTTGTCCTTGATGGACTGTAATAATACTTCAGGCTTCCCCTTAGCTGCTAGCTCTCCGTCTTTTAACAGCAATATTTCTTTTGCTATGTATTCAATATCTGATACTACATGTGTTGCGATTATAACAATCTTGTTAAAGCTTATTTCAGATATCTGGTTGCGCATTCTTATCCGTTCTTTTGGGTCAAGGCCAGCTGTGGGTTCATCAAGAATAAGTATTTTGGGATCATTTAAAATAGCTTGGGCTATTAAAATCCTTTGCCTCATTCCCCCAGAAAAACTACCAAGTTTTTTCCTAGCATCATCCTTAAGGTTGACAAGTTCAAGGACTTCGTCTATACGCTGTGAGGCATATTTTTTATCCATACCTTTTAAAGCCGCCATATATCCAAGAAATTTGTATCCAGTAAAGCTATCATATAAACCCTGCTGCTGGGGCATATATCCCAATATCTCACGATACCTGTGCCCCATTGATATGATGTCTTCATCATTTAATGTAATAGAGCCCTTATCAGCTTTTAAATTGTCTGCAATAATATTCATCAGAGTTGATTTACCTGCACCATTGGGGCCTAAGAGGCCATAGATGCCTTGTGTAAGTGTAGCTGAGAAATCCTTGAGGGCTTTAACTTTACCATAGTCTTTATTCAAGTTATTAATATGCAGCCTCATATATTATCAACCCCAGTAACTGTATTTTACCTACATACCTATTATATATCAAAAGTAAACACAAGACAAGATATACACCAATATATAATAAATGGATAAAGGGGTTGTTACATCCAAAGAAGGGTGATATAATGTTATTGAAGGTATTGTTGGGAAGGAGGCTACAATGAGAAAAAAAATTACGGTATTTTCATTATGTATGACCTTACTTATCTTGATGACAACACTTGCATATTCAGCACAAAATGTAACAATAGGCCTAGATAGAAAACTTTATGGCGAAACTACAGCCTATACATCTTCACACGGTAATGGAGTATCTGTATCTTTATCGGTGAAGTATTACAATTGGGAAAGCCCAGAGAAAATATTAAATTGGCATAATGGATCTGGTGGATATGGTAATGCGTCAATTTCATTTACAACTCCAGATAAACATTTTTGCCACTACGCCAAATCTAAACATGAATGCCCTGCTCAAAACTTTATAGCTTATTTGGAAGACTAAAAAAGGTACTAACTGTATAAAAACAAACTAATAAAAGATGCAACAATACTCTCATCTTTTATAAAAGCCTAGTAAATACTCGAAAGGAGAGTAATAAAATTGAGAAAGCTACTTATCTTTACCTTTATCATACTTGTCTCGTTTAGCCTTTTATCCTGTAGCAGTAATGGAAAAGTTGACACACCAACTGAAGAACCAAAAAATACAGAGAGAGTAGACCATTCACCCGAGCCAACTGAGTTACCTGACAAAACTAACAGCTTAGACTATTTAACATATTCATATGAAGAAATGACAAAAAAGTATCCTGATAAGACCATCTTGGTTTATTTAACTAGACTTTCACCTAAAGGATATGTAGTAAATGAGATTAACCGACTTCTAATAGAAAGTAATACAGACTATCTAGTATTCTTCCATGAATTGGGGCGCGAAAATTACAATGAATTATTAATGTCATACATAAATAGTGGAGAACCGGTAGATATAATTTACTCAAATATGAGCAATCTATACTATTTAATAGATAAAGAACTACTTATACCACTTGATGATTTGTTGACTACGGGTAACGGACGCAAGCTGTACCAATCTCTTCCTGAGAGTTTGTGGCAAAGGTCTTGTATTAGTGGTTCGATATATAGTGTGAATGGATATTCTTGGTCAACTAATGGTCCTCCAAGCTATATAATTAACAAGGAATTAATGGATAAGTATAACATTAAGGTTTCAGATCTTAAAAAACCATTATCTGAGCTTAAACCAATAATTAAGCTTGTATCAGAAGGTGAGAAAGATAACAAGGACTTTAAGGCAATTTCTTCATATCTAAATTTTAAAGCCCCTGAGACTATGTCCTTAACTAATGCTATCTATCTTAATGAAAAAGCAGACAAGTACCAGGCTTACTTGTATATATACAATGATTTTTTTCTCGACTGGGTAAGAGCATTGTATGATTATATACAAATGGGTTATGCAAGGGCAGGTGACCAATCATCTACCTATAATACTGACGACTTTTTTATAAATGTAAGCTTAAGTTCACCTGTGCCTACAGAGCAATTGAGTTATGGCTTTTATTACTCTGGGTTAAATGATAAACCAGCAGAGCTTATAAGAATAGTATTCGATGAATTTGACACTTATACAAACCAAGATAACTTTGGTACTGGCATAGCAGCATTATCTAAAAACAAAGAAATGGCCTTTGACTTTTTAACGAGAGTCTTTACAGACAGAAAAATGTCAGATTTATTGATATATGGAATCGAGGGTGTGGACTATACATTAGAAGATGGCAGAGTACCTTTCGAAGCAGTAAATTTTGCTGATACTGTTATTGAATATGGCAATTCTTTTATTTCAACCCCTTTATCATTTGAGAGCCTTGACAAAAAAGAAGATTACTTTGACTATTTCAGTAAAGCTAAAGCAACTAATTATGTCGGCTTTTATCTTGATACAAGTGTGATAAAAGAGGAAATTGAGGCTATGGATGCTTTAATGGAGAGGATAAGGGAAATCTATGAAAAAGATATACTAGATATTGATGAATTTATAGAAGAAATTAGACAAGAGATGAAAAAAGCTGGATCTGAAAAGGTCCTAAACGAAATTAACAGGCAATTATCTGAATTTATAGAATCAAAAAAAAGAGACTAAGTTATATTACTTGGGGGGTATACAGTTGAAATATGTTTATAGGGTAATAGCTATTTCCATGATTATTCTGTTGTTATCTACAGGCTGTCATATGAACGAGGATACAGGAAAGGGTATTAGGGTAATTGAGTCTGGGTTATCAGTTTCTAATGAGGGTATTTTGTATTCATGCCTCCAACTTAACAATGCATTATGCTTTTATGACTTTGAAAGCATGCAAAGTGTGTATCTATGTGCTGAGCCTAACTGTAATCATACTGATTATGAAAGGTGTAAGGCATTTAGGTCTAGCCATATGCCATTTTTATACAATGAAAAACTATACTACTTCACAGGAGAAAGTTACTATGAGAGAGATGGTAGTATAAAACATACAACTAAACTTATAGAAAGCGATTTCAGTGGTTCAATAGAAAAAACAATTACTGAGTTTGAAGCTAATAATATTACTAGCTATATTTGTTATTTAGTAGGAGATACTCTTTACTATATTGGGGCTAAAATACGATACACAGACTTAGGAAGCAGCAACTATTCTTCGCATATACTATTTAGCATTAATTTATCCGATGGCAGAGTTAACACTATAGGAAAAATTCTAGATGGGTACAATGTAAATATAATGCCTCATGGTATTATAGATAATAAATTGTTTTTAACAATTCATTATACAGAAGATGATATAAATTTTGCAGATTATAATATGGAGGATTGGTCATCAATACCCTTACGCTATAACTGCCATATGGACCTTGAAAGCGGTATAATTGAGAAAATCGATTTACCTGTGCCCACCAAGATAGTTGATAACTACTACTATTACAATAAAAGATACGATAATGGTGCCTATAAGTTCGTAGCTAGGGACTGGAGGAAAGGGACTGAACGGGTTATTTATGATGGGCCTGTAGCTAACAATGTTGATTTAATTGATGGTAAGATGTTTTTTAGCCCTGTTGAGGGAATAGACAAGAATGGAGATCCAATAAGAAAACTAGATGACAATGGCGTTATATTCTTTAGCGATATAGAATATAGTTATGATCTAAAGAAAGGTAAACTGACAACAATACAGAAAAAAATATCAAATCGAGAAAACTTAGACATCGTGGCATCTTCCGAAGACAAGTACATAGTATTCTATATGGACATTGACAATAATATTCATAATAGGCTTGCCTATATCAGCAAAGTAGACTACTTAAATGGAATGGATGATTTTGTACTTATTGATTTACCAAGCTAGTTTATATTAACTTGCTCCATATTAATGCAGATGATAATATGTAAATATCATCTGCATTTTATTGCAAACTGAGGTTTGATTCATATGTTTTTTAAACGTAAAGCACAGAAAAGAAAAAGGGACAATCTCTTACTGCTACAAAGCCTTAATGGTAGGGAAGTTAAATATGTATCGGTAAGAGACCCTGATACATATAGTGAGACTATAATAGGGAAATATGGATATATAAATGTTTATGGTGATAAACTATTTATTACTTGTGAGGGCAAAGAGATATTTAGCCACCCATTAAAAGGTATAACAGCAGGAGAGTTAATGAGCCTCGATGGTGTTAATTTAAGATACTTTGATACTGACCAAGGCAGGGAGCTTACCGTTGTAGCTTACTATAAACATCATAGAAAATAGTTGTAATTTACTTAGCTTAGAACATCAATTGATAAGCTGCATATAATGTATCATATCCGAATGGAGGTGATACACTATATGTATTATGATTATTATCCGCTTCAGGTGACATGTCCACAGGGTACACAACCCTATATCGTTAGAGCAGGAGATACATTTTATAGCCTAGCACAAAGATTTAATACTACAGTTATGGCCATTATGAGAGCCAATCCAGGAGTTGATCCTAATAGGCTAATGATAGGTCAGACCATATGCATACCAGGAGCGCCAAGTCCAGGACAATGCCCACAGGGCAGTAGCCCATATGTGGTAAGAGCAGGTGATACTTTCTATAGCCTAGCTCAACGCTTTAACACAACAGTAGATGCCATAAGGGCAGCCAATCCAGGAGTTGATCCTAATAGGCTAATGATAGGTCAGACCATATGTATACCAGGAGCACCAAGTCCAGGACCATGCCCACAGGGCAGTAGCCCATATGTGGTAAGAGCAGGTGATACTTTCTATAGCCTAGCTCAACGCTTTAACACAACAGTAGATGCCATAAGGGCAGCCAATCCAGGAGTTGATCCTAATAGGCTAATGATAGGTCAGACCATATGCATACCAGGAGCACCAAGTCCAGGACCATGCCCACAGGGCAGTAGCCCATATGTGGTAAGGGCAGGTGACACCTTCTATAGCCTAGCCCAACGCTTTAACACAACAGTAGATGCTATAAGGGCAGCCAATCCAGGAGTTGATCCTAATAGGCTAATGATAGGTCAGACCATATGCATCCCTCGATGATTATATTCACTAATAGAAATAGGTCTTAATGGTAGTGCACTACCATTAAGACTTTATACATATTTATACAATGCTTGTACTAATCTTTATTGAATGATAGAATGAAGATGAACTTGTTAGGTGAGGCTCCTATACAGACACACGCTACTGCCCAGAAATATCGAAAGATGCCAATGGGTCAACAGGTACTACCGGATTAAGGTTTTACTTATCGTAGCTGGAATATTCCATGGCTGTATAGTGTCAAAGCTCGACGAGAGGTATATAAAGCATTTGTATGCTGATCCTGACTTGTTCAGGATTTTTTTATTTACTTTTGGTAATATTACTAAAGCTAGTAAAGGTGGTGGTAGTATGGATACTGGCCCTAGTTATAGGTCTTATATGCTTTTTGTACTGAAAATTTTATATACCATACTACCTACTACTTAGGTTAAGATAAAAGCATTCTCCTTTCTGGTAGATTTTAATAGGGTAGTATGATGACTAGGAAAGGATGAGCTAGATATGAATCTTGATAGGATTAATAAATTACTGGATAAAAAGGATTATACGAAGATTAGAGATATCTTCAAAGAAGTAGATGAAGTTGATATTGCTGATATCCTAGATGAGTATGATGCAAAAACCACACTACTTTTATTTAGGCTTTTGCCAAAGGAAAAGGCTGCTGATGTTTTTGCTTATCTTTCTGTAGAGCAGAAAACACAGATATCTATGTTAGTTAGTGATAGTGAGCTAGTTGCCATCATAGATGATTTGTTTTTTGATGACAAGATAGACTATCTTGAGGAGATGCCAGCCTCTGTAGTAAAAAGAATACTAAAAAATGCGAGCGAAAATGAACGTAGGTTGATCAACCAGTTTCTAAATTATCCAGAAAACTCAGCTGGTAGCTTGATGACTATAGAATTTGTTGACCTGAAAAAAGAAATGATGATATCAGCTGCCATGGAGAAAATCAGGAGGATTGGGTTAGATAGGGAGACAATATACACTTGTTATATTATTGACTCAAAACGTAGGCTTGAGGGAACAGTTTCCCTAAGGGAATTGGTACTAGCTCCAAAAGATTCTAGGGTTGACGATATAATGAGGCAGGATCCTATTGCTGTACATACTCACGATGATCAGGAATTTGTAGCTGATATATTTAAAAGGTATGACTTACTAGCAGTCCCTGTAGTAGACCAAGAGAACCGCTTAGTTGGCATTATCACAGTAGATGATATTATCGATGTTATAGATGATGAGAATACTGAAGACTTTCACAAGATGGCAGCACTACAGCCAACACAAGAGGAATATCTTGAACTAGGAGTTATTAGTTTGGCTAAAAAGAGGATAGCTTGGTTGCTTATTTTGATGATTTCTGCAGCCTTTACAGGCTTTATTATACAAAAATATGAAAGGGCATTAGAATCAGTAGTTGCACTAACTGTATTTATACCAATGCTGATGAGCACTGGTGGTAATGCTGGTTCGCAGGCATCAACTTTAATTATCCGTGGCATAGCACTAGGTGAGATAGAGTTTAAAAATACAAAGGCAATACTATGGAAAGAGCTTAGGGTTAGTTTAATAGTTGGGGTTGGACTTGCTATAATCAATTTCCTACGGATATATTACCTAGAGGGTTATACTTCAAACATAGCCCTTACTGTATCGCTAACTACACTCGCTACTGTAGTCACAGCCAAAATTATAGGTTCAGTGTTACCAGTACTAGCTAAGCTAGCTAAAGTAGATCCAGCTATAATGGCCGCACCCCTGATAACAACAATAGTGGATACATTAACACTTATCGTATATTTTCAACTGGCAACTAAGATAATGGGTATTTAATTAGGTCTAGTATTATAAAAACAGGCAGTTAATAAGAAAATAAACTGCCTGTTTAATAGTTTATATTATTGATTATCGTCCCTTGGCAACAAAGAATAGGGCAATTGTGCCAGGACCTGAGTGGGCACCTATTACAGGGCCAATACAGTTAATGACAATGTCTATAACAGGATACTTAGCACGTATCATATTTGCTAGATAATTTGCATCATCTAAAGAATCCCCATGACTTATAAAAATAACCTGTCCTTCTGGTTTTACTATAGTTTCATCTAGTTGGTCGAAGAGGGCTTTTATTGATTTTTTTCTACCCTTGACCTTAGATACCGGTACTAGTCTACCTTCATTATCTACATGCAGTATGGGCTTTATGTTTAACAAGCTACCAATAAAGGCTGCTGTTCCGGAGACTCTACCACCTCTTTTTAAATGGTTCAAATCCTCTACAGTAAACCAGTGAGCTACTTTTAGTTTGTTGTTTTCTACCCAGCTAACTATTTCATCCTTGGTAGCACCATTTTCTAGCATATTAATTGCATACCAGGCAATTAAACCTTCGCCCATAGATGCTGCCTTTGTATCTATTATTGTGATATCGGCTGCTTGATATTCTTCCATTAGCATGTCCTTTGCCAGGAGAGCACCATTATAGCTACCACTTAGGGCTGAAGAAAAGCACAAGTAGATTATTGACTTACCTGCCTCAAGATAGGGTTTAAAAAAATTCATATATTCTTCGAAGTTTACTTGTGAAGTTGTTGGCATTTCACCTTTTCTAACCTCTTCATAAAACTCCTTATAATTTATGGTCTGACCAAAGTCATCTTTGTACTCGGATCCCTTAAATGAGTAAGTAAAATTGACCACTGGAACATTATGTTCTTTAATAAAGCTTAATGGAAGGTCTGTACAGGAATCTAAAATAATAACTGTGTTCACGGATTTACCTCCTTTTTCAAGATATAGGCTGATTATAATAAATATATGGTCATAAAACAAGCTTGCTTAGATATTTATAGTTAATAATATTACACTTATACATCAAATCAGTCTAAGAAATTTTTAATTAGGTCTTCAAAACTATCTCTTTTCCTTATCTGGACTACTTGTCCATCTTTTTTAATCAGAACCTCAGCAGGTCTTAGCCTATTATTATAGTTAGAAGACAGGGCATACCCGTACGCTCCAGCATCCATAACTGCAATAATATCACCTTCGCGCATGGATGGTAGCTGTCTATCCTTGGCTAAAATATCGCCACTTTCGCAGATATTGCCTACAATTGTAACCTTTGTAGAAGAATCTTTACATGGCTTTTTACTATGATAGACCTCTATCTCATGGTATGAATCATATAGTATCGGGCGACTTATAACATTAAAGCCTATATCAGTCCCAACATACTGTGTCCCCTTGTTGTCCTTTAGAGCATGGACGCTTCCTAGTAATACTCCACACTCAGCAACAATATAGCGACCAGGTTCTATAATAAACTTAATATTTGGGTTATAGGTGTTAGCAAAGGCTTTAAATATATCAGATAGTTTTTCTCCTAAGAGCTTTAGGGCCAGTGCTTTTTCTCCATCTTGCTTCCTATAGGGGATACCAAAACCACCACCAAAGTCTATGAATTCCAAATCATTGAATCCTTTGGCTATTTCTAAAAGCGCTTTAACACCTTCGACATAAGGCTCTCCCTCCATAAATAAAGAACCTATATGCTGGGTTAATCCTACGAGCTTTAACTTGTATAAGTTAAGAGTCTCTTTGACCTTATCTATCTTGTCTATATTAATGCCAAACTTGGTTTTTTTGCCGCCAGTTACCACCTTTTCATGGTGACCCGCTCCAATACCTGTGTTTAGTCTTATAGCTACCTTGCCACCTGGGTTTATCTTGCCATAGGTATGAAGCTGAGAAATTGAGTCTACACTAGTCATGATTCCATGCTCTATAGCATATCTCATTTCTTGCTCTGAAACATTGTTGCAAACATAAAGTAGGTCTTCTGGCTTGAAGCCAGCCTTTAATAGGACAAATATCTCTCCTGGCGATAGGGCATCTGCCTTTAGTCCTTCTGATCTAATAATTTTTAAGAGTTCAAGGTTTGAGTTTGCCTTTGTTGAATAATGGACAGAAAGATTAGGGTAATCAATAAAGCTCATCATCTCTCTGCAACGGCTGCGTAAAATATTTTCATTATAAACATATAGGGGAGAGCCAAACTGTTCAATAAGCTGTTCAGGTTTTGTGTCCCCATAAAAATTCGTTTGACTTGTATAATAGTTCAATTTCTACCTCCACAAGATAAAATTAAATATTTATCTAATTATCATATAGGGGTGGCTAACTGTCAACAAAATAAAGTCCAATATAACATTTAAACACATTTCTTTTAGCTAAAACACAGTACAAAAGATAGGACTTGTGGTAAAATCGTCTCTGTTAGCAATAAAGAAATTGGAGGAACTGCAATGCAAAAGATCATAAGACAACTAGCAAATGAACTAAATATACGGGAAAAGCAAGTGGCAAACACATTAGGCTTGATAGAAGAGGGTAGTACACTACCCTTTATTGCAAGGTACAGAAAGGAAGTAACAGGTGGTCTAGATGATGCATTACTTAGAAAGTTTTTTGAACGATTTACATACTTAAAGAATCTGGAAATACATAGAAAAGAGATATACCGGCTAATTGATGAACAGGAACATATGACAGATGAAATAGCAGTTAGTATAGAAAAAGCAAAAACTATAACAGAGTTAGACGATATATACAGGCCTTATAGGCCAAAACGAAGGACTAGAGCAACTATCGCAAAGGAAAAGGGTTTAGGTCCACTTGCAGATATTATATGGCTCCAAGAGACAACAGACCAGGAGATAGACAGGCTAGCCCTTGACTTTATAAATGAAGATGAGGGGATAAAGACCAGTCAAGAAGCCATTGGCCTTGCTCTAGATATAATCGCAGAAAAAATCTCTGATGATGCAAAAATAAGAAAGCTTATAAGGGAGTATACCTTTAAAAATGGAATACTGCTAACAAAGGCAGTTACAGATAAAGAATCTGTCTATGAAATGTACTATGACTTCAGTGAACCTGTAAGTCATATCGTTTCTCACAGGATATTGGCCATTAATAGGGCTGAGAAGGAAAAGTTTATAAATGTAACTATAAGTGTTGACCAGGACCAGGTTGTTAATTTAGTACTAGCCAGGCTTTTAACAGAAACTTGCAGATGTCCACAATTAATCGAGGCCGCCCTAATAGATGCTTATAAAAGACTAATCGCTCCTTCTATTGAGAGAGAAATCCGTAATCAATTAACAGTCAAGGCAGAAGAGCAGGCTATAAAGGTTTTTGGTGAAAACCTATGCAACCTATTACTACAGCCACCAATTAAGGGGTCGGTTGTTATGGGCGTAGACCCAGGCTACCGAACAGGGAATAAGATAGCAGTTGTTGATGAGACTGGCAAAGTACTAGATACTGCAATTGTTTATATCACTCTAGATCATCATGATAAGGCCAAGGGCAAGAAGATAATGAAGAGGCTGATTGATGACCACAAGGTTAATATTATTGCTATAGGCAACGGAACTGGCTCAAAGGAAAGTGAGATAGTGGTAGCAGAACTTTGTAGCGAGCTTGATAATGGGATTCAATATATTATTGTTAACGAGGCTGGAGCCTCTGTTTATTCAGCATCAAAGCTAGCTAGTGAAGAGTTCCCCCAATATGATGTGGGCCTAAGAAGCGCTGTATCTATTGCACGACGGCTGATAGATCCCTTAGCCGAGCTGGTTAAGATAGATCCAAAGTCTATAGGAGTTGGTCAGTATCAACACGACGTAAACCAAAAAGAACTAGCGGAATCATTAAAAGGAGTAGTTGAGTATTGCGTAAATAGCGTAGGTATTGACCTAAATACTGCATCTGCATCATTGCTCCAATATGTTTCTGGCATAACAGCCTCTATAGCAAAGAATATTATCCTATATAGGGATGAAAAGGGCAGGTTTAACAATAGAAAAGAGTTACTTAATGTAAAAATGCTTGGGCCAAAGACCTTTGAACAATGCGCAGGCTTTTTAAGGATAAGGGATGGAGAAAATATACTTGACAATACTGCAGTACATCCAGAATCATATGAGGCAGTAAATAAGCTTTTCAAGAGTCTAAATTGGTCTATTGAAGATATAAGTAATGGTATTGAAATAAAGCAATTAACAGATTTTGCTTCATTGGATTTAGGTCAGTTAGCAAGCTCTATTGGCCTAGGTGAACCTACACTTGTAGATATACTAGAAGAACTGAAAAAGCCAGGTCGAGATCCGAGAGATGAGCTACCTAAACCATTGTTAAGGACAGATATTGTGGGGCTTGAGGATTTGAAAGAGGGCATGGTTTTAACAGGGACTGTTAGGAATGTTATTGACTTTGGAGTCTTTGTTGATATTGGTGTTCATCAGGATGGCCTAGTGCATATATCAAAACTATCGGATAAATATGTACGACATCCAACAGACATAGTACAGGTAGGCGACATTGTAAAGGTAAAGGTTTTGGATGTAGATATAGAACGCAAGCGTATCAGCTTATCAATGAAGGATTTGTAAATTGTTCTTGATTTGTTGATTTCAACATACTATAATAACAAACAAGAAAATAAATTATCTTCAGGGCAGGGTGTAATTCCCGACCGGCGGTAAAGTCCGCGAGTCCCTCAAGGGATTGACCCGGTTAGATTCCGGGACCGACAGTATAGTCTGGATGGGAGAAGAATATAGATTAAATTTTTATGCTCCTGAAGTATTTTAGGAGCATTTTTTCTGTTAATCTTTAAAGTACTCTCCTTAAACCAAAAACTTTATTAGGGGGTAATAGTATGATGGACAAAGATAAGAAAAAGATAACTTATACTTTTAAGCTAAACACAAGAAACATAGTAAAGATTGGTATGCTGTCAGCAGTAGCTTTTTTGTTGATGCTAATACAGTTTCCGATTCCTACCCTGTTCCCGTTTTTTCTAGAGCTAGACATAAGTGAGCTTCCAGCATTATTAGGAGGTTTTACACTAGGTCCAATAGCAGGTTCAATTATTGTTTTACTAAAAAATCTACTGCTTTTAGCTGTGAGGGGTAGCAAAACAAGTTATGTTGGAGAATTATCTAATTTCATAGTAGGCGCTGCCTTTGTAGTACCTGCTTCAATTTTATACATTAACAATAAAAGCAAGAGGGGGGCAATCTATAGCTTGATAGCTGGTATTTTGGGGATGACCATAGTGGCTTGCATTTCTAATTATTACCTGATTATTCCCCTGTTTTCAAAGACCTTAGGATTTGAAAGTGTTATGGAAATGGCTGCTAGATCAAATAAGGCAATTGTAGACATGAAAACCTATATTCTATATGCAGTTGTACCCTTTAATATATTAAAATCTATGGTAGTATCTATATTTACATTGCTAATCTACAAGAGGTTGTCACCACTACTGCGTAGCTGATAAAAACCGGGGAAACCCGGTTTTTTATTCCTAATAATTTTGTGGTATAATACGGACTATAATCTAAGTGACAAAATCTACTTTTTATTATTTACTAATGAGGTGGCTGCTATAGTTTTAATATCGTGTAATGAAAAAGATACTCAAAATATTGGCTACTATATAGGGCAAAGGGTCAAAGCTGGCGACATAATCCTTTTATATGGAGATCTTGGCAGTGGAAAAACTGTCCTGACTAGAGGAATTGCCAAAGGTGCTGGTGTCGAATCTAGAGTAACGAGCCCAACATTTATAATTATGAACCAATACCCTGGGAATTGTCCGATTTTTCACTTTGATTTATATCGACTATCTGATTCAGAAGAACTTTATGATTTAGATTTTGAAGACTACCTATATGGTGACGGCATTGCTATAGTCGAGTGGCCGGAAAAAATGGCAGAACTACTTCCTAAAGAGTACTTGAAGGTCACCATAAATAAGTTGGAAGATGACGATAATAAGAGGATTATAAAGATAAGCTCGTATGGCGAAAAATATGAAAGCTATAAGGAGGTATTCAAAGGATATGAAAGTACTTGCCGTTGAAGCATCTTCTCTTGTAGCTGGCGTTGCGATACTAGATGATTCGAACCTAATTTATGAGGGATATAACCACCATAAAAGGAATCATTCGCAGATCCTGATGCAAATGGTTGAAAATGCTCTATTAGCATCCGAATTAGAGCTTAGTGATATAGATATTATTGCTGTGACATGTGGACCAGGTTCTTTTACTGGCCTTAGAATAGGAATTTCTACAGTAAAGGGTCTAGCACAGGCTACAAGGAAAAAGGTAGCAGCTGTCCCAACATTAGATTCTCTTGCGCACAATATAACAGGTTTTTCAGGTCTAGTTTGTCCTATTATGGATGCAAGAAGAGACCAAGTATATACAAGTATATACAGGTGGGAGGACATGGAGTATAAAAGGCTCATTCCCTATTCTGCAATGGATGTGAGAAAGCTAGCAAATATGCTGCTTGCCTATAATGAACCTATTCTTTTTTTAGGTGATGGTGTAGACAAGTACAATAAAATTTTACTAGATCTACTTGGAGATAAAACTATAATAGCACCACCCCATTTGCGACTGCAAAGGGCATCATCTACTGCCTGGGTTGGCTTAAATCTAGCAAACGCAGATAAGTGCATTTCTTTTTACGAGCTTGAACCTTTCTATTTAAGAAAGTCCCAGGCTGAACAAAAGAAACAGACAGGTAAGGGAAAAGATGAATAAGATGGTTAGGATACAGCCCATGAAGGCTGAAGACCTTGAGCATGTATGGGAAATTGAAAAGCTGTCATTTTCTCTACCATGGTCTATCGAATCCCTTAGGCTAGAGGTGGAGGAAAACCAATGTGCCAAGTATTATGTAATTAAGCTAGACGATAGGTTAGTAGCTTATGCTGGTATGTGGATTGTACTAGATGAAGCTCATATTACAAATATCGCAGTTCATCCTGACTATAGGGGAAAAGGATTTGGAAGGATGATTCTAAAAACCCTTATCGGGGTGGCTAAAGACATTGGAATGGAACGCATGACCCTTGAAGTTAGAGTATCTAATAAGGCAGCTATAAGCTTGTACAAGTCATTAGGCTTTGAAGAAGCTGGTGTCAGGAGGGGCTATTATGCAGACAATGGCGAGGATGCCCTAATTATGTGGAATTTCCACTTAGAGGAGGTCAAATAATTATGTCAAAAAGGATTGCCTGTTCCATCATAACTGTCCTAATATGCCTGCTCATTTATCCTGTTTTACTTGTAACCAGTATAGAATTAGTAACCTATGATAAAAGCTTTTATATAGACCAATACAAAAAACTAGATACTGCTACCACAATAGGTATTAGTGAATCCGACCTACATAGGGTTACATGGGACTTATTAGATTACATAAAGGATAAAAAGGCTACGCTAAAGGATATAAAGGCAGATATAAACGGAGATATGCGCCAGGTTTTTAATGACAAGGAAATTGCCCATATGGTAGATGTCAAAGACCTGTTTAAGTTTGCCACGGATGTTCGAGCTTATTCAATTATAGCTATAGTGGTGTTATTATTAGTTATTCTAACTTTCTATAGGAAAATGGCAGCTAGAAAATTGGCTCTTTCTTTTCTATGGACTACAGGAGCTTTGATAGTGCTGTCAGCTATTCTTTATCTTTTAATTCAGTCAAACTTCTCTTACTACTGGGACTTGTTTCATCATATATTCTTTGATAATGACCTTTGGCTATTAGATCCTAATACAGATATTATGATCCAAATGGTACCTGAAGCTTTCTTTTATAGTGCTGTTACTAGGGTTATCCTATATTTTTCAACTGCTAGTATTATTTTAGCCCTTGTCTCTATAGTTTATACTATATCTACTAGAAACATAAGAAAGGCTACTTAGAATCGAGGAGAAAATCATGGCATATTTTCAAAATATGAAAAAGAAAACAGAGCTTTTAAAAGATAAAAAGGATATATTGATTTTAGCTATAGAAAGCTCATGTGATGAGACCTCTGTGGCTTTAGTAAGAAATGGGAGGGAGGTAGTTAGCAATGTAATTTCCTCTCAAATTGATATACACAAGGAGTATGGAGGTGTAGTTCCAGAAATAGCATCAAGAAAGCATGTTGAGGTAATAAACTACATAGTAGATAAAGCATTGTCAGAGGCTAATATAAACTTAAATGAGCTAGATGCAGTTGCAGTTACCTATGGCCCAGGCTTGGTAGGTGCACTATTAGTAGGTGTAGCAATGGCAAAAGGATTAGCATTTGGACTCAAAGTTCCCTTGATTGGAGTTCACCATATTGAAGGACATATAAGCTCAAACTACATCCACAATCCTGATTTAGAGCCTCCATTTTTGTGTTTAGTAGTATCAGGTGGCCATACAATGCTTGTATGTGTTGAGGATTATTGTAAGTATAGGTTAATGGGTCAGACCTTAGATGATGCAGCTGGAGAAGCCTTTGACAAAATAGCTAGGGTAATAGGACTAGGCTATCCAGGTGGCCCGGCAATAGAAAGGTATGCCAAGGATGGTGATCCTACTAAATATGATTATCCTAGGGTTAATATAAAGGGGAAGCCCTATGATTTTAGCTTTAGTGGTTTAAAAACTGCAGTGATAAACCATGTACACAACATGAAACAAGCTGGAGAAAAGGTAAATATAAATGACATAGCTGCATCCTTTCAGCAGGCTGTTGTAGATGTATTAGTCGAAAAATCAATAAACTGTGCCAATGAACTAGGCATAGACAAACTAGCTATAGCTGGAGGGGTGTCGGCAAATAGTTTGCTAAAGGATCAAATGAATTCATTAGCAGGCCAGCATGGTATAAAACTATATACACCTTCAATCATATTATCAACTGATAATGCGGCTATGATCGGTAGTGCAGCTTACTATAGACTACTAAGAGGGGAAATTAGTGATTTATCTTTAAATGCAATCCCATATCTTTCTTTAAGTAGTCTAAACTAATTTTGCCAAAAGCACAAAGAATCCTTCATATTATTATTTAAAAATCAAAATATTAGGCCAAGTATATATATTTTTTATTTGTGGAAAATGGCTTTAAAAACCTTTATCTTAAGGCACTAGGCTGTGGATAAGCCTGTGCATAATGTGGATAAAATAACCAAATAAACCAACAAATTATCTTAAAAATAATCAAATTCTGCAAGAAATCCTGCGGTAAAGCAAGTACTCATAGAAAAAGTTACAAAATTAGACATATATAAATGATTGATAGACCTCTACACTATAATTATTGTGTTTAAGAAAGTATTTCATGTCAAAGACTTAAGTGTTTCATTTCAAAGACTTATGTCTCTTTTCTTCTGTCTTAATGCTTACGATATAAAAGGCAAAAAGAATAAAGTTGTCCAGTAGGGAGAACATATTATTTGTCATATCAATTTACAAAAGGAGCGAACGCAATGGTGTGAGAGGGCTTGACTTAAATGTTTTAACAAATATAGCAAAGAGCTATTAGGGTTAGCTGGTCTTAAACCTTAGACCTGCTAGGAAAGATAAAAAATGCTTACTAAGATTTTGAGTACTAGTCTTTTTACACGATATTTTATTATAGCCAGGCTTAAAGGAGGCTTTATATGCCTAATCTGAGAGACATAAATGAATATGCATTATCTGTAGCTGAAGAATTTGAAGTCTTAGATCAAAAAAAGAAAATAAGATGCAAAATGCCTAAGCTAGGTGAGGATAATCTTGTCTTAATGAAGGCGTACAAACTAATTAACAAGGCTGTTAAATCAAGTGGAAGTATCATAGCAGCTGCTGAGTGGCTACTTGATAACTTTTATCTGCTAGAAGAACAGGTAAAAGATCTAGAAAACATACTGTCTAGAGAGACCTATAAGAATTTACCTGTTTTAATAAAGGGAGATTATAAGGGTTTTGCTAGGGTCTATGGTATAGCTATGAAAATATGCTCATATAACGATGCTAGAATAGATGAATCAATTATCTCTGACTTTATTAATGCCTATCAAACAACTACTGCCTTAAGTAGTGAAGAACTCTGGGCTCTTCCCGTTATGATAAGAGTTGCCCTTGTCCAAAGGATAAGGGATATTACTTTATTTATAATTGAGTCCTTAAGTGAACGTGATCTAGCCGATGCCTGGGCAGAGAAGCTAATAGAGGCTATAACTAGTATAGAGGACGACAAGAATTTAGTAGCAAAAGACAGGTTAAGCAAGGTTATAAGTTACCACGATAAGGATATTAGCTATATGAAGCCCGTTTATGCTGAAAGACTATTACATAGGCTAAGGGAGGAGGGTACAGACGCCGCATCAATAATCAGGTGGGTAGATGGACGCTTAGCTGTCCAGCACACAGATGCAGATGAGATTATTCAATCTGCCCATCAAATACAAACAATTAGCCAAGTAACAATGGGAAATGCCATAACTAGTTTACGGGATATAAGCTCTATAAGATGGGAAGACCTGTTTGAAGAATTAAGCTTATTAGAAAGGGTACTTAGACAAGATCCGGCGGGAGTATATCCTCAAATGGATTTCCAGTCAAGGGACAATTATAGGCATCACATTGAAAAGATAGCCAAGCTCTATGAGAAAAGTGAAGTTTTAGTCGCACAAATGGCAGTAGAATGTGCATTGGAAAATACTGAATGTAAGAATGAAAGGGATAAACACATCGGATTTTACATAATTGACAAGGGGAGGGTCAACCTTGAAAAGAAACTGAGTAAAAAGCTTAAGTTTAGCCTGGAAAGGCATATAAAAGAGCGACCTTCACTTTACTATTTCAAGGCAGTTGCTCTTATCTTTGCCTTGATTATGTTAGGTTTTTTAAGTACTTTGTCTTTGGTGGATGCGAAAAGCAACACCTTGTCACTTGTGTTGTCGATTATTATTTCCTTTGTTCCTATAATAAGTATTTCTATTGGAATAGTCCACTTTATAGTTATTAGACTTTTCAAGCCTCAACTATTGCCAAAGTATGAGCTAAAGGATGGTATCCCTGATAAGCTCAAAACCGTGGTAGTTATTCCAACTTTGCTGACTAGTGAGAAAAGAGTAAATGAACTAATTGAACAAATGGAGGTTTTTTACTTAGCAAACCAAGAAAAAAATTTGTATTTTGCTTTGCTAGGAGATTTTAAGGACAGTCCAGAAAAAGAAGAAAAGCAGGATGGACAGATAATCGAAAGTGCATCAAGGCTGATAAACGATTTAAACAGTAAATATTGTCAGGATGAGGGTAGTATTTTTTATTACTTCCACCGCTATCGTCAATGGAATGAAAGACAAAGAAAGTGGATGGGTTGGGAAAGAAAAAGGGGCGCCTTAGTAGAATTTAATGCTTTACTACTAGGTGATGAAAATACCAGCTTTTCGACCAAGATTGGAGATATGTCATCTCTTAGGGATATTGAATATGTAATCACACTAGATGCAGATACTCAGCTTCCAAGAGATGCTGCAAAGAAACTAATAGGTGCAATAGCCCACCCATTAAATTCAGCTGTACTGAATGATGAAAAAAGGACTGTTATCGAGGGATATGGTCTGTTGCAGCCACGAATCGGTGTTTCAGTAGACAGTGCTAGTAGGTCTCTTTTTTCTCTTACCTTCTCTGGACAAACAGGTGTGGACCCATATACTAGTGCTGTTTCAGATGTTTATCAGGACTTGTTCAGTGAAGGCATTTTTACCGGCAAGGGCATATACAAGCTAAGGGTCTTTAGCAAGGTTCTAGAAAAGGCTATTCCTGAAAATAGTGTATTAAGTCATGATTTACTAGAGGGTTCATATGTAAGAGCAGGTTTAGTTTCTGATATAGAGTTAATAGATGGCTATCCTGCTAGCTATATGGCCTACTCTATGAGGCTACATAGGTGGGTAAGGGGAGACTGGCAGCTCCTTCCCTGGCTTTTTAAATATGTGAAAGACATAGATGGGGAGAAAGTAAGAAACCCACTGAATAAACTGTCAAAGTGGAAGATACTAGACAATTTACGTAGGAGTCTATTGTCTCCTGCCTTGTTCATTATGCTAATTCTTAGCCTAGTAACATTACCTGGACCCATATTAGCATGGCTATCTCTTGCCATAATTACTATATCATTTCCCTTGATAACTGGTATCGCAGACACATTATTAGTTCGCAATAGGGGAAAGGACAATAAGCTAAGACTAAGTGAATTTTTTTATAACACAGGCAGTTTGCTCAAGCAGATAGCAATGTCCTTTGTTTTCTTAGCCCACCAAGCATGCTTGATGTTAGACGCTATCCTTAGAACGCTGTGGAGGCTATTTATAAGCCAGGAAAACATGCTGGAGTGGGTAACTGCTGCAGATGCTGAGTCTAGGTTTAAAGGTAGGCTAATTGACTACTGGCAGAGGATGAAGACCTCACTTATAACCACGGGATTGATATTAGTCTTGGTTATCTACCTTAATAGGCCCATGTGGCCCATTAGTCTTTTTTTTGCACTGGTATGGCTTTCTTCTTTCTACACAGCCTACAGGGTGAGCAAGCCTAAGCGCCGGTATATACCCCATCTGTCTAGAGAACAGATAGTAAAGATTAGGATGATTGCCAGGAAGACGTGGAAATATTTTGACGAACTAGTAAATGAAAGTAGTAACTATCTGCCGCCAGATAACTATCAGCTAGACCCTCCTACAGGTATAGCTAATAGGACTTCTCCGACAAATATAGGTCTGCATTTAGTTTCACTATTAGCAGCTAGAGATTTAGGTTATCTGACTACAATAGATACTATTAAGAGGATATCAAAGACCATTCAAACATTAAAAATCATGGACAAATGGAAGGGAGGGCATTTTTATAATTGGTACAATATAAGTAACCTTAAACCCTTAAAGCCCCAATATGTATCAACTGTTGACAATGGTAATCTAATTGGATACCTAATTGTTTTAAACCAAGGTATAGAAGAACTATTAAAACGCCCCCTTATTGGACAAGAAAGTATATTAGGGCTTAGGGATATACTGATTACAGATTGTGGTATGGATTTAGAAAACCAAGCTATGCTCAATATGTTTTTATCTATAGATAATATAAGTGCTGTTGAGTGGCAGATGCTATTAGATGATTTAAAGGGGCAGGATAAAGAATTAGACAGGCTCATAACTAACTATGAAAGGGAGATTGAACTTTTTATTCCCTGGGTAAAGTTATTACAACATGCACCTTCTATTTTACTAAATGAGAAGGGTGTATATAAGGAGACAGCTATACATTTTACAGACCTTCTTAAAAAGCTTAATGAAAATCTATCATTACAAGATATTTATAGTAAATATCTTGAGATACTAAAACTATTATCAGAAACCTTAATATCTCTACGTAGAAATGAAAACAAGAGTGCAGGATACAGTGAAGCTAAGGACTGGTTAAAAAAACTTGAACTATCCCTAGCAAGCTCATATTCAAATATAAGAGGATTTATATCAACTTGTATGCAGATACATAGAGAGGTAGACAACATAATAAAAAACATGGATTTTAGCCTGCTATATGATGAGAAAAGAGAACTATTTACTATTGGATTTGATGTTGAAGAGGGACATCCATCAAGGTCTCATTATGATTTACTTGCCTCTGAAGCAAGACAGGCTAGTTTTATAGCTATAGCTAAAGGAGATATTCCACAAAAACATTGGTTTAGGCTAGGTAGATCCTTAACCTTGTTTGGCAATCATAGGGTTCTGATATCTTGGAGCGGAACTATGTTTGAGTACCTCATGCCCTTGCTTATCATGAAGAACTATGAGAACACCCTACTAGATGAGACCTATATGGCAGCAGTTAAGTCACAACGTCATTATGGAGAGCAAAGACGGATTCCCTGGGGTATATCTGAGTCAGGCTTTTATGCATTTGATCTACATTTAAACTATCAGTACAAGGCTTTTGGAGTTCCACAGCTTGGCCTAAAGCGGGGTTTAGTAAATGATTTAGTAATCGCCCCTTATGCAACAATGCTGGCCCTACCCATAGAGCCTCTGCAGGCCTATAGGAATATAGAGGCTTTATCTTCAGAAGGTATGATGGGAAGGTACGGCCTATACGAGGCCATCGACTATACAGCTGAGCGCTTACCAAATAAAAAAAAGAGTATAATTATAAAAAGCTATATGGCTCATCATCAAGGTATGAGTCTATTAGCCATGGATAATTACCTAAACAACAATATTATGCAGGCTCGTTTTCATTCTGCTCCCTTAGTTAAGGCGACTGAACTTTTGCTGCAGGAGAGAATGCCAAGGAAAGAAATATATATAAAAGAACATGAAGAAAATGAGATTGTTGACCTTGAACAAAATAGGAGGCGTCAAGAGACTCGTGCAAGGAGAGTATTCACTAGCCCCTTCACCAAGCTACCGGAGATCAATATTTTATCAAATGGCAGTTACACAGTTATGACCACTAATAGTGGTTCAGGCTTTAGCCAGTACTTAGGCAAAGCTATATCAAGATGGAGGGCTGATACAACTAGGGATAATTGGGGTATGTTCTTTTATGTTGAAAACCTAAATTCAAATAATTATTGGTCTGTCGGCCACCAGCCCTATGGGAATACACCAGATAAATATAAGGTTATTTTCGAGACTGATAGGTCTATCTACCAGAGAAGAGATGGAAACATCGAAACAAGCATGGAGATTGTAGTCTCCCAGGAGTACAATGGTGAAATAAGGCGTTTGACCTTTGTAAACCATAGTAATAGTAGTCGGGTGCTAGATGTCACAAGCTATTTTGAAGTATTGCTAACCTCTTTTGAGGCGGATAATGCCCATCCTGCCTTTAGTAATTTATTCATACAAACAGAGTATTTAAGCGAGTTTGAAACCCTGCTAGCTAGTAGAAGGCCGAGAAGTAAAGATGAAAAAAGTATGTGGGTTTTACACACTGCAAATGTAGAAGGTGACCAGGTAGGCAGCACTCAATATGAAACAGACAGGATGAAATTTTTAGGAAGGGGGAGAAGTGTAGAAAATCCACAGGCTATGGATCCTGAATACCCTTTATCTAATACTGTTGGTCCTGTATTAGATCCAATAATGAGTATCAGAAAAAGGATACATATAGGGGCAGGAGAAAGTAAAAAAGTTACCTTTATCACAGCTGTTGCTGATAGTAGGGAATCTATTATGGCATTAGCAAGAGACATCCGCAACAATGGTATGTCTGATAGGTCCTATGAGCTAGCATGGACTCATTCGCAGGTTGAGCTAAGATACCTTAATATATCTGCTGAACAAGCTAACATATACCAGACAATGGCCTCACGTATACTATATATCGAGCCAGCTACTGGATTAAAGGCCAGTTCACTAGTTGAAAATAAAAAGGGTCAACCTGCACTATGGGCCTATGGGATATCAGGAGATTTACCCCTTGTTATAACTAGAGTCAGTAGGTTAGAACATTTAGAACTAGCTAGGCAAATGTTAACAGCTCATGAGTATTTAAAGCTTAAGGGTCTTAGCTTTGAGCTTTTGATTTTAAATGACTATGGCAACAGCTATGAGCAACCCTTGCAGGAAAAACTACGTGAAATAATTTCAATTAGCCATGCTAGGGAACTAGAGGATATGGCTGCTGGTGTCTTCCTAAGGCAAACTAGTAATATTCCCAGTGAGGATATTACACTTTTAATAGCTACTGCAAGAATTGTACTAAACGGTGATGATGGTTCCTTGGCATCTCAGATGCAGGTATCAGAGATTATTAAGCAGTCAGACTATTCTAATATAGACAAATCCATAGACTATGAGATAGTCGAACAAGTAAGCATTAAGTTACCTGACGGTATTGAATTTTTCAACGGTATAGGTGGATATAGCCATGATGCAAAAGAGTATATTATAAAGCTCGATAAGAATACTGTTACTCCCATGCCTTGGTCTAATATAATAGCTAATGATGAGCTAGGCTTTATGGTAACAGAATCGGGTTCAACATACACCTGGTGCAAGAATAGCCGTGAGAACAAACTAACCCCATGGTCAAATGACCCCATATCTGATCCATCAGGCGAAATTATATATATAAGGGATGAAGATAGCAGTGATTTCTGGACTATTACACCCCTACCTATCAGGCAAGAAGTGGACTATCTAATCAGACATGGTCATGGTTATAGCTTTTTTGAGAATATTAGCAATGGTATTAGTCATTGCCAACAAATGTATGTTGCCATGGACGACCCTGTCAAGTTAATTAAAATCAGCTTAAAAAACTTATGTAATAAGACTAGGACCCTATCCATTACCCACTATGCTGAGTGGATACTTGGAGTTAACAGAGACAAAAATCAACAGTATGTGGTAACACAATTTGATAGCACAATGAACTCTTTCTTTGCTACAAATTCCTATAACGTGGAATATACTGATAGGGTTGCCTTTGTATCAAGCAACCTGAGCATAACTAGTCATACTGGTGATAGGTCTGAATTTATTGGTAGAAATGGTTCACTAGCTAGGCCAAATGGTATGTATACAAAGGACCTTAGTGGGCTTTCTGGTCCTGGTCTTGACCCATGTAGTGCCACTAGGATAATGGTAGATTTAAAGCCTGGACAGGAAGAAGACATACTTATTGTTTTTGGTCAAGCTGATAATCTAGACCATGCAATTAGAATCATTAACCACTACAGGGATCTTGAAAATGCAGATAAAGCCTATCATAGATTTATTTCATATTGGGATAAAACATTAAGCGCTCTTATTGTCAAGACTCCTGATAAATCCATGGATTTTTTGTTAAATAGATGGCTTATCTATCAGACATATGCCTGTAGGATTTTGGCTAGGACAGCCTTTTATCAAGCTGGAGGAGCATACGGGTTTAGAGACCAATTACAAGATGTAATGGCCTTAGTCTATAACAATCCTGCAAAAACAAGAGAGCAAATTTTACTTTCTGCTGCCCACCAGTTCCTCGAGGGAGATGTACAGCACTGGTGGCATCCTGAAAACAGGGGAGTTAGGACCAAGATAACCGACGATTTGCTGTTTCTACCTTATGTGACAGGTGACTATATACAGAAAACTGGTGATTGGAGTATCTTAGATGAGCAAGTTTCCTTTTTAGATGACGATCCCTTAGGCCCTAATGAGCACGATAGGTATAAGATACCTAGAGTTACCGAAGAAAAAGCAGATATTTACAATCACTGCATAAGGGCGATAAGAAGGGCTATGAGATTTGGCAAACATGGCCTACCCCTAATTGGAGGAGGTGATTGGAACGACGGTATGGACAAGGTTGGCATAGAGGGTAAGGGTGAAAGCGTCTGGTTGGGTTGGTTTCTAATAAGTAGCCTAAAGAGTTTTATCCCTGTTTGTGAAAAGAAAGGCGACCATGAAAATGCTAATGCATTTAGAAAGACTATAGAGGATTTGACTGCAGCTATTGAAAAGTATGGATGGGATGGCGGCTGGTATAGACGTGCATTTTTTGATGATGGGACCCCACTGGGCTCTGAAAAAAATGAAGAATGTAGCATAGATTCTATATCCCAGTCATGGGCTGTTATATCAGGTGCTGCAAAACAGCAGAGGATAACCGAAGCATTAAGGTCACTAGAAAATCATCTTATTGATGCAGAAAACGGGATAATAAAGCTACTGTCACCACCCTTTCACATATCTCATCTAGAACCGGGTTATATTAAAGGATATGTACCAGGAGTAAGAGAAAATGGAGGCCAGTATACTCATGCAGCTGCATGGACAGTTCTAGCCTTTGCTAAGCAGGGAGATGGTGATAAGGCACATAGCCTATACTATCTTATTAATCCTATAAATCACACCAAGACTGGACTTGAAATCAATAAATACAAGGTAGAGCCCTATGTGATGGCAGCCGATGTGTATGCGGTTCATCCCCACACGGGTAGAGGTGGATGGACTTGGTATACTGGTTCTGCAGCCTGGATGTATAGGGTAGGTATAGAGGCTATCCTAGGATTTCGATTAAATGCTAATAGCTTTACAATAAAGCCCTGTATAAATAGAGATTGGGACAAGTACGAAATTAAATACACTTACAGGGAAACAAGTTATAACATAATCGTTTATAACAAAAATAGGGTATGCATAGGTGTTGACTATATAAAACTAGATGGCAACAAACTAAGTCAAAAGGAAGTTCCTTTATTAGCCGATGGAAAGGACCACCAGGTAGAAGTATTTATGGCTTAGGTCAGTAAGTTGCTTTGGTCATTAATAAGTAAAAAATAAGAAAGGGAGCTATGATTTAGTAAAAGAATCGTATAAGTGGTATTATGAGGTAAAAGCATATGATAAAAAGATGCCTATTGTTAATTTGCACAATTATAATAAGTCCTATATTGTTATCATTTTCTGTAGATTATCAGAGAACTGGGCTTGCTGGCCGAACCTTGCAATTAAAGGGTTTTACTATTGTAGTTGATGCTGGTCACGGTGGCTTTGATTCAGGCGCTGTAGGCCCTTCTGGCATTAAGGAAGATCTACTTAATCTACAAGTAGCAAAAAAGCTGGAGTCTTTACTTCATAGCAGAGGAGCAAGAGTTATAATGACAAGAACTAACAATGATGCTCTAGCTCCTAGTAAAGCAGGGGATATGAGAAAAAGAGTTGAGATAATTAAAAAAGCAAGACCCGATATGGTTATTAGTATCCATATGAATAAGTTTGGCCAGTCAAAATATTATGGAGCTCAGACCTTTTATATGACTGGTAGTCAAGAAGGAGAAAAACTGGCAGAAGCAATACAAGCTCAGCTTAGAAGCAACCTGATAGAAGGTAACAATCGGCAAACAAAGTCGGCTAGTAATTTTTTAATCCTAAAAGCTGGAGATGCACCAACAGTAATAGTTGAATGTGGTTTCTTATCTAATCCTAGAGAGGAGGCCCTCCTTCAAGAGTCAGATTACCAAGACAAGATTGCCTGGTCGATTTACAGAGGAATTATCGATTATATTTCAGAAACATAGAAAAAACTAAGTTTATTAATCAAGCAGAGTCTAAATATGGTATAATCGTATATGTAATACATTTGAATCTAGAAGGAAATTTGCTTTACTACTTTAAAGCTGTTCATTTATTATATATAATATATGTAAGTGATTAGCTTTCTAGATAAACGCGATGATAATAAGGGGTGTACCCATATGTGGGATTGGATATCAAGACTATTTTCATATATAGAGCCATATATACAATTTCCTTGGGTCATCCGTCATATTATTGACATAGCAATTGTGTCTTTTGTCTTGTACAGGTTATTATTGTTGATTAAGGAGACCAGGGCAGAACAGGTATTAAAGGGACTAGCAATCTTACTATTTGCTACAAAGCTTAGCGAAATCCTCCAGCTCTACACTATTTTCTGGATTTTAAAAAATACAGTTACTGTAGGAGTTATAGCTATCCTTATAGTTTTCCAACCAGAGCTTCGCAGAGCACTAGAACACATTGGGAGAGGCAAGTTCTTCGACAGGTCCATATTTATACGAGATGACAAGGAACCATCATTAGTAATTGATGAGATAGTCAAAGCCGCTCAGAATATGGCTGAGAAAAAAATAGGTGCCCTTATAGTAGTTGAAAGAAATACAGGTATTAATGATGTTATAGAAACAGGAGTAAGTATTGATGCTGAGCTAACTGGGGCCTTACTTGAGAACATCTTTATGCCAAATGCACCCCTACATGATGGAGCAGTCATAGTCCGAAAGGATAGGATTGCAGCAGCTGGTTGCTTTCTTCCGCTCACAGAGAATCCAAATATCAGTAAACAACTTGGGACAAGACATAGAGCCGCATTGGGGATTTCTGAGAGTTCAGATGCCTTGGCTATCATAGTATCTGAGGAAAATGGTATTATTTCGACTGCCAACAATGGAAAGCTCACCCGCTACCTAGATGGCAAAGGGCTAGAGGACATGCTAAATAAAATCTACGTAAAGGACAAGCAGGCTCGCTCAATATTCCCTAAAAAGTGGAGGGCAAAAGAATGAGCAGGATTATGGACCGTAATGGTGTACTGAAAATAGTATCTGTAATTATAGCCTTCATACTGTGGTTATATGCTGTCAGTGAGCTTAATCCAGAAGTTACCCGCCCCTTGTCAGATATAGAAATAGAAATTGAAAATGAAGAAATTCTAATAAACAAGGGTTTTACCTTAGTCAAGGATCCCCCGTCAAGAACAAATATCAGAGTTCGGGGTTTAGGTAATGATGTTAGCAAAGTCAAGGCTGACAATATAAAGGCTATAATTGACTTAAGTAAAATTGAAAAGGAAGGGACGCAGCGTTTAGCACTAAGGATTGACGGACTAACTCCCAGGGAGGTTAGGCTAGACTCTGTTCCAGAGGTATCAATAGAGGTTAATAGGATAAGGAGAAAAACAATTCCAGTAGAGATAGAACTGTATGGGCAGAGGCCAAAGGATTACTATGTCCATGATCCTATTATTAATCCCCAATCAATAACCATTGTAGGAGCTGAATCTTTGGTAGATCAAGTAGTTAAGGGATCTGCCGAAGTAAACATCGAAGATGTAGAAGATACACTTAACCTATCTTTACCAATTACACTGTATGGGGATGATAACAAAAAGATAGGATCCAAATACATAGAGTTGTTACAAGAGTATGTTCTAGTTTCTATACCAGTATATAATCTAAAAACTAGGGTTCCAGTCACTCCTACCTTAATAGGAGAACCAGCTGAAGGCTATGTAGTTGATTCAATAACGGTTAGCCCCAGTGATTTTTCTATAAATGGCGAGCGTGATTTAATAAACAATGTATCAAAGCTAATTACAGAAGAGATAGACATTACTGGACGAAACAAGGATTTAAATATATCGGTAGCCTTAGAAGAAATACAGGGGATATATATAGACAAAAGGTTAACAAATGATGTTAAAGTAAATGTGAGGGTAAACCTAATCGAAGAGACTATACAAAGAAGCTTTGAAATTGATGAAATTGAGCTATTAAACATCCCAACAGGTTACACTGCTCAAGTATTAGATGAGAAAATAACAATAGTGGCCAAGGGTAAGTATAGTACAATGAACATGTTGACAGCTGATGCATTTACTGCAGCCTTAAACCTAGAAGGATTAACAGAAGGCGAACACGAATTAAGTCCACAGCTTGTGACGCCAACAAATGTTACAAAAGAGGGTACAGAGCCAGTCAAGATAAGGGTTATTCTAACCCCTATCACACCTTCTACAAATGAAAATGAAGGAGCACAAGATCAAACAGCTGGTCCTAATAATCCATAGCAAGGAAAAATGAATACTATAATTATAAAACCCGCAAACCATAGAGGAATGCGGGTTTGGCGCACTTGGCTGGAGTTGAACCAGCGACCTTTCGAGTCGGAGTCGAACGTTCTATCCACTGAACTACAAGTGCTCATTTATTTATAGATAATAGCATATAATTTGCTTTCATTTCAAGATGTATTAAGATTAGTTATAGAGCTTATTATTTAAACATGAAATCACCACAAATTTAAAAAAGAAATGGAGCTTAAATAAAGAAGTTTAACTATAGAACAAAACATACTATAATTTTAGGCAGGCATTTGCAATTTCTACTTTTTCTATACCCTTACTACTAATAATAAATGAATTACAGTCTTTGCTGTTTATGATAAAATCATTCTCAGTTAGCCTCATCAAAGTTTCCCAGACAAACAATCTTGTCTTATTATAAAAAAATCTAAAAATCTCCTCATAGACTGATCCAGATCTTTTTTTATAAAGATACATCAAGATATCCATAGCAAAAATGTGGTCTATATCTTCGATTTCTCTTAGAATAAATGGTATAAACCTTAATTGCTTAATCATTGAATACCCCCATTAATTTATAATTCATAATATGCTAATACTCATAAAATATACTTTGTAAGATAAAGAAAGCGTAAGGGGATAATATAAAGATGATTTTATTATTTACATAAAGGATATATAATTATGACTAGTGGCTTGATAGTCAAGAGAGTATATGGATTTAAGCACAGGAGATAATATATGAATTTAAGGCATTTTGAAATTTTATCATTATCATTGAGGTACTTGTTTGTCTTATTAGTCCTATATATATTGACTGTTTCATTTATAAAAACGATTTGGGATAATAATAGGATAAACACTAGGGGAACAAGCGGTAAAGTGCCCTTTATAATTGCCCTGTTTTCACTGTCAGCCTTCGGCTTGTTGGCAGGTCTTGGATCACTAGGCTATGACTACTTTGTTTTATTGTTAGGCCTATTAGTATCCTTAGTTGTTGTGTTTCAATTCTACTTCCTGTATTACTTTATTGATGGAATTGATGAGGTTATTTTATCTATTGTAGATTTTCTATTTGTTATAGGATTGGTAACACTACAAAGATTAAGTCCTGAGCTTGCAGTAAAGCAGCTACTCTGGTTTATACTAGGAAATATTGGCTTGTTTTTTCTTATGTTATTTTTCTCTAGAGATAAAGGACTGTCGAAATGGACCTATCCAATGATGGTATTTGGTCTTTTAACATTATTGGCAGTACTATTTTTTGCTGAAGAAGAATGGGGTGCAAAACGCTATATCTCCATTAGGAATATTTCTGTGCAACCAAGTGAGTTCTTTAAGCTTTTATTTATAGTAGTTTTATCCTATTGGCTATGTGAAAGAAAGAACTTTTTAAAGAACCTACCCTTATTTTTATTCTCAAGCCTATCTGTGATTTTAGTTGTATTGCACAAGGATTTGGGAAGTGCCCTTCAATATTTCATAGTATTTATCTTTGTTTACTATATAAGCTCTAGTGATAGGGCTGTTGTTATCATGGCCTTGTTAGCAGCTAGCCTTGGCTCCTTGCTAAGCTATAAAATATTTCCCCATGTAAGGGTTAGGCTAAAGGCGTGGAGAAACCCTTGGGAGGACGTATATGGTGGTGGCTATCAGCTTGCCCAATCTCTAATTGCAATAGGTAGTGGTGGCATGCTAGGGCTTGGTCTAGGCCTAGGTGAACCTCATGTAATACCAGCTTCTCGAACCGACTTTATCTTTGCTGCTATCTGTGAAGAGTTTGGGCTTATAGTTGGACTTTCAATCATACTACTATTTTGCATAATTTTATTAAGGGGTATGAGAATAGGACTAAATGCAAGTAAAGCCTCTGATATGCTACTAGCATCTGGGGCTACTATTACTATCTGCATACAAGCCTTTATAATAATCGGAGGAGTCACAAATCTTATACCTTTAACCGGAATTACGCTTCCCTTTGTTAGTTATGGTGGTAGCTCTATGTTTGTAAGCCTATGTATAATAGGCATTATAGAGGGGATCAGTATAAAGAACGCACAATTAGCCAATAAAGAAGGGGATATTAAAGCAGAGGGTGAAGGCGGCAATGAAAACAATTAGCAAAAACATAAAGAAAAGCTTACTCATCATCTTAATGATGTTTATCATACTTATAATCTATATCAGTTTTTCTGTCTATAGGTATAGTGATAGGTGGTTTTCAGACCCCAGTAATTCTAGGGTCAACATAGATATGACAAATCCATCTCTTATACCTGGCATGGTTTTGGATAGAAATATGAAGGTGCTAGTTGAAAGCAAATCAAGAATCGAAAATGGTCAAGAAATTTACTATAGGCAGTATAGCAGAGAAAGTAAATATGCATCCCATGTGATTGGTAGCAGACAGCTTGGTATTGGAGTTGAGAGCCACTTTATAAGATCTTTATTGGGATATGACAATAGTATGCTAGAAACCATATATCAAAAGATGTCAGACGATAAGGAAAAGGGAAATAATGTAATCCTAACTATAGATATTGAGCTACAAAAATATGCTTATGACTTACTTGCTAATAAAAAAGGAGCTATTCTACTCTTAAACCCCAAAAATGGCGAGATATTAGCAATGGTAAGTAGCCCAGCTATAGATTTGCAAAACACTAATAATAGACCCGAAGGGGAGACACTAGTAAATAAAGTGACTCAAGGTATGTATCCACCAGGTTCAATAATGAAGCTAGTAACAGCCTCAGCTCTACTTGAGCAAAAGGGGGAACAAGGGCCTTTTGTCTTTAATTGTAATGGGCAAAACTTAATTGACGATATAAAGATAAATTGTGCAGGTACAAAAGCCCACGGTCTAGTTGATCTGCCAAAAGCCTTAGAGCTTTCATGCAATGGATATTTTGCACAGGTAGCAATTAATTTAGGCAGGCAAGGCCTAAAAGATATGGGTGAGCGTTTTGGCTTTAATAAAGACTTCCTATTTAATGATTTTATATGCGGAAAGAGTGTCCTAGAGCTTAACAAGAATACAAAGACTGAGGAACTCGCATGGTCAGGAATAGGTCAAGCTGAAGTTCTAGTTACTCCTTTACATATGGCCTTGCTTGTATCCTCGATAGGGAATAATGGTAATATACCAGAGCCGAGATTACTCCATGCTGTTCAAAAATGGAATGGTGAGATTCATTACAGAAAAAATACTAAGCCTATCCTAAAGCCTATTTCGCCCCAAACTGCAAATGAACTAAAAGGTATGATGGTAAATGTAGTAGAGCAAGGAACTGGAAAAGAGGCCTATAGAAAAAATCTACAAATTGCAGGAAAGACAGGAACTGCACAGGTCGGGGGAGACAAGCTGGCTCATGCTTGGTTTGTTGGCTTAGCACCTGCTGAAAACCCGAGTTTGGCCATAGTAGTCTTAATAGAAAATTCGGGATCGGGTGGGAAACATGCAGCTCCTATTGCTGCTGATTTATTAGAAAAGGCTACTAAGCTTGGATATTAGGCCTAATACAACAATTACAAACAAGAAAAAGAGAACGATGCTTACATATATAAGCTAGATGACAAGACAGTTGACTTTACACACCACATACTTATATAATAGATTAAAATTCTATAGGGGGTAGGTAATTTGGGAAAAATTAAGAAGGCCCTTAAGTGGGCATTTAAAAGATATGGACTAGATGCTCTAAGTGCTATGGCTTTAGGCTTATTTGCATCGCTGATTATAGGACTTATACTAAGCCAAATTTCAAGAATACCATTCCTTAGCTTTATAGGTGAATTTGCTAATATCCTTAGCGCTTCTTCACCAATAGTAGGTTCGGCTATAGGAGTGGCCGTAGCCTATGGACTAAAGTCAAAGCCACTGGTTGTTTTTTCATCTGCAGCAACAGGTGCCTTTGGCTATTCCTTTATGTCAGCAGGCCCCTTGGGTAGCTTTATAGCTGCTGTTGTAGGTGCCGAAATTGGTAACCTAGTAGCTGGTAAAACAAGAGTAGATATAATTCTAGTCCCTTCTGTAACAATAATAATTGGGGGTTTAGCAGGGAAGTTTGTAGGACCACCTATAGCAGGACTAATGAAAAGTTTAGGGGCATGGATAAACCTAACAACAACCCTAAATCCTATTCCGATGGGTATCTTAATTTCTGTTTCTATGGGTATGATATTAACTGCGCCAATTAGTAGTGCAGCCCTGGCAATATCAATGGGGCTGTCAGGAATAGCTGCAGGTGCTGCCACTGTTGGTTGCTGTGCCCAGATGGTTGGATTTGCTGTAGCAAGTTATAGGGAGAACAAAATGGGTGGTCTTATTGCTCAAGGGTTAGGTACCTCGATGCTACAGGTATCTAATATACTAAAAAATCCACTTATCTGGATACCTCCTACACTTACGAGCGCAATATTAGGACCATTAGCTACTACAATACTGAGAATGGAAAACACACCTGAAGGTGCTGGTATGGGAACAAGTGGATTAGTAGGTCAGTTTGGAACCTGGGCTGCTATGTATGGAAGTGAGCCTACTTGGTATATCTTACTTAAGATGTTACTCTTACATATAGTACTTCCAGCTATCCTGACCCTTATAATCTCAGAATTTATGAGAAAAAGAGCCTTAATAAAAGAGAATGATATGAAGTTAAAACTATAGTACTTAATAATAAAATATTTTTATGGGGCAATATTGGCTACAATAAAGCTAGCAATATTGCTCCTTTTTACTTCCTTGCAGTATCTACTCATTTTCTATAAAATAATGATACTACTTAAATCTTTTTACTACAAGGGATGTGCTTAGTTTGCATAAGCTACTAAAAGACAAAATAGATAGTCTACCTGATCTACCAGGTGTTTATATAATGCTAGACCATGAGGGCAGGATTATTTACGTTGGTAAGGCCAAGTCCTTAAAAAGCAGGGTCAGGCAATATTTTCGACCGTCGAGCCAGATAGGGAAAGTAGCAAGCATGGTTACCAATATAAATGACTTTGACTATATATTGACTGACACTGAGGTAGAAGCCCTTATACTAGAGAGTAATCTAATAAAAGAACATAGGCCAAAATACAATATAGTCCTTAAAGATGATAAATCTTATCCCTATATAGAGGTAACAACAGGAGAAGATTTTCCTAGAATCAGGCTAAGTAGGCGCATAAAAAAGGACAGCAATAATAGGTATTTCGGACCATATACTAGTGCTAGAGGAGTTAGGGAGACTATAGAGGTTATTACAAAAATATTTCCTATTAGGACCTGTAACAGAAATGTAAAAGAAGGTAAGAAAGAGAGGCCCTGCTTGTATTATCATATAGGCAGGTGTTCTGGACCATGTATGGGTAACATAAAAAAAGAAGAATACAGAGAAACAATCAAGGAGGTTTGTAGGTTTCTAGAGGGAAGACAGGATGATGTGATAAAGGAACTTATGGCGAAAATGGAGAAAGCCTCCCAAAGGCTTGAGTTTGAAAAGGCTGCTGCTTTTAGAGACAAGATAAATGCAGTTAAAAAGATTTTAGAAAGCCAAAAGATTGTATCAACCGAAATGGAAGACCAAGATGTTATAGCTTATGCTCAGACGGAGAATGAAACAGCATTACAAATGTTTTTTGTTAGAAATGGCAAGCTTATATCAGCTCAAAGCTTTATTTTGAATGCAAGTGAAGAAACGAAACTGTCGCACATAACAACTTCATTTGTAAAGCAATATTATAGTATGTCAACCTATATACCAAAAAGTATCCTAATCCAAGATGAAATAGAGGATAAGGAGACTATAGAAAGATGGCTATCACAGCTTAAAGGGTCTAGGGTTTATATAAGGGTACCTATTAGGGGCGAGAAACGCAAACTTGTAGATATGGCTAAAAGAAATGCTATAGAAGCCTTATCAATACATGAACAAAGATCAAAAAGAGAGTGGGAAAGAACAGAAGGAGCAGTTGCTGACTTAAAGGAATACCTAGGTCTTGATACTCTGCCCAAGCGGATAGAATGCTTTGACATATCAAATATTCAGGGTAGTCATTCTGTTGCTTCAATGGTTGTTTTTTATAATGGAAGACCTGTTAAAAGCGATTACCGGCGTTTCAGAATAAAGTCAGTATCAGGGCCTGATGATTTTGCTAGCATGAGAGAGGTTATTTTTAGGAGATTTAAAAGAGGCTTAATGGAAAAAGAAGAGCTAATCAAAGAGAAGATGCCAAAGGCAAGTGCAAAATTTCAAAAGTTTCCTGACCTTGTTATAGTAGATGGGGGTAAGGGTCAATTAAGTGCAGCTATAGGGGTCATGAAAGAGCTAGACATTGATTATTTACCAGTTGTGGGTCTAGCAGAAGAAAACGATGATATATATAGGATAGGCGACAAAGATCCAGTCATCTTGCCAAAGAACTCTCATGCATTACATCTAGTTCAAAGGATTCGAAATGAGGCCCATCGCTTTGCTATTAGTTACCATAGGAGCTTAAGAGAAAAGGGCAGTCTTCACTCAGTCTTAAATGATATTCCAGGAATAGGGCCTAAACGGGTAAGGGAGCTTTTAAAGGAGTTTGGTTCAGTTGCAGCTATAAAGGATGCAAGCCTTGAAGAACTAGCAAAAGTAAAGGGTATGAATACTAGTGTAGCTAAGGCTGTGCTTGATTATCTAAAAAATTAACATTTAGGGTTAGTATAGACATAGAAGTTGTTGCAGTATATACTTAACTTAGAATAATGAACCTTTAACTCGTCAATAAGATATCTATCAAGGAATGATAATTTATATGAGGTGGTTTTAATGAGCAAAAAGTTATACTTGTCTGAGACAGACAAAAAGATCTTTGGTGTATGCGGAGGTTTAGGTGAGTACTTTGATATTGATTCAACTATAGTGAGACTTATATGGGTGATAATTGCCCTAAGTGGGGTTGGAATACTAGCTTATTTAATAGCCGGACTTATCATACCCAACAGATAATTACTAAACTGATAAAGGATGCTTGTAGTGTATAGATTAATAGCCATAGACTTAGATGATACCCTTTTAGCTAGTGACCTAAAAATAAGTGATGCCAACAAAAACTCAATATTAAAAGCTATTGATAAAGGAGTATTAGTCACTATCGCAACAGGTAGAATGTACAAGTCAGTCTTACCTTTTATAAATGAACTAAAGATTACTGTACCCGTTATAGCCTTTCAAGGTGCCTATATTTGCAACCCCATTACAGGAGAACTTATAGATAAAAAGATAATGCCAAAGGAAAATGCTAAGCAGATTATTATGGACTGCATAAAGGATAATATACATATCCAGCTACATACTGAGGACAGCTTTTATTTCGCTCAAGAGAATGAATATAGCCGTCAATATGAAAAGCTTTCAGGTATAAGGGGACAGGAAGAAAAAGACCTATATAAAGTTTTAGATCTAGAACCCATCAAAATGATAATAATGGCCGAGCCAGACAAGATTACTGCCTTAAATGAAAAGTACCAAAACATATATAAAGATGATATGCAAATAGTAGTATCCAAGCCCAGCTATCTAGAGTTTACTCATATTGATGCTACAAAGGGAAGGGCAGTAGAAAAGCTTAGCTCTATCTTGGGAATTAAACAAGATGAAATTATATGTATAGGTGATAGTTATAATGATATTTCAATGATCCAGTACGCAGCCTTAGGTGTAGCCATGGCTAATTCTCCACAAGCTGTAAAGGAGAAAGCCGATTACATTAGCAAAACCAATGATGAGGATGGAGTGGCTGCAGTGATCAATAAATTTATATTAGGAGAAGTGATTTAACCGTGAGCAAGATACCTCTAGAAGATCTAGTTAAGAAATTAGAACTTGAGATCATATTCGATGGAGGAGTAAGAGAAATCGAATTAGCTACTAGTGATATTAATAGGCCGGGCCTACATTTCGCAGGCTTTTTTGACTATTTTTCCAAAGAAAGAATCCAAGTAATCGGAAAAAGTGAGATGTCTTATCTTAGTAAGCTAGATCGTGATAAAAAATTAGAGCATCTTGATGAGTTTTTTAGTGCTGATCTACCCTGTGTAATTGTAACTAGAGGAATGGAGATACCAAAATATATAGTAGACTGTGCAGTAAAATACAATTGTCCCCTATTAAGATCACATAAGGCTACCACTATACTTATGAACAAGCTAGTAAATTATTTAGATTCTGAACTAGCGCCCCGTATCACTAGGCATGGTGTTTTGCTAGATGTTTATGGTGTGGGTATATTATTGATGGGTGAAAGCGGTATAGGCAAGAGTGAAACAGCACTCGAGCTTATAAAAAGAGGACACAGACTAGTTGCCGACGATGCAGTAGAAATAAAAAAAGTTGCAGAGCACAGGCTGATAGGAGATTCACCTGAGCTGATTAGACACTTTATGGAGGTTAGGGGCATTGGCATTATTGATGTTAAGGCACTCTATGGAGTGGGTGCTGTTATCAATGCAAAAGCCATAGATATGGTAATGTATATGGAGTTTTGGGACAACAATAAGGAATATGACCGCCTAGGTTTAGTAGAAAATTATATAGAGATATTAGGTGTCAAGCTACCTAAGGTAGAACTGCCTGTTAGGCCAGGAAGGAATCTTGCAATTATAGTAGAGGTTGCTGCCAGGAATTGGAGATTAAAGCAAATGGGCTATCATGCTGCCAAGGAACTCGATAGGAGGTTAAATGACTTTATACAGCAAAATAGTGATAGTTAAGCTATGTGCTTATGTGGTTAGAGACTAGATCACACATTCTCCAAGTTGGTCATACTTTTTAGTGGCATTTAGTATATTTAAACTAAGATTGTATGCCAGGAGGATTTAGATGAAGGGTCTTAGTATAAAGCCACTTTTATTTATCACTATATGCTTGTCCATAGTCTTCTTAGTTACTGCCCCCTTATTCTTACCAAATAGGATTGAGAATAACATAATACAGGATCCTGACTTAATGAATAGGCCAGAATGGGCAGGAATTATTACTATATGGTATGTACCCTATTTTGAAACAGCTACCGGTAATCAAGTAGGCTGGCTAAATGATTACATAAGAAGCTTTGAAAAGAAATACCCAGGAGTAATAATTGATTTAAAAGTGCTTAATGCAGATAGATTAGCACTATATTTTTATCAGGGCGAAGACATGGATTTCTTGCCAAACATAATAGCTATGGATTTGTACAAGCAACCTATACCAAAAGAGATGTTAGTAGACCTGTCATCTTATTTTAGCGACAAGGAGCTTGCTGGCTTATATGAACCTTTAGTCAATAGCCTTTGTATAGATGGGAAATTACTAGGTATTCCATGGATGCTTGGTTCATATGCCTTATTTGTTAATGATCTATTTATTGAAGGACTGGATCTTGTAAAGGATAAAGAAATACAAGCCGAGAGAGAAAGTGGATATGAGCAATTAGATACAGTGGTCCGGTGGAGGCTTAAAAAAGATTTAGAAGATGCAACAGACCTTGATTTTTTTGGGCTAACCTCTTATAGTTCTAGTCATACAAGGCCACTTTTAAGTATCATTTGCTCTAATGAAGGCAAAATAAACAATAGGGGGCTAGACCTAATTACTAGCTACTTAAAAGATGGTCTATGCTCTAATGAACTTGTTTCTACCAGCTATCAAAAAGCCTTCAGCCAATTTGCTATAGAAAAGAGAGTTGCTACCCTATTAGGCTCAAGTAAGGTATTATATGATCTAAAAGGACTAGAGGGAGACAACAAAGGGATAGACTATACAATACTTCCCCTACCAAGGGATAAGGAAAACGGCTTTTACTTAGATCAGATAGCAGCAATGGGGGTATTAAATGGTACTAGTGAAGAAGCAAGGCCTATATGCGTGCAGTTTCTTAAGGGCCTATTAGAGACAGAATGTCAAAAAAAGCTTTCAGAATTAGGAATGTTTTCAGTCCTAAAGACCTTAAGCTTATATGAAGATGACGAAGAAATGTCATTATTAGAAGGTTCGCTAGAGGATATGGGTACTGGTTTTTTCTATAAAAATAGGACTAATATTGATAGTGTTTGGGAGGACCTTTTAAATATTTTTGAAGACTACTTACAATAAATATTTGTGTGGGAGATAATATGGATCTAGAAAAGGGCTTACTTGACCTCAGGGCTAATATACCAGAAGAACAGATACTACTTAATGAGAGCATGAAAAAACATACTTCTTTTAGGATAGGTGGTCCAGCCGATATAATGGTTGTACCTCATGATACTGAACAGGTAAAGACAGCTATTGAAATATTCAAGGCTCACAATATACCTTATTTTATAATGGGTAGAGGCAGTAATTTGCTAGTTAGGGACAAAGGTATTAGGGGTGGCGTTATAAAGCTAGCTGATGGATTCAGTAAGGCAAAGGTCACAGATAGGCAAATCCAAGCTCAGGCAGGCATATTATTATCTAGCCTTTCTAATTTAGCCCTTAGGGCTGAACTAACTGGTTTAGAGTTTGCCAGTGGGATACCAGGCACTCTAGGTGGGGCAGTAGCTATGAATGCCGGTGCCTATGGTGGAGAAATAAAGGATGTAATTGAAAAAGTTATTGTCCTAGATGAAAACCAAAAAGTCCTAAGCTTTACTAATAGTGAAATGAATTTTGGTTACAGAAAAAGCATAGTACAAAACACTAAAATGATTGTACTTGAGGTATATATGACCTTAGAGAAGGGCAATTACCAAGAATCAAAGGAAAAAATAAAAGAGCTAACAAAAAGACGGAGAGAAAAGCAACCACTAAATTATCCTAGTGCAGGCTCTACATTTAAACGTCCAGTAGGTTATTATGCAGGCAAGCTAATTCAGGATTCGGGCTTAAAGGGCATGAGAGTAGGAAATGCCCAAATATCTGAACTGCACTCAGGTTTCATTATAAACATGGGAGATGCTACTGCCGAGGATGTAATTAAGCTAATTGAGAAAGTTAAAACTCGGGTTTACGATCGATTTGGTGTAAATTTAGAGCCTGAGTTAAAAATTATAGGAGAAGAATAAAGGTCAGGTGGTCTACCAGGCCTTTTTGCTATACATACAAAGGAGGAAGCTATTTGTACAAGTTGATCGCCGATTATCATACCCATACAGTATATAGTCATGGAAAAGGTACAATACAGGACAATGTAGAAGTAGCTAGGCGTAAGGGTTTAAAAAAAGTAGCAATAACCGACCATGGATTTGGTCATATAGGTTATGGAATATCTAGAAAAAAACTAACTCAGATTAGGACGCAAATTAATAGATTAAATGATAAATATGGTGATATAGAAATATTACTTGGCATAGAGGCAAACCTAGTAGGTATAAATGGACAAGTAGACTTGCTTGAAAAGGATCTTAAGTATTTTGATATAATACTGATGGGCTTTCACAAGGGGGCAAAACCCCACTCAGTTAAAGACGGATTTAATTTATTTTTGAAAAACTTTCTAAGCCCCATATATCCTGCTGGCAGGGAAAAGCAAAGACAGCTAAATACTCAGGCTATGATAAAAGCAATCAATAGATATCCAGTAAATATAATAAGCCATCCTGGTGCTAAAATTGATATAGATACTAGAGAATTGGCAAAAGCTGCAGCTAAAAGAGGGGTGGCCTTAGAAATAAATGCAAGTCATGGATTCTTGACTGTTGATTATGTTAAAATTGCACTAGAGGAAAAAGCCCCCTTAGTTATAAATAGTGATGCTCATAGGCCAGATGATGTTGGTGAATTTAGCAAGGGGATTGATATAGCAAATAGGGCAGGTGTAAAGCCAGAACACTTAGTTAATAGCAGGGAATATACAGTTCTTAACCAGGGGTGGAGATGATAATATGAGGTTTATAATCGTATCAGGTTTGTCTGGGGCAGGCAAGTCATTAGCTATCAGGTACTTAGAGGATATGGGGTTTTTTTGCATAGATAATTTACCCCCCATGCTAATGCCTAAATTCGCAGAGCTATGCTATCAATCCGAGGGTAAGGTAGATAAAATAGCAATAGTTATGGATATCCGGGGAAGGGGTTTTTTTGACCAGGTCTTTGAATCCTTGGATACTATGAAGGAGTCAGGTTATTCCTACGAAATAATTTTTTTAGATGCAGATGATAAAACCTTAATCAGTAGATATAAAGAGAGCAGAAGAGTCCATCCACTGGTTAAAGAAGGTCGGATAATCCAAGGAATAAACGAGGAACGTGAGAGACTAAATAAACTTAGAAAAAACGCAACCCATATCATTGATACTAGTAATTTAAAGCCTAAACAGCTTGGAGAAGTAATCGAAAGCCTAGTAAATGAGGAAGATAAAAAGAAGGGCCTTATTGTATCAGTTATTTCCTTTGGTTTTAAACATGGGATGCTCTTAGATGCAGACTTAGTTTTTGATGTGCGGTTCTTGCCAAACCCCTTTTATATTGAGGAGTTAAAGGAACACTCAGGCAGAGAAGCAGTAGTAAAAGACTATTTATTTATGTTTCCTGAGACCCAAAATTTTCTAAACAAGCTAGAAGATATGCTGGAATTTTTAATACCCTATTATATAAGAGAAGGCAAAAAGCAGCTTGTTATCGGAATTGGCTGCACAGGCGGTATGCATAGATCTGTTGCAGTAGCAGAGGCAGTACACCAAATGATGAACAAGCAGGGACACCACACTATAATAGGACATAGGGACATTAAAAAGAATTTAAAAGATGAATAAGAGTATAGATTTAAAATGTCATAAAAATAATTACAAGATCACTGCAATTGGCGGAGGAACTGGCCTTTCTACCCTGCTAAGAGGCCTTAAAAAGTATAGTGATAACATTACTGCTATTGTTACAGTGTCTGATGATGGAGGAGGCTCTGGTAAAATCAGGGAGGAATTTGGCATATTGCCGCCTGGTGATATCAGAAACTGCATATTGGCCTTAGCAAATGCAGAACCAGCTATGGAACAGTTATTACAGTATCGTTTTAATGGGGGCTACTTACAGGGTCAAAACTTTGGCAATCTCCTAATCGCTGTTATGACCGACATGTGTGATGGGTTTTTAAATGGCCTAAAGGAATTGAGCAATGTTTTAGCCGTTAAGGGCAAGGTATTACCCGTTAGTTTAGATAATATAAGACTAAAGGCAAGGTTAAAAAATGGGACAATTGTTATAGGTGAGTCAAAGATCCCCAAGGTTCAGCAAGAAGAAAACAGCCCTATAGAAGAAGTTTTTCTAGAACCAAATTGTGCTAGGGCACTCCCTGAAGCTATCGAAGCAATAAGCAATGCAGAATGTATTATTCTCGGGCCTGGTAGCCTCTATACCAGTATTATACCGAATTTATTGCTTCCTGAAATAAGCTGTGCAATAAGAAAGTCAAGTGCTAGAAAAATATACATTGCAAATATTATGACACAGCCTGGTGAATCGACAGGGTATAATCTAGCTGACCATGTAAATGCTATAGAAAAGCACGGTGGTAAAGGAATAATAGATACAATAATAGTAAATAATCAGATGCCACCAGCAGAAATTTTGGAAAAGTATATCCAAGAAAATTCAATTCCTGTGTTTTCTCAGGATGACTATAAGAAAATGAACTGTGAGCTGATCGAGGGTGAACTACTTGATTATTCTATAGGTTTGATAAGGCATAATTCTGACAAACTATCAAGACAAGTGGTTAAGCTCATAGAAGAAGGATTATAAATAAATAAGAAAGCAGGATTGGGGGATTAATATGTCATTTTCATCGAAAGCAAAGGGTGAAATCTGCAGAACCTCTCCCGGTAAGGATTGTTGCAAGTTAACTGAATTAGCAGCACTAATACAAACAAGTGAAACCATTCACCTTTATAGTAAAGGTAAAATAAAGCTAAAGATAGTCACAGAAAACGCCTTTATAGCTAGGCGGGTATTTATGCTGATAAAATCATTGTACAATGAATCTGCAGAGATTATAGTAAGGAAAAATAAGAAGTTAAGAAAAAACAATAGCTACATATTACATATAGCTAAACCAGGCCTAGCTAGAAGGATGCTTACGGATGCATACATTCTAGACGCTAGCAATAATAGTGAAATAGGATTAAGGCAGGTCATTCCAGCTGAACTGATAAAAAACAGGTGCTGCAAGAAGGCTTATTTAAGGGGAGCATTTCTTGGTAGTGGTTCAGTTAGCAATCCCGAAAAAGCCTATCACTTAGAATTTGTAGCCCGCTCAAGAGTGTACGGGGAGTCACTATGTGCCCTGCTTAATGATTTTGATCTAGGTGCAAAAATAATAACCAGAAAAAACAATTATGTTATCTATGTAAAAGAAGGGGAGAACATAGTAGACCTCTTGAGTATAATAGGCGCCCATACAGCACTACTGAATTTTGAGAATATCAGAGTATATAAGGATATGAGAAACAATATAAATCGCCTTGTTAACTGCGAGACAGCAAACCTTAGCAAGACAGTAAATGCATCGATAAGGCAGATAGAAAACATAAATTATATCAAGGAAAACATTGGACTAGAGAATATTTCTCCCTCTCTCAGATCAATAGCAGAGTTGAGGCTAAATTATCCTAATGCTAGCTTAAAGGAACTAGGTGAGCTTACAAGCCCTCCCCTCGGTAAGTCGGGAGTTAACCATAGGCTACGCAAGTTAGAAAAGATAGTCAATGACCATAAAAGTGGCTAGGCCTTATATTCCTTAAAAAGCTAACATCAAATAAGACAGGTTAAGATAGGTTAAGACAGGTAAATATGCTAGTATAAAATGTAAGTATATGATATAATATATTATCAGAAAAAACGGAAGGCAGTGGTTATATGAGCAAGGACTTCCAGAACACTATGAAGTTTAAATTAGAAAAGGAACCCTCAGACACGCCAAGAGATATCTTTAAAAAGGTATTTAAGGCCCTAGATGAAAAGGGGTATGATCCTATCAATCAAATGGTAGGCTACTTTATATCTGGAGATCCAACCTACATAACTAGTCACCAAAATGCAAGAGCAGTCATAAGACGGCTTGAAAGGGACGAGCTATTAGAGGAGCTTGTTAGATTTTATATGAACAATATCAAATTGGATGGATGATCAGATTTGAAATACCAAAGACTTGGCCAGACAGATATCATAGTTTCTCAGATATGCTTTGGTACCTTGACAATTAGTCCACTACAAAAAAATTTAACCTTGTCCGAAGGGCTTAGAGTTATGAAAAGAGCGATAGACTGTGGTATAAACTTTATCGACACTGCAGATCTTTATGAAACCTACCCCTTTATCAAAGCCCTACTAAAGGATAAAAAGGACTTAGTAATAGCTACAAAATCCTATGCCTATGATATAAGTACTGCTGAGGCATCCTTAGAGAGAGCCTTAAGGGGGATAGAAAGGGATTATGTAGATATTTTTTTATTACATGAACAGGAAAGTGCACTAACATTAAAGGGCCACTATGAGGCTATAGAGTATTTCTTAAAACAAAAGGAAAAGGGCCACATTAGAAGCTTTGGGATATCAACACATTTTGTGGAAGCAACTAAAGTAGCAGCAGACATGAAGGAAATCGATATAATCCATCCAATATTAAACTATAAGGGTATAGGGATAGTCGATGGCACTAGGGCCGACATGGAAGATGCAATATCCAAGGCTTACCAAAACGGTAAGGGTATATACCTAATGAAGGCATTAGGCGGAGGTCACCTAATCAAGGAAATGGCCAAGGCTTATAATTATATATTAGATTACCCCTATAAACATTCTGTGGCAATAGGGATGCAGAGAACAGAAGAAGTAGATGCAAATATCAGCTATTTTGAAAATAGAAAAGTACCCGAAGATACTGCAAAGGGCTTAGAAAAATACAAAAGAGACCTTATAATACAAAGCTGGTGCCAGGCATGTGGAAATTGTATAAAAAGATGCAATCAGGGAGCATTAGAAATTGTTGAAGGTAAGGCTGTAGTAAACAAAGAAAAATGTGTCCTGTGCGGTTATTGCGGAAGTGTTTGTAGAGAGCTGGCAATTAAAATTATATAAGAAAAATATCATTCAGGAGGAAGCTTATACATGAGGATTTTATCTTTAGATGTAGGGGATAAACGTATAGGCATGGCTATAAGCGATCCTTTAGGATTGACTGCACAGGGTATTGAAACCTTAACCAGAACCAGTAATGAAAAGGATTTGTCTACCATAAAAGAGCTAATTGAAAACAAAAACATTGAAAGAATAGTAATAGGACTACCAAAGAATATGAACGGGACCATAGGCCCCCAGGGAGAAAAAACCCAAAAGTTTGGGGACAAGCTCCAAGACTTTACCAATAAAAAAGTCCTATACTGGGATGAACGGTTGACTTCAGTAGCAGCTAATAAGGCCATGATAGAAAGTGATGTACGAAGAGGAAAACGCAAGGAAATGATAGACCAATTAGCAGCCATACTGATTCTACAATCATATTTAGACTATATCAACAGGGAGCAGGAGCAAAATGGATAATGGAAAAAGCAATATCGTAGAACTTGTAGATGAAAATGGTAACAATACTTTATTTGAACATCTAATGACACTAGACTATAAGGACTCCGAATACATAGTACTGTCACCTTTAGATGAGGCTAGCGACCAAGAAGGAGAAAGCCAAATTGTAATACTAAGGGTAGAGCAAGATGAAAAGGGCGATGACTTATATCTAGCAATAGAAGATGATACAGAGCTCAATGAGGTTTTCATCGCTGTTAATGAGATATATGGTCAGGATGTAGATATTGGCGAATTTGAAAACTAACATGGAGAAAGAACAAGCAAACAAAAATACTAAAGAAAATTTTAAAATAAATAAATAATTAAATAACAAGGATTTAGTAAAGATTTGTCGAATATTAATTTTGATTAGAATTTAAGGGATATATAACCACAATTAAGCAAAGAAAAACTATCAGAGATAACCGTTATTATTGTCTCATATTAAAAATGGGGGATATAAGGATTATGGCAAAAAAAATACTCATTGTTGATGACGCACTGTTTATGAGGATGATGATAAAAAACATTTTAACAAAAAATGGTTATGAAGTGGTAGCAGAAGCTGAAAACGGTTTAAAAGCAATAGAAAAATATCAACAAACAAATCCTGATTTAGTAATTATGGATATTACAATGCCAGAACTCAACGGTATTGAAGCCGTTCGCAGGATAAAGAAGATCAATAAGGACGCAAAAATTATTATGTGTTCGGCAATGGGACAACGTTCAATGGTGTTCGAGTCTTTGCAGGCAGGTGCAAGAGACTTCATTTTAAAGCCCTTCCAAGCAGAAAGAGTACTAGATGCAGTAAAAAAGGCTACATACAGTTAAGGAGAACATAGATTTCTATCGCACAGTATTACACAGGGGGTAATATTATGGATAATAGCAACTATCTATCTTTGTTTTTAGAGGAAAGCAAAGAGAATCTTGAAAATATCAGTAGGAATCTGCTATTACTTGAAAAGGATAGCCAAGATGCCAGCATTATTGATGATATATTCAGGTCAGCACATACACTAAAGGGTATGGCTAGCACTATGGGCTTTAATGCTATGGCCTCCTTAACTCATAGTATGGAAAATGTCTTAGATGAAGTGCGTAAGAACAAACTTTTCCTATCACCTGCAATAATAGACCTATTACTCCAGTGCTATGATTTCCTTGACCTATGTCTACAGGATGTAGAACTTACAGGTTCAGAAGGAGAACGTGACGCAAGCGAGCTAAAACAAGGTTTGCTTAGCTTTATATCGGATACTCAAGCAGAACCAGTCCAAGAAAAAGAGGATAAAAAGGGTCAAGCAAAAGCTAAAGACAAACAAGAAGAAGCACAAATAGTAGAACATATATCAGATGTTGATCTTGATGTATACCAAAAAGATATTATTAGTGAGAGTGGACAACAAGGTTTTAATACATTTAACATTAAAATTCAATTAGTATCTGACTGTTTGCTAAAATCAGCTCGTGCCTATATTGTTTTCAGAGAATTAGAAACACTAGGAGAAATAGTAGCTTCTAACCCTAGTGCAGAGGACATAGAAGAAGAACAGTTCGGTAACACATTTAGTGTGATATTAGTGACCACCTCAGATGTAGAAGCAGTTAAGCATGTACTTGACCTAGTGACTGAGCTTGAGTCTGTTGAGATCACACAAATAAGTACAGAGACTGAAAAACCAGTCGTTAATGATATAGAGGTAGGAAAACATCAAAAGGCCAGTCCGCAGAAGAAAACTACCACTAGCAGCAAACTTGGTAAGAGTATTCGTGTAGATATCGACAGGCTAGATTCTTTGATGAATCTTGTTAGTGAGCTTATAATTGTTAAAAATAGAATCCAAAGTGAAAATAGCTATGAACAGGACAAAAACCTCTTAGAGTCTGTAGAATATCTCGGAAGAGTAACTACAGACCTTCATGAAGCTGTTATGAAGGTTAGGATGGTACCCGTTGAAATAGTATTTAACCGGTTCCCGAGAATTATTAGAGACCTGGCCAAGGAAACTCACAAATCTGTTGAACTAATTACAGAAGGTTCAAATACAGAGGTAGACAGGTCAATAATTGATGAACTTAGTGAACCACTTATTCACTTAATTAGGAATTCTATTGACCATGGCCTAGAAACAAAAGAAGAAAGGATTAAAAATGGCAAGCCTGAAACTGGATACATATATCTAAGGGCCTATCATGAAGGCAACAATGTAGTTATAGAAGTAGAAGATGATGGACAAGGGCTTGACATAGATAAAATCCGAGAAAAGATCGTAAAACTTGACCTAGCATCAGAGGAAACCATCAAAGAGACAGATGATAATCAAGTTATGTCCTTTATTTTTGAGCCTGGTTTTACTACTTCTGATGCAGTTACTAATATTTCTGGGCGTGGAGTTGGCCTTGATGTGGTAAAGACAAAAATCGAGGCCCTTGGTGGTATAGTAGATATCTCAACAGGAAAATCAAAGGGTACAAAATTTACAATTAGATTACCACTCACTTTGTCTATTATAAAAGCCCTTTTAGTAAAGGTCTCAGACGAAAAATATGCTTTACCACTAGGTTCGATTGCAGAGATATTAGAAGTTGAATCAGAACAGATTAACAAGCTAAAAGAACAAGAACTTATCCAGTATAGGGGTCAGTTGATACCAGTTATAAGGCTAAAGAAACTGCTAAAAACGCCTGAAGACAATATTAGAGAACCTGACAGACTAATCATGGTTATAGTTAAAAAGGGTGAGAGACATTTTGGTCTAGTGATAGATGATTTAGTAGGCCAACAAGAAATAGTTATCAAGTCCCTTGGCGAATACCTAGCAGATATACAGATAGTTTCCGGGGCAACCATACTCGGCGATGGTAGTATTGCTCTAATACTTGATATTAATCATGTAGCATAAGGGAGGGGTATCACAATGACCTTAGATTATGATATGGAAGCTTATAAAGACGTCCAGTATATAGTTTTTAGGCTTGACGATGAGTATTTCGGTGCAAGTGTAAAACACGTAGAATCAATAGAAAGGTTTTCACCTATTACTCGTGTACCAACAGATAAAGAATCAACAATAGGGGTGATAAACCTTAGGGGAGAAGTAATTCCTGTTGTTGATCCAAAAAAAATGCTTGGTATCCTTGATAGCCAAAGCAAGCAAAACTCAAAGAGCAGAATAATAATCACAGATATCTCAGGCAATAAGGTTGGTATCCTAGCTGATAGTGCAGTTGAAGTGTGTGAAATAGACAAAAAAATGATACAGGAAAATATCAAGATGTTAAAGGGAAAAAATAAGGACTTTTTCAAAGGCGTAGCCCAGATTAAAGATAGATATGTTATGATAATCGATTTTGAACAACTGCTTTGGAGTGAAAGTTAAATGTCTTTCGATATTGATCAGCTGTCCAATTTAGACCTAGACATACTAAAGGAAATTGGCAATATAGGGGCAGGGAATGCAGCTACGGCTTTGTCAACAATGCTTAACAAGACTATAGACATGAATGTACCTGAGGTCAAGGTTATTGACTTAAAAGAAAGTAGTTTTTTTAAGGATGCAGAGACAACAGTAGCTGGTGTCTATGTCGAGTTTTATGGCGATATAAAGGGGACAATCCTTTTTATAATCGAAGAAGATACCCTTGGAAAAATGCTGAGCATGCTTTTACCGCAACCTACTGAACTTGAAATAGACAAACTAAGTGATGTAGAGGTATCTGCATTAAGTGAGGTAGTAAACATTTTAGCAGGTTCTTATCTTATGGCCTTAAACACCTTCACAGGTCTTAGAGCTTATCATACCGTGCCAAACCTTGCAGTTGACATGGCAGCTGCAATATTGTCAGTACCAATCATAGAGTTTAGTTTGTATGGAGATAAGGCTGTTTTCATCGAATCTAATTTAACAGATGGGACAGATAATATAAATAATTATTTTATTTTTATTCCAAGTGTAAATAGCTTCCCAGTGTTATTACAAGCTCTCCTTGAGGTTATAAAATGAAGAAAATAATACGTGTAGGCATGGCAGACTTAAAGGTTGCAAAGAATGCCGAAATATTAACATCACTAGGCCTTGGTTCATGTGTTGGTATAGCTTTATATGATAAAAAAAGCAAAGTAGCAGGATTAGTTCATATAATGTTGCCCTATAGTGCAAAAATAAGAGATAATAAAAACCCTGCTAAATTTGCTGATGCTGGAATAAAGGAATTAGTTAAACAGATGACTAAGGCAGGAGCCAATAAATATAATATCACTGCTAAGATTGCCGGTGGTGCACAAATGTTCTCTTTTGCCAACAGCAACAATGACTTATTGACCATCGGTGAGCGTAATGTAGCAGCTGTTTTAAAGACACTCGAAGAATTAGATATTAAATTATTAGGGCAGGACACTGGTGGGAATTGCGGTAGGTCAATTGATTTTTGTAGTGATACTGGCATATTAAATATCAGAACAATTGGTTCTAGTAATAAGCAATTATAAAAAGGCAAATTTCATATAAACCACAGTAAATCCACTTATAATCCACTTAAAAGTGGACTTAATTTTTATTGGGAAAAATAAGGCTAGCAATAGATTTTCATATTGAATAAAGAAAATGGATATGTTATACTACTATTTGTGATTACACACTCTTGTCTGACTGCTTAACAGAGTGCCTGGAATTTAGGTTGTTGAGTGGATTGAAGCAAGAGGAGGAAAAACTCGAGGAGGTGAATTAAATGGCTGTTGTATCTATGAAGCAGCTGCTTGAGGCAGGTGTTCATTTTGGACATCAGACTCGAAGATGGAACCCTAAAATGGCTCCTTATATTTTTACAGATCGTAACGGGATCTATATTATAGACCTTCAAAAGACTGTGAAAAAGGTAGAAGAGGCCTACAATTTTGTTAGGGAACTATCCGAACAAGGTAAAGATATTCTTTTCGTTGGTACAAAAAAACAAGCACAAGAATCAATAGAAGTCGAAGCCAAGCGTTGTGGTATGTATTATGTAAACCAAAGATGGTTAGGTGGCATGTTAACAAACTACAAGACTATCCGTCAACGTATCAAGAGGCTAGACCAGCTAGATGAAATGGAAACCAATGGTTCTTTTGATGTCTTACCAAAAAAAGAGGTCATTAAGTTAAAGCTTGAAAGAGACAAGCTAGAAAAGAACCTAGGCGGTATCAGAAAAATGAAGGGCCTTCCAGGAGCTATTTTTGTAGTAGATCCAAGAAAAGAAAGAATAGCAATTGCAGAAGCCCGGAATCTTGGTATACCAATAATCGCTATTGTTGATACCAACTGTGATCCAGACGAAGTAGATTACGTCATTCCTGGTAATGATGATGCTATAAGAGCAGTAAAGCTCTTTGCCAGCAAGATAGCAGATGCTGTTTTAGAGGGTCGCCAAGGCGAGCAACTAGATGACGTAGAGACTGAAACTAACGAAGTTGAAGTCGAGGTCAGCAAAAGCGTAGAAGAGAATACTATAGTTAAAGAATAGTATTAGAGGGGGAAGAGAGGGCTTGAGCCCCTAATCTTCCCTTTTTGATTGTATATTTAAAGGAGGAAAACATATGATTTCTGCCAGTAAAGTAAAAGAGTTAAGAAATATAACAGGCGCAGGCATGATGGACTGCAAAAGAGCCCTACAAGAAGTTAATGGAGATATAGACAAAGCAGTAGAATTATTACGTGAAAAGGGTTTAGCTGCAGCAGCTAAAAAGGCAGGCAGAATAGCTGCAGAAGGAGTAGTTGAGTCTTATATACATATGGGGGGCAAGATTGGTGTACTAGTAGAAGTAAACTGCGAAACAGACTTCGTAGCAAAAACACCAGAATTTAAAGCCTTTGTTAGAGACATTGCCATGCATATAGCTGCATCAAATCCCAGCTATTTATCAAGAGAAGACGTTCCTCAGGATGAGATAGCAAAGGAAAAAGAGATTTTAAGAGCTCAAGCACTCAATGAAGGTAAGCCAGAAAAAATAGTAGACAAGATGGTAGAGGGCAGGATAGAAAAATACTTTAAAGAGAACTGCCTACTTGAGCAACCCTTTGTAAAGGACTCAGACAAATCCATTGATGATATTATAAAAGAGCAAATATCAAAGATTGGAGAAAATATCAATATACGAAGATTTACCCGTTATGAAATGGGAGAAGGCCTTCAAAAGAGAGAAGATGACTTTGTAAAAGAAGTAATGGAGCAGATGAAAGGCTAAGCTTTTAGAGGAACACAATTGTGTTTCTCTTTTTTAAATAAGAAGGAGATTTTCTAGATATGTAGAAAATATACTCTAAGAATGGAGGCTAGTATATGGATCATAAACCTATATACAATAGAGTTGTGCTCAAGCTTAGCGGAGAAGCTTTAGCAGGAGAAAAAGGACATGGCTTTGATTCTGAGATACTTGATATGATAGCTGAAGAAGTAATAGAAATTAGCCAACTTGGTGTTGAGGTAGCCATTGTTGTCGGTGGAGGTAACATATGGCGAGGCCGTAGTGGTATAGGTATGGATAGAACTACAGCTGATTATATGGGGATGCTGGCAACTGTTATAAATGCATTAGCGCTTCAGGATGCTATAGAAAATAAGGGATTACAAACTAGGGTTCAAACTGCTATAGACATGAGACAGATAGCAGAGCCCTATATCAGGAGGAAGGCAATTAGACACCTTGAAAAAGGAAGGGTAGTAATATTTGCTAGTGGGACAGGTAATCCATATTTTTCAACGGATACTACTGCAGCTCTAAGGGCGGCAGAAATAGAAGCTGAGATAATTTTATTAGCAAAGAACATAGATGCAGTTTACGATGATGATCCAAAGATTAATCCCAATGCAAAAAAATTAGACAGGATAAGTTATATAGATGTAATAAACCAAGGACTTGGAGTAATGGATTCAACTGCAATAACCTTATGTATGGATAACCAGATACCAATTCTAGTATTTGGTCTTGAAAATAGACACAATATTAAATCAGCCGTAATGGGGAAAAAGATTGGCACAATAATTAAGGAGGGTTAAAATTGATAGAGAAAGTTTACAATGAATCGAGTGTAAAAATGAAAAAAACTCTAGATGTTTTAAGGTATGAGCTAGCCGGACTTAGGGCTGGGAGAGCTAATCCTCAAGTACTTGATAGGATTACAGTAGATTATTATGGAGTACCAACTCCCCTTAATCAGGTAGGTAATATATCAACGCCTGAGCCAAGACAATTAGCTATAAGTTTATGGGAACCAAGCATGATACCCCAAGTAGAAAAAGAAATTATGAAATCAGATATAGGTATTACCCCCATAAATGATGGGAAAATAATCAGACTTATATTCCCAGAACTTACTGAAGAAAGAAGAAAAGAGCTAGTTAAGATATCAGCTAAATATGGAGAAGAATCAAAAATTGCTATTAGAGCAATACGCCGCGAGGCGAATGATACATATAGGAAAATGAAAAAACAATCTGAAATAACAGAAGATGAACTAAGATTAGCAGAGGAAAGAATACAAGAATTAACTGACGAGCATGTAAAAAAGATTGATGAAATAGTTAAAGAAAAAGAGATGGAGATTATGGAAATATAAATGAATTATCCTGATCTATTAGGCATTGAACTTAAGAAAGCCAAAGAAATACTAACTAATAAAGGTGCAAGTATAAAATATAATATTTTATACTACGAATCTCCTAAGAGAAAAACAAATGAAGCACAAGAAGAAGGGGAATATAGGGTTATCCGACAGAGGTTTAAGGATAATCAATTAGAGTTAACTGTCTCTTTTTTTAAAAAGATTAATTAACCAACAAAGACTTTTCTTTAGTAATTGAGTAAATAGCTTACTATAGTTCATGCTTCAACTAACTAGAAAAGCAGCCCTAAAGCTGCTTTTTCATAATTTTATAAGACTACACAATTAGTATAGGCAATAAAGTAAAGTAATAGATAGCATACTAAAGGATTTATGTTAAAATATAAAATATAGCTATAATTAGGGTGTGAAGGATGAGAAGAAAAAGCAGGGATTTATTTAATCTGGTCAAGGAAAAAGAAATACCTGAGCATATCGCAATTATTATGGATGGTAATGGTAGGTGGGCAAAGAAAAAGAGGCTCCCTAGGATAGCAGGTCATAGAAAAGGTGTTGAGATACTTAGAGATGTAATTGAGACCGCAAGTGAGCTTAAGGTCAAGCACCTTACACTCTACGCTTTCTCCACCGAAAATTGGAAGAGACCAAAGCCGGAAGTAGATGCCCTTATGTCTCTATTAGTTGAGTTCTTTAATAAAGAGATTGACGAACTTCATATGAACAAAGTAAAAATACAAGCAATTGGAGACATTAGTAAGCTACCAGAAAAAGCTAAGGCCGCAACAATTCAGGCTATTAACAAGACAAAAGAAAACAATGGACTCCAGCTTAATATAGCAATTAATTATGGGGGTAGGGCTGAAATAGTAAGGGCAATAAAAGCCATGATACAAGATGTTCATAGTGGGAATCTATCAATAGATTCAATAGATCAAGACCTTATATCAGACTACCTATACACAAAAGGTATACCTGATCCAGACATGCTTATTAGAACAAGTGGAGAGTATAGGATTAGTAACTTTCTACTCTATCAGATAGCCTATACAGAGTTTGTATTTACCAGCAGTGATGTATTGTGGCCTGAATTTAATAGAGAACGCTTCTTAGAATCAATACTAGAGTTTCAAGGCCGTAAAAGAAGATATGGTGGATTATCAAGCAAAGGGGACAAATAAGATGCTCAGAGATAGACTAATATATGGTTTTATAGGTGTGTGCCTCCTTGTCCTAGTCCTATATATAGGTGGCTGGCTATTTAAGCTTTCTGTCCTTTTGTTAGCCTTATTAGCTAGCAGTGAGATGTATAAGGCCTTTCAAAAAAAGGGCGAGAAACCTCTTAAGTTTACTGGTTTAGCAATAGTCACTTTATTTTATGTACAACACTATTATTTCACCTATAAGAACCCTACAAACACAATCAGTATAGATCTAAGCAGAGATTTTCTCTATATTATACTGGCCACTCTACTTGTATCAACAGTTGCTTTATTAGCCAAAGACAGGGGACCTAAGGATGCAATAGTTACTATATATGCCACTTTATATCCTGGTATCCTGTTTATATTTGCATATTTACTAGGGTCGGCAAACCACCTATATAATAATCAAACATTACCCTCCAACTTTTTGTTGATTATTGTTCTTCTTTCTACCTTCTCAACAGACACCTTTGCTTATTTTGTAGGAAGGGCATTAGGAAAGAAAAAGCTATGCCCAGACATAAGCCCAAATAAGACTGTAGCAGGTTCTGTTGGAGGTTTAGTAGGTAGTATGCTAATTACTCTTGTAGCTGGAATTGTGTTAAGCAGGCACTTTCAATTAGAGATCCATTCCTCTCACTTTATAGCCATAGGCCTATTATGCGGTATTTTGTCACAAGCCGGCGACCTTAATGCTTCCCTTATAAAAAGGTATTGCAATATAAAGGATTTTGGAAATATATTACCTGGGCATGGTGGAGTTATGGACCGATGTGATAGCTTGTTATTTACAATGCCCTTAGGGTATATTTATTATATAATCTTTCTACTTTAGGAGATGAATGATGAAAAAGATAGCGATACTAGGCTCTACAGGTTCTATAGGAACACAGGCATTAGATATAATTGAGAGAAACAGGTCATACTTTAAGATAGAGGCATTGTCAGCCCACAACAACATTGAGCTTTTAAAAGAACAAATAGATAAATTTAAACCCAGAGTAGTAACTGTAGTAGATAAAGAAAAAGCAGAGATTTTAAAAAGTAAAATATCATCTAAAACAGAGATACTAGTCGGACCAGGTGGCTTAAAAGAGATAGCATCTATTAAAAACCTGGATATGGTTTTAGTGGCCGTAGTAGGGATTGCTGGGCTTGAAGCTACTATAGCAGCCCTATCAACTGGTAATGATGTAGCTCTAGCCAACAAGGAAACTCTTGTTGCTGGAGGTCAACTAGTAATGAATACGGCCAAAGTCCACGGTAGTAGTATTATTCCTGTAGATAGTGAACACTCTGCAATACTACAATGTATCCAGGGTGCAAGGAAAAAGGACATAAAGGGCATAGTCTTAACCGCTTCAGGAGGCCCATTTAGAGGATATACAAGAGAAGACTTAGAAAAGGTAACAGTTGAAGATGCTCTAAAGCATCCAAATTGGGTGATGGGTCAGAAAATTACGATAGATAGTGCGACCCTTATGAACAAGGGTTTAGAGCTAATAGAAGCCAAGTGGTTATTTGACCTTGACATAGAACAAATAAAGGTTGTTATACACCCAGAGAGTATCATACACTCTATGGTTGAATTTATCGATAATTCTGTGTTAGCTCAGCTTGGTTTAGCAGACATGAGGATACCTATTCTTTATGCTCTTACTTATCCTGAGCGCATGCCATCCCCAGTAGAATCATTAGATTTACTCAAGCTAAAAAAGCTTAGCTTTGAAGAGGCGGATCTAGAGACCTTTTCTTGCTTAAAATTAGCGATTAATGCAATTGAGATAGGCGGTACAATGCCGGTTGTACTAAATGCTGCCAATGAAATAGCAGTGAAGAAGTTTTTAGACCGAAAGATAGGATTTAATGAAATAGCAAGCTTGGTAAAAGAGGCTATGAAAAACCACAAGCCTATAAATGAACCAGTCCTAGAGGATATTTTAAGGGTTGACCAAGCAATTAGAAAGCAATATTCATAAGGAAGTGTAATGATGAAAATAGTTATAGCACTCTTATTTCTAGGTATTATCGTTATGATACACGAGCTTGGTCATTTTTTAGTGGCTAAAGCAGTAGGGATTAGCGCAGAGGAGTTTTCTATAGGGATGGGCCCACACTTGTTTAAGTTCTCTGGTAAAGAGACTACATATTCACTAAGGCTACTTCCAATCGGAGGTTATGTGAAGTTTGTTGGTGAAGATGAAGAAAGCAAGGATCCAAGGGCCTTTAAAAATGCCAAAGTATGGAAAAGGATGTCAGTTATACTAGCAGGCCCAGTTATGAATTTTCTATTTGCTGTTTTACTGTTTTGTATTTTGTTTTTGAGTTTTGGAGTAGTTAAAGGTGCATTACCAGTTGTCGACAGTGTAATCGAAGGGTCAGTAGCCCAAGAAGCAGGTCTCAAAGCTGGAGACAGGTTTGTTAAGATAGGAGATATCGACCTTACTAATATGGAAAACGAAGAAGCTGTTAGTAAAATTCAGACTATTGTAGCAAGTAGCGAGTCTAATCCTATACACATTACAATGGAAAGAGACGGGGCTGAAAAAAGCTTTACCATAACACCTAGGTACGAAGAAGAACTACAAAGGTACCAGATTGGTTTTTATTTTATGCAGGAAATAGAAAAGCCAGGACTACTAAAGTCATTGGGAATGGCTTTTGAGAGTACTGGTTCAATGATGATTACTATGGTCGAACTATTAGGCAATCTAATATTTAAGGGTCAAGGAACTGCAGATGTAGCTGGACCAGTAGGTATAGTTAGGGAAATTGGAAAAGCAGCAGAGGCAGGAGTAGAGTATCTACTTACCCTTGCTATAATTATTACTGCAAATCTAGGTCTTATTAATCTTATACCCTTCCCAGCCCTTGATGGAGGAAGGCTAGTACTTCTACTTATAGAAGGCGTACGAGGCAAGCCAATGAACCCTGAAAAGGAAGGCTACATCAACCTAGTTGGCTTTGTTATACTTATACTTCTTATGCTAGTTGTTACCTATAAAGATATTTTTGGATGATAAATGGGAAACATATTTCCTGTAGACCTATAGGTAACAGGATGTGAATTATATTGGATGTATCAATTATTGTGCCTGCATATAACGAAGAAAAATATATTCAACCACTTTTAAAGACCTTAAAGGAGATACAGGGAGAGGCTGAAGTACTAGTAGTTAATGATGGTTCAATAGATTCTACAGGCCATATAGTAGAAAGCATGGGAATAGACCTAATAAACCTAGAATATAACAAGGGCAAAAGCCTTGCTATGCTAGACGGTCTTAATAATACAAGTGGAGAAATTGTAGTATTCTTAGATGCTGATCTAATAGGTCTTACCAAGGCACAATTGCAGAGCTTGTATCAACCAATAATCTGCGGTAATGCGGACATGACAATAGGAGTATTTAAATCAGGAAGGAGTCTTACAGACTTAGCTCAAAGATTAACTCCATATCTCAGTGGCCAAAGGGCAATTAAACGGGAATTTCTTCAAAGGCTTGATAGGGACAAGTGGTTAGTAGGATATGGGATAGAAGTTACACTAACAAGACTTGCCAAAAGGCATAATCTTAGAGTAGCTAGTATTCCTCTTTCAAATGTAACACATCCCATAAAAGAAGAAAAGCTCGGTATAGTAAGAGGCTTTACTGCTAGAATGAAAATGTATTGGGAAATCACCAAAGAACTTAGTCGGATTTAGTTTAGGAGACGTAGGGGGATTGTATGGTAAGTAAGGTTCTAGACAACAAGGTATTACTACAAATTATAGATAAAAGACTTATTGAAAAGAGCAATATCTTTTCCACTAGTGTAAAAGTATATAAAAAATCAAATAAGTGGGAAATTAGCCTGCAAAGTGAGAAACACATATCTAGTAAAGATCTTGATCAGATAAAAAGCAACTTTGAAAAGCTCGCGCCAAACATAGAAATCAGATTGAGCTTTGTTGTCAACACGACAATAGAGCAAATTAAAAATGGATTTGACCCTATCTGGAGAGATTTAACTGAAAGTTTAAAAAATAATATGCCAGCAGCCTATGCACTTATAAATTTATGCGAATATGAGCTAGATATTAAGGATAATGTCCTCTTAGTGCAGGTAATACATCCATCTAGTGCAAAGATTTTAGATGATAAGTCCATAATTACCTTTATGGAAAAGTGGCTTAAGGAAAGGTACAAGCATCCTATAATAGTAAAATTTCAGAAGGATAAGACAGATAGTCTGGAATCTGGCAAGGATTATTTAATAAAAAAGGAAAAAGAAAATGAAGAGCTTGCTCGTAAGCTAGCCTTAGCAAGTTCAGCAAAAGTAAGCCGTACTACTAAAGGAAAGGAGCATAAGGCCACAGGGAAGATAATAATAGGAAAGCAGATAAAAAAACAGCCAGATCCCATAGAAAAGCTAAACGACGAAAGTGGCAGGGTTGTAATAGAAGGTAAAATTATAAGCAAAGAATCAAGAGAATTACGTGGTGGAAAGCATCTTGTCACATTTACTATTACTGATTTTACAAGTTCTATTAATGTAAAGCTATTTATAGATAGCAAGAAGGCAAATGCTGTAATAGACAAATTACTTTTGGATAAGTGGTATCTCATAAGTGGAGATTGCCAGTATGATAAATACCAACGTGAAATTGTAGTGTCTGCTTATGATATAAACCTTGCAGCAGATAGGACTAGGGTAGATAATGCGCCTGTAAAAAGAGTAGAGCTACATCTGCACACTCAAATGAGTGCTTTAGATGCAGTTTCATCTGCCAAGAACCTAGTTGATAGGGCAGCCTTCTGGGGGCATGATGCCATAGCTATAACTGACCATGGTGTAGTACAAGCTTTTCCAGAAGCTTATGCACAGGGTAAAAAGAAGGGTATAAAGATCATATTTGGTGTCGAAGCATACCTGATTAATGACTACTCACCAATTGTAATCAAGGGTAATGATATGGACTTTGACCAAGAATTCGTAGTATTTGATATAGAGACAACTGGTCTTAATCCAACGAGAAACGAGATAATTGAAATAGGAGCAGTTAAGATAAGAAAAGGAGAGCTTGTAGATTCATTTTCTAGCTTTGTGAAGGCAGAAGAGAGAATCCCAGAGAACATAATAAAGCTAACCGGAATTACCAATGATATGGTTCAAGATGCTCCAAGCATAGGACAAGTTCTACCTAAATTTTTAGAATTCTGCCAGGACAGTATCTTGGTAGCCCACAATGCTTCTTTTGATATGGGATTTATTAGCGAAAATGCCAAAAGGTTAAATATTAGTTTTACTAATTCTGTTTTAGACACCCTGTCCTTATCAAGGGAGATGCTAAGGGACATAAAGTCCCACAGGCTTGACAAGGTTGCAGATCATCTGGGCCTTGTTCTTACAAACCATCATAGGGCACTTGACGATGCACAGGTAACAGGAAAAATACTACTAGAATTATTAAAAAGACTTAAGGATCAGGGAATTACTAATCTTAACCAGATAAATAAAAAATTCAGCAAGCGAAGCAACCTTAATGCTTTGAGGAACTTTCATGTAATTATTTTAGCTAAGAATCAAAAGGGACTAAAAAACCTATATAAACTAATTTCAAAATCGCACATGGAGTATTTTTATAGGACCCCACGAATCCCAAAGAGTGAGCTAATCGAGCACAGGGAAGGACTTATTATAGGGTCTGCCTGTGAGGCTGGTGAATTATATAGGGCAATACTAGATGGTAGGTCAGATCAAGACCTAGCCAAAATAGTGGAATTTTACGATTATTTAGAGATTCAACCCCTTGCTAACAATGAGTATCTATTAAGGAACAAGCCAGATTTCACCAATAATACATTGATGAAGATAAACAAAAGAATAGTGAGCTTGGGGAAAGCTTACGGGAGGCCTGTGGTGGCAACAGGAGATGTTCATTTTCTAGATCCTGAGGATGAATATTTCCGAAGAATACTTATGTATGGAAGAAATTTCGAAGACGCAGACCATCAAGCTCCCCTATATTTTAAGACCACAGAGGAGATGCTAGAAGAGTTCTCATATCTTGGAGAAGAAGCAGCCTACTCAGTTGTAGTAAAAGCGCCTAGACAAATTGCAGACCAAGTAGAAGAGCTAAAACCAATACCTGATACTTTATTCCCACCAGAAATCCCAGGTGCAGATGAAGAAGTAAAGAGCCTAGCTCTTAAAACCGCAATAGAAATGTATGGAGACCCATTACCAGAAATAGTTATGAAAAGATTGAATAGGGAGCTAGACTCAATTATAGGTAATGGCTATGCTGTATTATATCTTATAGCTCATAAGTTGGTAAAACAATCCTTAGATGATGGATATCTTGTTGGTTCAAGAGGTTCTGTAGGTTCATCCTTTGTAGCTACAATGACAGGTATAACCGAAGTAAATCCTTTACCCCCTCATTATCTATGTCCAAAATGCAAAGATTCTGATTTTGAAGTGGACAAGGGTAAATATGCCTGTGGTGTAGACCTACCCAATAAAAACTGCCGAGTCTGTGATACCCCATATATGAAGCTCGGATATGATATTCCCTTTGAGGTCTTTATGGGCTTTAAAGGGGACAAGGTACCTGATATTGACTTGAATTTTTCTGGTGAATATCAAGCAAGGGCACATAAGTTTACAGAAGAGCTTTTTGGTGAGGGTTATGTCTTTAGGGCAGGAACTATAAGTACTATAGCAGAGAAGACAGCATATGGTTATGTAAAAAAGTATCTTGATGATAAGGGAATAATTGCCACAAACGCAGAGACCAACAGGCTGGTTAAAGGTTGTACAGGTGTTAAAAGAACTACAGGTCAACATCCAGGAGGAATACTTGTAGTACCGAAAAAATATGATATTCATGATTTTACACCAATACAGTATCCAGCAGATGATAGAGAATCCTCTACTATTACATCACACTTTGACTTTAATTCAATACATGATACATTAGTCAAACTTGATATACTAGGTCATGAGGATCCAACATCTATAAAAATGCTAGAGGACCTAACAGGCGTAGATGCTACGAAAATTCCTATTGGTGAGGAAAGGACAATGGGAATCTTCTCAGGTACAGAAGCATTAGGGGTAGATCCAAAAGAAATAAATAGTTCTGTCGGTACCTTTGGAGTACCTGAATTTGGAACCAAGTTTGTAAGACAAATGCTAGAGGATACTAGGCCAACAACCTTTGCTGAATTAGTGCGTATTAGTGGTCTTTCCCATGGTACAGATGTTTGGCTAAATAATGCTCAAGACCTGATAAAAAATAATGTCGCTAGTCTATCTGAAGTGATTTCTACCCGTGATGATATTATGATATATCTAATATACCGAGGTATGGATCCAACAATCTCATTTCAGATTATGGAGAGTGTGCGTAAGGGCAGAGGCCTAACACCAGAGATGGAAGATGAAATGGTGAAACATGATATTCCCCAATGGTACATAGAATCATGCAAAAAGATTAAGTATATGTTTCCTAAAGCCCATGCTGCAGCATATGTAATTATGGCTTTTAGGATAGCTTATTTTAAGGTATATTATCCAGAAGCTTTTTATGCTACCTACTTTACAGCAAAGGCCGATGACTTTGATGCTGAGCTAATTTATTCTGGCCAAAGGGCAGTACAAGATAAAATTGAGTACTTGCAAGGTCAAGGTCGAAAGCTAACAGCTAAGGAAAATAATCTACTAACAATCTTAGAAGTAGTTGTAGAGATGTTTGCAAGGGGAATTTCTTTTGAGTCTATTGATCTTTATAAATCTCATGCTACAAAATTTCAAGTAACCGACTCAGGTATAATGCCATCCTTAAATGCTCTACAAGGAGTCGGAGTTAATGCAGCAAAAAATATTGCTAAAGCTAGAGAAGAAGGCGAGTTTATTTCAATTGAGGATTTTAGAGAAAGGACCAAGGTAACTAAAACAGTTATAGAGGTACTTAAATCAAATGATGTACTAAAAGGACTACCTGAGTCTAACCAAATTTCGTTATTTTAACTTGCACAAAAGCCAAGTTAATGGTACAATAGTTGTGCGAATATCTATTTATCTAATAGAGTGGGGCTGACCCACTCTTTACTCTTATAAATAGATTATTTTAAGAGGAATTTGACATAGTATTAATAGAAAACTATAAGTGTATTGGAGGAATAGGCTTGTCAGGCCAAAGAGTAGAAAAAATAGCAGAAAGACTAGTAGAACCTATAATTGACTCACTCCAATGTGAGCTAGTGGATATAGAGTATAAAAAAGAAGGCAGTCAATGGTACTTAAGGATCTACATAGATAAAACAGGCGGTGTAACAATAGATGACTGTCAAGCTGTTAGCGAACAAGTAAGTAAGTTACTTGATGAAAAAGACCCTATACCACATTCCTACATACTAGAAGTATCATCACCGGGTTTAGATAGGGTTTTAAAGAAAGACTCCGATTTTAAAAGGTTTAAAGGTTCCTTGATAGATGTTAGCTTATATAAAAGTATAGAAGGCAGAAAAAAATACAGAGGAGTCCTAATAGACTTTACAGATGAGTTCTTAACTGTAGAGGTAAAAGAGAAAACAATAGACTTTAAACGTTCAGACATAGCTATGGTAAGATTAGCAGTTGAGTTTTAAATGCTCTTAAGGAGGAGTCAATATGACTGGTGAACTATTAAATGCACTTGATCAGATATGTGAAGAAAAAGGTATAGAAAAAGCAGTACTTTTAGAAGCTATAGAGGTAGCCTTAGTTTCTGCATACAAAAGGAATTTTGGGGCTGCGCCCAACGCAGAAGTAAGTATCAATCCAGATACAGGAGAAATCAAGGTTTTTTCTCTTAAGAAAGTAGTTGAAAATGTTGAGGATCATACACAGGAAATTGATCTAGAAAAAGCAAAAGAGATTAATCCTGAAATTGAGCTCGATGAAGTTATAAAAATAGAAGTTACACCTGAGAATTTTGGTAGGATAGCTGCACAGAATGCTAAACAGGTGGTTGTACAGAGAATACGCGAAGCAGAACGGGGACTTGTATATGAAAAATTCCTAGAAAAAGAAAATGAGATAGTCACAGGGCTAGTCCAGCGTTTAGAGAGAAGAACTGTTTTTGTCGATTTAGACAAGACTGAAGCTATTATGCCCCCAAATGAACAAGTCCCAGGTGAGGATTATAGGGTAAACAACCGTATTAAAGTTTATGTAACAGAGGTAAAAAAGACTACTAAAGGCCCTCAGGTCATTGTATCAAGAACGCATCCTGGCTTAGTTAAGAGACTATTTGAAATGGAAGTTCCAGAGATATTAACTGGCGAGGTAGAAATAAAGAACATAAGCCGTGAAGCAGGGTCAAGAACAAAAATTTCTGTATACTCAGAAGATGAAAATATTGACCCAGTAGGTTCATGTGTTGGCCAAAGGGGTATGAGAGTACAGCAAATAGTGGAGGAACTAAGGGGAGAAAAAATCGATATTATAAAATGGAGCGATAATGCTGCAGAATATATTGCTAGTGCTCTGAGCCCTGCAAAGGTAATCTCTGTAGAATTATTCGAAGAAGAAAAATCAGCAAGAGTAGTCGTTCCAGATAATCAATTATCATTAGCAATTGGTAAGGAAGGTCAAAATGCACGACTGGCAGCAAAACTAACTGGCTGGAAGATAGACATAAAAAGTGAGACACAGGCAGCTAACATAGATAATTTAGATAATACCGAAGACTTTGACACTTTAGATGTTTTAGATAATTTTGACGATTTAGACATATAGGAAAGGTGAATTATCTATGGCAAAGAAACGTAGAGTACCAAACCGTATGTGTATAGCCTGTCATGAGATGAAGGCAAAAAAAGAAATGGTTAGGATAGTAAGGAATAAAGAGGGCCTAATAGACATTGATTTAAATGGAAAAGCACAAGGTAGAGGTGCTTATGTATGTCCATCTGAAGGTTGTTATGAAAAAGTAATGAAAAATAAATTACTTGATAAAACCTTTAGTACTAAAATAGATGAAGAAATATATATTGATTTAAAAAACAAGTTGGAAAAGGTGAGGGAATATAACTGAAAAATTCTATTCTTTATTAGGTATATGCCAAAAAGCCAGAAAGCTAGTCTCTGGCAGTACTGTATGTGAAAAGGCTATACGGACAGGTAAGGCAAAACTTATCATAATAAGTGAGGAAGCATCCGAAGAAACAGTAAATAAATACAAAAGGTTTAGTGATAGATACAAGCTTCCATTAGTAAAAGTTGCTAGCAAAGAACAACTTGGACGTTCGATAGGTAAAGTGTCTAGAACAGTTATAGTAATAACCGATAGTTCGCTTTCTAAGTTGCTCTTAGATGAGATAGATACCAAAAAAACCTGCGCGGGGGTGAGTAGTAATGGCGAAAATTAAAGTATTTGAGACAACGAAAAGTGTAAAGAGTAACGCTGTAGAACTAGCCAAAAAACTAGACAGTTTTAGAGTGGATATTGACCACTACTTAAAACTAGTAAGTTCAGCAAGAGATAAAGCAGAAAATGAGCTCAGGGCTCTTGAAGAGAAAAGGCGCTTAGAAGAACTAGCTTTAAAACAGGCAGAAGAAGCGAGACTTAAGGAAGAACAAGAAAAGAAGGAAAAAGAGCAAAAGAAAGAAGATAAAGACGAGCTTAAGCTAGAAAAGCTAGAGCCTTCTTCAAGTAAGGAAAAGGAACAAAAGACTGCTATAGATGAGCCTATAAGGGCTAAAAAAGAAAGCGTAGAGAGAACAGGTCAAGAAGAACTCAAAGTCCAGAGACCTGCTACTGCTAAAGACACTCCTCCTACCAAGGTTACTATAGATAACAAGAGACAGAGCCAGCCTGACAATAGAAGCAGAAAAAGAGGCAAGCAGGAAGATATTGTTGGTAAGTTTTTATCACAACCCCCAATTATAAGTGATAAGGACAAAAATGAAATCTCAAAGAGCAAGGAAAACAGATATAGTAATGAGCACCATAGAGATAAACGAAAAAAAAGGAAAAAAGACTTTTGGCAGGATTCTAATCCAACCATACTAGAAAGACAGAGAAAGCCTAAAAAGACCAAGCCGACAATGCCACCACCTGAAAGGAAAAAAGCTATTACAATGGGAGAAATCATAACAGTAAAAGAGTTGTCTGAGAAAATAGGAATCCAGGTTGCTGATATAATTAAGCAATTACTAGGATTAGGAGTGATAGCTACAATAAATAACGAACTAGACTATGACACTGCCAGCTTAATTGCGGCTGAATACAATATTGAACTAGAAAAGAAGGTAGTAAAGACATTCGAAGAAAAGCTAATTGACGAAGACATAGAAGATAGGCCAGAGGACATGGTTGAAAGACCACCTATAGTAACGGTAATGGGACATGTTGACCATGGAAAGACTTCCTTACTTGATGCAATTAAGGACACTAGGGTTACAGAGCAAGAGGCAGGAGGGATAACCCAGCACTTAGGGGCTTATACTGTTAATGTAAACGATAAGGCTATATGCTTTGTAGATACACCAGGTCATGAAGCCTTTACATCAATGCGTGCAAGGGGTGCGCAGGTAACTGATATAGCTATTCTAGTTGTAGCAGCAGATGATGGTGTTATGCCCCAAACAATTGAGGCAATCAACCATGCAAAGGCTGCAGACGTACCAATTATTGTAGCTATAAATAAGATGGATCGCCCAACAGCTGACCCTGAAAGAATAAAACAGCAGCTTACAGAACACGGTTTAGTAGTTGAAGAATGGGGCGGAGATACAATAGCAGTCCCTGTTTCCGCAATAAAAAAAGAAGGAATAGATGAGCTACTAGAGATGATTCTATTGGTTGCAGAAATGCGCGGGATTAAAGCCAACCCAAATAGACTAGCAAAGGGAACTATTGTAGAAGCTGAGCTTGATAAGGGACGTGGTCCAGTAGCCACAATACTAGTACAAAATGGAACACTCAAAGTTGGTGACTCTATTGTTGCAGGTACAAGTCATGGTAGAGTTCGTGCAATGATCAACGACAAGGGCAAGCGAATCAACCAAGCAGGACCTTCTACACCAGTAGAAGTATTAGGCCTGTCTGATGTACCAGCAGCTGGAGACTTAATGTATGCTGTAGAAGATGATAAGTTGGCAAAACAGGTAAGTGAAGAAAGAAAGAATAAATTAAAGGAACAGCAGTCTAAAATAACCTCAAAGGCCTCCTTAGATGAGCTATTTAGCCAGATTAAAGAAGGAGAGGTCAAAGATTTAAATCTAATCATTAAAGCGGATGTTCAAGGCTCAGTGGAAGCAGTTACACAGGCACTAGAAAGGCTATCAAACGATGAGGTCAGAGTAAGGAGTATACATGGTGCAGTTGGTGCTGTAACCGAATCAGATGTTATGCTTGCAACAGCTTCAAATGCTATAATAATCGGTTTTAATGTTAGACCTACAACAAATGCTGCTGAACTTGCTGCAAAAGAAAAGATAGATATCAGGTCCTATAGGATTATCTATAATGCTATAGAGGATATAGAAAATGCCATGAAGGGTATGCTAGAACCAGTATACCAAGAGCTAGTAATTGGTCATGCTTCAGTTAGAACTACCTTTAAGGTATCAGGAGCCGGTACAATAGCTGGTTGCTATGTTACTGATGGTAAAATTAGCAGAAGTGCAGAAGCACGTTTAGTTAGAGATGGTGTGGTTATCTATGAAGGTAGAATCAGTTCCCTAAAGCGTTTCAAAGATGACGTTAGAGAGGTAGTATCTAACTATGAGTGTGGTATCATGTTAGACAACTACAATGATATAAAAGAAGGGGACATTATCGAAGCCTTTATACAAGAGGAAATAGAAAGATAAGAGAGATGATAGTTTATGCCTAGATATAGACTTGATAGAATTTCAGAAGAAATTCGTAAAGAAGTTAGTAGTATAATAAGAAACAATGTAAAGGATCCAAGAATATCGGATATGGCAACTATCGTAAAGGTAGTGACGAGCTCTGATCTTAGTACTGCCAAGCTATATGTTAGTGTTCTAGGATCAGATGAGGAAAGAGAATCTTCCATGTTAGGCTTAAAGAAGGCAGCAGGCTATATTCGAAAAGAACTAGGAAAGAGACTTGACATAAGGCATATACCTGACCTGGTTTTTATATTAGACAAGTCTATAGACTATAGTATAGAGATTGCAAAAAAGCTAGAGGAAATTTCAAAAGCAGGAGAAGGCAAAAATGACTATTGAAAATGTAGTCAATGCCATAAGCAAGGCAAAGAACATAGCTATAATAGGACATATAATGCCGGACGGGGACGCTATTGGTTCCTGTCTGGCCCTTTATTATTCCATAAAGAGATTAAGCAAAAAAGCAAGTCTTTATTGTACGGACAAGGTTCCTCAAATCCTAAATTTTCTAAAGGATGTTGACCGATTCAAAAATGAAATAGAGCCTAATACAAGCTACGATCTTACTATTGCTGTAGACTGTAGTGATATAAATCGTTTAGGTAGCTTCAAGGAATTATTTTTAAATAGTCCACTAACCATAGCTATAGACCATCATAGTAGTAATACTGGATTTGCGGATATAAACCTGGTTGATACTAATGCAGCAGCCACAGGTGAAATTGTGTACGGATTAATAGAGAAACTGTCATTAGAGATAGATACAGATACAGCAAAGGCTTTATACACAGCCATAAGTACTGACACTGGTCATTTCTCCTTTAGTAACACTAGTACAGAGACCTTTACAATAGCAGCAGACTTATCCAGACATGGACTTGATTTAGAGTATATATCAAGAAGGCTATATAGAGTAAAGAGTATTGAGAGAATCAAACTACTATCTAGGGCCCTTAATTCATTAACAATGTATGCAAATAATAAAATTGCCATGCTCACAATTACACAAAGAGATATGCTTGAAACAAAAGCTATGCCCTCAGATACTGAAAATATAATAAACTATGCTAAAGAAATTGAAGGTGTTGTCTTAGCTATTCTTATAAAAGAAATCAATGATACTAGCGTTAAAATTAGCCTACGCACAAGCGAAGAGCTAGATGCCAGTGAACTTGCATCATATTTTGATGGTGGAGGTCATAAGAGGGCAGCGGGTGCTAGTATAAACAAACCTCTAAAAGCGGTCAAAGGGATTTTAATAGACAAGGCGATGAGCCTAATCAAGGAGTTGGATTAATAAGGTTGAAAGGCATTATAAATATTTTAAAACCACCTGGTATGACCTCAAGTGATGTAGTCACATATATCCGCAGAAGGCTTAACATAAAAAAGGTAGGACATACAGGTACCTTGGATCCAGATGCAGCAGGGGTACTACCAATATGTATTGGCAAAGCTACCAAGATATCTGATTACATATTACAAGACAAAAAAATATATATATGTGAAGTAAAGTTAGGTATTGAGACAGATACACTAGACATATCTGGTGAAGTCTCTAACAGGACAAGCCTTATACCTAGTAAAGATAAAATTATTGAGACAATCAATAGCTTTATTGGTGAAAACAATCAAATCCCACCAATGCATTCAGCCATAAAAATCAAAGGGAAAAAGCTATATGACCTAGCTAGGCAAGGCATAATGCTGGATCTGCCACCAAGAAGGATTTATATATACAATATCAGGTTAATAGGCTTTACAACTAGTGATCAGTTTCTAATAGAAGTCGAATGCTCTAAGGGTACCTATATAAGGGCCCTGTGTAGAGATATAGGCAAAGCCCTAGATTGTGGTGCCACTATGTCATTTCTGCTGAGAAATGCTACAGGCAATTTCTTAATTGAGAACTCTTACACCTTAGATGAACTAAGTAGGTCTGTAGAGACCGGTGACATAGATAAGCTCCTTTTACCGGTTGATAAAGTGTTAGCTTCTTATATGCCATATATAAGGCTAAATAAAAAATCCTATAGCAAAATTATAAATGGTAACTGGGTCAGTGTAGATAATGTAATAGAAAAGGAAGATCATAGTCCGGAGGGCCTATATAGGATATATTGTGAACACCAGTTTATAGGTATCGGTAATTATGATACATACAGTAAGCCAAAGTATATAAAGATTAAAACTATGCTAATGTGAGGCAAAAAATGAAAGTATTATTTAATTACAATGGACAATATAAAATAAAAAACAGTAGCGCTGTTGCCTTAGGTACCTTTGATGGGATTCATATTGGTCACCAAGAGCTAATTATGCTATTAGAAAAGCAAAAAGCTAAAGGATACAATACTGTTATATATACCTTTATCAATCATCCAATGACAGTACTGCAAGCGGAAAAGGCTCCCTTGCAGCTAATGACAGTCAAAGAAAAGATAAAGGAGCTCTCAAAATACAAGATTGATTTTCTTATACTTAATCCCTTTAACGATGAACTAAAAATCAAATCTAGGGATCAGTTTTTATTAGAGCTAATTGATAATTTAAATGCAAAATCAATAATAACAGGCTTTAATCATCGGTTTGGTAGTAAGGGCTTAGGTGACACTAACTATTTACGTACAAGATCCAAGGAACAAGGCTTTGAATTAATGACAGTAGAACCAGTCAAATTAGGAGAAAACATTGTAAGTAGTACCTTAATTAGAGACCTCGTGGCAAGCGGCAAGGTTAGAGAAGCAGCTACTATGCTTGGCCGTCCCTATAAACTCACTGGAAAAGTTGTAAAGGGCTTTGGACTTGGTAGAAAACTGGGATTTCCAACTGCAAATATGAGATACCCAAAAAATAAGCAGATACCAGGACTAGGAATTTATGCAGTAGAATGTAAGTTGAGCAACAGGACATATATGGGAGTTACCAGTATTGGCTATAATCCTACATTTGATAGGAAAGAAATCAGCATAGAAACATATATTATGGATTTTAACGAGGATATTTACGGTAAAGATTTAAGTGTTTCTTTTATAGAGAAAATACGGGATGAGATTAAGTTCGCTAGCAAGGAAGAACTCTCTGAGCAAATAAATAAAGATGTATTTACTGCAAGAAAGTTGATTTACAAAATACGCTAATTGTGATATGATAACGAATAGCTATGAAAGGCAACCATATTCTCGGATTTACGATTTACTCCGACGTATTTCTGTGATTATGGGGTTTAATAATTAAGGAGGTGAATATCCTATGGATCAAGCAAAAAAAGCTGCTATTATTGAGAACTACAAGCTACATGATGTTGATACAGGCTCAGCAGAGGTACAAATCGCTCTCCTCACTGAAAGAATCAACCATCTAAATGAGCATTTAAAGGTTCACAAAAAGGATCATCATTCTAGAAGAGGTTTGCTTATGATGGTCGGACGCAGAAGAGGTCTGTTAAACTATCTAATGAAAAAGGATATTAACAGATATAGAAGTATCATAGAAAAGTTAAATTTAAGAAAATAAGAGGAGCGGTTATCCGCTCCCTTGTTTTGCCTAAAGTAGGTACCAGATATTTCCTTGCTATTCCATGAAACTATCTTAAATTTTAAAAGTACAAGGTGAAATAATATACATAATCAAGACAGTATTCAAATCGTAATTACGGTTTGAAGGGAGGTAATTTTTTAGTGGATCATAAAATTTATACAATGGACTTTGCAGGAAGAGAATTGTCCATAGAAGTTGGCAAATTGGCAGAACAGGCCAACGGAGCATGTACTGTGAGGTATGGGGATACACTCGTATTTGTAGCTGCTACTGCTTCAGAAGAACCTAGGGAGGGTATAGATTTCTTCCCATTGAGTGTGAACTTTGAGGAAAAGCTTTATGCAGTAGGGAGAATCCCTGGAGGATTTATAAAAAGAGAGGGAAGGCCTACAGAGAAGGCTATACTAACATCTAGGTTAATAGATAGACCCCTTCGTCCCTTATTCCCTGAAGGATACAGAAATGACGTAAGCATATATGCATCAGCTCATTCTATAGATCCTGAGTATCCACCAGAGGTTTATGCTATGATAGGTTCTTCCTTAGCCTTATCTATATCCGACATACCATTTGAAGGGCCTACTGGTTCTGTAGCTGTAGGCCTAGTAGATGGAGAATATATTATTAATCCAAATAGCCAGCAAAGAGAAAAGAGTAGTTTGGATTTAATCGTTTCAGGAACAAAGGATGCAATTATGATGGTAGAAGCTGGAGCTCATGAGATCAGCGAAGAAGAGATGTTAGAAGCCATCATGCTAGCCCACGATTATATAAAAGAAGTTGTTAAGTTCCAAGAAATGATTGTCAAGGAAGTAGGTAAAGAAAAAAAGGACTATGTATCCTATCTTCCAGAGGAAGAACTAGAAAAGCAGGTCAGGACCTTTGCCTTTGAAAGGGTGAAGGAAGCTGTTATGGAGTTTGATAGGAAGGTACGTCAAGAACGTACAAAAGAAGTTACACAAGAAATACATGATCATTTCAAAGAAATATATCCAGAACAGGCTAGTGATGTAGATAGTGTAATCTATAAAATTACTGAAGAGGTAGTACGTAGCCGTATTCTCAACGATGGTGTACGTCCCGACGGAAGAGCTATGGATGAGATAAGGACCTTATCTTCAGAAGTTGGCGCCCTACCTAGAACTCATGGTTCAGGCCTATTTAGTAGAGGACAGACACAAGTACTTACTATTTGTACACTTGCTGCCTTAGGCGACATGCAGGTCCTAGATGGATTATGGGAAGAAGAATCAAAAAGATATATCCATCACTACAATTTCCCAAGCTTTAGCGTTGGTGAAACAAGACCATCAAGGGGCCCTGGTAGACGTGAGATAGGACATGGTTATCTGGCGGAAAGAGCTCTAGAGCCAGTTATCCCTAGCGAAGAAGAATTCCCATATACTATTAGACTGGTATCTGAGGTAATGAGCTCTAACGGTTCATCTTCTATGGCTAGTGTATGTGGTAGTACATTATCCTTAATGGATGCAGGAGTACCAATAAAAAGTCCAGTTGCAGGTATAGCAATGGGTCTTATAAAGGATGAGGCTAGCGAAAAGATAGCTATACTCACAGACATACAAGGACTAGAAGACTTTTTAGGTGACATGGACTTCAAGGTAGCAGGAACAAAGAATGGTATAACTGCTATCCAGATGGACATCAAGATAAAGGGAATAGACAGAAAGATTTTAGAACAGGCGTTAGAACAGGCCAGAATAGGTAGATTAAAAATCATGGAAAGCATGCTATCAGTGATTTCTGAGCCTAGACAAGCCCTGTCTCCTTATGCACCAAAAATCATCCAAACAACAATAGATCCTGACAAGATACGTGATGTAATTGGTACAGGTGGAAAGGTCATCAACAAGATAATTGATGATACTGGCGTAAAAATTGATATTGAGGATGATGGTAGAGTATATATTTCTTCTTCTGACCAGGAAGCAAATGAAAGAGCACTAAAGATTATACAAGGGATTGTCAAAGAAGTAGAAGTTGGCGAAGTATACACGGGCAAGGTTATGAGAATTTTAAACTTTGGTGCCTTTGTAGAATTCCTGCCAGGCAAAGAAGGAATGGTTCACATTTCCAAGCTGGCACATAAACGTGTTGAAAAAGTAGAAGATGTAGTAAATATAGGAGATGAAATAGAAGTTAAGGTAATAGAGATAGACAACCAAGGAAGGATTAACCTATCTCACAAGGATACCTTACCTCCTCCACCAAAAGACGAAAAAAGCCGAAATGACAGACCAAAAAGCAGAAGACACTACAATCAAAAACAAGACAAATAATATAGTAAACATAAACTTTTAAAGTTTATGTTTACTTTTTATCATATCTTTTTCCTGTTCGAATATGAATAGATTAAAAGATATGAGGTGTGTTTTTTATGAAATCATTTGTACTATCAATAAACAAAAGAACACTACTTAACCTTCTAGCTATTAGTCTTATACTAATAGCATTACTTGTGATAGGCTTTAATGATTCAGTTGATGTGTTTGCCACTAATACAGAAGCAATTTACAGGGGTAATGAAAACAAGCCCTATATAGCCTTTGAATGCAATGTGGTATGGGGCACAGAGTATGTGCCACAAATGCTTGACATTTTCAAGGAAAGAGGAATAAAAATCACATTTTTTATAGGCGGGGAATGGGCTAATGACAACCCTGAACTACTACAACGAATGGTTGATGAAGGACATGAAATTGGAAACCATGGTTATAGTCATAAATACCATAGCAAGCTTGACTTTGGAGCAAACACAAGTGAAATACAAAAGACTGAAGATAAAATCAAGGCGATAACTGGCAAGAAAACTAGCTTGTTTGCTCCTCCATATGGAGATTTTAACGAGATAACATTAAGGTCTGCAAAGTCTTTGGGCTATAAAACGATCATGTGGAGTAAGGACACTATTGACTGGAGAAGAGATGGAGTAGATAAAATTATAAATCGTGTTCTAAATAATCCGGAAAATGGTGACCTTGTACTGATGCATCCTACTCAAGATACTGTAAAAGCACTGCATGTTATAATAGATAAACTAACGGAGCTAGGATACGAGATTACTACTGTCTCTAAAGCAATAGAATAAGGATTTTATAGCATTTACAAAGGATATGAATCTGGAATAGGTGAAATACTTGATAGATTGTTTTACTACTGATAATGGTATTAGAGTTATATATGAGACCCTGCCACATTTTAATAGTGTTAGTATAGGACTCTGGTTTGGTATTGGGTCTGCTTATGAAGGTAAAAAAGACAATGGTATAACCCATTTTATCGAGCATCTACTATTTAAGGGAACTGAAAAAAGGAGCCCAAGGCAAATTGCAGTTGAAGTAGATGCTATAGGAGGTCAAATAAACGCCTTTACCGCAAAGGAGTACACTTGTCTATATTGTAAACTTTTAGATGAACATATAGAACTAGGCTTTGACATACTTTCTGATATGGTAATCAACTCTTTATTTGATGAAGCTGAAATAGCAAAGGAGAAAGGGGTTATTTTAGAAGAAATCTGTATGTATGAGGATTCACCTGAGGATTTAGTCTATGAGAACCTTGCAAAAAATTATTTTCTAAATCATCCCTTAGCCTTGCCTATTATAGGAAGGACTCAAAACATAAGAGCTTTTACTAGAAAGCAGATAGTGGACTTTTACCATAGTTACTTTACGCCAAATAACCTGGTGATCTCAGTAGCAGGTAAATTTAACAAAGAAAGACTTAAGGACCTTATAAATAAGTACTTTGCTAGCTGGAACGTAAAAGGCAAGCAGCCAGTAAAGAAAAAAGTAAAAGATACAGGGACAGGAATAAGCTACAACAAAAAAGATATAGAGCAAATCCATTTGTCTTTTGCCTTTCCTGGGGTAGAGTTAAAAAGCGAAGCCTTTTACCCTAGTCAAGTCTTAAATAGTATATTAGGAGGGAGTATGAGTTCTAGGCTCTTTCAAAAAGTGAGAGAAGATAAGGGACTCGTATACTCAATCTATTCATTTCCTTTAGCCTATATGGCCGGAGGGATGTTTGTAATAAGCACGAGTATGAAGACAGATCACATAACAGAGGTCCTAAAAATAGTAATAGAGGAATTAGAGACCTTAAGAAATAAGGGAATAAGCGAGACTGAACTAACTATGGCAAAGGACCATCTAAAGGGCAACTATATAATGGGCTTAGAGAGCGCAGATAGCAGAATGACAGCCCTAGGAATGAACAAACTCTTACTTGATTATGTAAGTAGTCCAGCTGAAACTATCAAAAAAATAAATGATGTCAGTTTAGCTCAGGTAAGTTCCTGTATTGATATGATATTCGGTGCTAAAAAATATACAGTATCAACGGTAAGTAGTAATGATATGACAGAAGAAATAAGTAACCTATTTAAGGAGTCTAATTATTTATAGGGTTAATCATTTTATAGGCCTAGGGATAACATCTAAATAAACATCATCATATTATAAATCATAATTAGCTTCTCTTGAGGTATAAGTATGATGATAGTAATTCAAAAGTTTGGTGGAACTACCGTTTCTAGTGTATCTAAGCGTCTTTTGGTAGCAAAAAGGATAAAGGATACGATTGATCTTGGACTATCCCCGATAGCTGTTATTTCTGCAATAGGTAGGCTAGGAGAACCCTACTCTACAGATAGCTTGTTAAGCCTTGTAAGACCTAATAGGATAAAAGCAAGAGACTTGGATCTTTTGATGTCGGTAGGAGAAATAATTTCATGTGTATTAATGGTAGACACTTTAGCTAGCATAGGTGTTAATGCAAAGCCCTATACAGGAGGACAGGCTGGAATAATAACAGACGAAAGCTATGGTAAAGCAAATATTCTACATGTAAAGCCTGAACCTATACTAGAATGCTTAAAGAAAGGAATAGTTCCCGTAGTTGCAGGATTTCAGGGTATAACAGAGCATGGCCAGATAACTACTCTAGGCAGGGGTGGTAGTGATACAAGTGCAGCCATACTAGCCAAGGCAGTAGATGCTGACAGAATTGAAATCTACACAGATGTAGATGGTATAATGACAGCTGATCCTAACATAGTAAAAGAGGCAAGAAAACTAAATGAACTGTCATACTCAGAGCTGTTTGAGATGGCAGATCAAGGAGCAAAAGTTATCCATCCCAAGGCTGTTTCAATTGCTATGAGTAAACAGATTCCTCTGATAATTAAAAATATAGCTGGTAATGACCCTGGAACCCTTATATCAAATCGCAAAATTGAAAAGCAAAAAAAGGATCTGGTTACCTCAATAGTACACATTAGCGGCCGGTGTCAGGTTAAAGCCTTATATGACAACAGCGATGAAAAGATAGGTATCCTAAAAGAACTTGCAGATAAGGGTATAAGCCTAGATATTATAAATGTCTTCCCAAGTCATATGGTCTTTACTATTGAAAAGCAAGCAAAAGTTCAGGTTGAGCAAATACTAGCTAGTATGGCAACTAGCTTTTCTGTTCTTGATGGCTTATGTAAAGTATCTATTATAGGAGAAGGGATGAAAGGTGTACCAGGTGTTATCTATAAGGCTATAAAGCTGCTATCTGAGCAAGGAATTGAGGTACTTCAGACATCTGATTCCCATACCACCATATCATGCCTTATTAAGGAGAAAGACGCAGAAAGGGCTGTTTCTATCTTACATCAAGGTTATTGTCTACTAGAAAGTTAAGCTAAAGTAGGCAAATAGCAGGACAACTAGTTATGCAAAAGTCCATTTATAATCATATATGACTATACTATCTTTTTTCTTTGTAATATGGAAGAGACAGGCTGGAAGTGTTATAATGGATGAAGCAAGGCTTAATATAACTACATCTTTGCTATTTTTTATGATTCTTTAACTAGTACAAGCCTTTATAAGGTTCAAGATAGCTTAAATGTATTTGATATATAATGCAAAGGGTGAAAGAGCTTTGGCAAAGAAAAAGAAGAAAAAGCAAACCCACAAAAACAAGGCTTTACACGAAGTATTAGGTATATTGATTGTCTCACTGGGTTTGTTCTTAGGTCTATCTATATATTTTCCCACTTATGCAGGGACGGTGGGTTTGTTTCTATCTGAAAAATCTAAGGGTCTCTTTGGTTTAGCGGCTTATATAATGCCTCTAATAGTAATAGTAGCAGGGATATTTACGATTATCGCTTATAAAAAACAGGTTAACAAGGCCAAACTGATACTGTCAATTATTACTGTATTACTTGTATTTGGGCTTTTACATGTTTTCTTTTTTAAAAGAATTAGTAGTCTAACAAGTGAAACAGCAGATTACCTAGATTTTATTAAAAGCTCTTACCAAGCTGGTACTGATAGTATGGGGGCAGGTGCATTTGCAGCAACCTATGTTTATCCTATACATTTTCTCTTTGGTCTAGCAGGCTCATACCTCTTTATAATATCAATAATACTAGTTAACCTATTACTATTGACCAATCTGTCGCTTAAAGACATAGGCAGCGATATATACAGACAATATAAGAAGAAAAGTAGCCAAAAAAAGAAAAAGAGTAAAGATGAAAAAGTTAGCATGCCTAGAACCAGTAAGAAAGCAGAAAAGAAGCTTTATGTAGATGATATAAAAGACATTAAAAAAGAAGAAAAGATACAAGATATAGTACCACTAAAGGATTCATTTACAAGTAGTAGCAAGGTAATTCAGGAAGATGACATTAAAATAGTCGACTTTAACAAGCCGGTAGAATCTGATACTGGTATAGAGAATAAAGATATAGAAGTTGACATAGATAATAAAAACCTAGAAAAAATAGAGCAGGTACAAGCTGGGGAGAGCGTAGAGGATATCAAAAAGCAAATCGAATCTAGGCAAGAGACTCTACCCTATATGATACCACCAATAAGTCTATTAAAAGAAGCAAGTCATAACATAAATACTGGTAAACAAGACAAGAATGTTTTAAAGAATGCTAGGACCCTTGAGGATACACTCAAAAGCTTCGGAGTTGACGCCAAGGTAGTTCAGGTAAGCAGAGGCCCTATTATAACTAGGTATGAGCTACAACCTGCACCTGGTGTTAAGGTAAGCCGTATTGTTAACCTGTCCGATGATATAGCTTTAGGCCTAGCAGCACAAAGTGTCAGAATAGAAGCACCAATACCAGGTAAAGCGGCAATAGGCATAGAAGTACCAAACCAAGATATAGCACCAGTATACCTGAGAGAGGTACTAGACACATATAGCTTTAAAAATAAAAAATCAAAACTTACAATTGCTCTAGGCAAAGATATAGCTGGCAAAAACATCATAGCAGATCTTGCTCAGATGCCTCACTTATTAATAGCAGGAGCAACTGGTTCAGGAAAAAGTGTGTGCATCAATTCGATAATTATAAGCTTGTTATACAAGGCAACGCCTGATGAGGTAAAGCTTATTATGATCGATCCAAAAGTAGTAGAACTAAGTGTTTACAATGGTATACCACACCTTTTAATACCTGTAGTAACTGAACCTAAAAAAGCGGCAGGTGCATTAAACTGGGCAGTACAAGAGATGATCTCTAGGTATAAAATGTTTGCAGATAAGGGCGTTAGAGATTTCGACAGATACAATGAACAGCTCGGTGACGATGAAGACCCGATTCCACAAATAGTAATAATTATAGATGAACTGTCAGACCTAATGATGGTAGCACCAAATGATGTAGAAGATGCCATCTGGAGACTTGCCCAAATGGCCAGAGCTGCAGGAATCCATCTAGTAATAGCGACTCAGAGACCTTCAGTTGATGTAATAACTGGGGTTATTAAAGCTAATATTACTTCTAGGATAGCTTTTGCTGTATCATCCCAGACTGACTCTAGAACCATACTGGATATGGGTGGAGCAGAGAAACTACTAGGAAAAGGTGACATGCTATTCTCGCCTGCTGGTTCAAACAAGCCCTTTAGGGTTCAGGGAGCATTTATAAGTGAAAAGGAAGTAGAAGCAGTTGTAAAGTGTATAAAGAACCAAAATGAAGGACCTGTATACAATATGGAGGTATTAGAAGAGACAGCTGTTGACAGCGATGGAAAGATCAACGAAGAATATGATGAACTATTACCTGATGCAATTGAGATAGTAATAGATGCAGGTCAAGCCTCCATTTCAATGCTACAACGAAGACTGCGTGTTGGTTATGCAAGGGCAGCTAGACTGATAGATGAGATGGAAAACAGAGGTCTGATTTCTGGCTTTGATGGAAGTAAGCCTAGGAATGTACTGATAAGTAGAGATGAGTTTGAACAATTGTTTGAGAAAGATTGATAACTAGGGGGAAAATTAATTGAATAAAACACTTGGTATTGTATCTCTGGGTTGTGCAAAAAATCAAGTAGACTCAGAGGTAATGCTTGGATTACTAAAGGATAAGGGATACAAGATTGTAAATAGATCAATCGATGCAGAAGTGATTATTGTTAATACATGTGGATTTATTGAAACTGCCAAGGAGGAGTCATTAAACGCAATATTAGAGCAAGCAAAATTCAAAAAACATGGAAAATGCAAGACCCTTGTCGTAGCAGGTTGCTTAGCAGAACGATATAATAAGGAACTACTAGAACAGATTCCAGAGATAGATGCTATAGTAGGCTCAGGTGATTATATGAAGATAGCATCTGTATTAGACGAGGTAAATGAAGGTGAAAGGGTATGTAAATATGGAAGCATTAATCAGACCTTTACAGGCCATTTACCTAGGGTTGTTAGTAGCTCAAAGCCTACTGCTTACCTTAAAATAGCTGAGGGCTGTGACAATAGATGTACTTATTGCATTATACCAAGTCTTCGTGGTGAATATAGGAGTAAACCTTTAAACTACGTATTAGATGAAGCCAAAAATCTTGCTAGACAAGGCTTTAAGGAATTAATACTTGTAGCCCAAGATATTACAAGATATGGCCAGGATTCCAATGGACAATATGATCTAAACCTATTATTAAGGGAATTGTGTAAAATAGAAGGTGTTAAGTGGATTAGGTTACTTTATGCCTACCCGGACAGGATTACAAAAGAATTGATAAATACTATAGCTACAGAAGACAAAATTTGCAAATACCTGGATATACCTATACAACATATAAGTCAGAAAATACTTACAAGTATGAATCGTACATCGAATAGTAGCGACATAGTAAGACTAGTTAAATATATACGAGAAAAAATTCCAGCAATAGTATTAAGAACTTCATTAATAGTAGGTTTTCCAGGAGAGAGCGAAGAAGATTTTAAAGAGCTAGAGGACTTTTTAGAAGAGGGCTATTTTGATCATGTGGGGATATTCACCTACTCTAGAGAAGAAGGGACCACTGCTGCCTTAATGGATATGCAGATAGCTCATGAAATAAAACTAGAAAGACAGCAAAAGCTTTACGCTATTCAAAAGAGGATTTCTAAGCGACTAAATAGAAAGAGAATGGGACAATCTTGTGATATCCTTATTGAAGGCCTTGATTCAGATGGAGTATACTATGGTAGAAGCTATGGTGAAACACTAGAGTCAGATGGCTTGGTGTATGTATTGTCAAATATAGATTTACAAGTAGGTAGTTTTTACAAGGTTAGGATTAATAAAGCCTATGAATATGATTTACTGGGGGAAGTAGAAGATAATGAACTTAGCTAACAAAATAACTATAACAAGGATTTTCCTAATACCAGTTTTTCTTGTGCTGATGCTTATAGAGTTTAAATATCATAACTTTTTAGCAGCTGCTGTATTTATTATAGCAGCTAGTACTGATAGTCTTGATGGCTATATTGCAAGAAAGAGAAATTTAATAACCAATTTCGGCAAGTTTATCGACCCACTGGCAGACAAGTTATTAGTAACATCTGCCCTAATAGTGTTGGTTAGTAAGGGTCAAGTACCAGCTCTTGTAGCTATTATTATCATAAGTAGAGAGTTTATTATAACTGGATTTAGGTTACTAGCATCGTCAGAGGGAGTAGTCCTTGCAGCAAGCTGGCTGGGTAAGGTTAAAACTGTAACTCAGATAGTAGCGATAATAGCCATAATCATTGGCAACTTCCCTTTTAATTATATTAATTTTCCTTTTGATATAATTGTCCTTTATATTTCTGTAATATTTACAGTGATTTCAGCTGTAGACTATATATATAAAAATAGAAAGCTAGTTAAAGAAGATTGATTATTCAAGACTCAGGGGGCACTATATGAAAGCAGAAATTATTAGTATAGGAACTGAGTTATTATTGGGGCATATACTAAACACAAATGCTCAATTTCTATCCCAGCAACTATCTATACTGGGGATTGACCTATATTTTCAGACATCTGTAGGAGATAATAGAGAAAGGCTAATGCAGGCTCTCGATATTGCTTTTAATAGGGCCGACATCGTAATAACTACAGGTGGCTTAGGGCCAACAGACGATGACTTGACAAGGCAAACAATAGCTGACTTTTTTAATATTAACTTATCTTTACACAATGAAAGCCTTGGGCAGATAAAAGATTACTTAAAAAAGAGAAATAGACCCTTTACTCCAAATAACTATAGCCAGGCAATGTTTCCAGAGGAGGCTCTTATCTTACCTAATGACAATGGTACAGCTCCTGGCTTTATGTTAAAAAGGGACAAACATTTATTCATATCATTTCCTGGCCCTCCTAATGAGCTCAAACCCATGTTTCTTAATCATGTAAAGGACAAATTAATGGGGCTATCTAATGAAATTATTTATTCGTGGCTAGTTAAAACATATGGGGTTGGAGAGTCGCAGTTAGAAGAGATTCTAAAGGATTTGTTTACATCTCAATCTAACCCAACCCTTGCCACCCTAGTAGCAGGAGGATATGTTAACATTAGAATCACAGCAAAAGCAATGAACGAACAGGATGCTTATAGCTTAATGGAGCCTATGCTTAAGACAATTAAGAGCAGGCTAGGTGACGCTGTCTTTGGCTATAACGATGATAGTTTAGAGTCTGTAGTTGTGAGCTTGTTAAAGGAAAAGGGTTATAGGCTGGCAGTAGCTGAGTCATGTACAGGTGGGAAAGTAAGTGATCTAATTACAAAGGTAGCAGGGGCCTCGGAGGTGTTTATGGAGGGCCTTGTCACATATAGTAACGAAGCCAAGATAAAAAGGCTTAAGGTCAAGGAGGAAACGATAAAGCAATTTGGTGCTGTTAGCCAGCAGACTGCTATGGAAATGGCCGAAGGTGTACGAAGAGAACTAGATACAGATATTGGGATTTCAACCACAGGTATAGCTGGACCCGGTGGTGGGAGTAAAGAAAAACCTGTAGGTTTAGTATATTTAGCAATAGCAAGTAGGGAAAGGCAAATGGTAAAAAGAGCTTACTTTACTGGAAACCGGTCAAGTATTAAGCATAGTGCCTCCAATGAACTACTTAATTTGTTAAGGCTACACCTAATAAAAAGATAAGCTGACGTTTATATTTCAATTACTAGCAAATAAAGTTAAGAAAAAGGTTGACAAGCTAGAATAATGGGGTATAATGAAATAGAACAAACGTTCTAGTATATATGGTATATAGGTTACAAGATAGGGCAAAAAAACAAAAGGCAGGTGATATCCTGATTTAAGATCAGGGGATAGGTATGGATAAGAAAAAGGCATTAGACATTGCTATGTTGCAAATTGAAAAGCAGTTCGGAAAAGGCTCTATTATGAAATTAGGTGAGTCGCCACATTTAAGCATCGAAACAATATCAACAGGCTCTCTAGAATTAGACCTTGCTCTAGGCGTAGGGGGTATTCCTAGGGGACGTGTAACTGAAATTTTTGGTCCTGAATCGTCAGGTAAGACAACTGTTGCACTCCACGTAATAGCAGAAGCACAAAAGTTAGGTGGAACAGCAGCCTTTGTTGACGCTGAGCATGCTCTAGATCCTCAATATGCTAGCAATCTTGGAGTTAATATTGATGATTTACTAGTATCCCAGCCTGACACAGGAGAGCAAGCACTGGAAATAACAGAAGCGCTTGTACGCAGTGGAGCAGTAGATATTATTGTTATAGACTCAGTTGCTGCATTAGTTCCTAGGGCAGAAATAGAAGGGGAAATGGGAGATTCACATGTGGGTTTGCAGGCTAGGATGATGTCACAAGCCCTCAGGAAATTATCTGGTGCAATTAACAAATCCAAAACTGCAGCAATCTTTATCAACCAGCTTAGAGAAAAAATCGGCGTAATGTTTGGTAATCCAGAAACTACCCCAGGTGGAAGGGCTCTTAAATTCTATTCATCTATCAGGTTAGATGTTCGTAGAATTGAAACACTTAAGCAGGGGACACAAATGGTAGGGAATAGAACAAGAGTCAAGGTTGTCAAAAATAAAGTAGCCCCTCCTTTCAAACAAGCTGAATTTGATATTATCTATGGTGAAGGTATCTCAAAAGAAGGGTCAATCCTAGATATTGCTTCAGAGCACGATATAATAAATAAGAGTGGTGCATGGTATTCATACGGAGATAACCGAATAGGACAAGGTAGGGAGAATGCTAGAAAATTCCTCATAGACAATCCTGATATAACCGAGGAGATCTATGAACGGGTTAGAAAGGAAGTACTCAACCTCCCAGCAGTATCATCTGATGTAGAAGGAATATAAATAAATTGACCAAGCCCCTATATAAGGGGCTTAGTATTTGGCTATTTTTACATTAAAACTTCATTATCTTTAGTGATTGCATACAATTATCCTTGACACTTATGTAAAAAGGATATAAGATATATTTAGTTTTAGTATAATTTAATTTTAACTTTAAAACTAGTGTAAAGACTGAATAACTATTACACGAACCGAGTTTAAGTACTTTACTCGGTTTATTATTTGAAGAAAACTATAAAATTAAAAATTGAGGAGGTGTACCTTATTTGCTACCAGAATTAGCAATTGGCCTGGTAGTAGCCACTGGAGGTGCGGTCCTCGGGTACTATTATCGAAAGCGGATTGCAGAAGGTAAGATTTCAAGTGCAGAAGAAGCCGCTAAGAAGATTGTAGAAGAAGCTGAAAAGCAAGCCGAGGCAAGTAAACGTGAAGCCCTGTTAGAAGCAAAAGAAGAAATACACAAACTGCGAAGTGATATTGACAGAGAAAGCCGTGAAAGACGAAGTGAAGCCCAGAGGATAGAGAGAAGACTACAACAAAAAGAAGAAAATCTAGAAAAGAAATCAGAATCCTTAGACACTAGAGAAGAAGCAATAAACAAAAGGCTTAGGGAACTGAACAAGAAGCAAGAACAAGTTGAATCACTATACAACAAACAGCTCAATGAACTAGAGAGAATTTCTGGGTTTACTAGGGAACAAGCTAAGGAGCACTTAATTGAAAGTGTTGAAAAAGAAATAACTCACGAGATAGCAGTAAAATACCGTGAGATAGATGCTAGGTACAAAGAAGAAGCTGAAAAGAACGCTAAAAAGACTATAGCATTGGCAATACAGAAATATGCTGCTGATCACGTTGCTGAGTCGACTGTATCAGTAGTAGCATTGCCTAACGATGAAATGAAAGGGAGAATTATCGGCCGAGAAGGCAGAAATATTAGAACCCTTGAGACAGCAACAGGAATTGACCTTATTATAGATGACACACCAGAAGCAGTAATATTGTCTGGTTTCGATCCAATAAGAAGGGAAATTGCCAGAATTGCGCTTGAAAAGTTAATAGTCGACGGTAGAATACATCCAGCACGTATAGAAGAAATGGTAGACAAGGCAAAGAAAGAAGTAGATACACAGATACGTGATGTTGGTGAACAAGCAGTATTTGATGTTGGATTACATGGAGTTCATCCTGAGATAGTCAAATTGCTTGGTAGATTAAAATACAGAACAAGCTATGGGCAAAATGTTTTGAATCATTCTATTGAGGTAGCGCATTTGGCAGGAATTATGGCGGCTGAACTAGATGCAGACGTTAGATTAGCTAAAAGAGCTGGTCTTTTACATGACATAGGTAAGGCTGTAGATCACGAAGTCGAAGGGTCCCACTCTCAAATAGGGGCAGACTTAGCCAAGAGATATCGTGAGAACCCTGATGTTATTCATGCAATAGCAGCCCACCATGGTGACATTGACGCCATGACAATAGAAGCTGTTTTAGTTCAGGCAGCAGATGCGATTTCTGCAGCTAGACCTGGTGCTAGACGTGAAACACTAGAAGCTTACATCAAGAGATTAGAAAAGTTAGAAGAAATAGCAAATTCCTTCGCAGGAGTAGAAAAATCCTTTGCAATTCAAGCAGGGAGAGAAATTCGTATCATGGTAAAACCTGAAAAGGTAAACGATGATGAAGCCGTCCTTATGGCTAGAGATATAGTCAAGGTAGTAGAAAAAGATCTTGACTATCCAGGACAAATTAAAATCAATGTAATTAGAGAAACAAGAGCAGTAGATTATGCTAAATAAGATGTGGGCAACCACATCTTATTCTTTTTCCTAGATAAAAAGGTTTTCATATACTAGCGTAGAATATATAACTTAGATACTATGATGGGGGGTAGACCTGATGGATGTATTAAAGGTATCAGCAAAATCAAGTCCAAATTCTGTAGCTGGCGCTTTAGCAGGTGTTATTAGAGAAAGAGGAACAGCAGAAATTCAAGCCATTGGTGCTGGCGCATTAAACCAAGCAGTTAAAGCAATAGCAATTGCCCGAGGTTTTGTAGCTCCAAGTGGAATAGACCTTATTTGTATACCTGCTTTTATAGACATTATGATCGAAGGTGAAGAAAGAACTGCAATCAAACTCATAGTTGAACCACGATAGCCTGCCTTATTGCAGGCTTTGCTATTAGCAATCTAAATGCAAATATATTGTGTTTTTACAGTTACTTGTATATTCAAGTCTTTCAACCTTTGATTTTGCTTCAATTGCAAAACCACATCTTAGACATATATAGTTGTTAGCATATATGACATCTTTTTTTCTTGAAAGATTAAGGGTCCCATATTTAGACCAGCTTTTCCAACCAGTCTTACATAGGGGTACCCGCTTTTTATAATCAGAGTATACCCATCTTAGTATACGATGAAAATGCAGGAGATACTTGGTATACTTTGCATATTGGGGTGGTAGTCCTAGACCTAGGGCGTAATCCTGAAAGGTATTTTCAATCAGAGATTGCAGGGGTTCTTCAATCTTGGTACTGGTATACTTAATATTTCTTTTATCCATGTTGGCCCTTGCTAGCTCAAACATATATCCTTGGCAGATTGAAATCTCTTCATCTCTATTATAATTAAGTCTATTAAGTAGGGAAAAGACTATACTGTTTGCCTCAGCTAAGTATTTTTTTGATTTGAAGTTTTCTTTATTGTAAAACTCAATAGAAATAAAATCATAAACATATTCCATCGTTTCTGTTCTTATTGCTCCAATACAGGTACCACCAATAAGGCTACCACTACCAGAGTCATCGATTAAAACCATGTAGATCAGACTTCCTTTTAAGTTATGGATATAATATTTGTCAAAAGCAGTAAAACTATAATATAATAATTATTATCATAGCAGAGCTTGGAGGAGCTTTATATGAAATTTCTTGTTTCAAATGATGATGGAATATTCTCAGAAGGGATAATACAATTAGCTAAAAGTCTGTTACCCTTAGGTGAGGTTACAGTTGTAGCACCAGATATTGAAAGAAGTGCATCAGGACATGCAATAACAATGCATACTCCTTTAAGAGTCAAGAAGGTAAGGCTTCCTGGATTAGACATAGATGCCTATGCAGTAAACGGGACCCCTGCAGATTGTGTAAAGCTTGGCATTGATTTATTATTTGATGGAAAACCTGACTATGTTTTTACTGGAATAAATAGAGGCTCTAATATGGGAAATGATGTACTGTATTCTGGGACAGTGTCTGCTGCAATAGAAGGTTGTATCATGGGAGTTAGTGCTGTGGCATTATCCCTCTTATATGGTGATCAGATGGACTATAGTCTAGCTGGCAAAACAGCCTATAAAATAGCTCAAAGACTAGCTAGAGAAACTAAGGACAGTGGTTTATTATTAAATGTAAATATACCCAATATCAAAGAGGAGCAATTACGAGGAACAAAGATAACAAGGTTAGGTAATCGTCACTATACAAAAAACTACGAAAAGAGGAAGGACCCAAGAGGAGCTACATATTATTGGCTAGCAGGTGAGCTGACAGAGGAGTCAATGGACGATAATACTGATATAGGGGCAACAGCTAATTCTTATATATCCATCACTCCTTTACATTATGATTTAACCTGTTATAAGATGGTAGAAAAGCTTAAAAATCTAAAGCTTGATTTAGACTAACAAGGAATTAGATGATAAGCGTAAACTACGACATAAAACCTACATAGAAAAGTTATCTATGCGAGAGTAAAAGGAGAGTAAAATGAACAAGCTTGGGCTAATGGCTAGGATTGACAAGAAATATAATAAGATGAGTAAGGGGCAAAGACTAATTGCAGATTACATAATGATAAACTATGATAAAGCAGCGTTTATGACAGCTTCAAAGCTTGGAAAGACCGTAGGTGTTAGTGAATCAACAGTTGTCAGGTTTGCAAATATGCTAGAGTATGAAGGTTATCCAGACCAGCAAAAAGCATTACAGGAACTAGTACGCAATAAGCTGACTACTGTACAAAGACTCGAAATGACAACTGACCTTGACAAGACGACTGTGCTAAAGAATGTATTAAAGGCTGACATGAACAATATAAGGTCAACAATCAATAGTGTTGATGATGTAGTGTTCGAACAGGTAGTTAATAAGATTTTAGCAGCAAAGAATATTTATATATTAGGTCTAAGAAGTACTGCCCCTATAGCTGAATTTATGGGTTATTACCTTAACCTAATACTTAGTAATGTAAGGGTAGTTACTTCCGGTATTAACGATGTCCTAGAGCAACTTATCCATATAAGCAAGGATGATTTATTAATTGCCATAAGTTTCCCAAGATATGCCAGTCGTGCAGTAGATGCTATCGGTTTTTCAAAGAATAGAGGGGCATCTACTGTTACAATAACTGATAGCCATGTATCACCACTTGCTACATATGCTGATTACTGCCTGCTTGCTAAAAGTGACATGGCTTCTTTTGTAGATTCTTTAGTGGCACCTTTGAGCCTTATTAATGCATTAGTAGTTGCAGTTGGAATCTTTAGTGATTCGGATATTTCAACATACTTTAATGAACTAGAGAAAATATGGGATATGTATAGTGTTTACAAAGATAAAGAAAAGAATGATTAACTAATCAAAACCTAGCAAGGGGCCAGCTAGCCCTAAAGAAATCTTTTTTGACTTTACTTTATTTTTGGAGGATTTATGGATAGATGAAAATATACATAGTACGCCATGGTGAATCTGAGTGGAATATCCTTAAAAGAACTCAGGGCTCAAAGAACACAAAATTAACCCAAAGGGGTAGAGAACAAGCAAAACTTTTATCAAAAAGATTGTTAGATGCCAACATATCTCATATTTATACTAGTGACTTAGACAGGGCATATGAAACAGCAAATATTATTAGCGAGGCTTTAGGCCTCAAAGTAAAGGCTACTAAAGATCTTAGGGAGTTAAGCCTAGGTAAGTGGGAAGGCTTAAGTAGAAATCAAATTGAAGATCAATTTCCAAAGCAGCTAGATAGCTGGCACAAAGACATAAATTTTAAGTCTCATTATGGTGAGTCTATTACAGAGGCGAGAATCAGGGTTAATTGGTTTTTAGACTCCATCTTCAACTGTCATAAAAGGAATAATATAGTATTAGTATCCCATGCTATAATTTGCAAACTTTTAATTACCGAGCTTCTCAAAATACCAACTCAGCATCTATGGTCCTTTAAGATTGATAATGCTAGTATTAGCATTGTGGAAAGAAGAGATCTGTTCACTAGTAGCTTAACTATAAATGATACCTGTCATCTAAAAAGACAGCTAATTTAGTTAAAATCAAAGCAAAAAGGATTAGCTATGATAAAGGCTAGTGTCTAATTATAAACTAAGACCTATAATAAGGTTAAGTTACACAAGATATACTAAATACAGTTAATTAAATACTTGTAGAACAAGAACTACTGTCATATAATCTAGAGGTAATAGCAATGAGTAAAGGAGAAAACTATATGAGTGAATGGGGCAGCAAGGAAATCTCTAGGGTTGCACTTTATATGGCGCTTTCAGAAAGTAGAGAAGAAGAAAACCAGCTAAAAGAACAAATGAATAGACTAGGTATTAGGTCTGCTGCAGTAGACTATGGTGGAGAGTTTATAAGTTCCATAACAAAAATCATAGAGAGGGCTGTAGTAGCAGCTAAAAGGGAAAACGTTATTGGAACAAGTCATGCAGAGGAAGGTGCTGTAGCTGGTGCTGCCAGAGAAGCTATTGCGCAAATAATGCCCAAGGCTATAGGTTTAAATGTTGGCGGGAAAATAGGTATTGCCAGATATGATGATCACATAAGTGTTGCCTTATTTTTAGGAATAGGAATGCTAAACTTAAATGAAATATCAGTAGGCTTGGGCCATAGAGCAATTTAGGAGGAACAAAGGTGAAAGTTAGAGCAATAAGAGGAGCAATAACAATAGAAAAAGATGATAAGGAATCTGTTTTATCTAGTACTAAACTTTTACTAAAGGAAATAATTAGACAAAACAAGATTAGCATAGAAGATATAATAAGCATAATCTTTACTGCAACTAAGGACATAAGCTCAATATACCCAGCAGTAGCTGCAAGGGAATTAGGTATGACTGAAACTCCCCTAATATGCTGCCAAGAAATGTATGTTGAGAATAGCCTGCCTTTATGTATTAGAGCCATGGTTAATATAAGTACTGACCTAAATCATAAGGTAAAGCATATCTATTTAAGGAAAGCCAAGGCCCTACGACCAGATTTATCAAATGATAAAGATGAGAGATTTACTATAGCAATTGATGGGCCTGCAGGAGCAGGCAAGAGTACCATAGCTAAGCATTTGGCGAAAAAGCTTAATATTTTGTACCTTGATACAGGAGCTATGTATAGGGCTTTTGCTTTAAAGGTGCTAGAATCAGGCTTAAATCCAGAAAGTGAGTCAGATATAGATTCAATTATTGATGACACGGACATAGATGTTCAATACGAAGATGGAGTTCAAACCGTTTATCTAGATTCTGTTAATGTAACAGATAAAATCCGCACAGAAGAGATATCCAAGGCAGCCTCAAGTGTAGCGACAATTCCCAAGGTTAGGTTAAAGCTGGTAGATATACAAAGAAGCATAGGAATGAAGACCTCTCTTGTCATGGATGGGCGAGACATAGGCACCTATGTTCTTCCAGATGCAAGCTTAAAGATTTTCTTGACTGCAACTGCTGAAGAAAGGGCAAGAAGGCGTCACAATGAGCTAACAGAAAAGGGAGTCAATACTAGCTATACTGAAGTACTTAATGACATTAAAGCAAGGGATAATAACGACAGCAAGAGAGAGTTTGCGCCCTTAAGGAAAGCTGACGATGCTGTCCTAATTGATTCAACAGATAAAACTATAGAAGAAGTTATCCAAGAAATCGAAGAACTTGTTAGGGTCAGGGGGCATAACTTTGCTTTATAAGATTGCACGTATCCTTGTTATACCAATTATATATATATTGTATTTACCAAAGGTTATAGGAAAAGAAAATATACCCAAGACAGGAAGTCTTGTTGTTTATTCAAACCACACATCCTTTATAGATCCTGTGATACTAGGCTGTACTTTACCTCGTAAAATTCATTTCATGGCCAAGGAAGAGCTGTTTAAAAAACGCTTTCTCTCATACTTTTTGAGGAAACTAGGCGCCTTTCCTGTAAAGAGGGGCAAGGCTGATATATCTTCTATAAAAAATGCCCTAAGAGTACTAAATAAGGGAGAAGTTTTTGGTATATTCCCAGAGGGGACAAGAAACAAGTCGGGAGACATAGAGGAATTTGCTCGTGGTATTGCTTCTATAGTATATCGGTCTAAGGCCAAAGCCATACCCATAGCGATAATTGGTGGATACAAGGTGTTTAGACCAATTAAAATAATAATAGGCAAACCCGTTGACCTAGAAGAGTGTTTCGGAGAAAAGTCTAACAAAGAGGTTCTAGACATGATGGCTGTTAGAATGTCAGAGGACCTTATAAGCATGTTAACTTAACTAAAGTGATACTTTTATATAAAAATCAATAAAAAAGAAGGATTTGTTCATATTATAGCGAAAAAGTATTAAAATAAGAGTAAATTGTGCAGTCCTTTTGTCTAATAGTTGTCAGATAGCAGATAAAAGGGGGTCTTCGACTTTATTGAATTATAGCGTGTATAAATCATAACGTTTAAATAGACAGGACAGAAAATGGACGGCAACAATCTTAAACTTAAGACGTGTTTTGATCACTAAGGAGGAAAAACTAAAATGAGTGACATCAAAGAAAAACTAGATGAGAAAAAGTTAGAAGACGCTGGAGAGGCTACCAGTGAAAATTTAAATGAGGGTCTAGCTAATAGCGACAAAGTAGAACTAAATGAGCAAGCAACCACAGAGACAAAAGTGGATAATGACAATATGGCCGAAGAGCAAGCAAGTGCTGAGCAAGAACCAAGTATAGAGAAAGAGACAGCTCAAGAAGAGACAGTTGAAGAAGAAGCAACCATGGAGTCTTTCGAATTAGGATCCCAGCGATTAAAAAGTGGTAAGATCGTTACCGGTAAGATTATACGGGTAACTGATGATGAACTAATCGTTAATGTTGACTACAAGTCAGATGGAATTGTCCCTTTGAAAGAAACCAATATTGATAAAGATTCAAGCTTAAAGGATCATTTTAAGGAAGATGATCCAATAGAGGTAGAGGTAATCAAAGTAAACGATGGAGAAGGTAATGTTTTACTTTCACAAAAAAGAGTTGCTCAAAGAGCCGTATGGAAGGATATAGAAAAGGCATTTACTGACCAAACCGAGATTACTGGTATAGGAAAAGAAGTTGTTAAAGGTGGTATAATCGCCAAGGTTAATAGTGTAACTGCCTTTGTGCCTGCATCCCAGTTATCAACTCAATATGTTGAGGATTTAAATATATATATAGGTCAAGAATTAAGGTTAAGGGTACTAGAAACAGATAAGAGGCGAAATAGAATAGTAGCTTCACAAAAAGTAATATTGGCCCAAGAAGAGCAGGAGAAGCGTGAACGTTTATGGGATTCAATAAAAGAAGGGCAAAAAATAAAGGGTGAAGTAAAAAGACTAACCAATTTTGGTGCTTTTGTGGACGTTGGTGGTGTAGATGGTCTAATTCATATTTCAGACTTGTCTTGGGGACATATTAATAATCCAAAGCAGGTAGTTAGTGAGGGTCAAGAAGTAGAGGTTGTTGTATTATCATTAGACAGAGAGAATAATAAAATATCTCTAGGTTACAAACAGACACTAGCTCATCCCTGGGATGACATTGAAACAAAATATCCTGAAAACAGTATAGTTGAGGGCAAAGTTGTGCGTATAGTTAACTTTGGTGCTTTTGTAGAACTCGAACCTGGTGTGGATGGTTTAGTACATATCTCACAGATCTCAAAGGAAAGAGTTGAGAAGGTAGAAGATGTACTTAAGGTAGGCCAGGATGTCACTGTAAAGGTTCTAAGCGTTATGCCAGATGAGAAGAGGATCAGTTTAAGCATTAAAGAAGCCCTAGAAGAAGAAAAAACAATAAATGTCGAAAATGAAGACAATGACACAAGTGAAGAAATGACCTTTACTTTAGGTGATTTATTAAATGACCAACAAAATCAAGATGAATAATAGTAACTAGACAATTACAGTAACCCTATGCAATGAAGTAAAGGTATAGTAGTCAATAAATGACGCAAGCTAATAGTATAGCATTTCTTTATGGTATATAGTTTAATTCATAATTAAACTATATACCATATTAAGGATTGATAATATAAAATTGTGCAAGCGTCATTTTTAATACTTAAATATAACCTAGTATTTACTATTTAGCTACTATAATAGGTAGCACAATTGAAATAGATGGGGAAGGAATGTAGTATAAACTTTTACAAGTTATATGAAACATTTGGGGGATAAAATGAATTGGACTTATGATGATTTTAAAGAAGCCTTTTACCAGCTGACAGGTATAGATCTTTCCTTATATAAAGAACGGCAGATGAAACGTAGAATAGAATCACTTATGCTTAGAACATCAATAAAATCATACGAAAGCTTTATTGCAAAGCTGAGCAAGGATAAAGATGAGTTAAATGATTTTATTGATTACATAACAATCAACGTTTCTGAGTTTTTTCGCAACCCGGAACAATGGAAAATATTAGATAGAGAAATAATACCACTACTATGGGGAAAATTTGACCAGTTAAAGATTTGGTGTACTGCATGTTCTACTGGAGAAGAGCCTTATTCATTGGCAATGATTCTAAGCAAACACCTTCCTTTAGAAGAAATAAATATTATAGCAACAGATATTGATAATAATGTACTAGAGAAGGCCAAGATAGGTGAGTATAGTCTTGATATGCTAAAGAATGTATCAAAAGACTTGCTTAATAGGTTTTTTGAAATAGATGGTGACCAAGCTAGGGTGAAGGACAAGCTGAAAAAAACGATTACATTTTCAAAGCATAATCTTCTAAAGGATCCATATCCCCAGGGTTGTCATCTAATACTATGTAGAAATGTAATGATATACTTTACTGAGGAAGCAAAAGAGTTTCTTTACTTATCCTTTTATAGGGCACTTCATCCTGAAGGAATACTTTTTGTTGGTAGTACAGAACAAATAATCCTACCACATCTTTATAATTTAAGGTCCCGTAGGCCATTCTTTTATGAACGAGATAATAAAGACAAACAAGCATAGACATGCTTGTTTTTTCATTTTCGCCCTTCCTTGTATTAAATACTAAGCAGATGACATACTAAAAAAGAAAAGTTTATAAGTAAGCAAGGATGGTGTTATATGGGCAAAAAGTCTATAAAGCCTAGTCAAGTAGATTATAAAAACTTAACTAGGGAAATGGAACCTAAAAGACCTGTTATAAAAAATACCATATGTGCCTTCTTAGTAGGCGGTTTTCTATGCACATTAGGTCAGCTAATCCAAACGATTTTTATAAAATATTTCGATTTTGATGAATCAAATGCAGGAGACCCAACTGTTGCTGTTTTAATAATAATCTCTGTTCTACTAACTGGCCTTGGGGTCTATGATAAAATTGCTCAAAAAGCCGGAGCTGGTACAGCAGTACCAATTACAGGTTTTGCTAATAGTATATCATCTGCTGCAATAGAACATCGGAGTGAGGGTTATGTGCTCGGTGTTGGAGCAAATATGTTTAAGGTTGCTGGATCAGTCATAGTATTTGGTGTGTTTTCAGCTTTTGCTGTGTCAATAATAAAGATTTTAATAAATACCATAGGAGGCTAATGATGCTGGTAGGCAAGCAATCCTGGCGTTTTGGCAAACCGCCTATAATTATCTCATCTGCAGCAGTAGGTGGCCCATTTGAAGCAAAGAGCCCCTTGGCAAAAGACTTTGATATTTTATTTGAGGATATCTGGATAGGTGAGAAAAGCTTTGAAAAGGCAGAACAGCAGCTGTTAGAAAGAGCCTGTAAATGCGCTATAAATAAGGCACAGCTTAAGGAAGATGATATAAACTTTTTCTTGTCAGGAGACCTCATGAATCAAATAACTAGTAGTAGCTTTACTGCTAGATCACTTAAGCTTCCCTTTATTGGACTTTTTGGTGCTTGTTCTTCCTCTATGGAAAGCTTAGCAGTCGCATGCAAACTATTGGATAATGGTGGAGCAAGATATGTACTAGCGGCTACAGCAAGCCATAATGCTGCTTCAGAAAAGCAATATAGATACCCAACAGAATATGGGGCGCAAAAACCTCCAACTGCACAATGGACAGTAACTGGTGCGGGAGCAGCTGTAGTGGCCCAAGAAGGTATAGGACCCCGTGTGACGACTGCTACTATAGGTAGAGTAGTAGATATGGGTATATCTGATCCATTTAATATGGGCGCTGCTATGGCTCCTGCTGCAGTCGATACTATTCAAACACACTTAGAAAGTTTCAATTTATCTTTTGATTACTATGACCTTATAGCTACTGGTGATCTGGGAGCTACAGGCTATATATTAGCTAGAGAGCTTATGCTCAAAAAGGGAATTGGTTTAAAAGATGATATATTTGTCGACTGCGGGATGTTGATATATGGTTCTAACCCTGATGTCTTTTCTGGTGGTAGTGGATGCGCATGTTCTGCTGTAGTAACCTATGGCCATTTACTCAATAGGATGAGAAAAGGTGAGCTTAAAAGAATACTGTTAGTAGCTACTGGCGCCCTACTTTCACCCTTGTCTTACCAGCAAAAAGAGACAATCCCCTGTGTTGCTCATGCAGTATCACTTGAAATGATACAAGAGGAGGACTGAAATGCTAGACCTATTAAAGGCTTTTATTATAGGTGGTACCATATGTGCTATAGGACAAATAATGATGGATGTGTTTAGGCTTACCCCGGCCCATACTATGACAAGCTTGGTTGTAATAGGTGCAATATTAGGTGGGCTTGGCCTATATGAGCCACTAGTAGATTTCGCTGGGGCTGGAGCAACAATACCCATATGTAGCTTTGGTAATTCCTTATTCAAGGGAGCTTGGAATGAGTATGAAGCTAATGGTATCATAGGTGTTTTAACAGGTATATTTGAGGTTACAAGCGCTGGAATTTCTGCTGCTATAATTTTTGGCTTCATTGCTTCTTTATTGTTTAAACCTAAAGGATAAAAATAAAAGAGGTTGTAATAACAACCTCTTTTATTTTTGGTGGAGGAGGACGGATTCGAACCATCGAAAGCTGAGCTAACAGATTTACAGTCTGCCCCCTTTGGCCACTTGGGTACTCCTCCATAAACTATATTTTTTGGTGCCTCGGGGCGGAATCGAACCACCGACACGTAGATTTTCAGTCTACTGCTCTACCGACTGAGCTACCGAGGCGAGGGTATGGTGGGCCTTCAGGGACTCGAACCCCGGACCAACCGGTTATGAGCCGGTTGCTCTAACCAACTGAGCTAAAGGCCCTCATCTTTAATATAATAAAAATGGTCGGGGTGACAGGATTCGAACCTGCGGCCCCCTGGTCCCAAACCAGGTGCGCTACCAAACTGCGCTACACCCCGCTACTTTCAAGCGACGTATTATAATATACAACATTTATTGATTTATGTCAACGGATATTTTGATTTCTTATTTTTATAATTAAGCTTAGATAGCCTCAGTAATTGACTACTATAAAAGTTAATACAGGTTATACTCATTTGGTTTATTCATTACACGATTAAAAACGATAAAAGTTTTCTAAAAACAAAAGCCATATCATAATAAAAGCAGACAATACAAGAAGTGGTACAAAAAGACTTTATTTAATACTACATTATGATATAATTTAGGTAACTAGCTTAACAAAGGGGTGTAAGGATGGATATAAAAAAGCAATGGAACGAATCTAATAACATCTGGAACATAACTTTAAAAGGAGAAATAGATATTTATAACGTCCCTGAGTTTAAAGAAATTCTACTATCTATTCCAGATGAAAAGGAAGGCAACATAAATATTGACTGTACAGACCTTACTTATATAGACAGTACTGGTCTTGGAGTACTTATTAGTATGTTTAAGCGAGTTAAAGAATACCAAGGTAGCATAAAGGTTACAAACTTAAAGCCTCATATTGCAAAGATCTTTACTATAACTGGCTTAGATAAAACCTTTTCAATAACTACACAGGGGTGAAATTAATGGACATAATCTATTTAGAGTTACCTGCTAAGCCTGAATATGTATCTACAGCTAGGTTAACCACTTCAGCAGTTGCTAATCGGATGGATTTTTGTGTTGATGATCTAGATGATTTAAAAGTTGCTATAGCAGAGTCAATTATATATTTGATTAACCAATTTATTAATTCAAAGAGGATTGCTATAGAGTACAAGCTCAATGGCCAGTACGATATATGCGTTTCTCTTTTAATTATGGATAAGGATAGCCTTGTTGTAAATAAAGAGACAATTGATACTAATGAGCTAGGCCTTTATATTATTGAGTCCATGGTAGATAAAGTAGAAAAAATAGTAGAAGATGATATCATTTATGGTTTTAAAATATGTAAGGCTTGCGGAGGTAAGGCATAATATGACTAAGTATTCACATGCTCAGTTAAAAGAAAAACCAGAAGATGAGCTATTTGCTGAATACAATAAAACTAAAGACATTAGTTTACGTAATGAGCTTGTTAACAGGTTTTTGTATATAGCAGAAATAATTGCAAAGAAGTTTTCAAACCGTGGGATTGAATACGAGGATCTTTACCAGGTTGCTTCTCTAGCACTGATAAAGGCATTAGAACGCTATGATATAAATAGGGGATACAAATTTTCAAGCTTTGCTACACCCACCATTGTTGGAGAGATCAAAAACCATTTTAGAGATAAAAGTAGAATTATCAGATTGCCCAGAAAAGATAGCGAATATATAAAGAAAATAGATAATGCAAAAAATCATTTATCTAACACTTTAGGTCGCTCACCAAAGGCAGATGAAATAGCAGAATATCTCAATATTACAACAGAAGAAGTCCTAGAGTTAATGGAGTCTAGTTATGTGACAAAAACAGCCTCCTTGGATTACTTTATTGACAGTGGCGGAGAAACAGACTTGATGGCTGTCGTTGGCACAGAAGAAAAAAACTATGGCCTTATTGAAGACAGAGATTTTATAGCTAGGGTATTTAAGCTCCTAGATGATAGAGAAAAGAAAGTTATCTATGATAGGTTCTACAAGGGAAAAAGCCAGCGTGAGATATCAGAAGAATTAGGCGTCTCTCAAATGTATATTTCAAGAATGGAAAGACGTATTTTAGAAAGGTTCAGAAGATATATAAACAAAGATATGTAAGTCCGCTTACCAAATGTTTAAACGGTAATTATTAAGGTTATTATAGATTATTACTAGAAATTGTATAGCAGGAGGCAATCTTTGTGACTGTTTTATATAATAAAAAGATAACTGGCTGTGAGGCTAGAACGATTAGAAATTTAATAAAAGAAATGATAGCCTCAATAAAGAATATCATAGATATAAGCGAAGAAGAAGAATATGAATACAGACTTATTTTAAACGAACTGATCACAAATAGCACAATTCATGGAAACAAATGTATTTGTGATAAGTCAATTATAGCCTCTATAAGGGTAATTAATAATAGTTATATTACTATAAAAATAGAAGATGAGGGTCAGGGATTTAACTACAAAGAAGCTATCAACAGACTAGGTGAGAAGAGTAGGCAGCTTTCCGAAAGGGGCAGGGGTTTAATGCTTGTAAGTAGCTTATGTGATGATGTTAAGTTTAGCAAAAATGGTAATGAAGTATGCATAAAAAAGAAGATATAAAAGGATAGTGATCACTATTTAAATCGCCTACCAGAAGGAATTTTAAGCAAAATAAAGAATTAAGATATTAATAACTAGGAAGGATTAGGTACATGGCATCACCCTTTTACATTGGTAACCGTAAGGTTAAACTTAGATTTCTTATCTTTATTGTACTTCTTATTTTAGGATTTTCCTACATGTACAAACTGCTAATACCCTCCTACAAATATATAAGCATTGACTACAAGAAAATTACTATGGAAAAGAGTATTCCAGTTTTACTTATTCGCGATGAAAAGGTTTTCAACTCACCAATATACGGAAAGGCAATCAAGAATGTAAGAGACGGAGACACTGTTAATAAGGACCAGCAAATAGCTGTTTTATATAAAGAAAACTATGATGAACATATAGCAAATCAGCTCTTTATAGTTCAAGATAAGATACTAAAATATCAAGAGGGAAAACTTTTAGACCAGGTTTTAGAAGCTGATTTAGGCAAACTGGGCCTTGAGATTGACATATTATTAGATGACTTTCGTATGGCTAAGAAGAACAAGAATCTTAGCTTACTTTCCAAGAAAGAGTCAGAAATACGAACCCTATTAAGCAAAAAGAACAAACTATTAGATTTAAGAACAGAACCAGACTATTATTTATCCAAGCTTTATGCAGAAGAGGCCTCTTTGTTATCTAGGATAAAGGAATGGGTTATAGAGGTAAATGCAGAGGAAGCAGGCATTATAAGCTTTACAATCGATGGTTACGAGAATATTCTTGGACTAGATGCACTAGAAAAGCTTACATTTCAGGATTTTACATTACTAATGGCCAATAAAGATGACCAATTTCCAAGTGAGCAAAATACCAAAGCTGAGCATCCCTTTTACAAGATAGTTAACCCGCAAAGCAATTGGTATGCTGTATTTGAAATACCTATAGAAGAGTGTTATTATAAGGTTGGTGACAGATTGGTCGTAAAACTTTTAAAGGACAAGCCCTTTGATACAAGTGTGGAAAGCGTTAGCCCTTATGATGGAAAGGCATTAGTGACTCTAAGCTTTAAATCAGCTGTAGAGGAGGTCATAAATACTCGAAAAACCACAATGATTATCGAAAAAACAGAAGAAGGACTTGCAATACCAGCAAAATCCATTTACAATATAAATGATGGTTTAGGAGTTTATGTATATAAGGACAATGAAGAAAAGTTTATCAATATCAAGATAAATGCCCAAGCCAATGGTATTGCCATAGTTGAACCAATAATAACAAATCAACTAAGGGCAGGCGACAGAATAAGAATTGGTAAGCAACAGGAGTGAACTAATTGGACATTACTACAAGGCTTAATGACATAAATAATAGAATCGCTAATGGACTAAAGGCAGGTCAAAGAGAAAATGAAGAAGTACTATTAGTCGCTGTAACTAAAAACCAAGATGTTACCAGTATACAAAAGGTTATAGATAATGGAATAATCCATATAGGAGAGAATAGGGTACAGGAACTGATTAAAAAATATGATGAAATTAAAGGTGCCAAGTGGCATTTCATCGGATACCTACAGAGAAATAAGGTTAAATATATCATAGATAAAGTTTATATGATACATTCACTAGATAGATTACCCTTGGCCAAAGAAATAAACAAGCAGGCAGCAAAATTAAATAGAATTATGCCTGTTTTAGTACAGATTAATATAGCAAAAGAAGCAACAAAATCTGGACTAGCCTACGAGGAAGCGGTAGAATTTATAGAAGGGCTAAAGGACTATCCTTATCTAAGAGTTATGGGCCTTATGACTATAGCGCCCTTAGTAGATAATCCAGAGAAAGTAAGGCCATACTTTAAGCAGATGAAGGCTTTATTTGACCAGCTAAAAGGAAAGAATTTCCCCCATACTGATATCAAATATCTATCTATGGGGATGACGAATGACTATGAAGTAGCAATATCAGAAGGTTCAAACTTAGTACGTGTTGGAAGAGCTATATTTACATAAAAGGGGAGTGAATTAAATGTCAGGAAAAATCATGGGCAAATTTCTAAACTTTATAGGTCTTGAAGAAGATATTATCGACGAACCTGTTGATGAGTTATCAGATAGGAAATCAAGCTATCAAGAAGAACTAATAGAACCAAAATTCCAGACTAAAAATAAAAAGGGCAGAGTTGTAAATATCCATTCAACTGCATATACTAAGGTTGTCGTATATCAAGCCTTAACCTATGATGATACGCAAAATATCATTGACAACCTTAAGAGTAGAAAACCTATAATTGTAAATCTAGATTGTATAGAACAGGATTTAGCCCAAAGAGTCCTAGATTTTCTAAGTGGTGCTGTTTATGCCCTAGATGGAACTATCCAAAAGGTTTCTAGGTGTATCTTTGTTTTAGCTCCGAATAATGTAGATATTATTGGAAACATACCAGACAAGCTTAAGGGAAAGGGATTCTATAACTTAAACTCAACAAGTAATGATGACTAAGTATCAAGGCTCCTAAGTATTAAATCATAATAACTGCATATAAAGGATCAATCTATGCGATCTATCATACTTAATAAAAATCGCTTGGTTGGTTTGTAGCTTACTTTCCAGTGAGAGGAGATGTTGTTTATGGCATTAACACCTATGGATATACATAATAAGGAATTTTCAAAGGGATTTAGAGGCTATGATGAAGACGAAGTTGATCAATTTCTAGACGATATAGTTGAGGAGTTTGAACGACTATACAAAGAGAACATAGAACTAAAGGATAAAATATCTACGCTAGGAGATCAAATATCTAGCTATAAGGCAATAGAGAATACATTAAAGGAGACTCTAGTTACTGCACAAAAAGCAGCCGATGATGTAGCTTTATCTGCACAAAAGAAATCAGAGATGATTATTGCCGAAGCAGAGGAAAGATCTCGTAAGATAATTGAAAAAGCTAATGCCAGCATTATAGAAATACAAAAAGAATATGAAACCGTTAAAAGGCAGATCCTATTATACAAAGCAAGATTTAAATCCTTAATGGAATCTCAAATGGAGTTAATGCTTGGACAGTTGCCAGATAATGACCTTGATAAACCAAGTTTTGACACGGAATAATCAATAATATGAGGGACATAATTATTATGTCTCTTTTTTTTTGACTAATTCTACTATAGGTAATGTGCATAATAAAACAGAACAGGTGATAAAAGATGAGTAATTTAGATTTAGGTTACTTTAAGGAAAAGATTATAAATGAAATAGAAAAGCTTAGAGAGGCATTACTAAGGCATGATGATTATATAAAAAAGAACATTACTAGTGAGACTGGTGACCTGTCCTCATATGATAATCATCCAGCTGAATTGGCAAGCGAGACATATGAGTTGAGCAAAGAACTAACCCTAAAAAAGCATTTTGAAGACAAGATTAGTGACCTCAAAAAGGCTCTTGAAAAGATAGAAAATGGGGGTTTTGGCCTTTGTGATATATGCAAAAAAGAGATTAGCTTTGAAAGGCTAGATGTTTTGCCAAATGCTAACCTATGTACAAAATGCAAGACAGAAAAGATGGCAAGTACAGGTAAAGAACAAAGTGATGATAGAAATGAAGAAAGTTTGTTAGACAAACCATTGAGCTATCAGGAAGCTTTTTTTGAGGATAGCTCCTATAATGGTGAAGATGTCTGGCAAGAACTTCAGCTGTATGGTAGTTCAAGTGGACCACAGGATTTTATTACAAATGATAATTTAGACTACAATAGTACCTATTATAAGGAGCATAATAACAAAGGTATAGTAGAAGAAATAGAAGGGATAAGCAATAAAGAATACGAAGAGCAATTACCAGTCAACCATTATAGTTCATACAGAGATTATGATGTTAAAGAGAAAAAGAATATTGATTATGATACAGACTAATAAAATATAGGGTAAAGTCAAAAGAATATAGATTAATAATAAGTCTTAATAGGTGTTTTATGATATACTCTCTATGGAAAAGAGAATAGAAAATCTCTTATATTTAGTAGTATTTTCTTGCTAAACAAATAGATGAGCAGGTGAAGACATGAAAAAGGTGGAGATGATAACCACTACTGAAGATACTGGGATGAGAGTTGACACCTATTTAGCGGATAAGATTAAAGACTATTCAAGATCACAAATCCAAGATTTGATTAAGCAAGGTAGGCTAACAATTAATGGTCAGATAGCTAAGGCCAATTATCGACTGAGCTCAGGAGAACTACTAGTACTTTCTATACCAGTGATAAGTAGCCCTGTACTTAAGCCTGAAAACATTGAATTAGATATAATATACGAAGACAATGATATAATAGTTATCAATAAAGCTCAAGGAATGCTTGTTCATCCCCATCAAGATGAGCTCGGTGGTAGCTTGGTAAATGCTCTGCTTTACAGGTATAATGACCTATCTTCAATAGCGGGGCACTATAGGCCAGGCATAGTACATAGGATTGATAAAGGCACTTCTGGACTTCTTGTAGTGGCTAAGAACAATGTTTCACATTCACTGCTAGCTAAGCAGCTTGCAGATAGGACCATGACTAGAGTTTATCTTGCAATAGTAGAAAAGGTAGTTAAAAATGACTCTGACTCAATTGATGCTCCTATCGGTCGACACCCTATTATTAGAACAAGAATGGCTATTGTAGATAGTGGTCGTAGGGCAATTACCAATTATAAAGTGATTGAAAGATTTAAAAACCATACCCTAGTCGAGCTAAGCTTAGTTACAGGCAGAACTCACCAGATAAGAGTTCATATGAAACACATAGGTCACCCTGTTGTTGGAGACCCTATATATGGATCTGCAAATAGATCCTTTAAAAGCTTAAAAGGACAAGCCCTTCACGCTTATAGATTAAGTTTTATTCACCCTACTACAAAAAAGGAGATGACTTTTGTTGCCCCCCCGCCTCTATATTTCGAGGCTATTATTGATGTCTTAAGAAAACAAGTGTAAAATTTCATAATATTATAGACTTATAAGTACTAATATGTTATATTTAAAAAGAAATAAGCCTTTAAGTCGGTTCAGAGAAGCCGGTAAGGTAAGATAAAGAAAGTATATCTGTGCGCCTTACTGCTTGTAAGGCGTTATTTTATGCAAACAAATCACTAGTTTAATAACAGGAAAGGAGGTTGAGCAATTTGGAGATCAAAGCACATATTATGGACGAAACAGCAATAAACAGGGCAATTTCAAGAATAGCACATGAAATAATAGAAAGAAATGACGGTATTGAAAATGTGGTGCTTGTTGGGATACGGCGTAGAGGAGTACCACTTGCAGAACGACTAGCTGATAGGATATTCAAATTTGAATCTCATAATGTAAAGGTTGGTGTCTTAGATATTACATTATACAGAGATGACCTAACATCATCATCAGAACAGCCCATAGTTAACGCTACAAATATCCCTTTTGAAATAAGAGATAAGGTAGTAGTCATGGTTGATGATGTTATATACACAGGAAGGACTGCACGAGCCGCCATGGATGCTTTGATTGACTTGGGACGTCCTGTATCTATCCAGTTTGCTGTACTTATAGATAGGGGCCATAGAGAGCTACCTATCAGAGCTGATTTCGTTGGAAAGAATGTACCAACTTCTAAAAGCGAAATCGTAAAAGTGCAGCTAAAGGAGCAAGATGGTATAGATAGGGTTATAATTACAGGATAATCATAATTAAACTAGTTGATCTTGTTAGAAAGGTTATATTAAAAAGGAGATTATTAATGATGATATTATTAAGGGGGAGGATTTATAATGGAAAATACTAATGGTACTACAGGTTTAAATGCAAGTAAAATGCTACTACTTGGAATTCAGCATGTATTTGCTATGTTTGGAGCCACTGTACTAGTACCAGCTTTAACTGGACTCGATCCAGCAGTAGCACTGTTTACAGCGGGTGTAGGAACCTTGATATTCCATGTGATAAACCGCGGAAAAGTACCTGTGTTTTTAGGGTCAAGCTTTGCTTTTATACTAGCGATTAATGCTGTTGTAAATAGTCAGGGAATTGCATATGCAGGTGGCGGCATTATAGTTGCAGGCTTGTTGTATGTAGCACTGGCTGTCTTGGTTATGATTTTTGGCGCTGATAGGATTAGGAGTTTTTTCCCTCCCCTAGTTACAGGCCCTATGATAATGGTAATTGGTTTGCACTTAGGTGCTGGTATGATAGAGAGCAATATTATGATGTCTAGTGTTGCTGATGCACCAGGTACACTATGGCAAAGACTACTAGTTGCTCTAGTTGTTGTACTGACAATGATCATTGTATCTCTTTTTGTAAAAGGTTTTTTCAAGCTTGTACCTATTCTATTTGGTATTATAGCAGGTTATCTTGTATCTATGGCATTTGGTTTTGTAGATTTTGCACCTATCAAGGAGGCTAGCTTGTTCTCAGTACCATCCTTTGTACTACCTAAGTTTTCATGGGATGCAATTCTCCTTATAGGACCAATAGCTATAGTAACCTTTATGGAGCATATTGGAGACATTACAACAATTGGTGCTGTTACTGGCAAAGATTACTTTAAAGATCCTGGTTTACACAGGACCTTAATAGGAGATGGTATAGCAACAGCATTTGCTGGTTGTTTAGGAGGTCCTGCAAATACGACCTATAGTGAAAATACAGGCGTAATTGCGGTTACAAAAGTTGCCAATCCTAGAGTAGTTCAAATAGCTGCAATAATCGCTATATTAATGAGTCTAGTAGGAAAACTTGGTGTAGCAATTTCCACTATACCAGCTCCAGTTATGGGTGGTGTTAGTATACTCCTTTTTGGTATAATAGCAAGTGTTGGTCTTAGGACAATAGCAGAGGCAGACATAGATTTTTCACTGAGTAGAAACATTATTATAGTTGCTCTAATGCTTGTAATAGGCCTAAGTGATATACAAATACCAATTGGTAGCGAAGAGGCTGCTTTTTCAAGCTTAAGTATAGCAGCTATAATAGGAGTTGTACTAAACAAGATATTACCAAAGGATGTTTAGAAAGTTTTATAATAGCTAGATCCTAACTGGAACTAATAAAGTTAGAAAAAATAAACTAAAAAAGAATTAATGCAAAAATCGCTGGATACTAGTAAATAGTTACAGCGATTTTTTTAAATTTACCTATATCAACATTTACTAATTTAGTCTTTTAAGCTTTGATAAATTTTTATCCGAGGGTGTTACATACAGGGTTTTATAATTATCGTAGATTACCATACCTGGCCTTGCACCCTTGGGTTTTCTTACATTCTTTTTCATGCAGTAGTCTACAGCTACATTTTCAGCGTCTCTAGCCTTGCTATAGTAAGCTGCTAATAGGGCAGCTTCATATAAGGTGGTATCTGGAATCTCTTCTCCTTGATATTTAATAAGGACATGAGAACCAGGTAGGTTTTTAATATGCAGCCAAATATCATTATTAGAGCTTTTTTTAAAGGTCAACATATCATTTTGCATGTTGTTTTTTCCAACAAATATATCATAGCTATCAGAGGATTTATAATGGATGGGTTTATTACTTGAAGTTGTTGTAGGTTTTTTCTTTTTACTTTTCTTTTTTATATAACCCTGTTCAATTAGCTCTTCTTTTATCTGATCAATATCAGAAGCTTTATTAGCTCTTGATAAGGCCTCATCCAGACTTTCAAGGTATTTGATCTCATCTATAGTATCTTTTATAAGCATATTTACCTTGCTTATAGTAGTACTTGCTTTAGATGCTAACTTGAAATAATTTTGTGCATTTTGAGCAGGACTTTTAGTTGGGTCCAAGGGTATATCTATCAATTGGAGTTTTTCATCATAATAATTAACAAGCCTTGCTGAATCCATGCCAAGCGATAAACTATGGATGTTTGCAGTAATTAGTTCTCCGTATAACTTATAGCTTATGGCAGACTCTGCTCTTTCAATATCTTGCTTATATAAAAGCTGATTCTTTTTACACCTATCTAACCTGTTTTTTATGAGTTTCCTAATATCTGATGTCATCTGATTAGCACGTTCATGCTTGTCTTTTTCTAAGTAAAAATCATCTAAAAGGGCAGAAAAACTATTATATTCTTTTTTTATCTTGCCCTTATAAAACGAGAAATCAAAAGGCAAAATATCGATAGGTTTTGAATCAGGACCAAGTACCATAATGGGTTTAAAATCTTTATTTTTAATATGTGAAATAAAGTTATTAAATGAACCCACTATTAGGTCAAAGCTTGA